>Ga0100393_10004471_pt1 | contig 12853 bp, 6 predicted proteins | sample CryGeymeta201517_FD_81546 | JGI IMG/M metagenome (GOLD analysis project Ga0100393, IMG submission 81546) | Groundwater microbial communities from Crystal Geyser aquifers in Utah, USA - Crystal Geyser metaG 2015-17 | ecosystem: Environmental > Aquatic > Deep subsurface > Groundwater | place: USA... | reverse complement strand
TGCAATCGCCAACCCGAGCAACGCGCGCCGCCCTGAAGCAGGACAAGCCGAAACGGAAGCGAAACACTAACCACCGAACCCATGTCGGAGCGATCCCATGCGATTTGCGTTCAAGCCGCCCGCTGCCCCCAAACTGCTGCCGCTGATCGCCGCGGCCCTGTGGCTCTGCGGCGGTGGCGCCTTGGCTGAGGCTCCGCTCCTCGGCCGATCCACCATTGGCTCTTTGAGCATGCACGCCTCGATGGCACTGTCGTGAAGGCTGTGCGCGGACCCGACGCTCGCCTCCTGGGGGCGGCGCGTCTCGCTACCGGCAAGGGACCGGAAGCCCTTGTGCTGGACGGCGGGTCCGTTTCGGTACTCGTCACGGACAAGAGCAGCGCGGCAGGACTGCCGACGCGGGACCTGTCGGTAGAAGCGTGGGTGATGGTCGAAAAGCCGCTCACGTGGGGCGGCATCGTGGGCGCTGTCCGCGACAACGGTGCCGACGAGACGGGGTGGGTGCTGGGCTGCCGCGACAGCCGGTTCTCCTTCGCCCTGGCCACGACGGACAACGCCCGGCTAACCTACCTGACCGCCGAGAGCGAGTTCCAGCCCGGGCACTGGTACCACGTCGTCGGCACGTACGACGGCAGAGAGCACCGGCTCTACGTCAACGGCAAGCTCGAAGCCGCGGACCGTGCGCGCCACGGCGACCTCCTCTACCCGCCCACCGACACGTTCTACGAGTTGGGCGCCTACCATGATCCGGACGAGCACTTCCGGATGACCGGACTCCTGCACGAGGTGGCCGTGTACGACGTCGCCCTGACGGCGGCGCAAGTGGCCGGCCGCTGCGCAGCCAAGCGCGCCCGCTTCCCCGCGACGCAGTTGCGTCCAGAGCCGTTCCGCGTGGCGTTGGGACCGTATGTGCAGTTCGACGCCCCGGACCGGGCGAGCATCTACTGGGAAACAGCGCACTCGTCGCCGTCGGTTCTCGAGTACGGTGTCGGTGGACGGTTAGACCGGCGGGTTCGCAACGACCGCGCGAAGACGGTTCACAAGCTGACGCTGACTGGGCTGGAACCGCGTACCGAGTACGCGTATCGAGTCGTCGTCGGCAAGGGCTCGCAGGAGAAGCCCGGTCGAACGCTCTCCCTCGACACCGCGTTCAACTACACGCCCGCCCCCCTCGCCGCCAGATCGCCGTATCCCAACGACGCCCGCGCGCGCCTGTTCGCCGCCGCTGCTGAGCGCATTCTGCGTGAGACCGGCCTCACCAAAGGCTACTGCCTCGACTACGGCTGCGGCAACGGGCAACTGGCGTACGAACTCGCCAAGCGGAGCGACCTGACGGTCGTCGGCATCGACGAGGATGCCGCCAAGGTGGCCGAGGCGCGTCGTCTGCTGCAGAAGGCCGGCGCCTACGGGACGCGCCTCACCCTCCGGCGGGTGCCCTCGCTGGCGACGTTGCCGATCACTTCCTGCTTCGCGAACCTGATCGTGTCAAGCGAAATGGTCGCCACCGGCCAGTGCGTCGGCTCTGCGGCAGAGGTGCTCCGCGTACTCAGACCGGGCGGGGGCGCTGCCTGCTTCGGTCAGCCGGCAGGCGCGCCGAGGCGACTGGCCGAGAGCGCCCTCGCTGAGTGGTTCAAGCCGACGGGCGCGAAGTGCACCGTTGCTCGCAGCAAGGACGGATTATGGGCGAAGTCGATCCGCGGGCCGCTCAAAGGCGCGGGGCAGTGGACGCATCAGTACGGCCGGCCGGACAACTCGTCGTACGGCGGCGAAGCGCTGGGCGGCGCGACCGGCACCGGCGACCTGCAAGTCCAGTGGTTCGGGCGCCCTGGCGCCGACTTCGGCATTGACCGCAACCCCCGCATGCCGGCGCCGCTGGCGGCGAACGGCCGCCTGTTCCATCAAGGCATGAACCGGATCATCGCCCTTGACGCATACAACGGCGCCGTGCTGTGGACGCTGGAGATCCCCGACCTCCGTCGCGTGAACATGCCCCGCGACGCCAGCAATTGGTGCGCCGATAGAGACCACCTGTACGTCGCCATCCGCGACAGGTGCTGGGTCCTCGACGCCGCGACGGGGAAACGAGCGCTCACTTGCGCCTTGCCGGGTCTGCCGCAGCGCGGCTCCCCCGAATGGGGCTACATTGCCGCAGCGGGTGACAAGCTCTACGGGACCTCCGCGAAGAGGGGCTCCTCCTTCATTGACTTCTGGGGCGGCTCCGCCTGGTACGACGGCTCCTCTGGCCCGGGCTCCGAGAAGGTGTGCAGCGACAGCCTCTTCGCTTGTGCGAAAGACACCGGCAAGTCAGCGTGGACCTACCGGAACGGCGTGATCCTGAACGCCACCCTAGCGGTCGGCGGCGGCCGCGCCTACTTCGTGGAGTCACGGAACGCCGACGTGAAGGCGCTCGACACCGGCCGCGTCGGCTCCGAGAAGCTGTGGCTGGATCAGTACCTGGTTGCCTTGGAGGCGGCCAGCGGGAAGAAGCTCTGGGAGCAGCCGATCGACACGGCCGACGGTACAGTGGTGTTCTATCTGGCGTACGCCAAGGAGCACGTGGTGATCGTCTCCTCGACAGCGGGTAAGTACCACCTCTACGCCTACAGCGCTGGCACCGGCCAGCCGCAATGGCAAGCCGACCACCCCTGGCCCTCGGACAACCACAGTGGCCACATGCAGCACCCCGTGCTCGTCGGCGACCGCGTGTTCCTGGAGCCGTGCGGCTACAACCTCACAACCGGCAAGCTGATCACCACGAAGATGGGCCGGCGCGAAGGCTGCGCCACGTACACCGGCACCGACAGCGCGTTGATCTACCGCGGCCAGAATCGCCGTATCTCGATGTGGGATCAGCAGGCGGAGACCGTCAGCAGTTGGCTCAACCTCCGCCCAAGTTGTTGGCTCAGCACAATCCCTGCAGCCGGGATGGTGTTGTCGCCGGAAGGCGGAGGCGGCTGCAGTTGCGGGAACTGGATCGAGACGTCGCTGGGCTTCCTGCCCAAACAAGCCGAGGGGGAGACGCAGTGAGACCAACCCCGACCGATTCTCGCTCGCCCCTCCGTCGTGCTGAGCGAGCGCAGGGACTTCCGAGACCACACGGAGGTCCCGGAGCGAGTCGAAGCACTCCACGCGCACCGGTGATGGTAGCGCTCCTTCTCGGCATGTCCGCCAACGCCCGAGCCGCCGACTGGCCCACCTACATGCACGACAACCTCCGCGGCGGCGTCACCGAGGAGCAACTGCAGCTTCCGCTGAAGCAGACCTGGGTGCACCGGCCCGCCGTCGCCCCGCAGCCTGCCTGGACTGGCCCCGCCAAATGGGATGCCTACGCCGGCGTAAAGGGACTCCGCTCCATGCGGGACTTCGACCCCGCCTTCTACGTGACGGCCGTCGGCGACGCCGGCTACTTCGGCTCGTCCGGCGACGATGCCGTCCATTGCCTCGACGCGAGCACGGGCGCCGAGCGCTGGAGCTTCTTCAGCGACGGTCCCGTGCGCGTGCCGCCCACGTGGCACGCGGGGAAGCTCTACGTCGGCTCCGACGACGGCCGTGCCTACTGCCTCGATGCTCGCAGCGGCGTCGTCCTCTGGAAGCACAAGCCCTCCGCGAGTGACCGCCTGATCGCCAGCAACGGCAAGCTGATCTCCCCGTGGCCCGTGCGGACCGGCGTACTCGTGCAGGACGGCAAAGCCTACTTCGCCGCCTCGCTGCTCCCGTGGGAGGAGTCGTACCTGTGCGCTGTCGACGCGGCGACGGGGAGCGACTCGGGCGAGGGACTCTACCAGGCAGTCTGCGCCAGTGTGACGCTGCAAGGAGCGATGCTCGCCTCAGTCACCAACCTGTACGTCCTCCAGGGGCGGAGTGCGCCGCTGGTGTATCGCCGCGCCGACGGCAAGCTGCTCGGCCCCGTGAGCGGGCCCGCGGGTGGGGTGTACGCCCTGCTGACGAAGGACGCGGAGTTCATCCACGGACACGGCAGCAAGACCGGCTGGCTGTCCGTCGCCCAAGGGGAGACGCGCGACCAACTCGCCGCCCTGAGCGGCGCCAACCGCTTGATCGTGTCCGGCGCGACGGCGTACCTGCAGAAAGGCGACGACCTCTCAGCTCTGGACCACGCCCGCTACGTCGCCACGCTCGCACAGGCAAAGACCCTTGCCGACCAGCAGACGGCGACCAGGAAGCAACTTGACGGGCTGCCCAAGGAGAATGCAGACGAACGCGAGAAGCTGGAGGCCGAGCTGAAGCGCCTGCAGGACGAGAGCGCGAAGGCGCAGTCAGCCACGGCAGACTGCTGCCGGTGGACGGTCAAGTGCCCCCACCAACACGCGCTGATCTTGGCAGGCGAGACGCTGTTCGCCGGCGGCGACGGCCGGGTCGTGGCGTTCAGCGCCAGCGACGGTCAAACGGTGTGGAGCGCGCCGGTCGACGGGCAAGCCCACGGGCTGACCGTCGCAAACGGCCGCCTGTTCGTCAGCACCGACATCGGCGCGATCTACTGCTTCGGCGGTGCCTGAGGCAGTGGTATCCGCTCGGCAGATGGACCGGTCTGGGGTGTTGGAAAGGACCGCGCGGGTGCCTCAGCCTCCGCACTGGCTCGCCGCAAGCTCTGCGAGCTCGAGCGGTTAGACCGAAGACGAGGGCTGCCGGCGCAATAACCTTCGACTGTGATCGAAGGTCCTGCCGGAGACCTCCGACTATCCCACGGCTGTTCCACGGGATTCCCCGCGGTGACCTCGCTACCAGTGCGTCTCCTCCCCCGGTGTCCACGTGTCCGAGGCGTGCCAGCGGTCGAAGGGCATTGTCTCCCGGATCGGGCCCGTCGCGAACAGCCACTGGCTGATCTTCCGCAGGGCTTCGCAATACCAACCGGTGCGGTCGCCCTCCTCGCGGCCCTGCAGCTCCCTCGCGAGCTCGACAGCGCGGTCGAGATTCACGGGGCACATAGCCATGGCGGCCGTCTGGTACGCCCGGGCGCCTTCCGCACCCGACTCCAGCGCGCGACAGAGCGAGCGCTCGATCAGCAGCCACGCGCGGTTCGGGTCGGCGGAGGCCCTGTAGAAGGCGGCTTCGCTGGCGCCGTCGTCAGCGCCCGTGGCACTCAACGCCGTCACCACTTCCTCGGATAGTTTCCTCGCCAGATCAGCATTCGTGCCGGCGGCGGCCCGGGCGACTCGGGCAAGCTGCGCGGCCGGGTTGTGCAATTGCCTCGCGGCAGCAGCCGCCTCTTCGTAGAGGGCACCGGCCTTCGCTACGTCGGGCTGGTGAGCGGCGAGGGCGGTGAAGCACTGCGCGCGATCCCCGGCGTCCGCCAGCCGCCGTGCCAAGGCGAGGGCGCCCTCAGGATCTGCCGCTGTCAGCGCCGGGGCGACCCGCTTGGCGCAGCGGGCCTCGTAGCTTTCTGTGATTGCGTGGTCGCCGGGGAAGTAGGTGCGGAACTGGCGGATCGCTGCCGCCGTGTCCGCGGTCAGCAGTGCGATGGTCGAGTGGGACTGGGCGCGGCGCTTCTCGTTGGTGCTCTCGATCTGGCCGGTGAGACGCTCGGCAAGCGCCGGATACTCCCCGAGTTGCTCTGCCAGACCCGCAAGCATGTCGTCTTTCTTGTCGCCCAGTTGCTTCGCCTGCTCAAGGAGACTGTCGAAGAGCTTGTCCGCGTCGTCGCGTCCCAGGCGCAGAGCGGCTCGGACCAGGTAGCTCCCGGCGAACACCGCCGTTATGGACTTCGCCTGCGGGTTGACCGCCTGAGTCGCGCGGACGAACAACTCGCCCGCGAGCTTGGGGTCCCGGGGGGCAAGGTGGTAGGCGAGCGTCGCGCAGGCAACCGCCCGCGTGTCATTGCTATTGAGATCGTCCAGCAGATCGAGCAGTTGCAGGGCCGACTCCGGCGCAAGCTCCGCCAGTGACCCGAGAAGAACCGAGACCGCCCATTCGCGGTTACCGGCCGGCAGGTCTCGCACCATATCGCGCGCCACCGCGGGATCGACGCGCGCCACCTCTCGGGGCAGCGTGTCTCGCGCGTAGTACGTGTGGTCGCGCGAGTACTCCCACGCCTCCAAGAGCAGTTTGAGCGCGAGCTGCTTGTCCGCCTCTGTCGGCGCCTGGGACCAGTCCGGCGGCGGCGTCTCCCGCAACTGGAGGGTTGCGTCCGTGGCGCCTGACTCGCACTCGGCAATGCCGCGCGCCCGCGCGCCGTGCACCGCAACCAGCTTCAGCCGGCCCTTCGGCAAGTCGCCAAGCGTGAAGCGGCCGTCGGCTCCGGTAGTGGCGGGGTCACCCCAGAGGTAGCCGGCAGCGAACACGGTTGCGTCCGGCTGCGGCTCGCCGGAGGCGGTCACCACCCGACCCGACACAGTCTGCCCCAACGGGAGCAGCACGAGGTCTTCCGCAGTCCGCGTCTCGCCGCCTCCCTCCGGCACAGCGCCGCCACGGAGATACCGATGCCCGCCGAGCGCCGCCCGCAGCGTCACCCGGCTGTCAGCTTCGATCTCTTCGAAGGCAAACTCCCCGCCCTCATTCGTCTCCGTCTGGCGCGGCGGCTCCGTGCGGTACATCCCTTGGCCCACGGGACGCGTGTTCTCCATTGTGACCGCCACCCCGCGCAGCGGCCCGCCGTCTGGGTCGACCACGCGGCCGGTCACCTTCATCTTGACGGCAGCCTTCATCACCAAGCGGAGCGGCGTGGTCGGGAGCTGATCTCCGCGAAGCTTCACGGGGTACTCTGTGCGCACGCGCTTGTCTTCGGCTGTCACCGTGATCTCGCCCTTTCGCGCCAGTCCTGTCAGCGTGAACCGGCCGCCCTTGCCTGTGGTCGTGCTCGGCTGGGACCAACCCTCCTGTTGGGCAGTCACCGTCGCGCCGGTGACGGGGAACCCCATCTCGTCCACAACGACACCGGAGACCTCCCCGCCGCGCTGGACGCGCAGCGTCACCGGCTCACCCTCTTCGCCCTCCTTCACCGTGACGTCCGCGTCGCACCCCTCCGAGTGAACGTATCCCTCCGGGATGCCTTGCACATAGACCCACACGCCGCCGGGCGGCACGCGGAACTGGAACCGGCCTTGCTCATCCGTCTTGCTGGGCAGGCACATGGCGTTGGACCGAGGGCAGTGCGGCCCGTAGGTGGCGACGGCGACGTTTGGAAGCGGCTTGCCGGTCTCGCCGTCGATCACGCTCCCCCTCAGGATCACCCCTTTCACAAGCCTCAGGTCGGTGCCCTTCGCCGTCATGCCGGCCGCAAGCGCGAGTTGCTCCACTGCGGCGGCGGTCCACTCGCCCATTGGCTCGCACTGGACCACGACGTTGTACTGCCCGGCGTGCAGACCCGACACGCGGTACTTGCCGCTGGCATCGGTCCGACTTCCGCCTCCTCCGTCCGTCCCGCGGAAGCCCTGCACCACTACGCGCACGTCCGGTTGCGGCTGCCCCGTCTCGGCATTGGTGACCGTGCCCTCGATGTGCCCGGCCAGTTGCAGCACGGTCGTGATCGGGGGCGGCGCCTCAACGCCTTGGGGAACGCGCACCTGTTCGGTGGCGTACTGCTCTGACGTGACCTCCAGCGAGACCTCCGCCTCCTGCGGAATGCAGTGAAGCTCCCACTTGCCGTCCGCGCCGCTGGTCGTCGCGAGATGTGGGCGGCGGAACTCGTCGGGCACCGACGCAAACCTCGCCCACTCCTCGCCGGGCTTCCGAGGAAGCGTGACCCAACGCACACATACCTCGGCCCCGGCGACCGGTTGCCCTTGCTGGTCCCTCAGCACGCCTGTCGCGGACCGGTACGGCAGCAGCTCCACGCGAATGGGCTCTCCGAAGCGCGCCGCAACCACGCCAAGTCCGCGCGTCGGCGACACGGCCAGTCCGTTCACCCACTTGACTGCATCGCCCGCGGCGACCTCGGCCGCAATGACGAAGGCGCCTTGAGCGTCGGCCTGCACGGCCTTGGGTTCCAGGCTCTCGCGGCGCTCCGTCTGCAAGCGCACCTGAACCATCGCTTGCGCGACCGCGTTGCCGGCGGCATCCACGACCTGCCCCCGGATTTCCGCGGCCCAGCCGGGAAGGGACACTGCGCCGGTCAGCGCCAGAAGTAGGGCGTTCCTCAGGTGGATCATCACGAACCTCCGTCTTGGTCTGGAGAGAGGCTTCGCACAACGTCCTGCAGGACCGTGGGTTCCGCTGGGCGCCAGGATACTCAGTCCGGTGCGTCGCCCCACTCAATCGGCGGCAACGTGACTGACTCCTTCTGCCAGGGCGCGGCGCCGGCCTGGATCACATGGTTTTGCAGAGCGGCGCGGAGCAGTGCGAATACCTTTGGCTTGTCCTTCACCGGCCGCTCTTCTCTTGGATCGCTCTTGAGGTGGAAGAGCTGCAGCGGCTGATCGGGACCGTCTTGAAGCAGCTTCCAGTCGCCATGCCGAACCGCGTAGTAAGCTCGGCCCGCGTGCGGGCCGCCGTCGCGACGCATCCAAAAGAGCAAGCGCTCCTCGGGCGGCTGAACGTTGCCGAGCAACGTCGGCAGGAAGCTGCGGCCGTCAACCTCGTGGCTGAACTCGGCCCCCGCCCCTTCGCACACCGTCGGGAACAGATCCATCGTCAGCGCAACACAGTCGCTGTGGGAGCCGGGCGCAATTCTCCCGGGCCACCCGGCGCACATCGGCACGCGGATCCCGCCTTCGTACATGTCGCACTTCGCGCCGCGCAGGTCGCCATTGCTGGCGCCGATGTCGAGTTGACCGCCGTTGTCGGACACGAACACAACCAGCGTGTTGTCGTAGGCGCCGGACTCCTTGAGCGAGGCGACTACCTTGCCGACGCCGTCGTCGAGATGCTCGATGAGGGCGACCAGCTTGGCACGCTTGTCGTCCATGCCCGGCTCGCGTGCCTTGACGCGGTCGAGCCACTCAGCCGGCGGCTGGATTGGCGTGTGTGGCGCGTTGTAGGCGAGGTAGAGATAGAACGGCTGCGCCGCTCCCGACCGGCTCCGAATGTAGTCGCCAGCCCACTGGGTGAACAGGTCGGTGGCGTGCCCTTCCGGATCGATCTCCTTGTTGCCGAGCCGCATGTAGTTGATGCCGTGCCGCCGGTGGTTGTAGTAGTCGTCCATCATATCCCCGAGGAACCCGTGGAAGTGGTCGAAGCCACGTTCGGTGGGTGTGTTGGGCGACTCCAGACCCAGATGCCACTTGCCGACGATTGCCGTGTGATAGCCGGCGCGCTTGAGCACCGTCGGCACGAGCGTGGCGTTGGCGGACAGGTAGCCGAAGCTGTTCTGCGGGTGAGTGCGGATGACGCCCGGCACGCCCACTGAGTCGGGGTACCGCCCCGTCAACAGCGACGCCCGGGTCGGCGAGCACACCGGGCAGTTGGCGTAGAAGCGGCTGAACTGCATGCCGGAAGCTGCCAGGGCGTCAATGTGCGGCGTCTTCAAGTCCGTGGCCCCATAGCACGATAGATCTCCGTAGCCCAAGTCGTCGACGAGGATTGTCACGATGTTCGGCTTGCGGTCGGGCTCGGCTTCCGCGAAGGCCAGCCGCGGCATGAAGAATGACCCCGCGGCGAGTCGGGCGCGCTCCAGGAATTGGCGTCGTTTCATTGGGTTGTGACAGCTCCTGCAGGATTTCAGATTTCGGATCTTAGGTTGCAGATTGGGGGGCAGGCCGGCGGGACTACGAACCACCCTCGACAACTGCCACTGCCGAGTGGCCGGCGGCCAGGGCCTTTGCCGGCTCGAAGCTGACCTCGCCGACGCCGGTGAGCGCCAGTCGCTGCAGCTTCAGCGTGCCGTGCCGCACCTGCAACTCCACCTTCACTCCATTCTTCAGCCGCTTCTGCCGGCATGTTCCCCAGGCGTATCCCGTCGACCAGAAGTGGGTGCCTTCCTGCGCGGCGAATTCCATCGACTGCTCCACACCAGAGTACCGGAACCCGGTCAGTGCCGGCACCGCCGCCCACGACGCCATCGCCCGGGCGTAGTGATGCCCGCACTCGGCTTCGTCGAACGGGCTGCGCTTGCGGCCGTCGTAGCGGGCGCGGATGGCCTCGAGGCAGCGGAGACCGTTGGCAGTCTGCCCTTCGTAGAGCATGTGCACCGCGGCAGCGTACTCGAAGCCGGTCATGACTTCGTTGAAGTACGGGAACGGCCGCTTCGGGCGCCGGCCGCGCGGGTAGGTGGCCATCAGCAGCGCCGACTCGTCGCCCAGCACGTAGCTGCGGAGGTGGTTGAAGTGGTCGTGGAAGCCCTGCCGGAAGTTGTGCGCCATGATCGCCCGGAGCGTCTTGCGCACGTTGGTCCGGTCCAGCAGGTAGCCCAGCCCGCAGACGTGCGCTTGGAACTGGCCGACGAGTTGATCCACCAGGCAGCCGGCGCCAAGCTGCAGATCCGGCGCCGACAGGTCGCCGGCGCCCATGCCCAGAAGCAGCCCGGGGGCGATGGCTTCGGCGCCGGCCGGCGGCCGGATCTCGTGCTCGTAGTACTCACCGTTGAACAAGTTCGCGTCCATCCAGCGGCTGCCGCAGTCGAACAGCCGACGGCATTCGTCGGCGAAGTTGCCCTCGCCGAGGTAGCGCGCCATCTCCTCTGCCGCCCGCAGCGCGCCCAAGTACCACCCGCCCATCTGCGGATTGGGGCCGAAGTACTCGACATCCATCGTGTTGTGCTGGCAGCCTTCCATCACGCCGTCGCGGTCGGCGTCCCAGCCGCCCTCGATCCAGCAGAACTCCAGCGCCTTCCGCGCCTTCGGCCAGAGGGTGCGCAGCAGCGCGTCGTCGCCCGAGAGCTGCCAGTCGCGGTGGAGCTTCATCAGACAGCCCATCTGCCCGTCGGCCGCCGCCTTGGCGCTTTCCTGCGCGCGGTCCAGCGGCAGGTTTACGCGGAAGCTCATCAGCCCACTGTCGGCCGTGGCGTAGGCGAACTCGACCTCGCGCATGGACTTGGCCAGGTCGCCGAACAGGAATGCCACGGCTTGCTCGTAGTTCCACACGTGCGTGCACGAACCGGGGCAGCAGCCCGCCGTGTTGTGGCACCCCTCGAAGCCGTAAAACCGGCCGTCTTCCGTGCGGAAGCAGGTCTGGCTGCGGAGGTTCGCCAGGTTGAACAGGGCGGCTTCCTTCACGACGGGCGGCAGGTCGCTGTCGCAGAAGGCGCGGACGAACTCGACCGTTGCCGCCTCCAGCTTCGGCAATCGCGGCGCGACCTGCTCTACGACGTCCCAGGCGTCGGTGTACTGCGTGGTGTAGTAGTTGCCGATCCGGTTCGGATCCGCGCAGGCGCCGCCGTCGCAGCCTGTCGACTCGACGGGCTTGGGCGTCCACGTCATCCGGTGGGGGAAGTGCCAGGTCAGCAGGAAGGTGACCGCCCGCGTCGCCCGCGCGGGAATCCGCACCTTCGCCGCCAGCGACCCGACCGGGCTGTCAGAACCCGCCGACTCGCGCTCGTGCAGTTCGCCGTCTTCGCTGAAGTCGTCCCAGTAGTCCAGCAGTGAGTCGCCCCAGCTCAACTGCGCCCAGCCGGTGCGGTAGGTCGCTGTCCTGGCGGACAGCGCTACGAGGGCGAGCGTGCCCCATTGCTCAGCGGCGGACGGCACGCCGTCGGAGTGCATGAACAGCCCACTCAGCCGGCCGCTTCGCCGGAACTCGTTGCGGTTGGCCTTCGGCCCGCGAGAGTGGTCTTTCTCTCTGGTGAACCCGTCAACGCCGGGGTTGGAGCCGTCGGCGCCGATGAAGTTCGGCAGGTTGCCGCAGACAGCAGCCGTGATCGTTTTCGTCGTCCGGTTCGTCAGCACGAACCGCAGCACGGCCGCCGGAATCCCGCTGGCCTCGGCGTCGGCTGGAACCAGCGGGTTGAATGCCTCAATCCGCACGTCTACGGGAACGTCCGGGTCCGACAGGAACACCTGCCCGAAGGGATATGCCGCCGCGAATGAGCACTTGCGGAACCGCGGCAGTCCGTGGTTCGGCGTCGGGCTGCCCGACGCGCCCTCGTAGTCCTCCAGTTCCAGCGGCCCCTCCAGCGCGCGCGTCGCCGCTGCGCCGCCGGTCGGCTTTGTCCACAGAGCGAAGAACGGTGCACCGCCGCGGCCGAGCACGGGTCGGAACCCCTTGGCGGGCCGATTCACGACCTCCCAGTCGCGGAGGTCGCCACGCCCGCCCAGAGAGACGGTGCCGGTCCCAATGCCGCCAAGAGGCAAGGCAATGCGGGCGAGGTGAGCTTGGTCATAGCGCTTCAGGACGGGCCAAGGGGTGGAGGTGGACATGGTGGGTTCTTCTCTCGGGAGGGTGAGTGGGAATGTGGGGGCTGGGGTGAGGGGTTCGCCATGAAGGGGAACTGTCCTGCATGGCCAAGGCTGAAGGACTGCAAGGACGACAGAGACCGCAGTAGCAGAGCCGCGGGTCGCCCTGTCATTGCTGTCCCTTGTGTCCTTTGGGTCCTGCCCCGCGCGGCCCGCCCTACCCCTCCAACTCCTCCACCAGCCCCTCAAACTCCCCTCGCGACTTCACCCCCCACCGAGAAGAACAGCTTCCGCGACGCGTACTGCTCCCAAAGCCGCGTGACCGCCTCGGGGCTGCCGCCGCGGATCTGGCCTTTGCCGAGGGCGTCAATCTTGTCGTACAACCAGGTCCAGTCCTGCCGCGAGGGGGCGCCGTCGCCGGCCACCCATTGGACGATGTCGAGTTCTTCGATCTCGCAGAGCGCCTCCAAGTGCTTCACCGCGTCGAAAGCGAATCTCGTCTGCGTCCCACTCGCTGATATACCCGCGAAGGTTAAGAACACACCGAAGTGGAAGTTCGCGGAACTTCCCCGGCAGGCGTGCAGCAGACGTAGGACAGAGGGTATTCTCCCAGACGGAGCCGAAGTCGCACCGGGACT
>Ga0100393_10004470_pt1 | contig 12853 bp, 10 predicted proteins | sample CryGeymeta201517_FD_81546 | JGI IMG/M metagenome (GOLD analysis project Ga0100393, IMG submission 81546) | Groundwater microbial communities from Crystal Geyser aquifers in Utah, USA - Crystal Geyser metaG 2015-17 | ecosystem: Environmental > Aquatic > Deep subsurface > Groundwater | place... | reverse complement strand
GTCTCTATAAAGCTGGGCCGCCGCATTAGAACGTTCTTGCTCTGTGTAAAGTGTCTTGCCATCAAAACCAACACTTACTAGATTATCTGCAAGCATAGCAGCGTAGCCATATTTCGCCATTGGTATATTCGCCTCTCTAAAAAGGCAGGCCGCCGCATGAGAACGTGCTTGCTCTGTTGTGTAAGGTGTCTTGCCATCAAAACCAACACTTACTTGATTATTTACAAGCATCATAGCGTAGCCATGTTTTGCTTCGGGTGTTTTAGATTTTCTATAAAGCACGGCCGCCGCATCCAAACGAGCTGGCTCTGTTGTGTAACGTGTCTTACCATCAAAACCAACACTTACTTGATTTTTTTCAAGCATAGTGGCGTAGCCATGTTGTGCCTCGGGTGTTTTAACTTCTCTCAAAAGGCTGGCCGCCGCATCCAAACGAGCTGGCTCTGTTGTGTAAAGTGTCTTACCATCAAAACCAACACTTACTTGATTTTTTTCAAGCATAATGGCGTAGTGGTATTTAGCCCAGGATATATTGAATAAACGTAATAAAGATGCTTGTTTTTCTAATGCGTGTGCAATATTTAGATTGCCGTCTATTAGAAAACAGACAGCTTCTGCATAATACGCAGTATAATACAATATTTTATATACCAGATCATGCTTTAGAGTGAAGCCTGCAAATGTAAATTTGCCAGAGCCTAACTGCTTTAAAAGAGAGTTGTTTCTGTATTGTGTATGTTTAGGTTTTCCATTTTTTGCTATATCAGCTAAACAAACCATTAATTTTTTTTGATTATCATCTAGATCAGCGTTTAATTCCATGAATTTTTGAATAAGCAGAGGACTGCCACAGGCTGCATTTTGTATGCACCAATCCTCTCCCATAAAAGAAAATCCTTTAGGTCTCATCCAGACACATGTCTCGTATTGTGATTCGAATTTTTGATAGTCGCTAAAATCTAAGGCATCTAAAAATTGCTCAAAAATAGATCTGGCGGGTGCAGCAGCTACTACCTCTGTATGTAGGGGGGGAGGTGCTGCGGTAGGCTCTGCAGCATTTAATGCATTTGTTGCTTGTAAGCCGGCGACAATAATAAACCGAGTAATTTTAAAAAACATCCTATCTCTTCTTTTTTTATCTATTAGTTGATAGCATGGCTCAATTATTTGCTACTGTCAATCAGTTTATTTATTAACATGAGTAGTAAAGTTTAAAATCTCCCGGTGTCACAACTTTATTAAATGCATTAATTTCTTCTTTTTTTAGCTGAATATAAGCATCTATTTGATCTGAGGTAAAGACGCCTCCCTCTGTTAGAAAGTCACGATCTTTGTCTAGTGCAGATAAGGCATCATCTAAAGATGTTGCAAGGGAGGGAAGCTTATCAATTTCGTTTTGCGACAGATCATACAAGTTGCCTTCCCAGTGTACGCCTGGATGAATTTTATTTTTAATGCCATCAAGACCAGCCATAAGCATGGCTGAAAATGCTAAATAGGGATTTGCTGCAGGATCAGGAAAGCGTGCTTCAATGCGGCGCGCCTTTGGGGACGTCGTATGGGGGATTCTGCAGGCTGCAGACCTGTTTCGTGCTGAATAAACGGCAAGAGTAGGGGCTTCAAAACCCGGTATTAAGCGACGGTAACTGTTAATCGTTGGATTTGTGAAAGCATTTAATGCTTTACCGTGTTTTAAAATGCCCCCAATATAATAGAGCGCAATTTGAGAGAGGCCTGCATAATCATCACCAGTAAAGAGGTTCTTACCTTTTAGAAATAATGATTGATGCACGTGCATGCCAGAACCATTATCATCACCCAAAGGTTTTGGCATAAAAGTTGCTGTTTTTTCATATGACAAAGCGACTTCTTTAACAACATGTTTATAGATGCAAACATTATCAGCAGATTGTACGCATGATGCATATTTTATGCCCAGTTCGTGCTGAGAGTGCGCTACTTCATGGTGATGTTTTTCAACAGCTACACCTGATTCTTGAATAGCAAGTAACATGTTAGAACGCATTTCTGCATTCATATCGCGTGGAGGTGTAGCACAATAAGCTTCTTTATTGAGTGGCTCGTGACCAAAGCTTTTATCAAAATTCTTAAGGTGGCTATTATTTGGTGTTTCATTGCTGGTTATTTTAAAAAAACTATTTTCTGTATTGGTTGAAAACTGAGCATTATCAAATATAAAAAATTCCGGTTCTGGACCAAATCTAACTTCATCCGCAATACCTGACTTGTTTAAGTAGTGTTCTGCACGAATGGCTGTGGAACGTGGATCACGTGCATATAATTGATTGGTTTCAGGGTCCATAACTGAACAAATGATATTTATTGTATGAATATCGCGAAAAACATCCACTTGAGCAGTGTTTGTGTCTGGCAATAAGATCATGTCAGAATTTTCAATAGAGCGCCACCCAGGAAGGGAAGAACCGTCAAACATGAAGCCATTGGTTATCATGTCTTCATCGACAAGACTTGCATGGTAAGTTATATCGTGCCATTGACCTAGCGTATCGATAAAACGAAAATTTACAAGGTCGGATTCTTTATCTTGAATAAGATTATTGATTTTTTTCATGCGTACAACAAATGGAAATATAACTTATCACTACCATTCTATATTTTTTTACTTATTCTGTTAAGTCACATCATGAGTTATTTTAATTTTCATTGATTTTCATTAATGTGAGCGCCTGATTAAAATCACTCATGGTTTTGTCGTTAAACTCAGAATCATCTTGAAGCCAAATTTTGGCAAAATGGAGCAGTAAAAGGGAAAAAGTTTCCGCATGTAATGCTTTTGGGATAGAGGCAATATAATTTGGGATAAAGTCAGAAATCAAGGGGATTTCTTTAAAGGGGATCTGTACACTGCGAATATTAAAACGCGTAAATATATTGTTACTTAAACGGCGACCATAGCAAATAAAATCCTTTAAATGTATTGGTGATGATAACACGTCATTTTCTAACTTTTTAAGTGTGTCTTTTCTGTCTCTATACACATCAGTTGCAGTCATTAAAAAATCAAATAACTGGTCTTGTATGGATAGATCAGGATCAATTTGAATGGCTTTTAATGCGTCTTCAAGTTCCGAAAAAAACAAACGAAATAAATCCGCATCATTTATTTGTAAATGTGTATCAAAAAATAGTGCGTCATCTTGAAACCGATCCAAATCACTTTTTATAAATGACGTGATATTTTGTATGGTTAAAGACGATAAAGAGTTATTGGTTATAAAGGCCCAAAGACTGTTGAATGGTGCTTGCATGGTGTCCTTAAAAATTTAAAAGTAGGAGTATAAACAAAATTGACACGCCAATAATTTGGTTTCCTTTGAAAAACTGTAGACACTGTGATGTGTTGTTATGATCCCAAAGATAGAGATAGATTCCAATATATACTGAGAGTAATACGCATGAAATATAATAGGCAGCATCAGTATTATTGACGTACCCTAAGGCACACAGCGCTAGCATCATACCACTATAAAATAATGTGATGGCTAGTTTAGGCGTTCTCTTAAAGCGCACGGCTGTAGATTTTACGCCAGCTATTAAGTCATCCTCTAAATCTTGAAAAGCATAAACGGTATCGTAAGCAAGTGTCCAAAATATGCCAGCGGTGTGCAGGATTATTAGATTAATAACCGGGGTGCTGCCGTAACCCACCACCCATATACCGATGTTAAAAATAAGCCCTAGCATTAGTTGTGGCCAATTTGTAAAACGTTTACACAAAGGGTATATGAAACCACCAAAAAAACCTAGCATACCTATGAATTTATTAGCTATGGGAAGCATTGAAAATATATACAATCCAGGTGTCAGACATATGAGTGCAAAAATAATTGCTTCTTTTCTGGATAATGTACCAGCTGCTAAAGGGCGGTTTTTCGTACGTGTTACTTGCGCGTCAAAATTTTTATCAGCAATATCATTAATAATGCACCCCACTGTTCTAAGCGATGTTGCCCCTAGTAGATATAGAACAGATTGATATACTAATGTGTAGGTATCATGATGGTGTAAGGCAAGACCCCAAAGGCACGGAATCCACAGTAACATGATACCTGTTGGGCGCAAAATGCGCGCTAAATTAATATAGGCTGATAATTTTGACGGTATGATTTGATTTTTATTAGAAGCATCGGGTAGGGTGGAATTCATAAGATCTCTCAATTAAATAATTTTATGATAAGACTATTTATTGTTGACCCTTTAAGTATAGGGCAAACACTGTCATTAAGCACAGAACAATCTCATTATTTGATGAATGTTATGCGTTGTAAGGTTCAAGATACTGTGAACTTATTTAATGGTAGTGATGGCGAATTTTGTTTTCAGATAACACAAATTCACAAGAAAGGCGTTAGTGGTAATGTTGTTTCATATGCTTTAGTACAAAAAATATTACCTTCTTTGACGCTTATATTTGCACCCATTAAGCAAGACAGATTAAGTTTTATGATTGAAAAAGCGACAGAGCTGGGGTGCACGCACTTTCAGCCTGTTTTGACGCAGTATACGACTATGAAACGTATTAATCGCGCGCGTATTTTACGTATTGCAACTGAGGCTGCTGAACAGTGTGAACGCATGTGCGTACCCACATGTGCTGATTTAATCCCTTTACAGCAATATATGCAAGATAAGCCAGATAGTCCTCATATTGCTTTTGCTTATGAACGACTTACAGCAGAGGGTGTGATCACAACGCCTATTGATGATAAACAGTTAAATGCCCTGCTTATTGGTCCTGAAGGTGGTTTTTCTGAGGAGGAGGTGCTACTGCTTAGAAAAAAATGTACACCAATATCTTTGGGTTCTTTAATTTTAAGGGCGGAGACAGCAGCTATCGTGGGGCTAGATCGTTTGCGTCGGTGATGTGATGCTCATTTAATAATGAGAACTTAAGGGTGATTTTGAATGTGTTTGCAATAATGTCGATTTTTAATCTAGGAGTATATTTATGATTATGGCCGTATTGATGTTTTTTTCTTTGCAATGGTTATGATGCTATAGCCTGAATCAGTCTTATTAAATGTATAAGCATCTGCTTTATATTGCTCAATGATTTCAAAGCCATTTCGTACAAGTATATTTCTCAGCTCGTCCATATTATAAATTTGTAGGGTGCACTTATTTTGAACTTTAGTTTCCTTTTCTTGTGATTGGATTGTAAAATTATTCTCTGATGTGAACTGCCCACTATTTCTATCAATAGTTGATTGTCTTGTATTATAAATAGTAGTTCCATCATTAGTGATTCTTTTATCTGTCATTCTTTCGTTGTCAGATTTAACAACATCGTCAGTCATGGCATCCAAATTAAGTATATCAAATATATAAAAACCATTATCATTGAGATTTGCATATATATTTCTAACTGTTAATTCAAAATCATTTTTAATCAGATGTCCTATTGCATTATCTATTGTAATAACGGAATCAAATTGCCCTACTTGCAATGTACGCATATCACCATCGATAAACTGAAGATCAATATTTTGTTTCTTTGCTTTATCTCGAGCTAACTTAAGTAATCCAGGGCTAAAATCTGATCCGATAACTTTATATCCTCGTTTTGCAAGATAAAAAACTTGAGATCCAGTTCCACACGTCATATCTAAAACGGTTTTTATGCTATGTGTTTGTAATAGCTCTTCTATGACCGCGTTTTTTTCATTTGTGTAGTAAGCATTTGATGGTGTCTCAAAATATTGTGGATACTCCTGGTAAAATATAGGCAAACCTAAATCTTCACAGTTTTTATTACTTCTACAATAATCATTAATCCAAGCAGCCACTTGCTCTGCAACTTTTTTAATATCAAGAGAAGTTGTATCGATAGTTTTAGTAGTAACAGTGTTTGGCCAATCCGTCTGTTGATCCCAAGAGGAAAAATCTAAGTCATCCCAGGAGTCATCTTTGATAACATGCTGTTCCCATTGTGGATCTTGATGATACCTACGAAGCCAAGCAGACCAGTTCAGCATATTTTGGTCAGCACCGTAGGTATTTCGCTTTTTCAAGCGTTGGATTCTCTCAAAATCACTTACATCTAACAAGCAAAAATTAATGCCATCTAATTTTTTAGCTGAAGGGCATGCCAGTATCTCGCCTAAAACAATTTGGCCAAGCAAACAAGCATCTTTGCCATCTGCAAGTAATTGTTGCAACCACTTTTCAGTGGACTCTTGGCGCCATTTTTTATCAACACCTTCAGGGACACCAATATCATCAAAATCGTAGACCTTTATTTCACTGCCTAATATTTTTTGTAGTACTGGCATAATAGCTGTTTTGCCGCTACCACTGCCGCCGCCTATAAAATATAACATCATGAAACACTCCTCATTTTGTCAGCATGATATGCTCTCTCTATCGTTCCGTTTGGCAAGAAATTAGGGTGTAGATGTTCAAGAACCTGCATCCGATCATCACCGCCTTCATCAGATAAAAAGATGTATTCACAATATTCAGCAATATCTTGTAATATGCGATTAAAACGATAGTAACAAAGTGCGTCTTGATTTATATTGGCTTGCCCATAGCCTTTATAAAACAATGATTCTTCTTCTATTGGTGTGTAGCCACTATTCCAAATGCCTGCACCTATAAACATTAAATCTCGCTCCTTTGGTGCTAAAATAAGCGTATCCCAGTCGATTAGATACAAATGTTTATTTTGATCAATAAGCAAATTCCAGCCATGGATATCTGCGTGACACAATACATATTCAAAGGATTGATTGTGTAGTATGGAGCCACGTTCTTCCGTTCGTTTTATCAAGTCCAAGATGATATTATTTTTTGACTTTAATAATGCAGCCAATTTTGCAGCTACAATTTCATCAAATACTTCATGTTTTATACGCTCAAGAAATGCTTTCACCGTTTGGCCGTACTGCAATGAAAAAGTTTCTTTTGGCGCATTGAGAATCATAGATTCAGGAATATCAGCAGTATGTAATTTTTTAACTGTCTCCCCAAATTGCCGCCATTGCTGCTCTGATAATTTAGTATCCACAGCATTACGCCCATCAACATAAGGATACAAAACGACTTTGAAGGCATCTAGACTTGTCCAGCATTTTCCTGCTTTAGTTGCAATAGGCGGGATCATATTTTGCAATCCAATTTTTTTTAGGTGATAGGGAAGCAATACGCTGGGCTCACAAAAATCTGCAGATCGCAGCTTTAGAAAATAGTCTGTCTTATCTGTCGTCGTAGCTCGGTATACGGCAGTATTAAAATCAGCACCAAGCGGTAGAAAAGAAAATTCAGAGATATCTAAATCATAACTATTATGCAAACATGCGATGATTTTTTCATCTTGAATATTAGGTTTTGTTAGCATCACGCCTCATAATCTATTGAAATAATACACTGATTTACTGAGTAAAACCGTACTATGATTTTACCACATTAGGTGCATTTAAGCATAAGATTCTCACTCTACGTGTACACAAGCCATTCTTTGCCCCCCTCCCTACGTTCGCATGTAATGGAGAAACTGAGAGTAAGGGAGGAGGATTTTGGGATTCTCTAGGTACTCATGTATCAAGTAACTGAAACGCGCTAAAGCCTCTGCATACTATGTTTTAGAGGCGACTTTTCAAGCACTGGCAATCTAGAAGAAAACTTTTCTAGAAATAAAAAATGGAGGAGAGAAAGGGATTCGAACCCTCGATACGGGAGTACCGTATACACGAATTCCAATCGTGCGCCTTCAACCACTCGGCCACCTCTCCTCAATACTTAAATAATTTAAAGCTTTTTTTGATAAAAAGCAAGTGAGTAGGCATGAAAATATATCTACTCACTATACATTCAAGATCTTATTCGAAAGAATCTTTTATATATTTGTTTAGTAAGCGCACACCGTAACCGGTTGCACCCTTTTCGCAGAGGGGTTTATTACCTGCTTTGTCCCATGCCATAAAGGCAATATCAATGTGTGCCCAAGGTGTGTCATTAACAAAACGTTGCAAAAATTGCCCTGCTGTAATAGTTCCTGCACCACCGCTGGCACTGATATTTTTAACATCTGCAACATCAGAATCCATACATTTATCATAGTTTTCTGTTAAAGGAAGGCGCCACATAGGTTCATTCACATCATCACCTGCTTTTAATAATTTTGCAGCAAGTTCATGGTTGTTTGACATAAGCCCTGCATGTTGGTCACCCAAAGCCACACCAACGGCACCCGTTAACGTTGCAAGATCAACCATAACCTGTGGTTTAAATCGATCTTGAGCGTACCACAGCGCATCCGCTAAAACGACACGTCCTTCAGCATCCGTATTTTGTATTTCTATGGTTTGCCCAGACATGGTTGTTAAAATATCCGCTGGCTTATATGCTGTACCTGATGGCATATTCTCAGCCATGGCCATCACACCAACAGCATTAACTTTTGCCTTTCTAAGGGCAAGCGTTTTCATAAGGCCAATAACAACACCAGATCCACCCATGTCATACTTCATGTGTTCCATATTGGCAGCTGGTTTAATGGATATACCACCAGTGTCAAATGTGATGCCTTTTCCAACAAGAGCAACAGGTTTTTGGTCTTTCGGTCCATTCATCCACTGAATAACGATAAGCTTTGGTTCTTTAGCACTTCCTTGGCCAACACCAATAAGGCCACCCATGCCTAAACGTTCTAAGTCTTTTTTGTTATAGACTTCTACTTTTAGGCCAATTTTTGATAGCGTTTTTGCAATATCACCCATACTTTCAGGATATAAAACATTTGGCGGTTCAGATACAAGTGTACGCGTTAGAAATACACCTTCAGTCACAGTTTGAAGTTGGCTGAAAATTGCTTGCGCTAGAGCATCTTCACCGATTTTAAATGTTACACTTTCAAGCTTAGATTCTAGGGCCTCAGTATTTTTTGTTTTGTACTTTAAAAATTTGAAACTTCTAAGTTCTAACCCAGCTGCTAAATGTGCAGTCCATTCGTAAGATTTAATGTTTTTAATTTTTTGAATGTCTGAAAAATCTACAACAACATGAGTTTCTTTTTCGACTGTTTTAAATATATTAGCACCAAGCTCTTCAAATTTTTGAAGGGTTAGTGTTGAAGTATCGCCAATTCCAATCAAAATAATTTGATTATATTGTGTGCCTGCTGGCGCGTATAGACGTAAAACTTCACCGGTTTTGCCTATAAAACTTGCGGCATCCATTGCTTTAGAAAGATGACCGTAAGTTTGCGTGTCATACACGGCGGATGATGTTGCTAGTGTTTTTTTAGAGCATACTGGTAAAACCAGTACACCTTTTTCTTCTGGGGTGGCTGAAAAATTAATTTTCATAAATATCCGTTAATTAAAAGAGTGGTACTTGAATTCTATCATAATGTGGATCTTTGATAAAATTTAAATAATTTATAGACGTATTTTAAAGATCTGAGGCAAAAAATGATGTGCTTACATTCATACATTGTCATACAAAAAAGTTTCTTCTTTGCCTAGGCCAAATATGCTTCATGTTCTATTCGGTTGTTTTGAAGGGGGGCTTGAAATCAGATTGTTATTCTTTATTTTCTACTTTGTTGTGCCCAAAGATTTGCGTAGGCACCTTTGTGGTTGATCAGTGTTTGATGATCGCCACTTTCAACGATTTGACCCTTATCAAGTACATAGATAACGTCTGCATTAATAACGGTTGATAACCTGTGGGCAACCATTAGAGTGGTGCGACCTTCCATTAATACATCAAGCGCTGCCTGTACTTTTTTTTCTGATTCTGTATCAAGGGCAGAGGTTGCTTCATCTAGTAAGAGTATTGGCGCATTTTTAAGCATAGCGCGCGCAATGGCAATACGTTGACGCTGCCCACCTGATAGACGCACACCATTTTCGCCAATCATGGTTTGATAGCCATCAGGCATTTCTGTGATAAACTCATCTGCCGCTGCTTTTTGTGCAGCTTTTATAACATCTTCCATCGTTGCATTTTCAACGCCATAAGCAATGTTATCGTAAACACTCATGTCGAATAGGGTGATTTCTTGTGAAACAAGCCCCATTTGCTTGCGCAATAGGTTTAAATCATACGCATTTAAAGAAATATCATTATATAAAATACGGCCTTTTGTTACATCATAAAAGCGTGGTAGTAAGTTAATAAGGCTGGATTTTCCAGCACCACTTGGGCCAACAAATGCAACGGTTTGACCAGATTCAATTTTGAAATTTAAGTTATCAAGCGCTACTTTGCCACCTTCATACACAAAAGTGGTTTGATCAAAAGTTACTGTATGCTGGTCGCCGAAGGGTACTTTAGGATTGTTTGGTGATGTAATATGGGGCGTCACATCTAGTACATCAAAAACCCTAGAGGATGCAGATAATCCTTCTTGTAAGTTGGCATTTAAATTGCTCAATCGTTTTAAGGGCTCGTAGGCAAGGATAAGCGCTAAGATGAAAGATATGAAGTCGCCCGTTGTTCTGTCGTTATGGGCAACTTGCCAGCCACCGTAACCGATGACCGTGATGATTGCAACGCCGCCCATAGTTTCTATAATGGGATGTGCTGCACACCGGATACGTGTAGCTTTATAAATAAGGCTAAAAATATTGGAGATTGTGACTTCTGCACGATCAGATTCTGTGCCTTCTGTACCATAAGATTTAATAACCCGCATACCTTGAAAAGTTTGTGTCAGTTGGTTTGTAAGATCTGCTGTTATTTCTTGCGTATTAAACGTTACTTTTTTCATGCGTCGTCCAATTTTAATAATGGGAAGGACAGCAGCTGGAAAAACAAAAAAAGAAATGGCGGCAAGTGTTGGGTCTCGGTAAAACATCAGCCCAATTAAGGCTATTAATGTAATGCTATCTTTGCCCAAACTTAATGTTGTGTTTGCAAAAGCATTACGCATCAAATTAACATCGTTTGTGAAACGTGATAAAAGTTCACCTGTTGTTGTGTTATGAAAAAATAGTAAATCCAATTGCATGAGGTGCTTAAATAAACGATTTTGCACATCAGATATTACCTTCTGACCAACCCATGTCATTAAAACAGATTCGCCGTAAGATGATAGGCCCTTACATATAAAGGCTAATAAAACAGTGCCGCAAAATATGATAAGCTGTGTGACATCGCCTTTTGTAAAAACATCATCAAAAACATCTTTAATTAAAAAGGGTAGGGCAGCTGTTGAGAGCGCCGCAATCACCATGCAGATACAAGCATAACCCAAACGTTTTTTATACTTTAATATGTGTTCATTGAATAAGCGTTTTAAGATAATCATGTTTGAGGTTTGGGTGGTGTTCATGAACAAATACCTATACGTTTTTCAATATAATTTATACCACTCCATTTTAGCATAAATTATGTTGTATGTCGGGATAAATTGGATGACGTGAAAAACATAAACGCACCAGGTGCTGCAGAGATGAGGTGGACAATGCCCAACAGGATCGATAAAATAAGTGCTTGTTCACTTGGAACACCAAAAATGCCCAGGAAAAAAACCATTAACCCTTCACGCACGCCCCAGCCTGCAAAAGAAATTGGTATTGCTGACAGAATCGTAATAAGCGGGATCACTAATAAAAAAATTTTAGAATCAATAGTTATGCCGATATCCTTAGCTAAAATAGATGCAGAATATACATACAAGACAGTAATGGATAGTGTTATGAACATGATTTTAGATATCCCTTTAAACCTTAAAAGAGACGTCCCAAAATGCATTAATTGGTGTAGTATAGGAATTTTCTTTGTTATAAATCGGTTTAGACAGTAAGACAATAGAAGAAGTAAAATGGCGCTCATAAATAGAAAGATTATGATCTTTCCCATATTGGTACTAATTAAGATGTCTATAAAAAAGGGCATCATCATTATGCTGCACAAAAGCATAGATATCATGCCCAGTATGCGATCTAGCATAACCAATGCTGTTGCATCGCTATATTGTTGTACGCTTTTTCTGATGGCCAGTATTCGGTATATGTCGCCACCAATATTGCTGGGCATTATTTGTGAAATAGAACATCCTTTGTAAATTTGAAAAATTGCACTCCTTATGGTTGTATCGATACCGCAAGATTTTACCACATAATACCACCGACACCCTGTTAAGAGGGTGCTGATTATAAGTATTGAAGAGGCAGCAGCTATACCTGATATAGATACCTTTTCTAAGGTAAGCAGAATTTCAGAGAGCTGCATTTTTTCTTTTATCAGGAGCAAAATAGTAGTTGTAAGAGTAATTTTCAATAAAACAAGGAATATATTTTTACGCTTCATCCTGGGTGTATGTGTGAGGGTTTTAGATATAGTAGCAAATATAATAATTTTTGGCGAGCGTGCAGGAACTATCAAATGTTTACAGGCTTATAAATACGATATATTTTATATGCGCATAATATAATGGGGGGGCTTGGCTACCATGATGCTTTTAACAGTGTTAGATTATCAATCTCATGAAATTTCGCCTGAGGTGAAGCATAAGGCGTATAATTGGTTGCGATATCTGTATGAAGGCGAGATGATAAAACTAACAGATAGTCAAGTTGTTCAAGTTTATCATCTAGATTCCTTTTCTGACGAGCAAAAAATTATGATGGCTATTCAGGCATGTGAAGAAGAAAATCTATTAAATCAGAAAGATTATGTATACTCATTCCAAAAACAAACCATTTTGTGTATAATGAAATAAAAAAGAATTTATATTATGTCCTATAGCTTAGACATGCGTCACCGTGTTGTTTTATATGTATAGTCATTCCAAAAACAAACCGTATTCTCGAATAGTATCATCAATTGTTAATTTTTTGTCCTGGTGAATCCTGTTTTT
>Ga0100393_10004464_pt1 | contig 12867 bp, 13 predicted proteins | sample CryGeymeta201517_FD_81546 | JGI IMG/M metagenome (GOLD analysis project Ga0100393, IMG submission 81546) | Groundwater microbial communities from Crystal Geyser aquifers in Utah, USA - Crystal Geyser metaG 2015-17 | ecosystem: Environmental > Aquatic > Deep subsurface > Groundwater | place... | reverse complement strand
GTTTGAATATCTCTTCTTGCCATTGAGTGTTGGTCAAAAGAGATTTCTAAATAGTCACCGTTATCATTCACATTGAAGAAGTATGGATCAGTTGATGGATTCTTACCTAGTTTTAAAAAGTCATAATCATCAGTATACTCTTCAAAAAGTCCCGATGGAATCTTAACGAAGAAATTAGCAGCAAAGTAACCAGAAAGAGCACTGTGTGGTCTTAGAACAACAAACACATCTCTCATTGCAACAACGACGCTGTCCATATAAGCGAGAATAACATCACGTTTTTCTTGATCATCAGCATTTGAAATTAAAAAATCTTCAACCATTCTCTTATACTTATTAGCTCTTTCAACTACTGTCTGAATTAATGGTCTAAACTTACTAATATTGATTTTTGCATTATCATCTTCAAGATCTAATTTAGAGATGTCTTTAACGAGTCTTTCTACAAAACTTGGTTCACTCTTACACTTTTTTTGAATTGATGCCACTGGCTCAACTACTGAGCTTGAAGTTGCTGTACATGAATTTTGCTTAAAATTTTCAAGGTAACTATAGTATGTTGGAGCTTCAGTATTTAAAGATTCTACTGAGTCACTTTCCTCCTCATCACTTACTTCACAGCTTGGGTTTCCTCTTACAGAGTTTTTAAATTCAACAAGCCTTGCGATAACTTCTTCAGAGTCAGCGCTATTAATTGAACTTAATTCTCTAATAGGTCCAGCAAAGGCCATCTCAAATGAACAGATGAAAATAAAAATTGCTGTGCAGATTTTGCTAATAAACATACTTCCCCCAAGTAGTTATATATAAGCAAGAATTAGGCCAAGTACTTAGGTTCATCAAATGATCTAAACTATTGAAATGTCTATGACAGATAGACTAAATAGATGAAAACTTTAGACACTGTATAGACTTTAGACACTCATAAAACTTTTACCTATTGGCCTAGTTGATCCATTTGGGGTTATCATAAAATCCATGAAAACTATGATCGTTACCTTATTTACCTTCGCTATTTTTGCCTCACCAAGTGCAGAGAAAATTCAATCGTACAAGAGTGTTTTCTTTGATCTCAAATCCATTGATTCTCAGAAAGTACCTGATCCAATAAGTGATAACCCTATTAACACCGAGTTATTAATTGCAAAAAATAGTGCTGGAAAAATAATTGGGTTTATCAGAGAAGTCACAACGTCAACGGGCTGTAATAGTGAATGTCTACCAGTTATCTTTACGCTCTACTACAATAGCGCTAAAACCCTGGTTAAACTTAAATCCACACCAGGTCTGACAAAGAAATATCATGCGCGATTTACAGATAAAGACTATCAGAAGTTAGACCTAATACTCGCCCTTAATCCAGTTGTTTTTAAAAAAGTTGTCCATCCCACGGAGATGGTTGATGCAATTTCGGGAGCGACTAAGAAAGAATTTGTTAACGATGTAGTCAAGAATGCTGCTTATACAAGCTTAAGAGTAAATTTGTATAACCAGCAAACATTAGATGAATTAAAAAAATTATTCTGACCAACAAGATCCAAAAACGAGAACTTTCTTGGCCTGTGAATCAACGAGAGCTGTTTCTTTACATCCCGAAAATCCACCTTCGTGTTCTATTTTAAATACTGTCAGTTTGCTATTTAAAGCGAGATCCACTAATTCTTGCTTGAGAGATTCAAGCGCTGCTCCTGCTCCATTTTTCTTAGACAGATTAGAAAAACTTGCTTCAATTGTAGAATCAAATTCTGCACCAGAAACTTCTTTTACATCGATGTATTTAATTGGAGCATTATAACCAGTGTACTCTTTAGAAATTGCTTCATAAACTGACTCTTCTTTGGAATCCGTCAGTTCACTAGAATAAATTGTATACTCAGAATATCCATAATGAGAAAGCTCTCTAGCCTCATTGTATTTTTGTGATATTGATAGTTTTGCTACTTCGAGATCTAAACCAGCAGCAAGTAGTGAAGAAGTAAAAAGTACTAATATTAAAGTTTTCATAAGCCCCCCAAAGATTGATGAGTACTTCATATGAATTTTTTCTAGAAAGGTCCAGCTGAAATGGATTTACTAACAATATCCTAAAAAAAAGGCCTCAAACAGAGGCCTTTTAATGTAATTTTTACTGATTTCTTAAATCTTTTCGAAGAATTTTTCCGACATTTGATTTTGGTAGCTCTTTTCTGAATTCATATAGTTTAGGAACTTTGTATCCTGTAAGATTTTCTTTACAGAAAGCTTTAAGCTCTTCTTCAGTTAGAGACTCGTCATTTTTTACAATGAAGATTTTAACAATCTCACCACTTCTTGGATCAGGTACACCAACAGCAGCACATTCAAAAACTTTTGGATGTTGAACGATAACATCTTCAATTTCGTTTGGATAAACATTGAATCCAGAAACAAGAATCATATCTTTCTTTCTATCGACTATTTTGAAAAATCCTTCCTCATTCATGAGACCAATATCTCCTGACTTGAAAAAACCGTCTTTTGTCATCACCTTAACAGTTTCTTCTGGACGATTCCAATACCCTCTCATTACTTGTGGTCCCTTGATACAGATTTCTCCGATCTCACCAACACCTAAAGTATTTTCATCATCATCTTTAATACAAACATCTGTTGAAGAAACAGGGAGTCCAATATTTCCGTTATAATCTTTGAGATCCATTGGATTAATACAAGCAGCTGGAGAAGTTTCAGTTAATCCATAAGCTTCAATTAGTGGTGTTCCAGTTACCTTCTTCCATTTTTCAGCAACAGCTTTTTGAACGGCCATTCCTCCTCCAAGAGTTAACTTCAACGAAGAAAAATCAATTGAAGAGAATTCAGGATTATTTAATAGACCATTAAAGAGTGTGTTAACTCCTGTGAACGCCGTAAATTTATGTTTTTTCAATTCTTTGATAAATCCTGGAATATCTCGAGGATTTGTAATCAAGATATTCTTTCCACCAAGAGTTGAAAACGTAAAGCAATTCGCAGTCAGTGAAAAAATATGATAAAGCGGAAGTGGAGTTATAATAACTTCTTTTCCTTCTGTCGTAATTGGAGAGATCCATGCTTTTGCTTGTTTTAAATTTGCCACGATATTTCGATGAGTAAGATCCGCACCTTTTGATACACCAGTTGTCCCACCTGTATATTGCAAGAATGCTGTCTCGTCATTCTTAATATCTGCACGAACAAATTTTGACTCATCTCCTTCATCTAATGCTTTTAGAAAAGGTATTGAACCTTTGATCGTCCACTTTGGAACCATTTTCTTAACATGTTTGATAACGAAATTAACTAAAAGCGATTTTGGAAATTTAAGCATATCTCCAATCTGTGTAACAAGAACAAACTCAATCGGAGTTTTATCTAAAACTTCTTGCAGAACTGTTGCTGAGTTTTCAAAAATAATGATGGCACGAGCTCCAGAGTCTTTTAGCTGGTGTTCTAATTCTCTTGCTGTGTAGAGAGGGTTTACGTTAACACAAACCATTCCTGCTCTTAAAATACCAAACATGGCCACTGGATACTGAAGTATATTTGGCATCATGATCGCTACTCTATCGCCTCTCTTTAATCCTAAGTTATTTTGTAGGTAAGAGGCGAACTTGCGAGACAGATAATCCATATCACTATATGTTAGAGATTTCCCCATGCAATGAAATGCATCACTCGCTGAGAATTTCTCAAAACATTGTTCTAGTAACTCTGGGATCGAATTATATGCATCTGCATTAATTTCAGCTGGTACCCCGTCCTGGTAATGTGCTAACCAAGGCTTTTCCATAAGGTTTCCTCTCTTCTGTAAGAATTTTCATAATAAATAATATCTATGATATTAAAGTTTCTAACTAGTTACAAGACAGAGATATCTACCACACTGCAAAAACCGACAAAAATAAGTTTTATTTCTTGTTTTTTACATCCTCTGGGGATATAACCTGCTTCGTTTTTAGGATAAAAACATTCACACACACACGAAAGGCCCTTTGAATGAAGGGCCTAAATTTTTTTAGAGGACTAATATTGTCAACTAATCTAACTTCAGAAGACTTTTACACTGACCCTGATGGCAATCTTGTCTTCACGGAAATTTATCACCGTAAAAGAGGATTTTGCTGCAAGAGTGGTTGCCGACATTGCCCTTTTGGCTTTGGAAAAAGCATTGATGAAAATTCTCCTACTGAATTATCAATAAATAAAAGTGATCTCAATCTAAGTGATTTATCAGCAGAAGATATACTTTGGAAGTATTCAGATTTTATTGAGGACTAAGTTTTACAAATAAGATGAATGTCGTATGCTCATCTTCACTATCGTAAGTAAGCTTTCCACCCATCTTCTCCATCGACTCTTTAGAAATACTCAAGCCTAGACCAGTGCCTTTTCCAATTTCTTTGGTCGTAAAAAAAGGCGCGAAAATCTTTTGGGCAGTGACTTCATCGATGCCATTACCAGAATCAGAAATTCGTATTTGCATAAAGTCTTCGACCTGCTGAAAACTAATTCTAATCCACTTCTCACTCTTGTCATTGAGGGCGTCCAAACTATTATTTAACAAATTCATTAAAACCTGGGCAAACTCAACTTCACTCACAGATATATCAACAACAGGAATCTGCGCAACATTAAACTGAATATCGAGACTTCTTAGTTTTTCAAAGAAGTAATCAAAAGAATCAGCAACAGCATCTTTTAGCTTTATACTTACAAGTTCCTCGTGACTTCCATCGCGAGAAATTTTCTTCATATTCTTAATGATTTTAGTAATTCTATTAACACCATTATTAATTCTTTCAAAATTTAAATCATCTTGGTGATTGGGATCATTTTCATGTTCCCGCTTTATGCGTTTTTCAACCGCATAAATTCCTGACTTGATAATTGTTAGCGGATTATTGATTTCGTGAGCAATTCCTGCGGCCATCTCCCCAAGAGATGCAAGTCTTGCGGCATTTAAAGCTTTTGCTTCTTGAAGTTTCTTTTCAGTATTGGCCTGGTCTAATAATTTCTTATTTTCAATATTAAGGTCAACGAGTTTTTTTGAAATATTCTCAATCTGATTTTGAATAAGAGAGATTTCATCTTCATTCTTTCTCTTATTTTTAAATTCATCGACTGTTGAAGTTGTTGTGATATCGAGTCGCTTTAGATAACGAGAAATATAGACAAGATCATGAGTAATTAACTTCTCATAAAGAAGTAGCAATAAGAATGATACAACAAATGTCTTAGCCGCTTGTGTTAAAAATACAATGAAAGCACGATGAAGAATTTCTTCGAGAATATGGTTTCGAGTAAATCGAAGAAAAAATGTTCCTCCATAAACCTGCTCTCCATCGACATCAAAGTAGAGAGGATATTTATTCAAAAAGCTTGAGTCAATCAACTCCCTTTCTTTAACTTCTTTTTTCAAATGTACAAGATCGATATTATTTTCATCAACAAGCTGAATTTCAGTTATCCCTTCGAGTTGAAAGAGATCATTTAACTGAACTTTAATAAGGTTAATATTTAAATCCCAAAGAGAACCCTTGAGTGAGCCGAGAGTCGTGATCTCAATATTCTTAATTCTCTCATCCATTTTACCAACGCCAAGACGATAGTCCAAAAAGAGAGAACTCAAGGTAAAAATTGTCGACATAATTGAACTAATCACAATCGTATAGACTAATATTTTATGCTTAAGAGATTGTTTATTTAAATATTTCATATGTTTATGACTTTTCGTCTACAAACTTTTTTTCTTTAGTCTCATTATTGCTTAATAGCATCTTTAAGTACATCAAGCTCAGGAACGTATGTACTAGTCTCAACATTAAATAGGCCGAGAATACTATGATATAAATTATCGTGTGAAAGCTGATCCTTGACCTTCGTACTCAGCTTTTCCATATCAACTTTGGGTCTAAGCTCTCCTCCAAACCAGAGGATCATCGCAGCGTTGGTCTGTGCCTCTGGTGCAAACATATACGGCATCCCATGAAGATAAACCCCATTTTCTCCAAGTGATTCTCCATGGTCACTAACATAAATTAGCGCCGTATCATCATTTGGAAACTTTTTAAGAACCTCAAGAGTTTCTTTCAAAAAATAGTCAGTATAAACTAAGGCATTGTCATAGGTATTAATAATATCTTGTTGACTACACTTTTGTAGCTCACTCGTTAAGCACGCCGGTTTGAATTTTTCAAATTCATCAGGATATCTCTTATAGTAAGCTGGTCCGTGATTTCCCATTTGATGGAGAACAATCAAGATTGATTTCTGGGCATTATCAGAATTATTAACTAATTCTTCAATCCCTTCTAACATTCCAACATCGCGGCACTCATCTTTTGTGCACACTTTGTTTGTGTTTGCTGATTTGTAATCTTCAAACTTCACTCTTGCAGCAACTCCCTTAGAGTCCGAATTATTATCTCTCCAAAGAACATGTATTTGACCAGTTTTATGAAGAACATCTAAAAGATTCTCTGTATTTTTTGCATTTGCAATATCAAAATCAGTTCGTGAACTAGCAGAGAACATACATGGAACAGAGATCGCAGTCGATGTTCCACAAGAAGTAAATTGAGGAAAACTAATCACATCCTCTTTGGCCATTAAACCAAATGTTTCACGGCCGTAACCATTTAATGAAATATGATCGCCTCTTACTGTTTCTCCAACAACAAGTATAACGATTTTTCTCTTTCCATCATGATTATTAATAACAGCATCTTCAGCAATCTTTATAAACTCGCTACTTTTTGCCATGACATTCTTTTTGAAATACTTATCAGTTGCATAGACCCAGCCAATTGGATTGATAAAGTATCTCACATACTTGTGCTGTCTAAAAAAACTTGCATAGTGCTTACTCTCCACAACTACGCCTAAAAGTATCATCGAAATGCAAAGAGCGAGAATTTTTAAAATTGATTTAATTCTTGTAAAGAAAGGCTGTGCCACCACTTCAACTTTATAAAGTAGAAATAAGGGTAATAGAATAAAGAAAACTGCATAGATAAAGAATGATCCATGGATCAAATCACCAAGCTCATTCGCATTTGAATGAAGAAGGTTTAAAATCATAACATTATCAATATAGGCATTAGAAAAGAACATTGAGTATGAGGCCAACGCACTAATAAGTAGAATAATCCCATAAAGAGGACGTACCCACTTAAAAACTCTCACAAGATTAAAAAATAATAGAAGTACAAAAAATAAGACAAAACAAATGCTCAGTAAAAAGAACGAGTTCTCGCCAGTTACTGGATAGATCTTAAGTATATTTTTGAAAAATGAATAATTAAAAAAAAGAAAGAATAAAGCAGAAGTAATTATCGCTAACTTTAACTCAGTAATTTTGAATTTCTTCATCCCCTGGGACCCCTCAAAAATGTGTAGATTTTTTATACTGTATAATAAATAGACAGCTTTTATAAGCTAAATATCTAATTAGTCGTAGATAAATTTGGCACGCCCCTTGCTTATATATAACTGAATCCAGATTAAATTGGGGGAAAGATGAAATTAATTATACTGACACTATTTGCAAGCATTTCTACTTTTGCGGCATCGCCGATGAAGGTCGAATGTAAAACAGCAAGAGAGAATTTTATTGTAAAAATAAGAGATAATAACTTAACAATTGACGGGAGATATCCTGCTCAAACAACTGCTCAAAGAACTCGAGATCTTGGAAAAGGAGTTGAGAAGATATTTTATCTTTCGGGAGAGAAGCACACTATCCATATCAGCGATAAGAGTAAGTTCAATGAGCTTAATGACTTCATCTCTATCAAGTCTCGAAGAGGACATGAAGTTACATTTCCACTTAATTGTAGCAATCTTTAAGATCATCCCATGCTCAGTCGACCTTGGCTGAGCATCAAGTTTTACTTAGACCAACGAAAAAGCTTAGCGCGATCGACATCTTCTTCTTTAGGAGGAATTTTAAATCCTTCACAACCATTGATAGTGATTCGAGACTCTTTCTTGATTGCAACAGAGGTATTCAATGTCACAAAATTACTCTTACGCTCTTTTAGCTTAAAGTTATATAGCGCAAGGTCCACATCGTAATCACCAACAAGAGACTCTCCAGCATTCAAAATATTTCCGGCATAATTAAATTCAACAACTGGAGCTTGAACGGCAACATTATCAGTTACCCCGTTATATAAAACTTCGTTGCTGTTTCCAGATGTTGAGATATCGACACTTGTGATAAGGCGATCATGATTAAATGCTGGACATTCAAAATTTTCAAAACGTTTTGATACAGCTGCGGCAGAGAAGAAGAGCGAGAAAACGCCGCCTTTTATTTGATGTCGTCGATACTTGTTTTCTGACTGGGTACCAGGAACAACAAGTGGAATATAGATATATCCGACAGTGGTGTTAACAGAGTAAGCTCTTCTTCTCACTCTTATAAGCCAGGCATTTACACCAAACTCAGTAATTAAGCGATCGAGACTTTCGCGGTCAATTTGTGGGAAACTGATATTCGTTGTGACCCCCTTTGAAACGAGTTGTTTTCTAAGAGGTCCAACACGCCACTTATCTACTTTTGTACTATTAAGCTTCGCCATTTCCATGTCTAAGTAATAACTGCTGCCTTTAAATTTAATTTCCGCTTCTTTCGAGCATGAGAATAAAAGAAAAGAGAATAATACTAAGACAATAGTTTTCATAACAATCCTCGAGCTTAAGAGATAAGTAAGTACGATGTTTTTTCTAAATTTTTTATTTTTAAATTCTTACAGTCTTTTACTATCATACTCTCATAGCTATTGATTTCTACTTCATTAGTTGTAATTTTCCCCTTAAGGACAATAACTGACAATGCTCGTTTGCCATTTGCTTGGACAGTATTCTCACTGCCTCCATCTGAATTTATCAATTCAACTTTAAAGTCGCGATGTTCAGTGAGAGTCACGTGTTTTTTTTCAAAAGCTCCTTCGCTAAAGTCAAATGAGCTAAGAGTATTTTTATTCTTATCAAAATTAATAACGTCGAGGGCCTTATCGATATGCAGTTCTCTTGGATTGCCTTTATTATCGAGTCTATTCCAATCCCAAACTCGATATGTCACACCTGAGCTTTGTTGAATTTCGCACATCAAAACATCTTTTCCAATAGCGTGAATAGATCCAGAGCGAACAAAGAAAAAGTCTCCAGCTTTCACTGGGTAGAAATTTAATAATTCATTCACGTTGCCAGAAACCCTGATTTCTTCCTCAAGCTTATTCTTATTCACCCCATCTTTAAGACCAAGATAGATGCCTTCGCCCTTAGGAGCATCAAGAATAAGCCAGCACTCACTCTTTCCACTGTCACCCTCATGTGCTTTTGCATATTCATCACCAGGGTGTACCTGAATAGAGAGATTGTCAGAGGTATCGATAAATTTCACGAGATATGGTAGTTCCTCGGCGGAGAAAAGAGTATCAAGCTTGTGACCATCAAGGGTTTCACTGATGCCATCACGATGTCTTGAAACTTCCCAAGTCTCACCAAGAGGATCTGAAGAGCTCATAATGCCTAATAAATCAGGCTTCTTGAGCCCTTGCAAACGTTTTCCACCCCAGATTTTATGGGTCAGATATGGTCTCAATGGATATAATTTCAAGTACTTCTCCTAAAATATCTATTTCTTATCTCTCTTATTTTAGAAACTTAGCATCCAAAGCACAAGTCTATATGCTAAACGCCCTAAATAAGGAGCTTTTCTAAAATTCACGTGATCTCATTTAAGATGGTATTTATGAAACAGATCGCTGATATACCAGTCATCACACTTTCAAATGTCGTTTTCTATCCTTCGACATCCTTACCTCTCTATTTTCTTGATAAAGAGCTTGAGTTGATGATTGAAAGGTCACTAAAGGAACAAACCCCTATTGCTGTAGCCTTGAGCAAGGACGGGCAAATGCTTGATGGGCGGCCTATCCCAACCGAAATATGCTCTGTAGGAATGCCGATTGTACTTGATCGACTTGAAGATGGAAGCCTCAAGGTTTTACTCAGGGGAATTGGTCGGGCCAAGTTACTTGAAGCGAAATTTAATATTCCTTATCAGGTTTATTCTGCTGAAATTGAGTTTGTGAATGAGGTGGATTCTCTTGTCTTTGACCAAGCTAAATTTAAATTTTTTAAAGGGATGCTCTACGACTGGCTTGAAGATGCGATAAAGGATGTTGGAGAAAAAGAACAATTTATACTCTCTCTAAATAGGCCAGATACCATCATCGATTATATCTGCACTTTCCTAATTAAAGATATTGCAACAAAGCAACTTCTACTTGAAATGGAAGACAAGAATGATGTTTTGAATCTATTAAGCTTAATTTTTGAAAAAGAAAATCCATTTCAAGAGAATCAACTTATCACTGATGCGATTAAAGATTTCAATTCAATGGATAATTTTGATAATGAGCGAATTGCAAATTAAACAATCGGAATAATCCAATTTGTAATTGTCATCGCAATGCCTGAAACGACAGGAATCATCAGGTTATCGTCAATCTTCGTCGATAGAAGTTCAGCAAAACATCCCGCAGTTGAAGCGATGAGTGCGAAAGCGAAAAGATTTATATTCACAGGAAAAAATAACAATCCATAAACCATCACAACAATGAAGCATGTGATAAAACCAGCAACACTTCCTTCCAGTGATTTGTTCCCATAAATTTTCTGTGTACCAAATTTAATTCCAAAAGCTGATGAAATAGGATCTGAAAAAACAAGAAACAAAGTTGAAATAATTGCAATTGGCTCTTCGAAGAATGTTAGAGATAAACCAACACCAAGAGCATAAAAAGGGAGACCACTGATTGAGTTTTTCTCACTCTCTCTCATGAACATTCCCATATAATTTAAAACGAATTTATTAACTGATTCTACCTTCAGACGAAGAAGTTCAAAAATGATGCTTAAGAGTCCAAAGACAAGAAGAATTTGACCGACTTCTTTCGCAGGGATTTCCAAAGAGAAATAAATCGCAAGTCCAGTCAGACCAGTGATGATATGCCACGCTTTTCTAAGCAGATGCAAATCACTTCTTTTCAATAAAACTTCTTTAATTTCCATAACTTCTTCCAATACTTTAGTAAAACTATAATCTTTTCTTATTTTTGGCGTGATTCGTCATTGCGCTCGGCAAAAAAACCAATGAAAAAGGTTTTCGAGGCCTTTTAAATAAGTCTATAATATAGCTAACTTATATAATTAAGGAGTACTACTTGTGACGGATAATACAAGTTCATATATAAAGCAGGCCAGTGACCTCATGGGTACACAAAATGGATCTCAGAAAATCTGGGCCATCGGTGGAGGAAAAGGTGGAGTTGGAAAGAGTTTAGTAACTTCTAATCTCGCCATTTGCTTATCCCTACTCGGAATGAAAGTTGTCATCATTGACATGGACCTTGGTGGAGCAAACCTTCACACATGTTTAGGTGTACCAATTCCAGAAAAAACACTGAGTGATTATTTTTCAAAATCTCACACAAAATTAGAAGAGCTTCTTACACCGACGCTACTTCCAAATCTCAAACTGATCAGTGGTGCCCAAGATGAACTTGGAATTGCAAACCTAAGACAGGTTCACAAGAGCAAGCTTATTTCACACCTCAGAGAGCTCGATGCAGATTATATTCTTCTCGATCTTGGAGCAGGGACTACAAGTAACACTCTTGATTTCTTCCTATCAGCTGATCAGGGCATTTTAGTTACGCTGCCAGAGCCTACATCGATTGAAAATACTTACCGATTCATTAAATCAGTATTTCATCGTAAATTAGCGTTAATGGAAGACTTTCTTGAGATCTCTCCAATTGTTGATAAAGTACTCAACAGTAAATTATCTGAGAAAAATACGCCGTCTGAAATTATTGAAAAGGCCATGAAGATTGATCCAGTCATGGGACAACGCCTTAAGAATGAAATTGAAGCGTACTCGCCAAAACTAATTATTAACCAATGTCGAACTCAAGCAGATATCGATATTGGATTCTCAATGAAGATTATATCTAAGAAGTACTTTGGACTAAACCTCGACTACGTCGGCTTTCTTGAATACGATGCAACAGTTTGGCAGAGTGTGAAGAAGAAAAGACCACTAATCTTAGAATTTCCAGGTTCTTCACTAGTGAAGAACTTTGAAAGCATTATTCATCGAGTACTGAATCTTTCGAAGAAAAATATTTAAGGAGTTTGTAGGATGAATGAGCAGATAAAAAATTACTACGAAGTTCTTGAAGTTAGTATTAATGCAAATGGCGAAGAAATCTACCAAGCATATACGAGGGCCAAGAATGCTTACTCAGGTGACAGCCTTGCACTTTATTCGCTTCTTTCTCATGATGAAGCGACTAAAATTCTTGAACTCATTGAAGAGGCCTATAATATTCTTTCTGACCCAGAAAAAAGAAAACAATACAATAACGTTCGAGGAATAAGCGCTGACTCAGTAAACCTTTCCCCTGGAATGAGTGCTGATAAAGTTGAAGAGTTTAAACAAAATAAAAACTCTGGGGAAATTAATAAGATTGTCGCAAAGAAACGCTACGGTTTAGAATTTACAGAAAACTCAGAGTTTGAAAAAGAAATTGAACAATGTGAAGAGTTCACTGGAGAATTTCTTAAAAGAGTTAGAGAGTATAAGAATGTTGATATTCAAAGACTTGCTGAAATGACTAAAATCTCTAAAACTTATCTACAATATATAGAAGATGAGGATGTTGCAAAAATGCCTGCAACTGTTTATATCAGAGGATTTGTTTATCAATACGCAAAGTGTTTAAAGCTTAATCCAGAACTAGTTGCAAACTCTTTCCTCAACCGTATAAAAAAGTTAAAGGAAAGTTTATAAAC
>Ga0100393_10004455_pt1 | contig 12889 bp, 7 predicted proteins | sample CryGeymeta201517_FD_81546 | JGI IMG/M metagenome (GOLD analysis project Ga0100393, IMG submission 81546) | Groundwater microbial communities from Crystal Geyser aquifers in Utah, USA - Crystal Geyser metaG 2015-17 | ecosystem: Environmental > Aquatic > Deep subsurface > Groundwater | place: USA... | reverse complement strand
TCCCTAATTTATGCACCCAATTTTTTATTATAGAACAAAATGCTTCTAGTGGTTCTCCTTGTGGCTCAACAACTGGATTACGCTATAATCTTTCTTATTCAGTTGTTGATGTTAGTTTAAGTGGTGGACAAGGTGGTGTAATAAGCACTGGCAATCTTTTAAATACGTGTAACTTTGTAGTAAGTTCTGCTATTGCTGTTGGAAAATTAAACAATGATAACACCCGCTTTTTATACCAAATTGGAGTTGCAGGTAGTAATGGCAATGCCGAATTTTTAAGATATACCTTAAACGGTAATGGAACAATAACCTCTACTACCTCTTTGAACACAATCACAACTAATGTTGGATTTAGTGGGGTAAGTGAGTTAGACTTATCCTTTAATAATGATATGCTAACTTTTGCAACAGGTAGTAATTTATTTGTATTGTATTTAGATGGAAATGGAAACGTAAATACCTCTATGGGCAATCAAGGGAATGGATTAAGTATTTTCGCTATTGGTGGAAATTTGTCTGGAGTAGAATTTTCTCCTAACGGTAATAATTTATTCGTTGGACAATTTAATCAAGGTATTCGCGTGGTTAATCCTTTAACAGGAAGCTCTACACCTTTATTGGGTACTAACATTAGTTCCTACGGCAGCTCTCAATTAGAATTAGCTTACGACCCCAATGGTAATAATAAAATTTATGTGTTGAACCAAAACGGAGATTTAGGGCAGATAGAGGATGTTGATAATCCTATAATCAGCAATATAGTATTTAACGATGCTGTTTTAACAGGAATAAATTTAACTTATGATTCTTTTACAAATTTTGGAAATCTCCAACTCCCCGACCAAATAGATGGTATGGATTATACTGCCCATTTTACTGCTACACCAGAGTGTTGTATAATATTTACGGAGTTAGATGTGCAAGAGGACAAAGCCAATCAATTTTACGGAGGCACACAAACATGGAGTCCAAGTAGTAATCCATTTGGGAGCACCACAGGCACCGTAACCGTAAAAGACATGCTGTTTATTCAAAACGGAGCCAACATCACCATTAACAACATGCGTTTTGAGTTTGCCCCTGGAGCAAGGTTAATTGTAGAAAATGGAGCAAGACTCAACATTAACAATACTACGCTTACTGTTTATACTGGTTGTGGAGGCACAGGATTAATGTGGCAAGGCGTTGAGGTATGGGGACAACCGGGCAACCAAACATTAGTGGCAGGTTGGTTCACTGCCAACAACTCTCTTATAGAACACGCTCTGGAAGGTGCAGTAAACTTTAGAAGACCTTTACCATTAACAGCAGGAGGAGCTGCTCCAAATACGTTTGGCTTTAATGGAGGCGTAATCAGAACAAGCAACAATACCATTTTTAGAAACAACGCCAAAGATGTAGTGTTCAACCCTTTTACTGCTATGTTTAATGGAAATGCCTTTAACGATAACTCTTCCTTTATTAAAACCACTTTTATTACTGATGCACCACTTAATGATGCATCTTTGAGTAATGCAAGCATCGTTCATGCCACACTCAACGCAGTAACAGGCATTACTTTTACCCAATGTACCTTTACCAACACAGCGAATATACAAGTTCAACCGGGTCAGTTTCCCGAACTTATCAGAGGCAGCGGAATTATAGCCAGCGATGCTAAGTTTTCGGTAAGAGGAAGTTGTGCCAACCTTTCTTTTCCTTGCACAAGCTTTAACAACAGTGTTTTCAATAACTTGAGCATAGGCATTCGTTCCATTGCAGTTAACAGAGCACAAACCGCTAACATCACCAACACTACTTTTTTCAACAACTGGCGAAGCATATTTTTAAGAGGTATGGATATTGCCAATGTTTCCGATAATGGGTTTGATATAGGAGCTTCGGCAGCTGCTTTCGGATTAAGATCTTATGGCTTGTATTTAGATAATTGTTCAGGCTACAAAGTAGAAAACAACAATTTCACTACTTCCTTTGGAGGGCATGTGGGTGTTTATGTAAAAAATTCGGGTCTATTGGCTAACGAAATTTACCGCAATACGTTCAGCAATTTGGTAGTGGGTTCGCAATCAGCACAAGTTAATGGTGATGGACAAGATTTTGGTGATGGGTTAGTGTTTAGATGTAATGAGTACGAAACCATATCAGATTATGATATTTTAATTTCATCTGGATTATTGAAAGACGATCATGGCTTTTGTTTTCCAAACAGTATGGCTCCAGCCAACAACCAATTTTCATATACTGCCACAGGCGATTTTTGGGCAGAAACTACCTCATTAGGAACACCCACTTATCGCTACAGTCCACCTGGCACAGCTAATTTAATGCCGAGAAACGGATTTTTCAACATTTTCAATACGGCAGAACAAGAATGTACAAACTTACCTGTATTTAATTCAGCTACTTTCTGCCCTAAGCGTGTAACTAGAACAAGAACGAAATTAACTGTCGCTGTTGATAGTATGAGGGTAGTTTTAGACAGTCTCACAGGTTTAATTGATGCAGGAAGCACACAAAATTTGCTCAATGTTATTGCTACACAAAGTGGTGGAAATGTGAAAAATGCCTTGTTGGCTGCTTCGCCTTACCTTACCGATGATGTGCTGTTGGCTTATTTAGCTACCAATCCACCTGCGGGTCATTTGCAACAAATTTTGTTGGCAAACAGTCCACTAAGTGATGCAGTAGCTGCTTACTTGGTAAACATGAATGTTCCTAAAGGCATTAAAAATCAAATTAATAACGCACAAACAGGCGTTTCGGCTATGGAGATGTTAAATCAAGAAATTTCGTTTACGCAAACAGAAATTGCCCGTACCGAAAATGACCTTATAAGAGATTTATTGTTTGATGAAGTTACCAATGATGGATTTGCTTTAGTAGAAGATTTTTTAATGCAAAATACATCAAGAACCAACGAGCAAGAGCAATTGTTGGCGTTGGTGCGTATTGCCAATCAAGATTCGGTAGCCGCCCGAACGCAATTAAACTTGTTAGACGGAGATAGCATTAATGCTGATTTTTGCAAGTTACACAACACGGTGGTGGATGTGATGAATGCACCAGAAGGCACTATGGAATTAGCAAATGATACTTCATTGGTTCAGCCAGTGAAAGAGGTTGCTGATGCCACCACTGGCAAACAAGAAGTTGCTAATGCAGGTAACTTATTAGAAAACATTGGCTTACGTATTCCATACAATGAAGTAATAGAAATTGTTGCTCCTCAATCCAATAATATGCGTTTAGGTTCTTTAAACAATGAAACAAATGCAACTAATACGAAAGAAAATGGAATAACCCTTTATCCAAATCCTGCAAATGGTCAAATTACTGTTGCTCATAAATTGGAAACCAAAAATGGAACTGTTTCTATTCAAATTATGGATATTATGGGCAGAGTGTTACTCAACAAAACCATTAACAACAGCAATAATAACATAGATATAAAACAATTATCATCGGGCTTGTATTTCTTCACGGTTTCCCAAAACGGAAATGTGCTAGAAAGCGGCAAGTTGATGGTGGAGTAAATAGCTTATTTTAATTAAGACCATAAAAGCCTCAATGATAAAATCATTGAGGCTTTTGTGTTTAGGATGTCAAAGGTGCGTAGCGATAAAAGTATAATGGATGCGAATCAATTTATGAAATATACCTTTGAAAGCTGATAACTAATAATTAGTAAAATTTAACAAAAAAACAATAACTATTTTTTGTACTTTCGCAACAATTTAATTTTAAAAATTTATGAGTGATTTGTCAAATAAAATTATAGGAGAAGGATTAACCTATGACGATGTTCTTATGGTTCCTGCTTATTCAGAAGTATTGCCAAGAGAAGTTAACATAAGTTCTTATTTCACAAAAAAAATTAAATTAAATACACCTATCGTTTCAGCGGCAATGGATACCGTTACCGAATCTAAATTGGCTATTGCTATTGCTCAAGAAGGAGGAATTGGTGTGTTGCACAAAAACATGACCATTGAGCAGCAAGCCGAAAAAGTACGTATCGTTAAGCGTTCTGAAAGTGGTATGATACAAGACCCTGTTACTATCTCAGACACAGCTTTTGTTGGTGATGCACTGCAATTAATGTCAACCCACAAAATTGGAGGAATACCTGTTGTAAATACTGAAAAAAAATTAGTTGGTATTGTAACCAATAGAGATTTGCGTTTTCAAAAAGACATGACAACGCCAATTACTCAGATAATGACTTCTGAAAACATTATTACCACCAAGCAAGGTACTACATTAGAGAAAGCTCGCGAAATTCTACAAGAATATAAAATTGAAAAGTTACCTGTTGTTAATGATAACAATCAGCTAATTGGGTTAATAACCTATAAAGACATTAAAAAAGTGATTTTAAAGCCAAATGCATGTAAAGATGAATTTGGAAGGCTAAGAGTAGCAGCAGCAGTTGGTGTTACAGCAGATGTGTTGGAGCGAGTAGATGCACTTTTTAAAGCAGGAGTAGATGCAATTATTATTGACACCGCTCACGGACACTCAAAAGGAGTGATAGAAACATTGAAAAAAGTTAAAAAAGCATATCCAGATTTACAGGTAATAGTTGGAAATATTGCAACCAAAGAAGCTGCATTAGCCCTAGTAGAAGCAGGAGCAGATGCAGTGAAAGTTGGCATTGGACCAGGTTCAATATGCACTACAAGAATTATTGCTGGAGTTGGAGTTCCTCAGTTATCAGCAGTGATGATGGTTGCCGAAGGATTAAAAGGCACAGGCGTTCCATTAATTGCAGATGGAGGAATTCGATTTACTGGTGATATAGTGAAAGCGTTGTCGGCTGGAGCAGATTCTATAATGGCAGGTTCTTTATTTGCAGGCGTAGATGAATCACCAGGAGAAACCATTATTTATGAAGGAAGAAAGTTTAAAGCATACAGAGGTATGGGTTCCATTGAGGCAATGCAAAAAGGTTCGAAAGACCGCTATTTTCAAGACACAGAAGATGATATCGCAAAATTAGTTCCCGAAGGAATTTCAGGAAGAGTTCCTTATAAAGGATTTTTAAGCGAAGTAATTTATCAAATGATTGGTGGTTTGAAAGCAGGAATGGGCTATTGTGGATCCAAAAATATTGAAGAACTTAAAAATGCAAAATTTATTCGGATAACAAGTTCAGGAATGAATGAAAGTCATCCGCATAACATAACAATAACAAGAGAAGCTCCTAATTATTCAAGGCGTTAGTAGTTAGGTGTTAGTAGTTAGTAATTAGTATTGTCAGTTCGAGTAGGTTTAACGGAGCATCAGCGAAGTTAAACTGTATCGAGAACAATATAATATATAACCTGTTTTTTAAAATTAAATTAGAATAAAATGAAAAAAATAATTGTTTGTTTAAGTTTCTTATTGGGAACATCAATTGTGTTTGCACAAGTAAATCAAAGTCCAACATTACTAGAAATCGGAGAAAAAAAAGTTTCTTTGGAGGAATTTGAAGCCATATTTAATAAAAATGCTTCCAATAACCCAACAAAGCCAACCAAACAAGAAGTGAATGAATACTTAGATTTATTCATAAAATTCAAATTAAAAGTAATTGAAGCCGAAAATCTTGGAATGGACACACTTTCTGGTTTCACACAGGAATTATCGGGCTACAGAAAACAATTGGCTCAACCTTATTTAAGTGATAAAGATGTAACAGAAAAGCTAATAGAAGAAGCTTATTATAGAACAAGCACAGATATAAGTGCTGCCCATATTCTTGTTAGACTTACTGCAGATGCAGAACCAAAAGATACATTAATTGCTTACAATAAAATAATGAAAATCAGGAAAAGAATTTTGGCTGGTGAAGATTTTGAAAAAGTAGCAATGGAAACTTCAGAAGATCCTTCAGCAAAAGCAAATAAAGGAAACTTAGGTTATTTTTCTGCATTTCAAATGGTTTATCCCTTTGAAAATGCTGCATATACAACTGAAGTAGGGCATGTTTCTATGCCAGTTAGAACAGTTTTTGGATATCACCTTGTGAAAACAATAGATAAAAGACCTGCTAGAGGAACAATTAAAGTGGCTCATATTATGATAAAAGCAAATAGAAATGGAGATAAAACTGAATTTGAGCAAAAAAAACAAAAAATCAATGAAATTCATGAGAAGTTAATGGCTCAAAGTGGTTCATTTACTGAATTTGCCAAACAATATTCAGAAGATTTAGAGTCAGCAAAAAGAGGCGGTGAATTGCCTGCTTTTGGAACAGGAAAAATGGTTGAAGAATTTGAAGATGCTGCATTTTCTCTCCAAAATGATGGAGATATTTCAAAACCAATTTTAACCGATTATGGATGGCACATCATTCAACGATTGGAATTAAAAACAGTTGAAACCTATGAAGATTTGTACCCTTCATTAAAAGCAAAAGTTGCCAGAGATGCCCGTTCTAACAAAAGCAAAGAAGTAGTTATCAATTTAATTAAAAAAGATAATAAATTTAAAGAAAACATTAAATATAGAAATGAATTTTATACGGCCATAGATGCTGAAAAATTCAAAAAAGCCGAATGGAAAGCCGATGACGTTAAAAAGTTGAACAAAGTAATGTTTGGTTTCTATGCACCTGATGGAGATAAATTTGAATATACACAAACAGATTTTGCTAATAGAATAGCTCAACATGCATTAAAAGAAAAACAAGCTATAGATATCAAAAATTTTATCAATAATTTATATACTAAAGTAGTTGAGGAATCTGCTTTGAATTTTAAAGACAAGCGTTTACCAATTATTAGTAAAGAATTTAGGTTGTTGATGCAAGAATACAGAGAAGGAATATTATTGTTTAATTTAACAGATGAAATGGTTTGGAGTAAAGCAATTAAAGATTCTGCTGGTTTGTATGATTTTTATGAGAAAAATAAAAATAACTATATGTGGGAGGAGAGAGTTGATGCAGTAATCTATAAATGCAGCAATGACAAAATAGCTAAAAGCGTTGAGAAATTAGTTAAAGCAAAAGCTAAAAAAGGGTATGACAATGCCGAAATTTTAAAAAGAATTAACAAGAATAGTCAATTGGATTTAACCATTGAAGAAGGAAAATTCACTAAAAAAGACAATGAAACTGTGGCTAAAGCAACATGGGAAAAAGGTGAAATATCTAAAATAAATAATGAAAAGGAAATTGTTTTAGTAGAAATTAAAGAAGTGTTAGCACCTCAACCTAAAGCATTAGAAGAAGTAAAAGGGATGGTAACTTCTGAATATCAAAATTTCTTAGAGAAGAAATGGTTGGAAGAACTAACTAAAAAATATGTTGTAAAAATAAATCAAGAAGTGTTAAATGGGTTAATCTCATCGAACTAATTAAAGTCTGTCTGTAAAGTTCATCGTCTCAACTTTATATCTAGGATTATATAACAACTTATGTATAACAAATCGCTTTTTATTTTAGTTGCAATTTTTTTTTCTTCGTGTACTTATTTTACGAAAGAAGAAGTTGTTGCTGAAGTTGCGGCAAAGGTTGGAACATATACGTTAACTGTTGAAGATTTAAAAAAATTAGACATAAAAGATGTTTCACCAGAAGATAGTTTGGTTTTAGTAAATAATTTTGTAGAAAATTGGGTTAAAGAAAAACTAATGCTTCAAAAGGCAGAACTGAATTTAACTCAATATCAAAAGGATTTTAATAGACAATTAGAAGATTATCGTAAAACACTTTTAATTTACACCTATGAATTAGAATTAATTAAGCAAAATTTAGACACCAATGTGAGTGAATCTGACATACAAGATTATTATCAAAAGAATCCAGAAAATTTTTATTTAACAAATGATATAGCAAAAATTAACTTTCTTAAAGTTCCTATCAATGCCCCTAAAACAAATAGGATAAAAAAACTTTTTTTATCTGAAAAAGAAAAAGATCAACATGAATTAAAAGAATATGCCCATCAATATGCAGAAAAATTTTATTTTGATGAAAATGAATGGATAGAACTCAATGAGTTAAGAAAAGAAGCTCCAATATCAATATTATCAACAGATTTTTTTAAGCAAAATAACCATATAATAACAGAAGATTCGTTGGCGTTATATTTTATTCTTTTTAAAGATTATAGATTAAAAGGGGATGTTTCACCTCTTTCATTTGAAAGCGATAACATCAAAAATATTATTTTAAATAAAAGAAAACTAAATTTACTGAAAAAAATAAAAATAGAATTGTACCAACAAGCACTTTTAAATAAAGAAATTCAGATATACTCAAATCACATAGAAAACCAAAGAATTAAGTGAAGATATTTTTTCTTAATTTAAGGAACGGCAACCAGCCAGTGGCTGGTTGAACGAGTTTGTGTGTAGGCTAAATATAGAACATTCTACGGTTCATTTTTTTAACGAAAAAGTAAGGTAAAAGAACGAACATAAAATTCAATTTTCTATGTGATTTGAGTATATTTGTAAATCAACAACCAGTAACAGTTCAGCCAACACCATGATAAACATAAAAAAACATACATTATTCTTAATAGCTTGTCTAGTTCTATTATTCACCCTGAATGTGAAAGCACAAGAAGATGGAAAAGTAATAGATAAAATTATAGGAGTTGTTGGAGGAGAAATACTACTAAAATCGACCTTAGAAGCACAAATAGTGTCACTTCGCTCACAAGGAATTATTGTTGACGAAAAATCTAAATGCGAAATTGTAGAAGAAATGTTGTTTCAAAAACTATTGTTGCATCAAGCTGGTGTTGACAGTATAACTGTTTCTGAAGCAGAAGTTGAGGGAGAAATAAATAGAAGATTATCCTATTTTATTGCTCAAATAGGTTCAGAAAAAAAATTAGAGCAGTACTACAAGAAGTCGATGGCTGAAATAAAAGAAGAGTTTAGACTAATTGTAAAGGAGCAGATGATTAGCCAGCGTATGCAAGGGAAAGTTACTTCCAATATCTCAATTACCCCAAAAGAAGTTAAAGAATTTTATAATAGAATTCCAATAGACAGCATTCCTCAAATAGAATCGGAAGTGGAATATGCTCAAATAGTTATTTATGCTAAAGAAAGTAAAGAACAAAAAAACGAAGCTAGACAACGGATAGAAAATATCAGAAACAGAATAATTAAAGGGGAAGATTTTTCAACAATGGCTATCTTATATTCTGAAGACGAAGGGTCTGCTAAAAAGGGTGGAGAAATAGGATTTATGGGAAGAGCCGAATTAGTTCCTGAGTATTCTGCTGTTGCTTTTAAACTTAAAAACAGTGCTGTATCAGAAATCGTACAATCAGAATTTGGCTTTCACATTATTCAACTCATTGAACGAAGAGGTCAGAAAGCAAATACAAGACATATTCTTATTAAAATAAAATTGAGTGAAGAAGAAATTGTAAAAGCAAAGAATTTAGCAGATAGTATTTACAATGTTATACCAACCGACACGATTACTTTTGGAGATTATGCACTAAAATATTCAAATGATGAAAAATCAAATAAAAGTAATGGATTAGTTGCCAACCCAGCTACAGGAACAACTACTTTTAATATAGATGAAGTTGATCCACAGGTCTTTTATACCTTGGACAAATTAAAGCCAGGAGAAATTTCAACACCTGTTCCAGCACAATCATTAGATGGAAAAAAAGGATATCGGTTAATAAAGTTGATAAGTAAAACTGAACCTCATAAAGCAACATTAGAAACCGATTATTCTAAAATTCAAAATGCAGCATTAGCTGGAAAAGAAAATGAAGTAACCCTAAAATGGATTAATGAAAAACTAAAATCTACCTATGTGAAAATTAATGAAGACTATAATAAATGTGGTTTTCAAAATCAATGGGTCAAAACAATGTGAGAATGTGTGGATGTGTGAATTATTAATTATCAATTATCAATAAATAGAATGACAAACAAATACAAATCGGAAGCAGAAGCAATAGATGATTTTGTGGTAAGGTATAACTTACTTAAAAATGAAATCGGAAAAATAATTGTTGGTCAAGATGAGGTAATAAAAAATGTACTCATATCTATTTTTAGTAGAGGACATTGTTTGCTTGTTGGTGTTCCTGGATTAGCCAAAACATTATTGATAAGCACACTTGCTAATTCGTTGGGATTGAGTTTTAATAGAATACAATTTACACCAGATTTAATGCCTTCCGACATCATAGGCTCTGAGATTTTAGATGAAACTAAAAATTTTAAATTTATAAAAGGACCTTTATTTGCCAACATAATTTTAGCAGATGAGATAAACAGAACTCCTCCTAAAACACAATCTGCTTTACTTGAAGCAATGCAAGAAAAAACAGTAACAGCCGCAGGACATCAATATAAATTAGACAATCCTTTCTTTGTGTTGGCAACTCAAAACCCTATAGAACAAGAAGGAACTTACCCTTTGCCAGAAGCACAATTAGATAGGTTTATGTTTAATATTTGGGTCGATTACCCGACATACTCTGAAGAATTGGCCATTGTGAAAGCAACAACAACCGATTTGAATGTTCAGGTAAATAATGTTATGAGTGGAGAAGAAATTGTTTTTTTTCAAAATTTAATCAGAAAACTTCCTGTTGCCGATAATGTGTTAGAATACGCTGTGAAATTAGCTTCTAGTACACGGCCTGGTAATGAAAATTCTCCAGCTATGGTTACTAATTATTTAAGTTGGGGAGCAGGTCCTAGAGCTTCTCAATATTTAATAGTTGGAGCAAAATGCCATGCAGCTCTCAATGGAAAATATTCGCCAGATATTGAAGACGTGAAAGCAGTTGCTGCACCAATTTTGAGACATAGAATTGTTAGAAATTACAAAGCAGAAGCAGATGGATATTCTATCGAAAAAATAATACAAGAATTACTTTAATATAATTACTATGAAAAATATCAAACTTACACTAGTACTATTTTTGTCAGTAATATCACCTATTGTTTTGAACGCACAAAAAAAGACAATAGGACCTTCTGTGGGTGTAAACTTAATTCAAATAGAAGATACCTATTTGGGAAGTAATTTTCAATTAGGAATGCATATTGGAGCTGAAATTAACTACAATTTTAAAAGAAGATGGAGTTTAAATTCAGGTTTGTTTTTCACTCAAAAAAAGAAATATTATTCATTTGTGGACACAACAACAACTTTTGATGCTGGTGGTTTGATAGGTGGAATAATTGGTGGTGGTGGTGGAACAACAAATCCAGATGATTTGCAGGCTGATGTTTACAATACTACGAATGGAGTTGTTACAGAAAATTTTATACAAATCCCCTTTTTGGTTAGTTACAAATTAAAAAAGTTTAATTTTTTTATCGGACCTACAGTTGGATATTTAGTAAGTGCTAATAGAAAAGAAGAAACAACATCGGAATCAACAGCAGCAGATGTTGGCTCAATAATACCTGGTGGAGCAGGAGGCTTAGGTGGGTTGTTAACACCCAGTAGCACTCCTGTTACAAAAAGTATATCCTCAACTAAAGGGTTAAGAGCTTTTGATTTGTCAGCCGAAGCAGGATTCGGTTATTCTATGGATAACGTAAAATTTAACCTGATGTATTCTTATGGTTTGTTAGATTACAGAGAGAAAAAAGAAAATGGTTTTGAGAACTTGAGTTTGATTCGTTTCTCAGTTGTTTACCTATTTCCTTTTCACTGTAGTAAGAAAAAAGAAGCCGTTGGAGGTCAACCCTCTATTTATTGATTAGAATATAATTTTTATAATAAAGAAAAGCCAACCTGATTTATTCAGATTGGCTTTCTTTCTTTCTTTCTTTCTTTTAAGATAATTTGGTTTTGCGTTTTTAAAGCCTGAGTTTGTCGCAACCTCGATAGCCATCAGTACGCTAAGTATGGTTTATGCTGAGTAAAACGAAAGAACCTGTGATGTGAGAGGTGCACTCCGTCAGTTTATCTGGCGGAGCAAGATGCTCGATTGTGGGCGGTCTTTCTATTTTCCGTAAATTTCATACATTTTATTCAATGTCAATCCTTTAGTATCATGGAGTTTCCAAAAGTCATTAATAGTATAAATTATCTCAATACTTCCATTCTCTGGCCCAAATTGGTAGTTTGTAAGGAAACAAATTCTTTTTATCGGAGATTTATCAAGTGCAATATTAAGTAATTTGTCTATATCAGCTTTATACTCTTCTAAAAATTTGAACTGAAATTGTTGATTTGCACCATGATTGTTTGTCGGTTCGTTTTCGCAATATTCAGGTATAAAAATTTCAGACGGTTCAAATTCCCAATCAATAATTTGTCCTGCGAAAAAACACCCTTCTTTATCATCTTTAAAATCTGGGTTTCCAATATGGATTATTACTCCGTTTTGTTTTCTTAGCAGGTCATAGAACAGTCCACGATGACTTTTAAGTCTGTTTTCTTCAATTATGGCAACGTCAAATTCAGCTTGGTTGAGCCCAAGTTCTGTTGAGTTAAATGATACAATTTCTATCGTTGGCATTGTCGTCTTCTAAGGTTGCCCACAACATTTCAGCTAAGCACAGCAAGGGTGTAGTAGTGAAGTCCTTCCGAGTCTGCACTTAGCCAAATCGTTGTATTTGTTGTTTTATTCTTATCCATTTTTATAAAACCAAATCATAAGATTTGGCGGTTCTCGAAGGAGCTTTTCAAGCTCGATTTGCACGTCTTACCCTTGTTGGGTTTAGGTGTTGTTGGCTGTAGTACTTATTTTTTAGCAAAATCGATTAATATTTTCGTTTTTGAAAGTAATTTTAAATTTTGTTTATCCGTTTTATCAAAACCAGAATTTTCAATATATGCTTATCCGTTAACTTCCCCAAGGTAATTCCATCGATGAGATACAGCTGCTATCATTAGTCTATCAAATTGATTTTCAAAAAACCTTCGATTGAATTTGTAGCAAAATTCATT
>Ga0100393_10004448_pt1 | contig 12900 bp, 10 predicted proteins | sample CryGeymeta201517_FD_81546 | JGI IMG/M metagenome (GOLD analysis project Ga0100393, IMG submission 81546) | Groundwater microbial communities from Crystal Geyser aquifers in Utah, USA - Crystal Geyser metaG 2015-17 | ecosystem: Environmental > Aquatic > Deep subsurface > Groundwater | place... | reverse complement strand
GGCCTCGTCGCTCACATACAGGGCGCGGGTATTCAGCCCACCAACGTCAACGCTTGTCGAACGGGCACCCGACGAACCGAAGAGATAAATACGATCCGATATGCTCAGCGCTTCTCGATAAATTCCCGAATCCGCCGGTTCAGCATTGGGCAGCACCTCGATAATATCAAAGTCGTCCGCAGCGTTGATCGCAGTCTGAATGCTGCTCTTCTCAAAAGAGGTATTGGAAACACCGTCGACGCGGTAATAGCGGACTTCGCCGATATCCGCTAACGGGCTGTTCGCACTCTGCGCGGTGGCGAACTGGGGGGTCGAAGCGAGATCGTTTCCGTCACTGCCGTGGTGATACTCGATGATGTTCGGGAAACCATCGCCGTCGCCGTCTTCGGAGGCCGCTTGGGACAAATCACCAAAGGCTGCGCTTTCCCAAGTATCGGGCATACGGTCGCCATCCGAGTCAGCCAGAACGGTCACCGTGATGGGCGTGCCCGCCGAAGTGGAGGCTCCGTAGCGGTCCGTCGCAACAGCGGTAATGGTGTAGGTGCCGGGGGCGGGGTTGTCCCAAAAACCGTAAGCGTTGGAATAGACGCTGTTGTCGGTATAAAACTCGACACCGTCTGCATAAAACACCATGCGCTCGGCTCCGAAATCCGCATCGCTGAATGAGGTGTAGAAATTGATGTCGTCGCCTTCGAGGTAGGTCGCTCCGTCGGCCGGGTCGGTGAACGCGATGATCGATGGGATATTCTCCGGCGTGTCGGTGTCGTCGGTCGGGTCGGTTCCGGCCTCGTATTCGTGAAGGTTGGACGCGCCGTCCTGATCAAAATCGTCCAGCGGCCCCTCTTGCAGCCCGAGAAAATTGGTCGTCTCCCAGCCGTCTTCCATCCGGTCGAGGTCCGTGTCTTCGAGCACGGTGACGGTGATCGGGCCGGAAATCGTTACCGTATCCAGCCGGTCCACTGCACGCGCGGTCATGCTGTAAACGCCCGGCGTGGGCTGTTGCCAGGAGTAGGAATAATAGGAACCCGTCAGATCTTCACCCTGCTTCGCCTCATCAGCGAAGAATTCGACCCGATCAATCCCGAAATCGTCGTCGGTGGCGATAGCGCTCAAGGTGACGCTTTCGTCGCCCCACATCGTGTAGCCGTCGTCCGGAGCGGTTAGCTCGATTTGCGAGGGCGGGTTGGTCAGCTCCAGAATCGCCGGAATGTTCCAAGGCGTGGTTCCGGTGCCCGTGTGGGCGATCTCAATATCGGCCTGATAGGTGCCCGGCTCCAGCTCGAAAGTCTCAAAATCAACCGCGAGGCTGGAAAAGCCGCCCTGCGTGGCCGTGCCGGAGAGCGGCGAAACTTCCACGAAGTAGGCGGGGCCTTGGGTGAAGCGGACTGCCAGCAGGTTCTGAAGGTAAAGTTCGTTGTAGGCGACTTGAACGGACTGGGTCTGGTCGAAGTCATGAATCCCGACTGTCACGGTGTCCAAGACTCCGTTTAACTCTTTGTAGAAAAACTCGATGGTGCCGTCGGCGTGAAGGACGATCTGGAAGGTATTGGTGAAGGCGTTGGCATCCTGCGTGACAGCCTCGTATTGCACGATGAGCCGGTCGGCGAATTCCTGATAGTAGATCGTGCCGGAGTCGTTGCCAGAGTCATAAGTTCTCAGGTCGTCCCAGAACGCCGCGATCATGCCATCCGGATACGAAGTATCCGGTAGCGGTTCGTTGCTTGAGTCGTTATATTCTTTTTTGAGCGTTAGGTAGCCGTTACTGGAAACCCAGATGTCGCTGTATTTCCGCCCGTAGTGCGGAAACTCAAACTGTGTGAGCGTGATTTTCTCCGAATCATTGTCGATTTCCGAGACAAGCGGGAGCAGCGTGCCGGTCGCGCTGATTTCGGTCCAGTTGTAGGATGCAGATCCGGCAATCGAATCCTCCCATGCGTATGCGCCTTGGAATTCGGCATCGTTGCCCGTTACCGTCACCGTGAAATCCGCATCCGGCGAAACCGGATTGTTCAAGTAGAGCGTCTTGGTTGCGCTTTGTCCGTAGGTCAGCTGCGCCTCGATGGGCTTCGGAAACACCGCGAACTGATCGTCCCAGAAGCTCTCCCAATCGTCGGGGATGCCGTTGGCATTCAGGTCGTCGAAGGCGAACGGGTCGGTATCTTGATAGAGCTCATCCTGGTTCCCGATGTTATCGCCGTCGAAGTCATCGTTCCATGGGTCGCTCGTCGGTTGGTCGGTGTATTTGAGACGGTAGAAAAAAGCGTCCGTATTCGTCGCGAAGCCGTGCGCCAGCACATCGTCCGCACCGGGATAAATGTAGTCGATGTATTCCCAGCCTGCTGTCAGGTCCGGCGTGACCTGAATAAAATAAGTCTCTCCGCTGATTCCCCACCAGGAAAGCGTCGACACATCATTGAGCGAATCGACTTCGACACCCAATCCACGATTCAGATCGGAGGCCGTAGGGTTTGCGCTGACGAGAGTGGACTGAACTGCCAGCAAACCGCCGAGAAGAAGTCCTGTCTTCGATTTAGTCCGGCTCATCGGGCACCCCCTTCCGAAATCGGCCAGTGGTTGATGATCACGTCCTTTGGCTCCGGCGGGTTTTCTTTCAAATAGGCTTCCCTAGCCTTCCGAAGGACTTCACTTCTGAGAAATTCCGCTTTAAAGCGCTCCTCGTTCTCAAGGTAGTGCCTGAACAGTGCGTCCATCTGCTGATAAAGTTCCGGCGGGATCTGCCGTTCCTCCGCTTCAACAACCACATATTCGGCCGTTTCATCAGTAAAGCGCACGGGAGGAGTCTGCCAGCGGGATTCGTAGTCATACCCGCGCTCTTTGGCATACGCCCGCCGCCAGGCTTCGGCCTCCCGCGTAATCGTGCTGGTGAACCCCATGTAGTCATAGACCACATTGTCCCGCTCAACAGTGAACGTGCTGATCGGGCGAAGGTAGTTCAGATTGATGTTCGTCCAAATCTCGAATTCCTCCGGAGCCTCTTTACGGCGTTCCTCCGTGTCGCGGGGCTTGCGCCAAAGAATTTTCGAGTATTCTTCTCCAAACACCTTCACGGAGAGAGAAATCGACCGATGCTCCGGCTGCGCGGCGATCATCGCCGCCCATTCCTCTTCCGTCCATGTCCTCTTAGCTTCGCTGTTCAGGGACAAAGGCGCAGGGGCAGCTTTCAACTTCGGTGGCTCGACACGATTGATCGTCACACGATGCCCCTCCTTTTGCAGTACACGACTGTCCGCGGTCGACATCGACTCCAGTTCAGCCTTCCGGTTGGCTTCGCGCGTCGCCTGGTCCACCATTCGCTGTTCGATGATCGCCCGGGCTTCCGACTCAGTGATCGGTTGCTCAGGCGAGCCAACGTGTCTGCGCGACCCGCTACGCTGGCGAAAGCGGACAAAAACAGGAAGAGAAGGAATTTCATAGCAACGCGATTTTATCTGATGTTAGCGAATGCGTGTCGCCGGGTCGAGGAAAAGTCGTGTATTCTGGAGAGCCAGCTGGGAAAAGAAAATAGTTTGAACTGACTCAGACATATGTCCGTGGCGGGCGCAAGATGAAATTTGATACATTTGTCTGGGTGGAACTTGGGCAGGCATTTGGCAATGTATTAAAAGCGAAACGTCACGCTGCTGGCCTGACGCAGGAAGAACTGGCCTTCCAAGCCAACATGCACACTACCTCAATTTCTTATTTCGAGCGGGGCTTGAGACAACCTACTCTCCACACCGTTTTTATGCTCGCCAAAGTTTTGCATCTGAAGGCCTCCGAGCTGGTAGGGGAGGTTGAAGAATGCGATCCGGAAATTCAGCTTTGAGCGCGAGGCACGAGTGCAGCAGGCCCGGTGGCGCATCCCATCCCCTGAGCGAGCGAAGGGTTTGGCGGACTCCTATCGAACGATCGGGTTCGGAGTCAAATCATAGCCATGGGCTTATTCGATAATTTACGAGCCCGCCCCCGGAGATTTCCGAGAAACCTTCCTCGCCGCACGCAGCTTTGGCGGCGGCAGGGTCTTTCTCCAATCGGGATTGTCTTCGAGCCACTGAAGGGCGTGTTCCATGGTGGTTCGGTTGCCGGGCATGTTGAAGCCTGCCTTACGCATGAGGTAGACGTAGTTCGGGTGCCGGTTGAGTCGCCAGGCGAGTTCTTTGACGGAGAGCATTTGGGTGTCGTCGTGTTTGAGCATGATCAGGTGTGAAGGTTGAAGGTTTGAAAGTTGGAAGGTTTGAGGGTGGAAATTTGGATTCCCCGACCCGGACGCGACAGCGACACTCCCCTAAAGGGGAGGTGTCGCAGTGTCGCATGACGGGCTTTTGCGACATGTCGCGCGACGTGTCGTGAAAAGTGTCGCGGGTATTCTGTAGAGTGTTGGGACATGGAGGCTTAGGCTTTTAAATCCTCCCCCTTTTTGGTGAGTTTGTAGCCGTCTTTTCCGGTGCGAAAATACCCCTCGGTTTTGCCCTTCTGCAAAATACGCTGCAGAGAGCGTCTGGAACCGGCATCTTCGCCTCCCAAATCGGCATGGATTTCACCAATCTTTTTGGGGCCATCGGTGAGCGATTCGGCGACCTCAGCGATGGAGAAATTGGCATTGGATCGCTTGCCCTCGACGTCGTCTTTCCAGGCGTTGAGGTCGAAGGTGGAGTCGATGTCGTAGAGCATGGTGTCTTCGTTCAACTTGAGCCCCACGGGGTCGAAGGGTTTGGCATCGTTCGACTTACCACAGGAGACAACAATCCGGGAGTGGTCGTCGGGATCGGCGGGTGCGATATTGATCTGTGACCTTGCGCCGGAGTAGAGAGCCTTGGATCCGAGGGCGAAGTTGCCCTTATCCCAGCCCACCGCCTGAGCGATGTTCTGACGACCGGTGCGGCCGTGGTGGATAATGATGATGGCGGTCTGCTGGTTGAAGCGGCGGCAAACCTTGGTCAGCTCCCGGAGGGTGTGACGGACATCGGCGTCTTTGTTAATATCCCCGGCATTCACTTCGCCGAAGGGGTCCACCCAAATGCAGTCGGGGCTGGTGGCTTCAATAGTGTCGAGCCACTTCTTGCGAATGTCGTCGGAGCCGAGATTGATAAAGGCATCATCGACCTCGCGGACGATGTGAAAGAAGGTGTGGGCATCGACCAGGGCCTGCTTCTCGGGTGAGAGTGCGGCGGTCATCTTGAGGTAATCGGATTTCTGCCGGTGAATACTGTTTTCGGTGCCGATAAAAAGATGCTTGAGCGGCTGCGGGTGTGTCTTGAGACCTGCGAAAGACCAGCCCAGGATTTGCGAAATCCCCGTCTGCATGGCGGCGCGGCTTTTACCACTGCCCCCCTGACCGATGATTGTGGTGAGTTGCCCCAGGGCGATGATACCTTCGCCCAGCACGTCGACGCGTGGAGGCACGGTGACATTGCGAAGATCGGCACCCGATAAAATGGTGAAGGGCTTGGGTGCCGGATTGATCTGGTTCTCTGCGGCGGTGAAGTCGGGGTCTTCGATGGAGTTCCAGAGGTCTTGAAGGTTTTGAGTCATTGAGGATCAAAATAGAAGATGTGCTGGGTGTGGCCGTTGTCTCGTCGGCCTCCAGGCATGCGGACGAGTTTTGATGGATCCCAAAGCGTGGGATCGGCACCGAGAAAGACGGCGTGGCGGAAGAAGCGGTGTTTCTGATACTCCGATAGCTGCCGCACATCAAACCAGCCATGGAGCGACTTGCTGCCGGACCAGACCACAAGCAGAAGCGGCGTCTGCTTTGTCGCGAGTGAGGTAAGGATCGCGGCCTGTTGAGTGATCTCCCCCCGGTCGAACTCAATGACGAGGTATCGGCGGCGCTTGGTGGCGTTGTCGTGACAACGATGGGAGAGCTTGCCGGATTGATTGAAGCCCGTCGCTGCCGTCATGGGGTTGGCGACAATGAATTGAAGGGCGGCTTCTTTACCCCGCCATGCTTCGCGCTCCTGGGTGATCGAAGAGCGGGTGTCTTGGGCGGCGCAGATCAATGGGTTGCCGGGAAAGAGGCGGTCGATAACTGCCTCGGTTGTGATGTCGAGCGGCTTCTCGGGGAATGGGATCGGGGTGTTGAGGCGGCGGGTCCAAGCGGCGGGGTTATACTCAGGCCAGGGCAAGCGGACTGAGGCGGACGAGACGGAGCTCGTCCCTCCCGAGAATGCACGCGCGACAGCGCGGTCGATTTCGGGTGTGAAATCCCGGTCGGTCCATTGGGCGGCTACTTTCAGGAGTAGCGCTTTCACCTTTTTTTCCGAGGCAAAGCGGCGTGCGCGTTTGGCGACGGTGAAGAGCCAGACGTTGCGGTTGCCGGGTTCGGGTGGGTTCTCCAGAGCCTCCCGTAGTGATGGTGGAATGTTACTCAAGACAGCCATCATTTGCAGTAGGTTTGGGATTCTGAGGCCTCGGCATCGACGGGGAGACCCGGCATCCATTCGGGAGTCTGGGCGAGCAGACCGGCAACGATCTCGGGCGTGACTTCGGAATCCTCGGGGACTTCGCAGATAATTTCGTCGTGAACGGTCCAGAGGATGCGGATGCCCGCGTCGTGGATGCGGAGGACGCCTTCCGCGAAGACATCCCTGGCGGTGGCCTGAACAATGTTCTCGGTGAGTTTGCCTCCATACCATTGCAAGCGGCGTCCGCCTCTCTCGGTGGCTGCGGTGATGCCGCCATCGTAGGCATGCACCTCGAAGTAGCGGATGTGCCGTCCGCTGGGTAACTTCATGAAGAAGGTCCCGCCGTGGCAGTCACGCATTGCCCGCTCCATGGTCTGCCAGAATCGCGTGATGTGCGGATTGGCCGTGCGGAAGTCGTCCACTGTGGCCTTGGCCTCGGTGTAGGCGATTTCAAGGCCGTAGTTCTTGGCGAGATTCTGGAAGGTCTTGGCTCCGGCTCCATAGCCGAGACCGATGACCCGGCACTTGGCTAGGAGGTAGCGGCGTGGATCTTCCTTCTTCAAGTTCTCCCCAGTGAAGTCCATGGAGGTTTCCGCGTGGGCTTGGTAGATTGGGAGGCCATTGCGGATCTTATCCAGCAAGGCATGATCTCCGGACATCCATGCAAGAACGCGGGGCTCAATCTGAGACAAGTCGGCGATAATGAGCTTGTGGCCGGGTCGAGCGACCACGCAGCGACGTGGATCGACTCCATGCAGCGACTCCCGATTTAAGTTTTGAAGGTTGAGCCCTGCATCCCCTGACCAGCGACCGGTGGCAATGGCTCCGAAATATTTGAGCGAGAACGGCAGGCTACCATCCGACCGGCAACGGTTGCGCATCGTCTCCAAAACTTTGAGCATCCGATTGGCCTTTCGCCAATTACGAATGGCCCTGAGCCATGGGGCTTCCTGCCCGTAGCGTTCTTCCCACTCATCACATGCCGGATTATCTTCGGCGGTGGATGGAGGCGGCGGGAGCTTGATTCGCCGACAAGCGGCGGCGAGTGCCTTGGTGCTGGTGGGCTTTTCTTTGCCATACCAGGGGAGTTGCTTGTAGGCGGTCTCCGCATGTGTAGTAAGAATCTGAATACCTTCGCCGATGCGTTGTTGATCAAGGTGGATGCCGTATTCTCCGTGCTCGACGGTAATACGGGAAAGGATGCGCTCCTTGACCGGCCACTTGTCGCTATGAGCGAGCCACATTTCACAGACGAGTTTGGCATCCTCCAAGGCGTATGCGGTAACGCGCTCATCTTCGAGCAGGAGCGTGGCTTCCATCCAGTTGACCCCCTTCATCAGGTTGCGGACGGACTTGTCAGGCTCCTTGCCCAATAACTCCCGGGCGGCTCCCTCGAGGTTTCGAGGGGCCTGCAGGTAGGTCGAGAGCGCGGCGGTATCGTGCCACTCGACGGGCGCAATCTCCGGTGGGACAATGCCGAGCTCCTGCAAGCGATGGAAGACGGCACGGTCGAAGCGGCTGTTGTGTGACAGCCAGACCGTCTGCGTGAAGTCCTCCCAGGGGCACTCCTTCGGGTGGCCGACGAAATGACCGTGCGGCCCCCAGAAGGAGATGAGGTAACAGTCGAAGCGCTTGTCGGCTACGTAGCGGTCGACTCCGAGCTTCCGGACATCGTAGCCCTTGGCGTAATAAGTCTCGGTGTCGAAACCATAGGCCTTACTCTGTTGGATACGTTTCTCCATACTCCGACCAGAGGTCTGCACGGGCTGATTCATCTCCTTCTGCAGCGAGCTGCCTAAGGGCGTCGAGTCGCTGGTCGGCAACTCCATCTGTGGTGTTGTTAGACATGGCATTGCTTACTTTTGGCTGCGAAGGTATTAGCGGGAATGAACGGTGCAGTCCTCTTCGAGGGCGGCGCGGACCTGGTCCACGTCGAAGCGGACGAGATGGCCGATCTTGACGTAAGGAATCTTCCGCTGGGCTTGCATCTGGCGCAGCCAGCGCAGGGAAGGTCTGCTGTATTCGTCGAAGAGGAGTTCCAGAAGGCGTTCGCCCCGGACTAACTGCGGCCCTGCCCGTTCGGACGGGTGGAGGTGATGGGATGTTGTTTTTGATGAAGTTTGCATTTTTCAAATGATTGTTGGGATCACCTCCACCCTCGCGTCCACATGCGGCGTGTTCGTTGGTCGGGGCTGCGGTCACGTAGTCGGCTACGCTCCCTTGCCCCTCCCGCCTCAAGCGCCACATCTGGATCGCGCCTAACGAGCAGGGGTGATTGGATTGAATTTAGAGTTTGTTGAAATCGTCGGATCCGCCTTCGCTCACAGAGCTACGGCGGGACAGGGTGAATGAGTTAGAGACGAGTGAAGTCGTCTGAGTGGACTAGGAGCCAGAAGCCGGGCCTGCCCTTCTCGGATAGGCACACGACCGGCGTTTTGCTTTCTTTGTCAGCAAGCCGCTTCGTGTCGTCCCAGAGACGCACGGCGGCGAAGCGTTTGCGCTGCTTGCACTCGATAAAGAGGTCTGGGTGCAGCGTGTCGGATCGGGTGAGCTTCGAGTTGCCGCCGGAGAGCGCGTTGCGCTCTGTTTTGAAGAAGGCGGCCACTCGTCTTTCGAAGGCTTTCCATGCCTTATCCATGAATGGCCTCCTTTCCTGGCTGCGGCTGAGACGCTTGCTGAAGCTGCGCGCTACGGGGATCGTAGCCCTTGCTGTGTCGCCAGATGGCGCAGGCCATCTTGAAGACTTCCCACTCGGCCATGAGCTGCTGGGGTGTGTAGGCACACACTTCCATGCGTCCGGGTTCCGTCGTGGAAATGAAGGCATTGGCCCCGAACATGCGGGGAAGGTTCTCCTCGCCCCAGTAGGTCGCGCCATAGGCGGCGATCTGCATGGCTTGTCCATCGTAGGGCGTGACTGCCACTCCCGGCTTGGTCTTACGGGTCTTGAAGTCGATCACGCCCATACCCGATTTGTCGGAACCGTAGCGGCAGGCGACATCCATGGTTCCGGCAAAGCCGTGGACGGTGTTGACCAGGACTTTCTCCCGCTCGATGAACTCAAGTTGCTTCTCCTCCTGCCACTTGATGACGGGTGCCGTGTAGGTCACCAGATCGTCGGGCACCGACACGCCATCGAAGTGCTTCTCCAAGGCATCGTGGATCCGACTGCCTAGATCGGCAGCTTGCTCCACTTGGGCAAAAGCTTCTTCAATGATGCGGTCGGCGAAGTAATCATCCGACTCACCTTCGGTGCGATCGATCCGCATGGATGCCAGGGCAACCTGACGCATCTTCCATTTGTCGAGTTGCGGTTTCGAGAAGATGCCGAGGATGGAGGTAACACTTGGGAACAGCTTCAGGCGACGAGCATCCCGAAGCGTAGTGGGCCGAAGGCCGTCGCCCCTTGAACGGGGCAGACGGTGGCATGGAGTGCCATCAGCGCGATACCAGTGCGAGGACTGGCTTTGGTCTTTCTTGAGAACTGCCATGATCGTGACCTCCGGTTAGAATGGGCAGTCCATCTGGGAATCCGTTGCCGGATTCCAGGCTTGCTGCGGAGCGGCAGCCGGAGGCGGCCCCTGAGGTGGCATCGAGGGTTGCTGGTATCCACCTGCCGGGGATTGCGGGTGCTGCGGGGCAGGTTGGGAAGCCTGCGTTCCCGGAGCCGGTGACTGCGGCTGGGCAGATGCAAGAGCTTGCGCGAAGGCCTCCAGTGGCAGCACCTGCGCCTTCAACTGGTCGATGACCGGCGAGATGCCGACGATGTTCGCGTAGGTCTTGGAGCCGTCGCGGGACTGCTTGTGGGCGACGGTGATCATCGCGCCCTGTCCCTTCAGTTCGCAGTAGTCCCATCCGTATTTGGGCGGGTTGCCGAGCCAGCTGGTCAAGAACTTGAAGAGATTGCTCTTCGGTGATCCGCTGATGCGGAACTCAAAGGACTGGACGCGATAGGTGCATCCGTCCTGCCCACGGAATCCGAAGAGGAAGCGCGTGACATCAAGTGTCTCCTTCTCGTTCGGATTTTCGAATTTGGGGCGCTCGACGCCGAACTGGTCTTGGATCTCAAGACAGGTTGCGATGTGAGTGCCGCTTTGTGCGAGGTCTCCGATCTCGAAGCCTCCCGATTCTGGTTGGTTGAGTTTTGCCATGATGGTATTTCATCAGGCAAGCCCTTCCGTGCTTCCGCAGCGTGCGGTTGCGTCTCGGTGGACTTACCTGCCACCAAGGCGCGACTTTTCACGTCGCAGGGACGACTTTTCGCGTCGCCGCGATTTTTTCCAAATTTTTTTGCCGCAGAATCAGGCTCGTGTGCTCCAGGCGATTTCAGAGCCTGGCATATAGTGGAGCCACTCTCCCTTGCCAATGCTGGCCTCCAGATGCGCGCCGAAAAGCGCATTTCCTTCGGCGATCTCTTTGATCGTGCGGCGTATCGCTTGGCTGACCTTGTCACGCTGCCTCTTTTTATCGTCCTGATCTTTGCGGGGGCGCCCGCCGATGCCCGTCCGCTTTCCGAGTTCGGCGTTTATGTCAGCGGCTTCCTGAGCCAAGCGGTCGGCCTTGGCATCGTCGCCGGAAGCACGGGCGTCCTGCGCTTCTTCGAGCATTTCGATCATTTTTTCCTTATATTCGCGCAGAGCCCGTTCATCGGCCTGTGGCCCGAGATCCGAGAGTTTTTCTCCTTTGGTGATCTGGTAGCCTTCGGCCACGTCCGCCATGTCCACCGCTCCAGCTTCAATGTCGGCAACCAGATCGACGGTGAGTTCGCCAATCACTTCATAGACACGGAAGCGTTGATTCGGTCTGGCCAAAAGATACTGGATGTATTCGCAGCCTTTCTGGTTGTTTTGGATCATGCTGGCTTTCCCGCCTTCATAGCGGAATTCCCAGACGCTGCCGCGTTTCCAAAAGAAATTACGGGGTTGTTCGTTTTCGCCAACTGCGGGAAGCCGGAGTGAGTTGCCCATCTGGTGAATGGCGTAAAGCAGGCTGCCGTCCGGAAGTGTCCTTTGCCGCAGCGCAGTGCTATGAAGTGCGGTCAGTTTGTCGATGGCTTCGCCGACTTCGTTTGCGTGTCTTTTGTAGAGGTCGAACACCCGGGCCGGGTTACCCTGGGATCGATCCGGCAGTGCGGCCAAGGCGCGCAATACCGGCGGATACTTCGCGGCGAGTTCAACCGGAGATTTCAGGCGTGCGACGTTGTTGGCTCGGTTGATGTAGTTGGCTGCGAGGATCTTGTCTTCGTCTTCCGGGCGTTGCTGCGTGAAAACATCGACCTTGTAGCGGTCGAGAGGGTCAAATTGCTCCGCATCGGCCGCTAGCATGGCGATGCGCCGGTCGAGGCACTGAGAGCAGGTGCCGCAGTGCGTGACCGTGCTCTTCCGCTCCCAGGTGTGGGCGCAGCTCACCGATTCCGCGATGCTGCTGCCGAATCCGGCATCGGTGATCACCTTGATGACTTCGGCCTTCGTTTTCCATAGAAACGGGTTCTCGACGGTGAAGGGACGTTCTCCGATCAGGGAAAACAGCTTCTCGAATCCGGCGAGAACGCGCGGATGCGTCGTCCTCGTTGCGCGGCTGCCTACGACTTGAGCGCAAATTGGCAGGTTCAGGCTGATCACGCCGTTCTCATAAAACCGGAGGCTTTCCAACCGCAACATTTTGGCCAGCGCAACTCCAAAGCTGGCGAAAAGGAAAGAGCGGGTGCGCTGGGTGTATTCACGCGCGGCCTTTTCCTGCAAGCTGGCTCGGATCTTGACCGACATCGGTTCCAGTTTGGCATCGGCCCGGTTTCCGATTTCGCGGATCAGGGTATTGAGTATGCGGTTGTTCTTGGCCGTCGGTCGGTGCGAGACGAGCAAGGTCTTGCGCTTTTGATTGATCGTCTCGTCGATGGCTCCGGCGAGAGAGTCGAGACCACCGGAGAACATGACGACCTGTTCGACATCGAGCGACGGCTCCGCTTCATCGATGATGTCGCCCAGGTAGAGCTGGAGCGCGGGAGGGTTGGCCGCGTCAAAAAATTCAAACTCATAATAATCGTCCGAGATGAAGTTCAGCAGCTCGACGAGACAGGAATAGACCTCGGTGCTGTCCCACAGGGGTTTGCACCGAACCGGGATGCGGAAGCGAAACTTGCGACGCCATTTGCCCCCGAAGCTGTCGGCATCCTTGAAACTGCGTCTGACCTTCTGGTCCGCGGCATAGACATAGGCGGCGATTTCGATCAGGTCGTGGAAGGGCCGCGGGATGTCGGTCGAGAGCGGCTGGTGGATGTCCTCGATTTTAAGTGTGATGTTCTCGTGCGGTTGGCCCGCCCAGAGCTGGAGGTTGTAGTTTCCCTTCTTCGGGTTGGCTCCGGGTATCGCCCGCTCGCCGCCACTGGCCGGAAACATCGGCCCGAACCGTTCGTCCAGATGTGACATGACCGCGCTCGACAGGGCCCCATGCGCGAGTTCGTTGAAGTCGCTGCGGATGCCCTTTGTCTCGATGGTGCGGT
>Ga0100393_10004438_pt1 | contig 12920 bp, 15 predicted proteins | sample CryGeymeta201517_FD_81546 | JGI IMG/M metagenome (GOLD analysis project Ga0100393, IMG submission 81546) | Groundwater microbial communities from Crystal Geyser aquifers in Utah, USA - Crystal Geyser metaG 2015-17 | ecosystem: Environmental > Aquatic > Deep subsurface > Groundwater | place... | reverse complement strand
GCATTGACCTGATTCTTTTTACGAACGGTACCAACTTCTAAAAACGCAAAACCTGCATGCATAGCCAAGACCATGGCAGCACCTACTGTGAGAAAAAAGACATCCATTTGGAAATATATCCCCTAATTATATTTATAAATTTATTTTGGTTAGAAACTTTAAAACGTTAAGACAGTGCTTCGGAATCTTCTTCGCCAGTGCGAATGCGAATCACGCGCTCCACTGAAGTGACAAAGATTTTACCATCACCAATTTTGCCTGTGCCAGCAGCTTTGACAATGGCTTCAATCACATCATCCACACGCGAAGCTTCAACCACAGTTTGCACACTGGTTTTGGGAATAAAATCCACATTGTATTCAGCGCCGCGATAAAGCTCGGTGTGACCTTTTTGGCGGCCGTGGCCACGAATTTCAGTCACGCTCATGCCTGTGACGCCAATTTCCAAAAGCGCGTCTTTCACATCATCCAATTTGAACGGTTTGATGATTGCTGTAATTTGTTTCATACATCCTCCACAAGGAAATAACTAAAAAAGCCCAAAACTGGGCTGACCTTAACTTTGAAACTGTATAATGGCAAAAGGGCAGATGAATTTCATCTGCCCTTCCACATTTTTCGACCTTATCTTGTGATAAGTATTATTTACTTACGAACTCAGGGTAAGCAACCAAACCACATTCGCCTACATCCAAGCCTTCATATTCTTCTTCTTCGCTTACACGAATACCGAAGATGGATTTGAGCAAGAACCATACAACGAAGCTTGTTGCAAACACCCAAGCAAAGATGACAGCTATACCCAACAATTGTGCGCCTAGTGTTGCATCAGGGTTAGAGAACGTTACCGCCAACAAGCCCCAGATACCCACTACACCATGCACAGAAATCGCGCCCACTGGATCATCAATCTTGAAGAATTTATCCATGATCACAATGGATGCTACCACCAACAAACCACCAGCTGCGCCAATCAATGTTGCAAGTTCTGGAGAAGGTGTAAGCGGTTCAGCAGTGATTGATACCAAACCAGCCAATGCGCCGTTCAATGCCATGGTCAAATCAGCTTTGCCGAACCACATACGAGCAAGTAACAATGCTGCGATACAACCACCAGCTGCAGCCATATTGGTGTTCACGAATACCATTGAAGTCGCGTTAGCTTCATCAACATTCGATACCATCAACTCAGAGCCACCGTTAAAGCCGAACCAGCCCATCCATAGAATAAATGTACCCAATGTTGCCAAAGGCATATTTGCACCAGGAATTGCGTTCACTGAACCATCTTTGCCATATTTGCCTTTGCGAGCACCGAGCAAAAGTACGCCAGCAATCGCAGCTGCAGCACCAGCCATATGTACAACACCAGAACCAGCGAAATCAAGGAAACCAGCTTCATCAAGGAAACCACCGCCCCATTTCCACATACCTTGTGTTGGGTAAATCACAGCTGTAAACACCACAGCAAAACCAAGGAATGCCCACAATTTCATGCGCTCAGCCACCGCACCTGAAACAATCGACATGGCTGTAGCCACAAACACCACTTGGAAGAAGAAGTCAGACAAATTGGAATAATATGGCGCATCTTCGCCACCTGCCAATACTGCTGCTGCTTCATTATCGCCACCCAAACCAAAGCTAATGCCTGGGATAATCGATGATACGGCGTCACCATACATAATGTTGTAACCGACAAGCATGTACATCACGCTGGCGATTGAATACAACACGATATTCTTTGTTAAGATTTCAGCAGTATTCTTCGATCGAACCATGCCGGCTTCGAGCATTGAGAATCCAGCTGCCATCCACATGACAAATGCACCCATCACTAGAAAATAAAACGTATCCAGTGCGTATTTTACTTGGAGGATATCTCCTGCTACTTGTTCCATAATTATTCTCCTTAATTAGCTTAGCGCGTCGGCGTCTTCTTCGCCGGTACGAATACGAACTACACGTTCCACATTGGTGACGAAAATTTTACCGTCGCCAATTTTTCCGCTGTTTGCTGCTGTTTTAATCACATCTAATACAGCATCCACTTGCGCAGCTGGAACTACCACTTCAATCGCCGTTTTTGGCACAAAATCAACATTGTATTCTGAACCACGGTACAATTCGGTGTGTCCTTTTTGGCGACCGTGACCGCGAATCTCAGTCACGCTCATGCCAGTTACGCCTATGTCGATCAGTGCATCTTTTACATCATCGAGTTTAAAGGGCTTGATGATGGCTTTAATCATTTTCATAGTTTTCTCCTTGTTTTATTTTGCTAAAAGCCAGTTAGAGCGGGGGCATTGCTGCCCCCAGTCCGATTAGAATGATGCGTTTACGCCTACAGCTACTTCAGTTGATGCATCGCCAACTTTTGAAACAGTTAATGATGGAGAAAGTGTGTAAGAGCTCATATCAAAATCTTTGCTCACACCCAGGATGAAGTGATTTGTGCTTGAGCCAGAATCTGGAGAAGTCATCGCTGCAGTTACAGATACATCAACCATATCAGCCACAGTGTCGCCTGCTGACAATTGGTAGTAGTTGTAACCATCACCGATATAGGCTGTTAAAGAAGCGATGTCATAAGAAGCGCCTACATACAGTTCTTCAACATCCAGCGTAGAGTCTTCAACATATTTATACATGATGTAACCCACTGAGTAGCCGATGTCGCCAGCTTCGCCTGAGTAATCGATGGTAATATCATATTCAGTTTCAGAACCTGTGCCGAAGTCCAAACCAGTGGCGAACCATACATTCGCAGATACACCGCTTTCATGTTCTACGCCCACATCACCTTGCACAGAAGCATCATTGTTGATGGACTGCGGAATACCACGGAACAAGTATTGGCTAAAAACGCCAATATCAGCAAATACTGAAACGTCGTCAGCAGCGTGAGCTACTGCATTCATTCCCATCAAGCCTGTGCCCAGCATCAAACCCATTGCATATTTTTTTAAGTTTGTTTGTTTCATCGTACACTCCGTTTTTCGTTTTTATTTTTTTGCCTACAGCATTTCTTGGTTATCGCTTAGCAGTGCTGATGCCACAATTGAAAACGTTGCAAAATATAGGTTTTAAAACACACGTGCCAATTATATAGCTATAATTTAATCATTTTTTGCATAATATTTAGGCATAATTAGAAATGATTTTGCGGCCTAAAACGAACAATCGACAGCTCATATGTTAAAACATATCCTTGCACCCGTTTGCAAAAATCGATGGCTATGAGGTGAATCATGAGCGACCCAACAACTACCAATTCAAAGGCATTCTTAGCATTGGCAGATGGTCGTATTTTCCATGGTCTGTCACTGGGTGCCAAAGGCAATACCGTGGGCGAAGTTTGTTTTAATACTTCACTCACTGGTTACCAGGAAATCCTCACCGACCCTTCATACACTGATCAAATCATCACTTTTACTTACCCGCATATTGGTAATGTCGGCATCAACACGGCCGATATGGAGTCGGATAAAATTTCAGTGCGCGGCCTCATCGTGCGCGCGCCTTCTCGCAAAACATCCAACTACCGCGCTGAAAGCAGCCTTGAAGCTTGGCTAGAAGACAACAACGTCGTGGGTATTGCCGACATCGACACCCGCGCCTTGGTTCGCCACTTGCGCGATAACGGCGCGCAAACAGGTGTGATTTCATCGGATGGCATGTCTGAAGCTGATGCTGTGGCCACGGCCAAAGCATGGGAAGGATTGGAAGGCAAAGATTTGGTCGGACAAGTCAGCCGCAAGAACCAAAGCGAGTGGGATCAAGGCTCATATAATCTTGATGATGCCAGCTTTCACTCACCCGCTGCGCACAAACACGTGGTGGCGTTTGATTATGGCTGCAAAAACAATATTTTCCGTAAACTTACCGACCGTGGTTTAAAAGTTTCTATCGTGCCAGCCAGCACCTCTGCAGCCGATGTGTTAGCCATGAAACCCGATGGCATTTTCTTATCGAATGGCCCTGGTGACCCAGCTGCTGTGGGTTATGCAGTGGACACCATTCGTGAACTCACCAACACCGACACCCCAATTTTTGGTATCTGCATGGGTCATCAATTGTTGTCACAAGCTTTGGGCTTAAAAACCTTCAAGCTGAAATTTGGTCATCGCGGTGGCAATCACCCTGTCAAAGATTTAACCACAGGCAAAATTGAAATCACCTCTCAAAACCATGGTTTTGCTGTGGCTGATGATGAAGTGCCAGCACATGTGGAAGTGACCCATCGTTCGTTGTTTGATAACACCGTTGAGGGTTTGCGCGTGAAAAACAAATCGATTTTCTCTGTGCAATACCATCCTGAAGCCAGCCCAGGCCCACAAGATGCTGATTATTTATTCGACCGCTTTGCGGATATGTTGAAATAACCACAAGCCCATTGTTGAAGGAGATTTGCATGAAAAAATTCGTTGTTATGTTTTTATTTCTTTTCCTCAGCAGCTGCGCCGCCCACACAGATGCGCCTATGCCACCAAGCAAAGACCAAAAACCAAGACCTGTTTTGGGCGCAATATAAGCCACCACACAAGGAGCGTTACGATGAACCACTCAGCACTCGCTCCAACCACACTTAATCATGCTCAATAACGATATTCTACGCCGCGTGCGTTACGCTTTTGATATCAACGATGATGATATGATCAACACCTTTGCTGCTGCCGATAGAGAAGTAAATCGGGCGCAAATCAGCGATTGGCTCAAAAAAGAAGACGACTCTGCTTTTGTGGCTTGCCCTGATATTATTCTTGCTGTGTTTTTAAATGGCTTTATCAATACCCAACGCGGTAAAAAAGATGGCGTGCAACCAGCACCTGAAAAACGCCTGACCAACAATCTTATTTTCCGCAAACTGCGTATTGCCCTGAATTTACAAGATGATGACATTATCCAAATGCTCGCCACAGTGGATTGCGCCATCAGCAAACATGAATTAAGCGCTTTTTTCCGTAAACCCGACCACAGGCAATACCGTGATTGCAAAGATCAGGTGTTGCGCAATTTCCTACATGGCATGCAACTTAAATATCGCCCCGATGCAGAAGGCGCCGCCAAACCTGCAATTGTTAAACCGGCGAGCAAAGCGACAACGAAACCTGCCCCGAAAGCAGCATCCATACCAAGCCCTAAACCTGCCAGTAAAAAAGAAACACAAACGTCCACCAGCAAACCAGCTTTCTCTTGGGATAAATACAAATAAAGCGCAGCTTTGCCCAAATCAGCATCAATTTTTAGCACAGGATTCGCCTTGACTACTTCAACCCCACTTTCATTTTCTAACCTCAATCTTCATTCCAACCTTCTACAAAATCTCAATGATTTGGGTTATAACGAAATGACGGCGATTCAAGCGCAAAGCCTACCCGCGATTTTGGCAAAAAAAGACGTGATGGCCCAAGGCAAAACAGGCTCAGGCAAAACCGCAGCCTTTGGCCTTGGCATCTTGCAAAACCTAGATACCGACAAAACCATCATCCAAGCCCTGGTGCTTTGCCCTACCCGCGAGCTTGCAGATCAAGTGGCCAAAGAAATCCGCAAATTGGCGCGCACCACTTCCAATACCAAAGTGCTTACCCTTTGCGGCGGATTACCGTTTCGCCCGCAAGCGGCTTCGCTAGAATATGGCGCGCATATTATTGTCGGCACGCCTGGGCGCGTTGAAGATCATGTGCATCGCAAAACTCTGGATTTAAGTAAGGTAGCTACCCTTGTGCTCGATGAAGCCGATAGAATGCTGGAAATGGGCTTTCAAGAAGCTTTAGACAACATCACTGCGTTGATACCCAAACAGCGCCAAACCCTGCTGCTCAGCGCCACCTTCCCCAACAAAATCAAGGCTATCGCCAAGCGCATTATGAACGACCCTGTGATTGTGGAAGTGGAATCCACCCATGATAACGACATCATCAGCCAGCATTTTTATAAAGTGAACCATGATGATGAGCGCATGCAGGCGCTACGTTTATTATTGGCTACGCATCAACCTGAATCGACTGTGGTGTTTTGTAATACCAAAGCTTCTGCCCAATTTGTCACCGATACTTTGATTGATGAGGGTTTCAGCGCCTTGGATTTAACTGGTGATTTGGAGCAACGTGACCGCGATCAAACGCTTGTGCAGTTTGCCAACAAAAGTATTGCCATTCTGGTCGCTACCGATGTCGCTGCTCGCGGCCTAGATATCGATGGCTTGGATGCAGTGATCAACTATGAACTCGCCCAAGATGCTGAATCCCATGTTCACCGCATCGGCAGAACGGGTCGCGCTGGCAGCAAAGGCATTGCCTGCACCCTCTTTCATTTTAAGGAAGGTTACCGCATCAGTTTGCTTGAAGATTTCTTAGGCCAAAAAATTACCGAAGAAGATTTACCACCAGCGAGCAACCTCCAAAACAAACCCATCCAAGCCGCCATGGGCACTCTGCAAATTAGCGGCGGCAAAAAACAAAAAATCCGTCCCGGCGATATCTTGGGTGCACTTACCAGTAACAATGCCGTCAATGGTAAAGATGTGGGTAAAATTCATATTTTTGATCATTGGTCCTACGTGGCCATCAATAAAGACAGCCTAAAAATTGCCCTCAAAACCCTCAACGAAGGTCAACTCAAAGGCAAAAACTTCCGCGTCCGCCAAATCGGCGTTGGTTTTAAATACTAACTTTCTTTTCACCACGAAGAGCACGAAAGTCACGAAGAGATTACCTGCTTGAGTACATCACTTGTTACAGCTGCGCCAGAACGTCAGGCTGAAAAAGGAGCAAGTATATTAGCATGCTGGGAGCAGGATAATATATGGGCTAGTCAAATTAATCTGGCTGTAAGTGAAGGAAGTTCGCAGCTGTGTAAGGGGCAGCTTTTTGGTCCGTTTTTGGCTGCCCAAAAATGAACCATAAACATCAAGTTGTGGAAGTCGCACCACAACCAAATTAACGACCACACTGCTCTTGCGCGCCAGCAAGGATTGCTGTGACTTCTGCACTGAGTGCTGGTACTTGAATGGTGTATGGCGCTCCACTTAGTAGTTCGATTTGGGAAACAAACGACCGCAAGTGATTGCGCGAACCGCACAGTAAATTATCGTAGGTAGTGATAATATCTTGATGTGCGGCATCCACCATCGCCTTCTTCTCATTGATATCTTGAATATCCACTTCTTCCACCAGCGCACCAACTTTTAAGGCTGCCACATCATTGCCACCTGCTGCATTACTGAGCAACTGCGTATACATCGCTTGTAGTGCGGGGTCGGTATAGGTGTATCGTAAGCCAGTGGATGGATCGTTTACTTGATAGGTGTTAAGTAAGGTCAGCATTTTGGCGGCATGCTGGGTTTCGGAATTGTTGGAAATGGTTTGAAAGACAGTAAGCGCAGGTTTGAGGTCAAAAATATCCAGATACAAATCGCGCGCCAACTCTTCTTCTTCGCGCATATAGACCAAACCTGCTTCTTCATCGGCAGTGAGTGGCATGGATGAGCTGCTAGTTTGACCGCCACAGGCTGAAAGCAGTGAAAGTGTTGATATACTGACCCATAATAATACTGATTTGTTCATGGTGTTCCCCCCATTCGAAAATAATGAGACACCTTACCCAACATAAGATTAACGTAAAGTTATATTATAATGCTCTAATATTAATGCATTGGGATAATACTTTTCCCTAATCCAACTGATTGATTATAACCAACCAGCACCCTCATCTTTAATGATGGAAACCAAGGCTTCGATATGATCATCCCTATCGTTAAGTGCGGGGATATAACGCAAATCTTTGCCGCCAGCTTCGATAAAGTAATCTTTGTTTTCAACGCGAATTTCTTCCAAGGTTTCTAAGCAATCGGCAGCAAAACCTGGGCAAATTACATCCACATCTTTCACGCCTTCTGCGCCCCAAGTTTTAAGTTGGTCTGAAGTATAGGGCTTCACCCATTCTTCACGGCCAAAACGCGATTGGAAAGTTATCAGCCATTCACCTTCGTTGAGCGCTAGCGCTTCAGAGAGCAACCGGGCTGTTTTGCGGCATAAACATGGGTACGGGTCGCCATTATCAAAATAACGCTGCGGAATACCGTGAAACGACATCAACAACTTCTCAGCGCGACCATGTTGTTCCCAATGCTCACGCACCGAATTGGCCAAAGCTTGTATATAGCGTGAATCATCATGGTATGTGGTCAACACGCGTAAACTCGGCACACGGCGCCATGATTTTAATTCGGTAAACACCGCATCAGTGACGGCAGCCGTGGTGCTGCCTGAATATTGCGGGTACATCGGCACCACAATGATTTTTTCGCAACGTTGTTCACGCAACTTTTGCATGGCTTGCGGAATGGATGGCTCACCATAAGTCATCGCCAATTCCACAAACACAGGCGTTTGCGTAGCCAGCGGCAACATCGCTTTGATTTTTTTAGCTTGTTTTAAGCTATAGGCCATCAAGGGCGAGCCTTCTTCCGACCACACAGATGCATACGCATGCGCCGAGCGTTTGGGGCGCACATTAAGAATCACACCGTTAAGAATCAGCCACCATAAAGGGCGGTTCACTTCCACTACACGCGGATCAGAAAGAAATTGTTTTAAGTAGCGGCGTACGGGTGAAGTTTCTGGCGCTTCGGGCGTGCCTAAATTGACAAGCAATACACCCACTGCTGCTTTTTGTTCATGCTCAAAATTTGATTGCGCTGTGAAGGCCATGATAAATTACTTTCCTTGCCATGATGGTTTTTTGAATCGCGATAAACATGCCGTGAGCAGTGATGACGTCAAGTCCACTCGTTTACCGCCGCCCTGCAACTGCCAAACTTTAGGCATCGGTGCTTCAGCTTTTAATAATTCAGGTACATACGCTGCCTCAGTGATCATCATTTCGGCATTTTCATCTTTCCCCGTAAACTGACTCCAAGCCAGTAGGTTAGGACTACGAGTTGCAACACCCTTAGCTGCGCTCACATCGATGTTTTGGCCATCACCCTTACCCCATGCCCATAAACCCAAGATAGGCAGGCCAGTAGGCGTTATGATGGGATGTTGGTGCAACATCATTTGCATTTCCGATATCAATCGCATCCACTGACCACCATCTTGCCCTTGCGGCATAGTTTCAGGCAGCGATTGACCAGAAATTTCTGCAAAGTCTGGGATTTGCACATCCCACTCACGGTCACAGGTCAGCAGCAACGTGCGCCCATGGGCAATCAGCTGCAAACCATCTTCAGTCAATAGCGGGTTCAACACCTCACAAAGCTCTGCTGCATTCTCTGCACTAACGTCCAACATTTCATCGGGCATTACCCGTAATGAAGATCGGGTCAAACGGGCATGAAAGGGGGAAACCACACAAACTTGGGCGGCATTTTCGATTTCTTGGGCAAATATTTGCGCCATCAATGAAGCAGGCGCAACGTTCAATATTGCTGCATAGACGCTTAGCGGTGTTTGCATCAACGCCTTGGACCATGCTTGATGCATACGCAGCAACCTTTGCTGCCAAGGGGCTAAGCTTGGATGCAACACAATCGAATCGCCATGCACCATCAATGCATCGGTAACAATCACTTTAGACATCATGAAAACACCCGTATCAAACCAGCGACTTTATGCTCGGTTTCAACTTCTTCGTGCGCAGGAATGGAATCGGCAACAATGCCTGCGCCAGCCGCCCAATAAAGTTGTTCATGCTCATGCCAAAAGGTGCGAATTAAGATATTCATGTCCACCGAACCATCCCAAGCCATATACCCTACCCCGCCCGTATAAGGGCCACGGGCAACGGGCTCCAACTCATGGATAATTTCCATGCAACGCACTTTGGGGCAACCTGTGATGGTGCCCCCAGGAAACATGGCTTTGATGACATCCAGTAAATGATACTTCTGCTCAAGCTGACCCGAAACATTGGAGACAATGTGTTGCACAGTGGCATATTTCTCAATGACCATACATTCATCCACATGAATGCTTCCCGGCACACAAACACGCCCCAAATCGTTACGCTCTAGATCCAGCAGCATGATATGTTCAGCGCGCTCTTTTTCCGAGAGCAATAGCTCTGCTGATAATCTATCGTCATCTTCACCTTCACTGCGCTTACGCGTACCAGCAATGGGTCTGGCAGAAACTTTGTGGTTCACATCAATCGAAAACAAACGCTCTGGAGATGCTGAAATCAACGTCACATCTCCTGCTTTTACAAAACAAGAAAAAGGAGCTGGATTCACTTGGCGAAGAGTGTTGTACATCGATAACAAATCATCTTCTGCAAATGGCATTTGCCAAAATTGGGCAATATTCGCCTGAAAAATATCCCCTGCAGTAATATAGGCTCGCACTTTTTCAACGGCTTCTTGGTAACTGGTATTCAGCTTTACTGGTGTTTCAAATGGAATCTTATGACGAGTCGACATCGCTTGATGAGACATCGCAAGCAGACGTGCAGCCCATGTGTCCAGCTGGGCTTCTGATATCGAGGATGAGAGATAAATACAATCTTCTTCAGGCGCAAAGCAAATACTCCATTCTGGGGCATGCCGCCAAATCAAACCACCTGTGGGCTTGGTTTTGGGCTCGGGTAATTGCTCAAATAAAGTACCTGCTTCATAAGCCAAATAAAAAAGCGAAGCAATGGTCGGAAATTTTTGGGTTTGAAAATCTTTAAGTTCATGCTGCCAATCAGAAAGAAAGCCAGAGGCATCTTCGATACTGATTAGCGACTGCGAATATCCTGCTTTTGACACCACAAATTGACGCCCCAAATGATTGGGATCTTCTAAGATTGCAGCACACTCAGGCTGATACAACTGCCAAAAACGCATGGCAAATCCTGCGCTAAAAGCACGATGAATAACTTTGGTGTAAAGCGGTGTTTCTGTGATTATTTGAATTTACGAACGATGACTGATGCGTTGGTGCCGCCAAATCCAAACGAGTTGGAAATTGCAACATCAATCGCCACTTCACGCGCAGTGTGTGGCACATAGTCAAGGTCACAGCCTTCACTTGGATTTTCCAAGTTGATGGTTGGTGGCACGATGCCGTTATACACAGCCAATACCGAAAATGCAGCTTCAATACCACCAGCCGCGCCCAGCAAATGACCAGTCATCGACTTGGATGACGATACCATCAGCTTTTTGGCATGATCACCAAAAGTATTTTTGATGCCTTGGGTTTCACACAAATCACCCATGGGGGTAGATGTGCCGTGGGCATTGATATAATCAACATCTTCAGGGTTAAGTTTTGCAGCATCAAGCGCTGCTTTCATACAACGGCCGCCGCCTTCGCCTTCGGGTGCTGTTTAAGTCATATGATAAGCATCACCTGACATACCGTACCCAACCACTTCAGCCAAAATGACTGCGCCACGTTTTTGTGCAGATTCTAAAGATTCAAGTACAAGTACACCTGCACCCTCACCCATCACGAATCCATCACGATCTTTGTCCCAAGGACGAGAAGCGCGCGTTGGATCGTCATTGCGTGTGGATAATGCTCTGGCAGCTGAGAAGCCACCCACTGCAAGTTCACACACACAAGCTTCTGTACCACCAGCAATCATCGCGTCGGCATCACCGCGCGCGATAATAGCAAAAGCATCTCCAATGGCATGTGTGCCAGTGGCGCAAGCTGTTACCGTTGCTGTATTTGGACCTTTGGCACCTGTATTCATCGAAACCCAACCCGAAACCATGTTAATAATGGTCATCGGAATGAAGAATGGTGAAATTTTACGGGCTCCGCCTTGCTCATAAGCGCGCATGGTGCGCTCAATCGCAGGCATACCGCCAATACCAGAGCCAATCACTACGCCAACGCGTTCTGCGTTTTCTTCAGTGATTTCCAGGCCGGATTGTTCAAGTGCCATGCTTGCAGCTGCGATGCCATAATGGATAAAGGTATCCATTTTTCTGGCATCTTTTTTGTTGATAAACGCGTCAACGTCAAAGTCTTTAACTTCACCAGCGATGGTACAAGCCATGCCTGTAGCTTCCGCATCAAAATGCGAAATACGAGCAATGCCTGATTGACCAGCAATGAGATTGTTCCAAGACTTTTCTGTACCAGTACCAAGCGGTGTGACTAGACCCACACCTGTTACAACAACGCGCTTAGCCACAATTAATCTGCTTTAGCTGCGATATAATCAATCGCATTTTGTACGCTTTGAATGCCTTCTGCATCTTCGTCAGGAATCTCAACACCGAATTCTTCTTCGAATGCCATTACGAGTTCTACTGTGTCCAATGAATCAGCGCCCAAGTCATCTACAAATGATGAATCTGAGTTGATTTCGCTTTCATCAACGTTTAGTTGATCAGCTACAATTTTAATGATTTTTGCTTCAATTTCTGCAGACATATTCGTCCTCCCAGTTGAAATTAGGTACGCCTTCTAGCGCGGTATATTGCATTTGGCAAGCCTTACTCAATTTTTTCCTTTGCTTTTTTTACAACACATTCTGACCACATCAGATGATGATGTAGACAAGAAACTTTACATATACATGCCACCATTTACGTGCAGCACTTGCCCAGTGATATATGAGCCGCCCTCGCCAGCTAAAAACAACACCGAAGCAGCGATATCTTCTGGAGCACCCAGACGCCCAAGCGGAATCCTAGTTTCTAGTGATTTTTTCGCATCATCACCCAATTCGTCAGTCATGGCTGTGGCGATAAAGCCTGGTGCAATGGCATTCACAGTGATGCCGCGTGAGCCCACTTCTTGAGCCAAAGAACGGGTCATTGCATCAATACCACCCTTAGAGGCGCAGTAGTTCAATTGACCAGGGTTACCCATGGATGCAACCACAGAAGAAATATTAATGATACGACCAAAGCGCACTTTCATCATCGGTTAGAACGCGGCTTGGGATGCATAAAACACTGACGACAAATTGGT
>Ga0100393_10004437_pt1 | contig 12922 bp, 8 predicted proteins | sample CryGeymeta201517_FD_81546 | JGI IMG/M metagenome (GOLD analysis project Ga0100393, IMG submission 81546) | Groundwater microbial communities from Crystal Geyser aquifers in Utah, USA - Crystal Geyser metaG 2015-17 | ecosystem: Environmental > Aquatic > Deep subsurface > Groundwater | place: USA... | reverse complement strand
GAGTGCAAATGAAATATCAAAATTAGCACTTTATGAATATTATGGATTTTTAAAAACATTCGATTTCGTACTGTCTCTTAATATAAATACAATCTTATTCTTACCATTCATTCCAGTATACTTTATTCATAGTGATTTAAAGAAGTTTGTTATTGCAACCGCTCTATCGTTACTATTGCTGATAAGTTTTAGTGGCTGGTTATACATTCTTCTAATTATTGGAATTTCTGATCAATTCATGCGTGAGCAAAGAAATGAAGTTTATCGAGTGTTATTAATCCAGATAGTTGTTCTACTCCTGTTAACAATTGTAGGACAAGTTCCATTTGATACCTCCTTAGTTTTGGTTGTTGGTCTTTATGTACTGATGCTTAAGCGAAGCCTTATGAATGATTTTGTCTTAACAATCTGTCTGATTAATACTGGTGTAGTCCACGTTGAGAGTTGGGTACTGTTTCCTATCTTAAGTATTGCAATTCTAAAAGAACTCATTGTTAATAGACGAAATGACTATATGCGATTTATCTTTTGGTCGTTTTTAATTTCTAGCTTGAGAATCGAGTGGACTGCTTTGGCTTTTATGGTAATGACAATAGTTTCTGATCAATTTGAAATATCAATAACTGAAAAACTTAAAAATACAATTTCAATAGTATTTATATCAATTTGTATTGTGATATTAGAAATTCCTTTGGAGATGAAAATTTTTCTAACTGGTGGTCTATTGTCATATCTTTTTGAAAAAAAATCTGAGGTGGCTTATGGATATTGAGTTTTATTCTCTATTTCTATGTTATCCCTTAATGTTAATTTTGCAGAAGGTCTTCTCTGGTCATGAAAGCGTTAAGAGAATTTTTATAAAATTTGTACCATGGGTATTATTGATAATTTTTCATTCATTGTTTACACCATACTTAGTTAGAAATATTGAGTATGGTTTGATAATTATTCTATCTTCAGTCTATCTTTTCTCTATTCATGAATCTCGCGCCACACTATCGAGTGTTTTTAAAGACTTTTCAATATTCTGGATGTCTTCATGCTTTCTTCTGGTTTTTTTGAAGTTTACAAATGTAATTTACCTCATTGGAATTTTACCAATCTTTGCAATGAAAAATGATTCGATTAGAGCGACAACAAGATCTCTTATGTGGATAATTGCAATATTTTTAATGTTGTTAATATCTGAGATCGATGTAGGTAAAGGTCTCTTTATACGAGAATATTTTTTAGAATTACTTTTCTTAATTATTTTTCTTTTTTTTACTAATACAAAAACAAGTAATATTAAAGCATTGCAGTATTATGCCCTGACTCTTGGTTGCTTTAATTCACTAATAACTCATTATTCTTATATCCCTTTTACTTTTAAGTATATTTTTGTTGGTGTTCAACTTTTTACACTGCTACGTTTTTATATTGAAGGTAAAGTTCAAAATATTATTCTAAGTACATTGTGTTTTGCCGTCTTGATCATTCCTGAGGTTTCAGCTGTTTCTGAGTTGCAGCTATTCTTGATCGTTTATATTGGATATATAGTATTGTGCGATATTATTAAAAATAAACTTATCTCACGCTATATCAATGTATTCTTGAGTACATTTGTTGTTTATTTAATTCTTTTCCAAGTAAGTTCAAGTCCTATGCTTACGAAGATTTCGGGCTTAATTTTAGTTGTAAATATTATTGTATCTGCCTATCAAAAGCTCATAATATCAGACACTTTTGTCCAATCTTGATTTTTGGGCGCAGTGCAAAGATAATGATATGGTATGAAAAAATACCGTGTAAAAAATGATGATGGTAGAATCATCGGCCCACTACAATTAGCAGACCTTGTCCAACTTCAAGAGAAGAATGAAATATCAGCGACAAGTTTATTCCAAGTTTTTCCACTCGGTGACTGGGATAGTATTTCTAATTTTCAAGAAATCCAAAAAGCATTTACCGAAGTACCTGTAGAATCAACACAAACTATAACTGAGAATGTACAAGTAAATCCTGATGCAACTGAGTTTCGCGAATTTAAATTTGATCGACGCGTAAATAATCTTGTTGACTATGGTGAGTTAGAAAGAAGACATCGAATAGAGAAAGAAAAAGAAGAGAAAGAAAAAGTAGCAAGAGAAGAAAAAGCCTCTGAGCTAGAAAAGACAAGAATAATAAAAGCGTCAGATTTGAAAGTTGTCGATAAAACAAGAATCGTCAGGCGTGAAGATCTTATTGAGGATGATACAGGTGTTGACTTTGAAAATGATCAACCTGTAGCTCCTGTACTAAAAGAAAAAGAAGTTATTGAAGTAGAAGACAAAATTGATGTTGATGAGAAGACAACAATGGTGAGTCTTTCAGAATTAATACCAGTATCAGAAAAAGATGATTATAAAGATCTCGAAAAAGAATTAATTTTACTTGAGAATGCAGATCAAGCTAGTGAGAAGAATCGAAAAAAGAATAGCGCCAAAAAAACTAAATCCTTAAAAGAAGTGCCAATCAAAAGCAAAAAGAATTTGTCGATAATTCTTTTTGTAATTGTAGCGTTAATATTTCTTTTGCCAGAAAAATCAGAAAAAGAAGTCAAGGTGTTAAGGCCACAAATGACTTTTCCAATAGTTAATAAGAATGAAAACAGTGCTGTTGCAAAGCAAGATTTTCAAAAAGGGCTCGAGCTTTATCAAAAAGATAATTATAAAGACACTATTTCTGCTGCTATGTATTTTAATAAATCACTAACAAATAAATTTAGAGGTAATGAAGCATTACCATATCTTATTGTGTCTTACTCTGAGTTGCTACCTGCATTGGAGAAGAAAGAGGAGTCTGGAAAAATATTAAATCAGCTTATTACAATAGCTGGTGCTGAAATTTTAAAAGATTCAAACGTTGCTCTTGGAGCTGCTAACTATTTTGCTGAATTTAACAAAAAGTATGCTGCAATATATATCCTCGAACGCTACCTTAGGCTAAACCGTCCAACTCCAAAAATTTATGCAAAATATCTTAAGCTTCTTATTGAAGTTGGTAATTTTGTGAAAGCAAAAAGTGCATTTGAAAAGCTTGAAAATGCTCCTAAGAGTGATGTGGATGTTATTGAAGCAATGGGAAAATATTTAATTATAAATGAACAACCTGAAAAAGCGCTGGCCCTTTATAAGGAGAGCCAAGAAAAATTTAAAGAAAATTTTAAATTCCTATCGATATATGGAAACGTACTACTCAAACTTGGAGATATGGAAAGGCTTAAGCCTTTAACAGTTATATTATTGGCCAAGAAAGGTGGCGGTTCACCAATTATATATTCTCAAGCCTTGAAGTTTATGGGTTACATTCAAATTTCGCAAAAGAAGTTCAAGGAAGTTCCAAAATACTTTAAAGCGTCTTTAGAATTATACGACTCAAGGGAGTTAAAGGAAGTGCTTGCAACCCTTGATATCGGTGGGGACAAAATTGGTGAAGAAATAATTACGAAGAGTAAAATAGATTTACTAATTACTAAATCCAAACGTGAAGTTGGATTATTTAACTGGGAAAAGGCTTTTCAGTACGCTATTCAGGCTAGTGATTTAAGTGAGAGTAATTTAGACGCTAAGCTTTATTTAGCGGAACTACAATCGCGTCGAGGTTATTATAACTCAGCGATAAGTACACTTAGTAAATTAAGAGAATATTATCCACTTAATGTCGATGTTAACTATGAACTGGTGATGGCCAACTTGAGAGCATATCGGGTCAATGAAGTTAAACGATTAATACAAAGCTTCTCCACAATTAAATCGTTTCAAGATTCCTTTGAATATTTAGCTGTATTAGGACATTACTATAACCTTATAGGGAACTATAAGTTGGCCTTCGATCGCCTCCAAGGAGCACTTCAAAAAAATCCGTTACGAGATGATATTTATTTTGAAATGGCAAAGATCGCATTTAACTTGAAGAAGTTTTCTCGATGTAAGGAGTTTCTAGGCGAAGCTATAAAGCTTGATCCATTTAACTTTGATTATAAGATTCTGTATTCGAGAGTTATTTTTGAAATGGATGATGTAACAACAGCTATTGGTTATCTTCGAAATGAATTAGAAAAATCTGTGGATAATCCAAAACTGATCGGACAAATTGCAATCTTTTATTTTAGAGATCAAAACTTTGCGGAATATAAGCTTTATCGTGAAAAATTAGAACGCTTATCGAAGTCAGATGAATCACTATATGAATACTTGGTTGAGTCTGCAGAACTGGAGAAAGATTATAAAGCAATTATAGAGAATGCTGAAAAATTACTACTTGTAGCTCCTGGAAAAATTGATATCAGAATGAAGCTTGCTTCTGCGTATACAGAATTAGGCAAGTATGCTGATGCTATTATGGTTTTAAATTCAGTTGAAGAAAGGCTTAGCGCTTATCCAAAAGTTAATTATTACAAAGCAAATATCTTCTTAAGGCAGAATGATCTTAAGTCAGCTGAAGAATCAGCTAAGAAAGAAATTGAAGTTAACTCAGGATCTCACCTTGGGTATTATATTCTTGGAAAGATTTATATGAATGCGAAAGACTATCCAGAGGCAAAGAAAAGTCTCGAGAAGTCGATTCAAATCAAGCCTGATTTTTATGAATGTTTACTCGAGCTTGGTGAGCTGAAAGAGAAACAAGGGCATTTTGCGGCGGCTAGAGAGTTATACCTTAGAGCATTAAGACAAAATAAACTGGATCCGGAATTACACAAGAGACTTGGTTTTATTTATAAGGAAATTGGGCAAGGGCAAATGGCCATTGAGCAATTCAAAAATTATTTAAATTTAAACCCTGCAGCGCAAGATCGCGCTAAAATTAACAGAATTATTCTGCAATTGCAGTAATTAGCTTGACAACTTTTTGTAATAGTTTTATTAATTTAGGACTTGCTTTTTTTAGCAGCTCTTTTAAAATAGTTTTTACGTCATTTTATATGCGGAGGATTGGCTGAGTGGTCGAAAGCGGCGGTTTTGAAAACCGTTGACTCGCAAGGGTCCGCAGGTTCGAATCCTGTGTCCTCCGCCATTTTTTTTCATATATATACAAGTTGTTGGAGACGTGGCCGAGTGGTCGAAGGCAGCACCTTGCTAAGGTGTCGTACGGGCAACTGTACCGTGAGTTCGAATCTCACCGTCTCCGCCATTTATAAAAAAGCTAGGTTTCCTAGCTTTTTTTTTGTTCAAATTCTCGCTTTCTAGACTTTCATATCATTAGCCTTTAGAATTTCGCTTACTACAAATTTAAAACGTGAGAAATTCTTTGAAGAAAATCATCCTAATGTGTCTTTTTGCCCTCCGGGCTCTAGCACAGTTTTCGGCATCTCCATCTACTGCTCAAAGTACTCCAGAATTAAACTGGAATAAAATTGAAGATCATAATTTTAAAATAATATTTCCTGATTATATTGCCAGCGATGCCAAGCGAATTTACTCACTACTCGATCGTTATCGACTAATAGAAGGTGACTCTTTTGGTATTAATCCTCCGAAAACTCACTTCATCATTCGCCCAGAAATGAGCGAGCCAAATGGATTTGTCACAAGGGCTCCATTTAGATCTGAGTTCTTTGCCTCTTCAAGTTTTAATCCCTTTATTGGTGGTCTTGACTGGTTCCAGGCCCTTGCTATTCATGAGTATCGTCATATTATCCAGTACAAAGCTTTTGACTCTGGAGCTTTTGAAATAGGTAAGGTTCTTTTTGGTGATTACGGTCTGAGCGTTCTGACATTTTGGACAACTTCAAATTGGTTCTTTGAAGGTGATGCAGTATGGACTGAGACTAAATATACAGATACTGGTCGAGGAAGATCGCCACGTTTTATGTCATATACTAGAGCACTTGTTGAGGCCAATAAGTTTCCAAGCCTTGATCAATTACTTGCTGGAGATTATTCGCAACCATATCCAAATCACTACGTTTGGGGTTTTCTTATTATTACCAGAGCAAGAAAGTTATATGGTGATGATATATGGATGAAAATAATACCAAAAATTACTAAGCGCTTTTACAATCCATTTGCGATTTATAGCGCGTTTGAGGAAGTAACTGGCAAATCATTCAATGATTTTTATATCGAAATGGTCGATGATTTAAAGACAAAATGGCCTACGCAGAAAACGACTCAGCAAGAATATAAGTATGATTCTTATCCAATACCGACTAGTAAAGGCACATACTTTTTAAGAAAAACAGCAAACGACTTAAGCGCTCTTTATCTCAAAAAAAATGATTCTGAAGAAAAAATTAAAGAGATAAATATCGAGAGCGGTCTTTCTAAAGTCGACTATCGAAATGGAAAGATTATCTATACACGTAACTTACCAGACTCGCGTTATAGCTATAAAGGATATTCAGATATCTACATTTATAATATCGAAGAAGATAGCAATACCAAAGTAACAGATGAGAAAAGACTCTACCATCCAAATTATGATCAGGATGGAAAAGGATTTATCGCAACAGAATTTACTGATCTTAACAAGTGGCAACTATCTCATTATGATCTTGAAGGTAACCTTTTAAATACCATTCCAACAAAAGGGAAGATATACGAAGCGGTAAGTATAGAGAATGGATATGCTTATATAAGTGCAAATATTGATGGATATAAATCTCTTTATGTGAATGGTAAAGAGATTGTAACAAAAACAAGAAATAGTATATTCAACTTGAGTACTTATGAGAATGATTTGGTATTTGAAAGTGATTTAAATGGAAGAGTCAGTCTAATTTCTTATAATCTTAGAACGGGTGAATTTAGTCGTCTAACAAATGAAGACGAAGATGCTTTTGATGGACGTATATTTAATGGAAAAATCTCATACGTTAAGGAAACTGCAAATGGAAGAAGAGTCACAGAAAAATCCTTAAGTAGAGTAAAGGTTAGACTCGATGATATTCAAAATAATTATTTATCTAAGAATGATTACTCTGATCGCTATTTAAACACAGCGCCTGTTACAGAAAATATTAGTGATAAAAAAGATGTCGCAGTATTAGAATATAATCGATATGAAGAATTTTGGAAACCACACTCTTGGACATTCTTTGGAGGACGCGGTTATCGACTTCAAGGCTTCTTTCAAAACTATTTAGGTGATAATACTGCAGATGTTTATGTCGGTAGAAATTCTGAAAATGGGAAACCAATTGCAGGGGGTAATTATTACTTTATGAAGTACTACCCAATTTTTGGTGCTGGTGCCCTTTATGAAGACCGTGAAGAAGAATTTGAAGGTCTAACAAATAAGTGGAGTGAACTAACTCTTGCGGGTAGTGTTGCCATACCATACATTAAGAGAATTGGATTCTACACCATTGATGCAGAAATTAGTGCAATAGCAAAAACAATAAAAATATCAAATGATCTTGAAGCTTACACCTATGACCTTCGAAATGATCGTGCTCTTGAAAAGATTTCGAAGCTATCACTTTCGCTATTGAAAGATAAAAGTTTTAGAAGAATATTTCCTCAATGGGGGATTCAGGGTTACCTCAAGTATACAGATGCAGATGTTAAAGTTGGAAAGGATAACCGTCTTGTCGATATGGAGGCTTCGTTATTCTTGCCAGGTTTTTTAAATAATGCTGGCCTTAAATTAACTTATAAAAAAATTCAACAAAGAGATGATGCTCGTGCTTATCGAATAAGTCTAGATAATTCATTTTTAGGAAGATATAAGTTTTCAAGAGGATATCGTTATTCATTTTTTCCAACATTTGAAGTATATAAAGCAGATTATAGTTTCCCAGTAGTAAATACTTCTTTGCGCGTACTTGGAGATTGGTTATACATGAATAGAATAAGTGCAAATCTCTTTTATGATTACACAACGTTCACATCAGGAAATTATATTAAACCTGCGAATAAGATTAGTAATGGTATAGAACTTAATTTTGAAACAAATGTTTTTAGGAAACTACCTATTGTATTTCAAGTAAGTTTTATGAATAAACAGTCAATCAATGAAAATGAAACTAGATTGTTTATAGAAACTAATCTAGGTTTATAGAAGAGGTTAGAATTGAATTTTTATGATAAATTAAAACAGAATAGAGTGTTACTCCTATCAGTTTTTGTTATTACGATAACAGCTTTTTTAAGTACAGGTTTTGCGCATCCTGATGAACATTATCAAATTCTTGAGTTGTTGAATTTGAAAACAAATCATTGGACGATGCCAAGTATCCTTAATTGGGATTATACTGAGAAAATCAGACCATGGTTTCAAACCTATGTTTACTATCTGATAAAGAATATTTTATTTGTAGATAACCCTTTTGTCTTGTCCTTCTTTATTCGACTATTTAATGGCTTACTTGGAATCTTTTCTGCTTGGCTAATTCTTGATAATTTTGAGAAAAATAAAAGAGATGCGTTAGTTTTATTTTCGTTAATATGGTTTGTTCCATTTTTACTTGTAAGAACAAATTCAGAATCCTTGTCGACGAGTTTGTTTTTCATTGGAGCATACTTGTACCAAAAAAAATCAAGATTTTTTTCTGGATTAATTTGGGGAGCAAGTTTCCTGACTCGATATCAGATGGGGGTCGTCGTTTTTTGTGTCAACATATGGGAACTTTATAAGAAGAGAAATTATAAAGAATTTGTTATACATTCGTTAGCAATTTCATTGGCCATAGTTATTGGTATTGGAATTGATTACTGGGGCTATGATGTCATAAATTTATCTTTTTGGAATTATTTTAGAGAAAATATTTTACACTCGAGAGCTTCTGGTTTTGGAACTTCTCCATTCTATTACTATTTCTTTGCACCTATCTTTAAAGGTGGAATACTCATTCCTTTGGCTATTTGTTATGGAATATTTAAATATCATAAAGAAAATAGAGTTAATTTTTGGACAGTTTCTTTTTGGTCATTTTTTATTATTCATAGTTTAATACCACATAAAGAAGTTCGCTTTATCACTTTTAATTTCTTGCTAGGCACCTTGATGGCATTACCGTACTTGAGAGAATTGTGGATTGGGAAATATAGAAAATATATTAAAATACTTATCGTTATTAATTTTCTTATTATGGTTAGAACATCTCTATTTCCGGCGAACTCATACATGACTCTTTATCAGTATATGTATGAGAATGAAATAAATAGAATAGGTGTTCTGACTGATAAAGTAGAGAGGCACTTTGGTTTTTCAATGCCTTTTTATCAACGAGCTAAGATAGAGACTTATGGAGTTTTAAATCTTGAAAATAAAAGTGGATTCTACCTTTCAACTAAGTATTATGAATTTGAGAAAATAATCGAAAGTAGTAAATGCGCTCCCGAATTTAAATCATATCCGAGTTGGATAAAGATGTTTAATATCGGGAATTGGTTAAAAAGATCATCTTACTTTGTTATATGGAATTGTAATTAGAGCAATTCCTGTACAATATCAAGAGGAATAGCTTTAGAACAATCATTTTTATCAACAATTACTTGTTTGTGATTTTCATCTTTACAAGTACCGTAGTTTTTCCCCGGAATGAAATCACAGTATGAACCTGCGTAAATTGGAAAACATCTCTCTTCGCACTGTCCTTTTCCGGTTGAAACCATGTAGCAGCCAGTCGTTTCATCTGTTAGTGATTGACATTGACCGTGTGACAGACAAAATCCACCAGCAAGTGAAGTTGATGAAATCAAGGTCATGATAGATAAAGTTAAGATTGTTTTCATAATTAATAACTCCTAAGAATTTACATATTTGGCGTATCGGTAATATTTGCCGAAGATTAAAAAATAGTGACTGAGTAAAATGGTTTGATCGGTTAATGAAAAAAATACCGTGACCAATATTTTACAATAATCAACTAAAATAAATAAATATAAATTAATTTAACTGTTGAGAGTAATTTGAATTTCTTTAAAGATAGCTCACTTTCATTTAAAACATTATTAATCACTTGGACGATTACAAGTGTGTTCACTGTTATCTTTACAGCTCTTCAGATTTATTATGAATATCGCGGAGAGAGAAAGGAATTATATAATACTTACACAATCATTAATGATCTCTATGTCGCTCCAATTTCTGAAAGTTTATGGATTATGAATAAGAGTATAATAAAAACTCAGGCCAATAGTTTACTTGGCTATCCATTCGTATCTTATGTGAAAATATATGATGACACTTCGACATACTTTGAAGGCGGTTCGATAATCAACTCAGATGTGAAGGCGTTTAATTTAAAATACTCACAGGAAAAGATTGGGATTTTAGAAATAGCCCTCGATGATACAGGGTTAAATCAGAAGTTTGTTAAGCGTGTAATGGTTACTGTAATTATTCAGGGGATAAAGGCTCTCGTTGTGTGTATCCTCCTTTTCTTTACTTATGAATTACTAATTACACGAAGCTTAAGAAGGGTTAGTCGTTATCTTATCTCGAATCCTGAAGCAACTATGCGTGGTGAAAAAATTCCTTTTGATTTTGATCGTGAAGATGAATTAGGTGTTTTAGTTAGAAACTTAAATAGTTTTATCGAATATATTCATGGATTAAATAAGAATCTTAAAGAGCTAAATGATAGTCTCGAGAAGAAAGTTGATGAACGTACCTTCGAATTAAAACAAAAGAATAATCAGTTGATTTCTGCAATTGATGATCTTGAACGAGCACATAGTCAAATTGCAATGAGTGAGCGTATGGCGTCTCTTGGAAAGATGACTGCTGGGATTGCTCATGAAATTAAGAATCCTGTTTATATAATTGTAAATTCAGTTAGTTTAATTCGAGAGTTACTTGATGATATGTTAAGTGAAATTCCTGAAGATGAACGAAAGAAATTAGACCTTACAATTGTTGATGATATAAAAGACTTATGTAGTCGTTCTGAAGTCTCATGCGATAGGGTTGGTAATATTATTAATTCCATGCTTTCTCTAAGTCGAACCAATGAAGATGAAAAGTTGGCCGTAAATTTGGGTGTACTTGTTCAGAAGGCCGTTCAGTTTGCTTATGATGCAACGATGGCCAAGAATATATTTCAATGTGAGCTATCTCTTGATTTACCAAAAACCTACGATGGTGTAAGCGTTTACAAAACAGAACTTACAAGAGCACTGATCAATATTTTTGATAATTCATTTTATTCAATGTTTAAAAAATTCAGTGATGACAAAAAGAGCCCATCGATTCTTTCGGTAAAGCTGACAAGTGATGATGACAATTATATAATTACAATTAAAGACACTGGACTGGGTATTCCAGAAGAAGTGTTGAAGAATATGTTCTATCCGTTCTTTACTACAAAACCGGCGGGTGAAGGGACAGGATTAGGTATGTCAATCTCGTTTGATATCATCAAAAAGCATGGTGGTGATATTAAAGTGACTTCAGACTTTGGATCTGGGGCGGAGTTTGTAATTACATTACCTAGAGGGGGAATGGTATCGTGAGTATCGATATAGTTTTTATTGATGATGAAGAAGATATTTTAAACTTAGTACGCTTAAGATTTAGAAAACTGGCTAAAATAGATGGTGTAAATATTCATCTCTTTTCAAATTCGCCAGATTTTGAAGATTATATAAAGACCACGAACGCTCAGGTTGTTTCAGTTATCACAGATATTAATATGCCTAATAATAAGGTTCTTAAAACCCTTGAGGATCAAAGATCGAGGTTCAGGTTCTCGCTAACTTACCTGTGCTCAGCCTATGATCAAAGTGATTACCAGGAGATGATTAGTGCGCATAGCATAATACACTTCTTTAAAAAGCCATTAAATATTGAAAGTATAAGAGATAAGATTTTAGGTGACTTAGAAGAAAGGGGTGTTAAAATTTAATTGACATTGTGCCCTAGAGACAATATAAATTCAATTCAATGCACTCGTAGCTCAGCTGGATAGAGTATTTGACTACGAATCAAAAGGTCGCAGGTTCGACTCCTGCCGAGTGCGCCATATCACCTTGGAATTCCAGGGTTTTTTTATATCTTTTTTGAAGGCTTCGCTCATGGATTCAATAGATTTAAGATTCAAAGGTTATGCTTCGCTTGTTGGGGAAGACAAGTTTTCTCGAGTTTCAAGTGCTCGAGTACTTATAATTGGTCTAGGTGGAGTCGGAACTTGGACAGTTGAATCTCTTGCAAGAAGTGGCGTGGGAACGATTGCTCTTGTTGACCTTGATGATATTTGTGTCTCAAATACAAACCGTCAGGTCCATGCTCATGAAGGCAATTACGGTAAGTTTAAAATTGATGCTCTTGAAGAGAGAATAAAACTCATTAATCCAGACTGTAAGGTTATTAAGCATCACTGTTTCTTTAACCAGAAGAATGTCGATGAAATATTTTCAAATCAATACGATGTTGTTGTCGACGCAATGGATAGCGTTTCAGATAAATCGCTCTTAATTAACACTTGCTACATAAGAGAAATACCTGTTATTTGTGCCGGTGGGGCCGGTGGAAAAGTTGACCCTCGAGCTATTGAGATTCAAGAGCTTGGTAAAACTAAGAATGACATGCTTCTTAAGAATGTTAGAAAGAAACTTCGAAAAGATTACAGGTTTCCGATTGGTCGTGCTAGAGCAAAAGTTCAGTGTGTTTATAGCCATGAACTAGGAAAACAGTTTGAGGTTTGTGAAGTTGAGAGATCAACAGTGAAGCTTGACTGTGAAGGTGGGCTTGGTTCGGCCGCTCATATTACGGGAATTTTTGGACTAATGCTTAGTAGTTTAGCTCTAGAAATTTGTCTCAAAGAAGAAGATCAGACAAAAATTTCCACTTAGCTCAAAGACCTATAAGAGTGTAAAATATCTGTATGTTTATAGGTGTATCAAAAATTAAATTTAAAGATGAATTTGATCGTGTGAAAATATTTTTCATCCTTCATTCATTTCTTTTTATCCTCGCAAAGATATTAGAACTATTTACTCACGAGTTTAGCTTTGTT
>Ga0100393_10004420_pt1 | contig 12955 bp, 13 predicted proteins | sample CryGeymeta201517_FD_81546 | JGI IMG/M metagenome (GOLD analysis project Ga0100393, IMG submission 81546) | Groundwater microbial communities from Crystal Geyser aquifers in Utah, USA - Crystal Geyser metaG 2015-17 | ecosystem: Environmental > Aquatic > Deep subsurface > Groundwater | place... | reverse complement strand
TTCAAATTCGAGGGGATAGGTGCTCATTAAAGATTTGGTTAAAGTGCGCGACTATATATTACATGGAGCATTAGGGTTAGGTGAGAATCCGGGATTTACCACAAGACCTCCACTGAGTGCGAAATATTGTTCCAGTCGTTTGAACAAAATAATCTTGTGGGAAGGAAAAAACCTCAACAAAAAAAATTGAGCTCCTCATATTTTTGTATCGGCACATTAAAAAAAAATCTGAACGAAACCAGCAGGATTTTCCTATAACTGCGCTGTGGTTCATTTTTGAGAAGCAACTGAAAACAATTCTATCGACCCCCGAACCCCGAACGAACCGAATTGTCGAACGAACGAGGAAAGAGAAGTGACAGAGCCGGAAATTATCCCAGTAAAAAATAAAAATTCTCACGCAACGACAATGACCTCGAACAACGCCGAAGGAATCGTATCGTCCAAGGTTCTCGCTTTTTGGTTGTTCTTTTTTTCTGGCTTACCAGAATCGACATTGTCCCAAACCTACGTGAGAAGGAAAAATCATCATCATAGTGGTGATGCAAACAAATTTCGAAAGCATTATCGTCATCTTCAAGACAATGTTCGAGCTCTCGACAGAATTAGTGGCAACAATTTCGACGAGGTGCATGTGAAAAAGGATGTATTTTTGGGTGACCAAGACAGTACCAGTAGTCTTCCAGCAATCAATAATGATTTTCTCAATGAAGGAGAACAAGGAATTCGTGGTGGAAATGCTATTGCTCCCTTGCCGTGGTATGCCGTCTTTCAGACCAATACGCTCTGTGGTGCTTCTTTGATCTGGGGAGATGTAAGCGATTGATGCATGTATATTTTCTTTTCAATCGTGTAATATCATGAAATAAATGTATTTTTCTCACTAGTCTTCTTCTGTCATTCCCATTGCAGATCCTACTTACCGCAAGTCATTGCGTCGATGACAACGTACGTGAGCTTTGGTAGCTACGCAGCGAACATCCCATCGCAAAAAACAAAAACAAAAGCAAAAAGACACTCACAGGTTGTTGTTCCATTTGATTTTATTTGATTTCATTTTATTGTAGGGTCTGCCCCAAAAAGTTCGAGTGGGTTCCAACGACTATTTCACGGGAGGTACCGTTGTGGAGGTGACGGATGGTGTCCTTCACCCTGGTTGGACGTGGAAGCAACCTTCAGATCCGGATCTTGCTGTGTTGAAATTGAATACCTTTTTGCCAAATCAGGTAGCAGAATTGAACCTTGATGCAGCAATACCAGTTGATAGCCATCCTTCTCTTTTCGCCATGGGATTTGGATTGATCAACGACTACACAAGCTCTAGAACACTTTTAGGGGCTTCGTTGCCGTATCGCGAGGATTGTTCACGTCAATCCAACACTTACGAGCAAAAACGGCATGTTTGCGCGGACGCACAAGGTGTTGCAACTTGTGGTGGAGACAGTGGCTCACCGATCATGCTCAGTTCTAGCTCCAACGTCCAAGTTGGAATCAACTCTTACTCCAATGGTGGATGCACGTCGCAAACAATCGATGTATATACCCGCGTTAGCTACTATCAGGAATGGATTGAAAAACAAGTTTGCGCATTGTCAGACTATCCTCCACCGTACTGTAATCCAACCACAGATGCACCAACGACAAATGCACCAACAACAGAGGCACCAACGACAGTTGCACCAACAACAGAGGCACCTACTACCGAATCGCCATCCCTTCTTCCTAGCGATCTACCAAGCGTTGTTCCTAGTACCATTCCATCTGCTATTCCTACAGCCACGCCAAGTAATAATCCCACTTTTGTCAATGCCACAAATGAGCCAACTCTGGCTCCATCCAGTAAGCCTAGTAGGACTAGAGCACCCTCCGTATCCCCAGTAACAAGTGTCCCTACTACAGCTGTACCAAATACTTTTGGTTTTCCAACAGCTTCACCAGAACCCGGCAATTATACAGAGTCCCATCAACCCTCTCTAGTAGACAGTGCCCCACCGTCCAGTGTTCCCAGTACCAACGAGCCTACCAACTCTCCATCTCAGCCACCAACAACACAACAACCATCGACTGTGGAACCAACAACACAACAACCATCGACTGTAGAACCAACAACACAACAACCATCGACTGTAGAACCAACAACACAACAACCATCGACTGTGGCACCAACAACACAACAGCCATCGACTGTGGAACCAACAACACAACAACCATCGACTGTGGAACCAACACAATCCAAACCAGAGACAAAAATAGCGACAACAATCCCCCCTACAACTCTGCCACCCGCAACAGTACAACCGACGCCGTTTCCGACTAAGAAAAAGCCAGTTTGGGGTCCTCGCATGGCTTCACCGTAGTCCAGAAATAATTCCTTTGACAAAAAATTCGCAACAAAAGAGTGATGCTTTGATTCGATCCTCTTTGTCCCGGAAAAATCGTTATGAATTGTGCCCCCCATCTCTCCGAACGTTGCAAACGTTTTTTCATGCACAAACACTGGTACGTGATGTGCACAAAGAAGTAGACCAACAACAAAACGTTAGTAGTATCCTGCAAAGACTATATTGCTTGCTGTTGCACTACAACAACATACGTTCACAGCCTACATTTCAAAAGAATGAAAATCAAATCAACAAAAGGTACAGTCAACTACTGCTTGAGACTACTAAGCTTTTAGTATATCATCATTAGTAGTAGCATAAGACCACTCAAAGAGTGTTTAAAAAAAAACTATTTGGGTGATCTTTCTTGAAAGGGTGGCAAATCTTCCAAACCAGCTTTTTCTTGTTCTGCTTTATCATCATCATCATCATCGTCATCGTCCGTCATCATTCGTTCCGTATCATTAGTAGTAGTAGTAGTACTGTTCAGTTGTTCCAACCAATAGTTGGTATCCTGTTGCACCACCGTCGGTGGACGCGCTGCACGGACTTCGCCGGGCCGATCAACGTATTCAATCACGGCCATGGAAGCATTATCACCATCCCGTTTTTTAGCTAATTTTAATATGCGAGTATATCCACCCGCACGCAATTGATACCGGGGTCCTAAAATATGAATCGCCTTGGCCACGGCCTGTGGTGTTCGAACAATCTGATTCAATTGACGATAGGCATTAAACAATTGAGGATTACTACGTTTCTTCACTGTTGTTGTTGTTGTTTCGTTGTTATTGGACGGATTATTCATCATTGCGACATCGATGCTACCAGAAAAAGCTCCCAATGGTGTATTGCGCTTGACGATGGTCACAATCTTTTCTGCCATCGATTGGACTTCCTTGGCTTTGGGTACGGTCGTAACGATCCGTTCGTGTTCGATCAAGGATGTGACCATGTTTCGTAACATGGCATACTTGTGACTGGACGTACGTCCCAACTTGCGAAACTTAATTCGCTTCTTCATACTACTGTACTGTGTACTTCAGAACTAACTTTTTTGTTTTGTTTTATTTTGTTGTGTTACTAGCTAAAGTAGTAAGCAGTAGTCTTAGGTCTTAGGTCTATCGGATGTCGAGCCTGCGGTCGTACCACCAGATGGGGTAAGTCTACCATTTGCTGCTTGTTGTTTGTTTAGGTAATGAGCCAATCACTCACCAGTTTGCCTTTAATCCCCAGCGCGATACTTCTTTATTTATGTAAATATTTATGAAAATAAATTAAGTGAATGCTCGAAGTAGCAAGATACCCTTTGCAATCCAACCTTGAGGCAAAACGCACTTCTTTTCTACTAGTCTACTCTTATTAGGAGTACTAGACTACCATCTACTACTACGAGAAGTATTAGTCTAGCGACTACTGGTACTGGTACTACTACTACTCTAGCTAGCTACTCTAGCTACTACTAGCTAGCTACGAGTAGTAGCTAGTACTACTAGTAGAAGTGCGTAGTAATACAGTAGTAGCAGCTTGACACCAAACTACCACAAATTCCTTGACAACAGAATTATTCCTTATATTTTGGTGCCTGCCACTACCAGGTCGCTGCTCTCGTTACAAAACAAAACAAAACAAAACAAAACAAAACAAAGCAGATCATGATAATGATATCGTGGGCCTCACTTCAAAGGTTACTACTTCTGAGGAAGGCCTTGGTGGTAGCCATTTGTGTTGCTTGTTCCTTGCACTATCAAAAACTAACCGTGTCAGCAGCTTTTACAACAGTTACATCATCATCATCATCATCACACCAAATCCAACAACGACGACCATGTTTTCTCGTGCAAAGGATACCACCACCGTTATCTGTCCAACTGCATGGAAAACCGCAAATATTGTCACAATTTTCGGTTGCATTAGTATTGTTGCAAGCGAAAAAGAATTACGACAATGACAATGACGACGATGACAACAACACGGAGTTGAACCAAGTGGGTATGGAAAATGCGTTTCGACAATTGGAATTTCTCGATAGTTTGAGTGACGATGAGAATGAGAATGAAAATGAGAATGATCCGAACAAACGACGACAATCAAGTCGTCTTAAAATGGACGATGATGCCAAAGCTGCTACTGCGGCTGCCGCAGTGGCAGCATCGAACGAAACATCCATGGAAAAAGAAGCACAACTGTTTACAAGCATGTTGAACGATTCTACTGTGGAAGCCTACAGAGATGTCATGACTGATTTGGGTGGAACACCCAAAGAAGTACCTTCTATTAGTACAAGCAACACTAACACTAACAACAACAACAACAACAACAACAACAACAACAACAAGAATAAAAAGGAACCCCAAATTAGTATCATACAACAAGAAAAAGGAGGGAACAGAATCCCAAAAAGTGAAGAAGATACGGAACAATTTCTGAATCAAGCCATTCAAGAAGCTCTGGATGAGGCTAGTAATATGATCATGTCATCAAAATCAACAAAAAATGGACAACAAAAACAAAAACAAATGTCCGATTCTATTTTGGATGACGAAGAAATCATGAAAGAAATTGAAGAAATTTTTGACAAGGGCAACGAAAAATTATTAGCCAGTTTGGAAGACATTCGAAAAGAACAGGTACAGTTGTAGAGTATAGTAGTAAACTGTTGTTGTATTTTCGGTTTGTTCTTCGTATTGGTGTTCTTGAAAGGAATTGAATTGCACATACACAACTGACACACAGCAAAAAAAAACCACTACACTCTCTATATTATATGTTTCGTATTTCAGAGGGAGCTGGCCAAGGAAAGTGCCGAACGTCGCAACAAGGTTGCACAAGACAATGCATCCAGTTACGATCGGGAAACCAAGCAACGATTAGCTCAGGCCGAAGCATCGATGGAAAAACAATTGGGTCGAGTGGACAAGGAACGAATGGCAGTCGAAAAAGCCATGACGGATCTACAACGCGTTCAGAACGAATTGGAAGCCGAATCCAAGTCCAATGCATTAAAACCAGCAGCTTTGGCCGGAGTGTTGTTGTTTAGTGTCCGATCAGGACTTGAAGTAGTGGCCATGACAAGTGCTGGAGGTGCCATGGAAGTGGAAGGACATATGACGGCGGCATTGATTCAAGCGGCTTTGGCATTGGTATCGGCTGCAGCATTTATTTTCTTATAAAAGTGACTAGAAAACGATACAGGATGTAGCCTCCACGCGAAAACGACAATGTTTTTTGCACAAAGAACATATCACATACACAGACGAAACCATGCAACAAGACTAGCTAGCGCAAGTACAAAATACAAGAATACGATACCAAAGAATAATGTAGCCATTTACCACTCTCATTTACACTACGCTGATTTTTCTAATTCGTTCTCGTCGTTGTCATCCTCCCAAGATTCACTATACGTCCACTTTTCGCCAAAGGTGTCTCCAAAAACGATTTCATCCACGTCTAATCGGGGAGTGGTCTTGTAGTCTTCTTCGAATTCGTAACCCGTGGCGACACAGCAACAGGCGGCATATCGATCAGGTACACGAAGAATCTCTTTCAGTCGCCGTCCATCGAATCCTTCCATAATGCTCGTACCTAGATCATGACTGGTTGCCGCCAAAACGTACGATTGCACGGCCATACCAGTATTTTTGTAACTCCAGGCGTGTATGGGTTCAATAATGGGCATCGGTTGGAGTTCTGACGCGACATTGGTCGCAACCGTTTTGAGCAACGTAGCCGCGTGTCCTTGTCCCAACAAGAACGAACTTGCCAGTGGCATTTGTCCCAGGTAATTGGGATGTCGAGCACCGGACGAATGTTCCAGTTCGTGAATGCGCTCAATGCGTTTCCCCGCTTCGAGGTCCGACAGAAACACCGCAAGAGTGGAGGCCTGTTTGGTTCGAAATTGATTCCCCAACCCTAACATGGCTTCTTCGGAGAGTTTGATCTTGAGATCTGGATTGTGGACCATGATGATTTGTGTGGGCTGCAGATTAAATCCAGAGGGCGATCTCTGAAAGTGGAAGGGATTATTATAAAAGACATGTTTGAAGTTAGTTAGATTATGATGTAGAGTAGGAAGCAGTGTCCTACATGTTGTTTTTAGCTAGGTACTATTTTTTATTAGATAGGAGTACTTTACAAATTGCAGTAGATACGTACAATCGTCGACTGCAAAATATCTTGCAAGACTTCTCTTGGGATAATCCTATCTGTTTGAAATTGCTTGGCACTGCGTCGTGCATGTGCTATAGCACGGAAGGCAGCGGCCTTGGTAGTAGCTGATGCCATGATTATTAGTTAGTATGTTGATGTTGCAATATGTTAGAGAACTGCTGGTTAGATGGTACGACAGAGAACTACTACTAGCTAGTAGTAGCTCGTTGTAGTGGTATTACTATCACTGCGGTACCATACTACTGGACTAATGGTACTGCGCGAACGAACGCATCTTGCGCCGTCAAGAGACGAACCCTGTTGCAGGACAGACGATTAATACAGATGCAAAATTTATTGGTCTTTCCGCTTTCTCGGCCGAAAATGAATCGTGTGTGTATCATCCACCATGCCAAAAAAAGCCGATCCAATGCCAATAACTGTAGGAAGAGTTCCGATAATCATAGGGAGATTATTACTTCGAGTACCAGATAGCGAAGAATGAATTGGATGTAGCATATGGAAAATGTGAAGACTTTCTGCTACGCGCCTTCATTAAGCTAATAAAATCGCAATCGGCGCGAAATATTGAATGCTATCTTCGTCGCCATCAAAGTGTTAATTAACGCCCGTCCAGCCACCGCATTTTTTCTTAGAACGACTGCTTCCAACGATCGGACTTTCAATTTTTGCTACTACTAGACTAGTAGTAGCTAGAGAACGAACAACGCAATAAACAACCGAAACAACAATATTTAAAACAAGAAGCAAGTTGTAAACTTCTTACCTTCTTTGTCAGTGTTTGTGCCTTTTGCAACAAGCTACTAAAACTAACTTACAAACAAAGAACCTACTCACATACTGCAATAGTGCCAGCAGCAGCTTTGAGTAAAAATGATGTCATTTTCCTCATCCAAAAAGAAGAACACTAACACCACTACCGACGACGACAATAACAACAACAACAACAACGGTGGTGGTGAAGATTATGGCAATTACACTACCTATCACTTTGATGATGTCGATGAAATGAGTGACTACGAGTCTACCGGCGCTCCACCACCACCACCTCCTCCCCCCGAGACGAATGGGAAGAATGATGATGGCGTCGATGGTGTACATCAAGATTTGGAAGCTGCTACCCAAAAGGACGGCCTCAACGAAACGACTCTGACGGCTCAATCGAACGATTACGAGGACGAGTACGGCGATGACGAAAGAGGCGAAGGAGGTGACTACCAGGGCTACCGCAATGACAACGATGATGATGGTCTTGATGGAGATGATGGAAGTGTTGAGATTCCTCCAACCAAAGTTGTTCAAAAAATGATGCTTCGAGAACAGAATCAAGCCACGGAAACAAAGTCGGGCAACGGTACCAGCACGCGTGTCTTCGGTATGATTGCGATTTGTCTCCTGTTGGCCATGGTCGTTATTTTGGGAGTCGGTTTTGGAACTGGTACCTTTGGTGGAGACAAAAACAGCAGCAACAGCAGCAGCGAGGAGTCTGCCAATAACGAGTCGGAAACGACCAGTGACCCCGAAGCGACGCGTCCTCCCGTGGATGGTTCTGATCTAATTGCAGAATCTGAACGTGGACAAGAAATGCGAAACTTTCTGAGTGGAATCAGTTTCGGTGGTGCCGATAGTTTTGCCGATACCAGCAGTCCCGAATCTTTGGCCTTGCAGTGGTTGGTCTTGGAAGATCCTCTTCAACTGGATCCCACCGATGCAGCTCAACAGTTTCAATTGACCCAGCGATATGCTCTGGCTACATTGTGGTTCAATTCGGACTTTACCTGGGCTGAAGAGACCAATTGGCTCAACGAAGATGAATGTACTTGGTTAGGAATCACGTGCACGGATTCGACGGAGACTGCCGGCAACAGTACTGCTAACACCGCCTCCCGAGCCGTCACAATCATTAATCTCGAAGGAAACAATGTTCAGGGCAATATTCCCCAAGATTTGGCTCTTTTGAACTCTATCGTAACGCTCAATCTGTCTGACAATATCATGGAAGGTGAAATTCCTGCCAGCTTGACGTCCATCACGACCCTCGAAGAACTCATGTTGGATCGAAACTTGCTCGCCATGGACATGTCCAACTTTGATTGGTCCGGTCTTGTTAATATTCAATTGTTGGATGTTTCTTCCAACAAATTCTCGGGCACTTTGCCGGATAGTTTGTGGACTTTGACGACGTTGGAGGTTTTGGTGCTCGATAACAATGCTTTTACAGGAGAGTTGAGCGGCAATGTGTCCCAATTGACCCAATTGAGTACGTGCTCCTGAAAATCTGTTGGATTTGTGTGCGTGTGTGTGCGTGTGCGTGTGTGTGTGGTTGTACAATGCTTGTCGTGATATCTCACATTATACTCACTATAATTCCACCAATCGCCCCTTTCCCATGCAGACCGGTTCACTGCGGGAGGTAACCAATTGTCCGGCGCACTACCTACGGAATTGGCCGCCTTAGAAAACCTTGAGGTTCTCTGGCTGTTCAAGAATCAGTTCTCCGGGCCTCTCTTGCAAGCATGGGGGTCATCCCTCCTCGTTCTGGATGTCTACGAGAACCAGCTCACGGGACGCATTCCAGGGAATCCTCTGTCCAATGTTCAGAGTCTTCAACAGCTCGTCTTGGGAAAAAATCAATTTTCTGGACCTATTCCCAACGCTGTCGGTGCCCTATCGGAACTCACTGTATTGAACGTGGAGGACAATGCCTTGACTGGCGACTTTCCCTCTACCCTTGGAGCTCTCGGTAACTTAGTTACCCTCCGTTTGGGAAACAATCCCGGCTTGGGAGGAGAAATTCCCGCTCTCCTTTTTGACCAATTGACATCCTTGGAGGAAATGCGTATGTCTGGACTTGCCTTGACAGGGGACTTGAACGCACAAGATTGGGGCAATCTTCTCAGCTTGCGCGTTGTAGACTTTTCCAACAACAATTTTGAAGGCTTCCCTGTAAACATTACTGTTTGCGAAAACCTAGAAGAGTTGAACTTGAGCAACAATCCTTCCCTGGGAGGTAACATTCCCGAGGCCATTGATGAACTAGCCAACTTGAAGGTGCTTATGGTGGCCAGTTCCGGATTGATTGGTAACTTGACCGATGCCGTTGGAAACTTGCCAGCACTAGGTACGTTGATTCTTAGTACCGTTGGTGAATAATGGACCGTGTGGGTCCTTGGGAACACCGTAGAATTCAACTGTTTGAAAAGCCAGAGCACACTCACCAATGTCTCTCCTCCGTTTAAATTGCCAGAAATCTTGGACCTTACCAATAACACTTTGTTGGGAACTCTTCCTGAGTTCGATTCGTGGACCAATGCCCAAGAAATTAAGCTCGGTACAAACTTTTTCACTGGTCCTATCCCTGAGTCTGTCGGAAGCTTGCGTCGTCTAGCAACCTTGGACTTATCCATTAACTTTTTAGGGGGGGACATCCCTGATGCTCTCGGAGATGTCGAGTCGTTGTTGATGCTCAAGCTGGGAGGGAATGCGAACGAAGAGCCCTTTAGCGGATTCACTGGAAACCTACCTGGAGCACTTGGTAATTTGAGAAACTTGGTGGAGCTGGAGGTGTATTCGAACCGTTTTACTGGTCAATTGCCACTCGAATGGGGACAGTTGGACAAGTTGGAAACTCTCGATGTTGAATTCAACTCTATAACCGGCTCTGTTCCCGGTGAATATTCTGGCATGACTAGTCTACGAGAGTTTTACCTCTCCAACACTGGCATTGAAGGTGCTGTTCCCGAGGAAGTTTGCCATGACAGTCTTGCTTTCTTTGTCGTTGATTGTGATGTTGTGTGCACATGCTGCTCGCAATGTATCGAAGAGGGAGAAACTAGACGAGTCAGGTAAGCGAATTGATAACAGAGCACGAAGAAACTTAGTAGAGTACGTTGAAAGGAGAAACAGTATTGCCATCTCAAGCCTCTGCAGGTTGAGGAGTACTGTCTACTGTGTGGAAATACTGCATATGAGTATTAATTATTACTATCTTGTTTGAATTGAAATCAAATACTACTAGTCTTCAGATACGAGCTTTCGTACATCCCTCTGCAAACTCTTGTCCATTTAATAGAATGCCTTATTTTATTTCTTGGCAATTACAGCGCGGCAAGTGCGTTTCTTCATTGCTTCATGTCCCGCTTACAACCAATCGGGGTACCAACCTTGGGCCATGAGAAACGTGCGAAGTCCAAATCTTGCTGATGCCCACGTTCCAACTGGCAAGTACCCAACGTTTACTGCCGGAGGGTCGCTACCGCACTTGAAAACTTCGTTGTATTCGCGAAAGTCTACACCATGATATACGTTGAAGCGATGGTTTGGGTCGTATTTATGTTTGATTTCCAGCAACCTGTCGTAGCTAGGTCCAAACAAGGTCTGCTCCCAATTCTTCTCATTGACGTCGTGGTGGTTGTAGCTGGCACTCCATTCCACCTCTCGACCATTGGCGAATTTTAAGATTCGTTCCATTCCAGGATCACCCTCCGGTTCAGGACCAAATACGGCCTCGCGTAATCCAGGGTGAACAGATGTGGTATCCTTACCCATGAAACGAGCCTTTCCACCAAGGTAGTACATGTTGAGGAGCTCCCCGTTGATAAAGAGCTCAGAAAAAAGATCGATCAATTCCTCCGTCTCTTCTTTGGTGACCTTGTATGGAATAAAACGAGACGTTCCGCGTCCAAACTTTGGCGGGAACGGATTGATCGAATTCCCTTCCGGATCGGGATCGGGATCCCAAAAGCTATCTCTGATAAATACCAAGTCACTTGGCCGGTCGAAGGGTGGGTCGATACCCTTACTTGGAAGGGTATCGTACCAAGCATCCAAGGCAACAACCAAATCGCTAGCCTTTGCTTCTTCTTTGGTTCCCAGGTAGGTCAAGCCCATACCATCGGGTTTGATAAATCCCCCCATCCATTTTGGATCAGTGTCCGGCAGATGGGTAACAAAGAATCTAGTCCATTCGCGAATCAATGCTTCATCCGGGCCCTCACCAAATCCAAGATTTAAATCGTAGCCGCCATTCCCAGAACCACCGAAATTGAGACTGGCAAAGGGTGAAATGGGATGGAGCTGATACTCCACTGATATCAATACGCCCCAGTTTCCTCCACCACCACCGCGCAAGGCCCAAAATAGATCCGGATGGCTGCAGGCATCAACGGTAACGTAGGACGTATCTGCGAGGACCATTTGGAACGATTTTACTTGATCAACGGCGTATCCAAAGGACCTGCAAAATGATGTAAGTCCCCCGCCCATGAGAAACCCTCCCGACGCTGTGACTGTTCCACAAAGTCCACGGGTCAGAATGTAGTCATCGCGGACGCGATTCATAACTTCGTCAAAGTTTTCTCCGGCCGCCACGGTAATGGTAGGTCCATGTTCCGTGCCACAGCTGTCGATAAAGTTGGCACTAATGCCACTATCTTCACCAAAGACAGGGTCTCCTTGTTCATTCTTCATGTCACTGGTTATTGCTGCTGCTGCTGTTTCTGGGGCATTCACAAAATTGTCTTTGGGATAGTTTCGAACCCATATCAACAGCGAATCTGCGTGGGTGTTCTGTCCTTGCCAATTGTGTCCACCTGCTTTAATCGAAACGGCGATATCGAACCTGTTGGCAAACCTGAGAGCTGCCTGGATATCTTCTACTGATTTTGCTTCGACTGAATAACGGGGAAGATTGACCGACGAGAACCAATTACACTGGTAGTTTATGCAGGCCTGAGTCTGAATACAGATACCGTTGCCTTGAGAGAGGCTGGGATCGACTGTGGGTTCTGGTTTGGCGCACTTCCAAGCCCATTCCAGATTGGGATTGTTGATTGGGCCGTACAGGAGGTCGGGATCCGACAATTCACGACGGAGCTCTTGCCAATCATCCCAGGTTGGCCAGCCGTCGCAGCCTGGTCGATTATACGCGACAGCATGGCCCATCAATAGCAGTACTACTAGGTAGAGCGATAGAGCAATCCGATACATGTTTACAACAATTGGAATGGTCAATGACAAGTGAATCTGTGATCTGTTCAACTATTTGCCCGCAACACATGTAAAAGCGTGGAGAAAGGAAATGAGTTTCTGGTAATGCTGTAATGTGGTACTAGCACAAGTACTACCTGGTAGACTACTATGGTACTTTTACTGGAGAATTTTAACAATTAGATAAAAATGAGAATTGAGGAGTCGCCAAGGAAATTCAACCGAAATGTAATAATTCTTTCATTTTAATAAATTCTTCTTTTCACTCAGGAGAATTTTAACAATTTAATAAAAATGAGAATTGAGGAGTCGCCAAGCAAATTCAACCGAAATGTAATAATTGAATTTTACTTTCCACTCAAGAGTACCTTCACTGTACTCGAGTACCTGGTACTAAGGGTACTACCAGGTAC
>Ga0100393_10004419_pt1 | contig 12956 bp, 9 predicted proteins | sample CryGeymeta201517_FD_81546 | JGI IMG/M metagenome (GOLD analysis project Ga0100393, IMG submission 81546) | Groundwater microbial communities from Crystal Geyser aquifers in Utah, USA - Crystal Geyser metaG 2015-17 | ecosystem: Environmental > Aquatic > Deep subsurface > Groundwater | place: USA... | reverse complement strand
GCAACCTGTCCTTCTCAAAGTTACCAGGAGACCGTGGGAGCCACCATAGTAATCAATTTTGCTTGTCATTACCATATTCGGATAACAAATGCTCTCAACTGGATCAGTATGTTGTTGAAGAGCAGCTGCGTCATCGCACACCGTTGGACCTTCGGGGTGCCTCTGCTCGCGATCTGACTGCGCAACATTGCGCACAACTTCAATGGCCATCTCTTATCGACCCGATGTCGCCGGCAGCCAACTTGAGATTCACTGGTTCTTTGAAACGCGGTGCTGGGAACGATGATATCCTAGAGAGCTTGAGGCCGAACAAACGATTTTGATAGAGAGTGAAATCTAACCAAAGCAGCAAGTGAAGGCGCGCTTCATGCATCAATTTCATATTGTTCGACTACTTCATAGTAAACAATCACTTAAAATTACTGCTGTTTATTGGCGTCGCTTTTTGCAAAACTGGCCTAATATGAATCATCGGAAGGAAATAGATACACAATTTACAAGTTTTGCTTCGACTTCTTACTTGTCAGAACGATCAAACGTCAAAGTTGGTGCGCTCACGACTACTGTAAGACAACTTGCGCGTAGGGTGGAGAGCTTGCCCGGGTCAAGCAAAAATGGACCAGGCGAATGCCAATACAAGCAGTGTGAAAAGTGTCCACTGAGCGAAATATTTAGGGTCATTCGCTTCTAATCCAAAGCTTGGAAGAGCATCTACACGTTCAACTCTGTTGAGGTGCCCAATGTCTCCAGGTTAGCGGCGTGAGAAGAAGTCTCTGCTTTATGATTTTTCTTTGGCGAAAAATGCAGACTACCAGTAGTTCCACAATGTGCTTGAGAGCACGGAGAATCTTGTTGAGTAGAGGCAGCTCTTCGTTGGATTGTATTTCAATTATGCCAATTGACCTTGGGTCTCATTGCCTACTAGCCGTAAAATAATGCTGGTAGATTCGCGCTACTAATAGATTTCGTAGTAGTCTACCCAGTGCCTTCTTAAGCGGAACTTCTTTTATGGATGACAACAACGTTACTACGAGTACTCTACTCGTGTAGAGTACAGCTTTGCGAAAGACTTTTAAATTCGAGTCACGGAATAAGCGTCACGAATACTTGACTGGCTTGCACGGTCGCTCGTGTGTCCGCTTTGCCTGTGCTTGTGTGAGATTTTGTAGAGTAATCTTTTTGCGGCATGCTAACAGTAATCACGCACGTCTTTAATTTTCGAAAACGTTAGTTAATCCAAATAACATGACCATGGTGCACCGATCCGTTATGGCGGCCTTTGCCGTCACAGCTTTCTTTCTCAAAAGCTGCCAAGCCGTATTCTATGTTCCTGGTGTGCACCCAGAAAGCTTCCAGAAGGGTCAGAATGTCCCTCTCAAGGTCAATTCCATCACTTCGGTACACACTCAGATTCCCAAAGATTATTACCGTCTTCCCTTCTGCAAGCCTGAACAGGGAACGAAAATGGCATCCGAAAATTTGGGAGAATTCTTGACTGGGAACAAAATCCAAAATTCGCCTTATCTGATTGAGATGTTGGAAGAAGTGCGCTGTCGCAAACTCTGTCAAGTCCGCTTGACGAGGTAGGTTTGGAGGTGAAAGGTGCAGGCAGCATTGTGAATTTCAGTGTATTCATCACGACTCTAACCTTTCTCTCTCTCTTTATCCTTGTTTCTGAATCTCCGGTTAACTTGTCAGCGTTGATGCCTTGAGACTTCAAAAGCACATCAAGTATGGATACCACAACAACTGGTACGTTGGGATTAGTGTTGGTGCAAATTGCAAATAGAGATTAATTGCTCGGAGTATACTCTGTGGAAAAAGTCGAAGGAAAACGGGACATTCTAACAACCAACATTCTCAACAACTACTTATTCTGCTTTTTGTAGGATTATTGATAATTTGCCTTCTGCTAATGTTGCCATGCACAACGGTGCTGTGCAAAAGCATTACGCTGGAGGTTTCCCTATTGGATTTATTGACTCGGGAGAAAAGGAAGCCTACATCTTCAATCACGCCAAAATTATCATCGATTACCACCAGCGCGATGACGGGTACCGCGTTGTTGGATTTGGTGTTGAGCCCATTAGTGTCAAGCACCGTTTTTCTAATGGTTACGAATGGGACGGTGTTTCCCTGGAGGGATATAACAAGGGTTTGGAAACTTGTCCTTCCCAGACTACCGACTTTATTGCCCAAGAGACGGTGGAGGGTGTTCAGGTCGTCAAATCTGGTCAGCAAATTCTTTACACATACGATGTCACTTGGAACCCCAGTGAAGTGGAATGGTCTTCTCGTTGGGATGTTTACCTTACCGAAGATCACTTTGTCCCACCCCAAGTCCATTGGTACTCCATCACGAACTCCATCTTGGTTGTCCTTTTCTTGTCCCTCGTGGTTCTCTCGGTTTTGGTCCGCAACCTTCGCCGTGATATCGCTGCTTATAATTCCCTTGCCATTTTGACAGACGAGGAAGAAGGAGAAGAGGAGGACGAAAAGGGTTGGAAGTTAATCCATGCGGATGTTTTCCGCCCTCCGCAAACCCGTCCCATGATGTACTGCGCTTTTTTGGGAACCGGTGTTCAGCTTGGTATCACAACGCTTTTTGCCATTGTGTTCTCAGCAGTCGGCTTCCTTTCCCCAGCCCGCCGTGGTTCTTTCGTCAACGCCGCCATTGCCTTCTACTTGCTTTCTGGTGTTGTCGCAGGATATGTGTCCAGCAGGCTGTACAAGGCCTTTAACGGAAAGTACTACCAAGTCTGTACCGTCATGACGGCCACTTTGTTTCCAGGAATCACCTTCGGCATGTTTCTCTTGTTCAACGTCATCTTAGCCTTTTTGCGCTCTTCGGCATCAGCCCCATTCCTCGACGTCCTTTTGGTCGCTTTCTTATGGTGCTGCATTGCGATCCCTTTGACATTTGCCGGAGCTTTGATCGGATACAAGCAGAATGCTATTGAATGGCCGACAATCACTTCCAGTATTGCACGTCAGATTCCAACCCCTCCAATTACATTGCACCCTTTGATCGGAATGACCCTCACAGGAATTATTCCCTTCGCGGCTGCTTATGTAGAGCTATTCTTCATTATGACGAGCTTGTGGATGAATCAATTCTATTATGTGTTCGGATTTACCTTGATTGTCTACATTATCTTGTTGGTAACCTGTGCCGAAGTGACACTCCTTTGTGTCTACTATCAACTCTGTGCTGAAAATCATCAGTGGTGGTGGTATTCCTTCTTCTGCTCTGGTAGTGTTGCATTCTACATGTTTGGGTACAGTATCATTTGGTTTGGGTCTCTTGAAGCCTCTAAGATGTTGATGACATACTTGCTTTACTTTGGCTACATGTTTTTGCTCTCCTTTGCCATGTTTTTGGTCACTGGTGCTGTCGGAGCGCTTACATCTCTATGGTTCATCAAGACCATTTTCGGAACCATCAAGGTCGATTAAAGTTTAGGAGTGCGGAAAGTTTTTACTATTTTCAGTTGTCTTGTTTTAAGGGCACAATATTAGCTCGAGAATAAACCATTATTTGTTTTTAAAATTTCGTTAACAAATGTGTTTTGCCTGAGAGGAGATGGGATGTGGCGTGCAGTTGGCTTGCCGACTGTATTACGTGCCACATCATTCTCATGATCCACTGCAAAAGGAATCTCTTTTGCGAAAAAATCTCCTGCGGCCCTGCCTACCGGAGATAATATGTATCCGAATAGTTAGCAGTAGCTATTGGAGGCAGCACTAGGCTACTCTCTTGCGAGATGATCTGGTACCATCATGGTACACATTATTTAAAAAAAATCTAAAAGTACCTGGTAGTATCTATCGATCCATCTAAACCTGCAAATATGAGTCCCGTTCAAGTGACCTGGGACTTAATGACTTTCCGCGGTTCACACGTAGACGTAGTAGTCTACTCTAGCTAGTAGTCTGCTACTAGCTACAGTACTAGCTAGACCTACTAACGAATCACTGCTGGCTGCTGCGGCTGCATGCATTGTTTCTTCAAAAAATATTCAGTGCTAGACTACTGCCTAGCTGCGACTAGTAGCTAGTAGTAGTCTAGTACTCGACCAAATTCAACTTAGTTACCACTCGTATTCTTATTGTTATTATTATTATTTATTTAAAGCAAGACTTTGGTGAATATCTACAGTATCTTTAACCTTTTTCAACTAGACTACTACTCCGTACTTGATTGAATTGTTAAAATCCCTATAAAACATTAACGATGATGAACAGGCTCGCACTCATTGGAGCCCTCCTTGTGGGAAGCGCCAGCGCTCTCTTTTATGTCCCTGGGGTGCAGCCGCAGACATTTCAAAGGGGAGACGAGGTGGTGATGAAAGTTAATGCGTTGACCTCGATTCACACACAGATCCCCAAAGATTACTATCGCTTGCCCTACTGCCAGCCTGAGGGTGGTCCCAAAATGGCGTCTGAGAACCTGGGCGAATTCCTTACTGGAAATAAGATCCAGTCTTCTCCCTACAAGATTAACATGTTGGAGGAAGTGGTCTGCCGCAAGCTGTGCCAGGTAACGCTAACCAGCATCGAAGCAGCCAAACTTCGTCTCCACATCAAGTACGGATACCACAACAACTGGATCATTGACAATCTTCCATCTGCTAATCTTGCTGTCAGCCACGGAAAAGAGCAGAAGCACTATGCTGGTGGATTTCCGATTGGTATCATGTCCAGCGAAAAAACCAAGGCCTACATTTACAATCACGTGAACATCAATATCGATTACCATGTCCGCGAGGGAGAAGGATTTCGTGTGGTTGGATTTTCTGTCGAACCTTTGAGTGTTAAACACACCTTCGCGGGCGGCTATGAATGGGACGGAATCAGCTTGGACGGAGTCCAAAAGCAGCTCGATACCTGCCCTCTTGCTGCAACGGGAGAGCACATGAGTCGTGAAGAAATCGCGATCTTGCAGATTGTTGCTCCGAACGAAAAGATTCTCTTTACGTACGATGTGAAATGGAAGGAAAGCGACGTTGCTTGGTCGTCCCGATGGGATGTCTATCTGACGGAGGACAATCTGGTTCCAGCTCAAGTGCATTGGTACTCCATTACCAATTCGATCTTGGTTGTGGTCTTTTTATCTTTACTCGTCATTTCTATTCTTGTGAGAAACTTGAAGAGAGATATTGCTGCATACAACGCTCTGGCTGCTCTCTCCGAGGAAGACGCGGAGGAGGCCGAAGATGAAAAGGGATGGAAGCTTGTGCACGCTGATGTCTTTCGTCCACCCCAGACAATGCCCATGGTCTATTGCGTCTTGATTGGTACTGGAGTCCAGTTAGGATTGGCAATGTTCTGTGCTATTGTGTTATCCGCCGTTGGATTTTTGTCGCCAGCAAGACGCGGATCCTTGATGAATGCTACTTTGGCATTTTTCATGCTCTGCAGTGTCTTTTCCGGTTACGTCAGCAGTCGCCTATACAAGGCCTTCCGCGGTCGACGTTGGCAAGTGTGCACGGTCCTCACTGCCACGCTTTTCCCTGGTACTGCCTTTGGAATGTTTTTGTTTTTTAACATCATACTCCATTTTATGCAATCCTCGGCATCTGCGCCCTCTTTGGATGTGCTCATTGTTGCCGCCATGTGGTGCTGCGTCTCCATTCCACTCACTTTCTTGGGTGCCTACTTTGGATACAAAACAGAAGCTATTGAGTTCCCTACCGTTACTGCTACCATTGCCCGCGCTATCCCCCCAGCATCGCCACTCTTGAATCCCCTCATTGGAATGGCGCTTACAGGTATCATCCCTTTTGCCGCGGCTTACGTTGAATTGTTCTTTATCATGACAAGTCTCTGGATGGACCAATTTTACTACGTCTTTGGGTTCACGCTGATTGTTTACATCATTCTGATTGTCACATGCGCTGAGGTAACAGTCTTGTCGGTCTACTATCAATTGTGTGCCGAAAACCATCGATGGTGGTGGTTCTCCTTCTTTTGCGCCGGAAGCACCTCATTTTACATGTTTGGATACAGCATTGTCTGGTTCCGCACTTTGGAGGCATCCAAAATGCTCATGACATACCTTTTGTATTTTGGCTACATGTCTCTCTTGTCTTTTTCGATGATGTTGGTGTTTGGGTCCATTGGGTCCTTGACTTCTCTGGTCTTTATTCACAAGATCTTCTCTACGATCAAGGTGGATTAAAAAAGTAATGGACGCTGAAATTCGGTCGGCCCTTTTATGCGTTATTTGCGTTCCGAATCGAAATTTGTACCGAGCAAAATGCCGTGTTTCGTTTTGTCACATTCAATTGAAAGTAGGGGAGCTGGAGGAAAAAAAATATTAATAAAAACCTTGCTTTAATCAAATTCATCTGAGTGCTCCTCATCCGTAATCCAGTATACTAGTACTAGTACTAGCTAGGTACACAGAAAATATTGGGGCTACAATAAGCAACAAAGTGAATGGAGCAAATGAGCGCTTACTGAGATACATCGGCAGGAGAAGAAAGAAACAGAGTGCTCTACGAAAAATGCTGAAATGTTTTTTCATTGGTCGCTCTAATCTCTTTTCTTATCCACAGTATAGATTTGACTTGTCCACAGCAATTTTGGTTTGCTTTCTATCCACTCGAGTATCACATCAACATGCTGGCTATCGATCACGAGAGAAAGAAACGATGGCTCCCTTCGTGTCCCTCCTTGCTACAAATCTTAGCAATGCTTTTGATCACCACCTCTCCGCATTTGGTGCAATCATCTGAAATTCCAAAGCACAAGGCCATGCCTCCAAAAATGGACCCCAAACCGTAAGATTTTCTGAACGATCTCATTTGAAAGCCATTTACTATAGCTGAATTAGTGAGATTTTGTGAGCTGTCGCCACCAAACATAACATTTCAGTTTTTCATTTTGTTCTTCCTTTTTTTGTACCACAGGACCTTGCCGGAAGTGACACACAAAGTATTTTTACAAGTAGAAATCGATGGAAAAGACGCCGGAAAAATCGTTCTCGGACTATTTGGAACTGTGGCCCCAAAAGCAGTTGAGAATTTCAGAGCATTGTGCGCATGCGACCAAGAAGATAAAAGATTATGCTACAAGGGATCTACCTTTCATCGTGTTATTCCAGATTTTATGATTCAAGGCGGCGATATAATCCGCGGGGATGGTACTGGAGGTATCAGCATTTACAATAATGGGGGAACCTTTGAAGACGATGGATTTGCAGTGCCCATGAATCGAAAATTTCTGCTCGCCATGGCAAACAATGGCCCTGATTCCAACGCCTCGCAATTCTTTATCACCACTGTTAAAACGCAATGGCTAACTGACAAAAACGTCGTCTTTGGAAAGATTATGGACGAGAGTGAGACCGTAGTAAAAGATGTTGAAAAAGAAGGAACTAACTGCGGCACACCACGGAGTAACATTGTCATTGTCGATTCGGGAGAACTTACGGTGACGGAAGATGATAAAACTGACGATGGGAGTGATCCACATCACAACAGGGACCTTCCAGATGAGAAAGGACAAGATGACGAGGAAACACAATAAACTTTGTTTTGATGTTCTGGAATCAAAGTATAAGACGACAGTCATCACAAGCACGCCTTTTCAGTTATTACAATCACACATAGAATTAGCCTGCAACGAGCCATCCGCAAAATTAATGAAAGGTGTCTTTTAGCTTCCACCATCGGAGCTGTAACCAGAAAGACAGCATTTGAAGCTGTCATATTTTTTAAATATAAAACGATTTCTCGTCATCACACGCAAGTTTTAATCACCTTTTCAAAATATAAATTAGTTTGGGTTGAAATGTGCAGTTCCTTTTCCAGTTTCGCCGACAGACTGGTCATCTTGCATGTCTGCAATTTAAGTAGGAACAACGAGGTCCTGCGTTGCGACCCCCCGAGCAGTGCCATGCGGTAATCAAGGGATGCAAAGAAAGAACTTTAAAGACGACAATTAAATGAGATCGGCAACATCCATAGGCATCTCAGTAATTTCTGTGGTGTAAAATTCTTCGATATCGCGAAGATAACGGACATCAGCCTCGGTCAAAAAGTTGATAGCAACTCCCTTACGACCAAAACGTCCAGAACGACCAATACGATGAATGTAATTCTCACGGTTGGTTGGAAGATCAAAGTTGATGACAAGAGAAACTTGCTGAACATCGATACCACGAGCCAACAAATCCGTTGTGATCAAGACACGAGAAGATCCAGTACGGAATTCGCGCATGATAATGTCACGCTCTCGTTGGTCCATGTCTCCGTGCATACAACTCACTGTGAAATCCTTCTTCTGCATCTCCTCTTGAAGCCAGTCGACCTTGCGGCGGGTATTGCAGTAGATGATCGCCTGAGTAATTGTTAGAGTCTCATAAAGATCACTAAGCGTATCTAGCTTCCATTCTTCGTGCTCTACAGCAATGTAAAATTGCTTAATACCCTCCAAGGTCAATTCGTCTTTCTTGACCAAAATACGAACAGGTTCTCTCATAAAACGTTCAGTGACCTCCAACACTTCCAAAGGCATGGTGGCACTGAAGAGACAAACCTGGACAGTTTCGGGCAAAAACTTGAAGATGTCATAGATCTGGTCTTTGAAACCGCGACTAAGCATCTCGTCAGCCTCGTCCAAAAAGAACTGCTTGATGTGATCCAAACGTAAGGCCCTACGGTTGATCATATCAAAGACACGTCCTGGAGTTCCAACGACGACATGAACTCCCTGTTGAAGGATGCGAATATCGTCACGAACAGCAGTACCACCGACACATGCATGGACTTGAATGTCCATGTAATCCCCCAAGGCCAAGACGACCTTTTGAATTTGCTGAGCCAACTCACGGGTGGGCGCCAAGATAAGAGCCTGGCAGTCACGCTGCTTAGGGTCAATCTTGGCCAAAGTACCAATGGCAAATGTGGCAGTTTTACCCTGTTTTTGTAATCGTAGTTGGTGGATGTTTTGTGAGTCAAGTGAAAAAATGAAACGAGACGTATTTTGGTTGTCAAACCAAATACCATTTACACACACAACATCTTTCTAAAGGTCCGATTTTGAGTTTGGATTTTTTTTCAGTCACAATATTTGTTCAGACTCGAAAGATGTGTGTTAACGCATTGATCGTCATCCCTTTTTTTGAAGATGCCGCTTCACTACCGAGAATGGACAGCTCGGCAACATGGCTGCAAAGTGTATCAAACGATTCAATACCAAGAAAAAACCTACCGTTCCGGATTGAGCCTGTGCAATCAAATCCTTTCCCAACATTGCTGGCTTAATGGCTCTCTGCTGAATGGCAGAAGGCTTTTCGAAACCGTATGAGTAGATTCCTCGAAGCAATTCATCTGGGAGATCCATGGCGTCAAAGGTCTCAATGGCTTCATCCCAATTTGACTCGAGATCAGCATCGGTAAGGCCACCAGGGGCCGGTTCACCACCTCCTTCTTGGGGTAGTTCACTGCAGGATAAGCAGGGAAAAATTGAATAAATTGCGTGAGATGAACCGCACAATAAGAGAAAAGAACTGGAGATTACCTTCCACGAGGCAAGGCCAGGGGATGAAGGGGAGGGGTTCCGATGCAGTGTTCGCTCCTACTAATCCCAGCAGACAAGGATTCCCGCCACTTATATCATTCAGTGGACGTACCTAAATTCTTGTTGTTCTTCGCTCATCAGATAGTTTTAATAAGTTGTACACTCACTTTGTTTCATGTACAACTTGTGATTGCGTTGTAGCAAGGGTTTGGTTATCCTAATTTCGGCTGATTGGTCCTTGGCCTTACTTTTTGATCAGCAGCTTGTGGTCTGTCTGCCCTCCGCATCGAAATGTGTGGAAGGTATTGGATACGATCCATAGAAACGCATTGGACTGGGATTGAGTGGTGGGCAAACAGTACAACGTTAGCTGGACGGAGGGCGGACCAGTTTTTTTCGAATAAAAAATTATCCGTACTTTATCGTGAGATTTAAAAAATGATACGCTGGGTACTCTATTCAGTACCCTGGCAGTAGACAGGAGTATTCGAGTAGGTACCTGGTACAATAGGACTCCCTGGGGTCACCACCTGCTCCAAATCTACAACCAGCTACAGTAGACTAGACGTAGACTACTACAATAAAATACTGTAATAATCATCATTTTAGCAGCGCCCTGCTCCTACCAGTTCTTTATGTAAAGCAATCGCTCTACGCAGGTCTGGTTGCTACATTCAGCAGCCAAGCAATGAGAACAGAGCTTTTGATTACTGGAGCGCTTGGGAACAATCTACAAACAAACAAACCCTCTACCTCAACAAGAATTCCTGTAATAACTCCAAACTTTTAGGCTGCGTGCCACTACCCACTTTAAGGTACAGTTGTCCTTTGTGGTTCGGTTTTGATCAACCACGTCACTCGTTGGGAAGCCAATGGTATCCTCCGAATACCAATTCCTGAAATAAATTTTAGATGCCCCCCAGTGATTGCTTGAGCGCGCAGGAGGTTGTTTGTGTGTGTGTGTGTGTGCGCGGGTGCGCGTGTGGCGCTTTCAGCTCAAGCACTTTCGTTATTACCAAGTAGTATTACAAAAACTCTGCCGTGTACCTACTAACGATGTACTCGGAGTACTAGTAGGTACTGTACCATACTGGTAGCCTCTGCTTGAACCAGCTGGTGCCGCGAACCGCTGACATTGCGGCAATGACGAATTTCTTTTGGGAGAACAAAATCAGCATAAGTGAAAAAAAGAAAGAAAATTTTGTTTCGAAAGGAATAAGATTCTGTTTTTAGAAAACAAGTAATTTAAATAGTACCAGTACCTGGTACTACTGGTAGACACAGTAGTGGTACCAGTACTGTACTAGCGTACTATTAACTAAGTAAATCATCACCATCCGTCCGTATCAGTACTAGTAACTGAGTCAAGAAATTTACGGTATATTTTTCGTTTCTTTTTAGTACCAGTGTGGTATGCTGGTAGTGAGAACAATAATTACCGTATTATTTCGTTTAATTTCTCTGAATGTACTGAATATGGATAGTGCCAGAAGAACACTTGTTCGTTTCCAATCAGCGATGTCAATTATTTTAAGTCCTCCGGACAGTCTATGGCAACGGCTCCTCTGGCAACCAGCTTCTCGTTCGCATAAAAATAGTTGCAACATTTTAAGAAGGCTTGGCTCGGCTGGCGTCAGCTTTCAGGCCTTTACTGTTCAGGGCAGTCTCCGTATTGAGAGTGCTCGAAAGTGGAGTGTCAACAACGAAACAGTAGTCTCAAAAACTACTACTTTCTGATTCATTAACAATCGTACAAATAATACAAGAGGAGTCCTGTAACTGCATTTCTAGCGAAGGTACGAGGACAATGGGTTTGTGCGAACTTGCTATATTTTATGATTTGCTGATAGGCATCAGGTGTTTGTGTTGAATTTGGGATAACCGAGACGCTTGTAGTAACCATTCAAAGCCGCATGGTTGTTAATGTTATTGCGATGAAATAATAGCCCAGGCATTGTTTAGTCCGGTGCAATTTGGGATGACATGTTCCGACAAGAGGGACCTTTTGTTATGATACACATTCCCCGTCGAAATATGGATTATTGACTCTGCTGTACATCTCCTTCTCTTTCAGAGGACGATTAAACGTTCAACCGACTTGTCGCAACTTCGTAGTTACTAGTTTCTGCTGCAATTCTAGACGCATCGAATGGCCGTTAACATGTCAAAGCCTGTCAAGGACGGAGTGGCCAAGAAAGCCACAAAATACAAGAAGGCACCGGATGCCCCCAAGCGCTTCAAGTCTGCCTTCATTATCTTTTCAGCGCAAAAGCACAAGAAAATCAAGCTCGAACTTCTCGAGGAAGGCAAAGCAATAAAGGTAAGTTTAACGGTGGTGAGTCGTGCTCGGTGCAGTGAGTGACATCTTCACTCACCTCTCATTTTGAATATTTTTCATTAAAAAACATCTGAAATATTATAGACCACTGACATTGCCAAGTTGGTCTCCGAGGCCTGGAAGAAGCTCACTCCTGAGGAGCGAAAGGAATGGGAGGCTGCGGCTGAAAAGGACAAGGTTCGCTATGAAGCCGAAAAAGCCATCTACAAAGGTAAGAAAGGTAGAAGAACAGTTCGCAACTGTGGCCATTAGGCCACCAACATCCATTCAAGTTTCTTATCCCCCCGTCCATGTTATATCTTAACTCCGCAGGTCCCTGGAAGATACCCAGTAACAAGCGTAAAACAAAAGATCCTTTGGCACCCAAGCGTCCCATGTCTGCTTTCCTGGCCTATTCCAACAGTCGTCGTGCCGGGCTCAAACGTGATCATCCCAAGTCTACCAACGCGGATCTTTCTCGCATGCTGTCGAAGACTTGGAAAGAGTTGGACCCTACACAACGAGCTGGTAGGATTTTGTCTTTCTAGTGGAAGCATTTTTGTTGCAGTCTCTCTTTAGACCGATCCGCCTAGCTAACATGTCGTTTGTCTCAATTCTATTGAAGTTTACATGGCCGAAGAGCGCACACTCAGAGATCAGTACAAACTTAAAATGGCAGAATGGCGCACCAAGGTTGCCACAGAAAAGAAGATTGAGCGCGAAGAAAGAGAAGTCGCGGCTCTCAAAGCCGCAGAAGCCGGCCCGAAACCGGGTATGCATCCTGAACACGGCATGGACACAAAGTGGATGGGAGATTCACGTATGATGAGTGGAGCTGGCATGCCTCCATCAAATGATCAGCAGCAGTATGATCAGGAGCAACAACGCCGAACTATGGCCCAGGCGCAAATGATGAACAATCCGTACTTGCAAGCCGCAGCGTTTGGGGGAGGTGGTTTTGGGTTCAACCCTGCCGCTGGCAATCCGTATGTCGCTGCCAACATGAATATGGGCGCCTTTGCCGGACAGGGCTACATGCAGGGAAATGGCAACCCGACGATGGCCTACCTCGGTATGTAAAGTCAGTATGCGTGGCTGTTCACGTGTTTCG
>Ga0100393_10004405_pt1 | contig 12978 bp, 5 predicted proteins | sample CryGeymeta201517_FD_81546 | JGI IMG/M metagenome (GOLD analysis project Ga0100393, IMG submission 81546) | Groundwater microbial communities from Crystal Geyser aquifers in Utah, USA - Crystal Geyser metaG 2015-17 | ecosystem: Environmental > Aquatic > Deep subsurface > Groundwater | place: USA... | reverse complement strand
TTCGTCTATGACGAATACTTGCAGGAGAGCCGGATGCGGGAAATCTGCACGTCCGGTTCGACGAGGGGGAGTGGCAGGAGGGCCTTGCTTCGCAAGCGCCGCCTGTCACTCTCTACTCTACTGATTAAAACTTTTCCCAAAGCCATGAACAAAAAATCAATTTACATCTTTGTTGCTGCGGTCGCCGCCGCGCTTCTCATCGGAATCGGAGTCGGTCGTTTTGCGCTCTCGCCCGATGCCGACCACGCTGGCCATGCTTCCGCCACCGGATCCGTCATGGATTCAACCACCGGGTCCGACGAGCCCACCACCTGGACCTGCTCCATGCACCCGCAAATCCAGCAACCCGAGCCCGGCGATTGCCCGATCTGCGGCATGGATCTGATCCCGTTGGAAAAAGACGCGGGGGCGGATGACGGACCGCGCGTGATGAGCATGAGCGAGGCTTCGCGTGCCCTGGCCGACATCCAGACCACGGAGGTCATCCGCGACTTCCCGGTGGCGGAGGTCTCCCTGGTCGGGAAACTCGCTTACGACGAGACGCGTGAAAAATCGCTGACCGCCCGATTTCCCGCCCGGATCGATGAACTCTTCGTTAACTACACGGGCATCCGCGTGAACCAGGGCGATCATCTGGCCAAGGTTTACAGCCCCGAATTGCTCAGCGCGCAGCGCGAACTGCTGACCGCCTACCGCGCAGATCCCGGCAGCTCCATCACGCGGGCGGCGCGGGAAAAACTGCGTCTCTGGGATTTGTTGCCTGCACAGATCGAAGCCCTCATCGAAAGCGGTGAGGCCAAAGATCAATTTGTGCTCAAAGCGCCCATCAGCGGCATCGTCGTCACAAAAAACGTGAAGGAAGGGGACTATTTGAAAACCGGGGAAACGCTCTTCAAAATCGTCGATCTATCGGTGCTCTGGGCCAACCTCGCCGCCTACGAATCCGATCTGCCCTGGCTGCGTTACGGGCAGGAGGTGGGCTTCACCGTCGAGTCGTTTCCCGGCGAGAGCTTCCACGGCCAGATCGTCTTCATCGAACCGGAAGTGGATCCGGTGAGCCGCACCATCCCGATCCGTGTGAATGTGCCGAACGAGGGCGAGCGACTCAAACCGGGCATGTTTGTCCGCGCCGTCGTCGCATCCAAACTGGCTGCGGCAGGCGAAGTGTATGCCCCCGATTTTGCGGGCAAGTGGATCAGCCCGATGCACCCCGAGGTGGTCAAGGACGGCCCCGGACAATGCGATGTCTGCGGCATGGACCTGGTCCCGGCGGAAGCACTCGGCTACGTCGATCATCCCGGAGCGGACGCACCCTTGATCGTCCCGACTTCGGCTGTTTTGCGCACGGGTAAGCGAGCCGTCGTCTATCTCGAAAAACCAAATACGGAGCGCCCCAGCTACGAGGGACGGGAAGTTGTTTTAGGCCCCCGGGCGGGCGGCCACTATATTATTACCGCCGGTTTGGATGCCGGCGACCGGGTGGTGACCAACGGGGCCTTCAAGATCGACAGCGCCCTGCAAATCCAGGCCAAACCCAGCATGATGAGTGCGCACGAAGGGGCAAAGGGCGAAGGGTATGGGAAAGACGGGCCACAGGGCGAGGGGCGCGGGGCGAGGGATGAATCCGAAGCGCCACAGCTCATTGCTGCCGATCAGCTCGATGCCTTGCTGCCGCATTACCTTCATCTGCAAAAAGCGTTGGCGGACGACAATCTGAATGAGACTAAGAACGCTTTGAAAGCGCTGATGCAAGTCACCGGCCATGAAGGCCGGCTGGCGAAACTCATCCACGACATGATGGCCGCAGAGGACATCGACGGCATCCGGCGTCCGCATTTCGAAACGCTCTCCAATGCACTGATCGACGCGCTGAAAGCTTCCCCCTTGCCCCAAGCCCACAGCCCCTCGCCCCTTTACATCATGCACTGCCCGATGGTCTATGATGACCGGGGTGCCGACTGGCTGCAAAGTTCGGAAGCCTTGCGAAACCCCTACTTCGGCGCATCCATGTTGAAGTGCGGGGAGATTATAGAGACGTGGGGCCTAAACGGGGCACAGGACGAGGGACGTGGTAAGGGGGAGGATTCCGAATGAGCCAAGATTCTCTGGACAACTATAAAGCCTACGTGCTCGCAATGGAACTCTTCGATCTCGTGGTCGAAGACGTCTCCCCGCTGACTCAAAAACCGGCACTTCAGAAGCTGGTCTCCCAACAACTTGGCAGCGCCGATTCCATCGCCGCGAATATCGAAGAGGGGCACGGTCGCGAAACGACCAAGGAATATATTCGGTTTCTGGTTATCGCTCGGGGCTCTGCGAGAGAGACAAAGGGAAGGTATCAACGCATGCGTCGGTGGTTTCCCGAGGAGGTCGTCAATGACAGGATCGAACGTTGCAGTCATATATTGGCAATCCTAACGAAAAGCATTGTCAGCCTGAAAAAGAGAGGAGGCTCAAAATGAATTCTCATTATCCCGCGCCCCGCGACCCTCGCCCCTCGCCCCTTGCCTCTCTTATCCGTTTCTGCCTGGAGAACAAACTGGTCGTCGTCCTCTTCACCGTCGTCCTCATCGTGTGGGGCATGGCCGTCGCTCCCTTCGACTGGGAGTCCGACGTGCTGCCCCGCGACCCGGTGCCGGTCGACGCGATTCCCGATATCGGCGAGAACCAGCAGATCGTCTTTACCGAGTGGATGGGGCGCTCGCCGCAGGATATCGAGGATCAGATCACCTATCCGATGACCACGGCCTTGCTGGGGCTGCCGGAGGTCAAAACGATCCGCAGCTACTCGATGTTCGGGTTTTCCTCGATCTACATTATTTTCAAGGAGGACGCGGAGTTCTACTGGACCCGCAGCCGCATCCTCGAAAAGCTCAACAGCCTGCCCTCGGGCACGCTGCCGCAGGGTGTCTCGCCCCAGCTCGGCCCGGATGCCACCGCGCTCGGGCAAGTCTTCTGGTATACCCTGGAAGGCATGAGCCCCGAGGGTGAACCGACTGGCGGCTGGGATCTCGACGAGCTGCGCAGCACGCAGGACTGGTATGTCCGCTACGCCCTGCAGGGCGTGGACGGGGTAGCCGAAGTCGCTTCAATCGGCGGATACGTCAAAGAGTATCAGGTGGATGTGGATCCGGATGCCCTCCGCACCTACGATATCGCCCTGCACGAGGTCGTCGATGCCGTGCGCGGCAGCAATCTCGATGTCGGTGCCCGCACCATCGAGATCAACGCCGTCGAATACGTGATCCGCGGACTGGGCTTCATCGAAGATCTGGATGACCTCCGCAAAACCGTCATCACCCAGCGCAATAACATTCCCATCACGCTCGACGAAGTCGCGGCGATTGAATACGGCCCGGCCCTGCGCCGGGGTGCCCTCGATAAGGCCGGTGCCGAAGCTGTCGGTGGTGTCGTGGTCACCCGCTACGGCGAAAACCCTTTGGCGGTGATCAAGCGGGTCAAAGAAAAGATCGCCGAGATCTCGCCCGGCTTGCCGAAAAAGACCCTGGAGGACGGCACCGTCAGTCAGGTCGAAATCGTGCCTTTCTACGACCGCACCGGCTTGATTTACGAAACCCTCGGCACGCTGGAGGACGCCGTCCGCCAGCAGATCCTGGTCACCATTATTGTCGTTGTCCTCATGCTCCTGCACTTGCGCAGTGCCGCGCTCGTCTCCGGGGTGCTCCCACTCGCCGTGCTCTTTTCCTTCATCGGCATGAAGCTCTTCGGGGTCGATGCCAACGTCGTCGCACTCTCCGGCATCGCGATCGCCATCGGCACCATCGTGGACATGGGCGTCGTCCTCATCGAAAACATCATGAAACACCTGGACGATGCCCCGGAGGACGAAAGTCGCCTGGAAGTCGTCTATCGGGCCTGCGCCGAGGTTGGCGGCGCGGTGGTCACCGCAGTCCTCACCACCATCATCAGTTTTCTCCCCGTCTTCACCATGGAAGCCGCCGAGGGGAAGCTATTCCGTCCGCTGGCTTACACCAAGACCTTCGCCCTCATCGGGTCTATTGTCGTGGCGCTCACCATCATCCCTCCGCTGGCGCACTGGTTCATTGCGGGGCGCTATAAATCGCATCTGGCCAAGCTCGGTCTCTGGGGCGGGATCGGGCTCATCGGTCTGCTGGGCATCGCCTTCATCGCGTGGTTCCCCTGGTGGCTGGGGCTGCTCATGGTGGCCGCCGCCGCATTCCATATCGCCGGCCCGAAGATTCCGGAAAAAGCCCGGCGGGGCACCTTGTTCACCTTCAACTTTCTCGTCGCCATTCTCGTGGCCATTTGGCTCGCCGCCGATTGGAAGCCGCTTGGCCCCGAGCTCCAATTGCATAATATCTTCTTCGTCCTGCTCGCTGTGGGTGGACTGCTTGGCTTTTTCTACGTTGTCACTCACTTCTACGCTCAGATTCTGGTTTTCCTGCTGCGCATGAAGACGATCTTTCTCGCGTTCAGCTCGCTCATCGTTCTCTCCGGTTTCGTCGTCTGGCTGGGATGGAGCGCCGTCTTCGGCTGGCTGCCGGAGGGGCTGCGGGAGAGTAAAGCCTACAGTGCGATGACGCACGCTATCCCCGGACTCGGCAAGGAGTTCATGCCCGACCTGGATGAGGGTTCTTACCTCTACATGCCGACCACCATGCCACACGCCTCCATCGGCGAGGCCATGGATGTCCTGAGCAAGCAGGGCATGGCGATCAATGCCATCCCCGAGGTGGAGAGCGCAGTGGGTAAACTGGGCCGGGTCGAGAGCCCGCTCGACCCCGCACCGATCTCCATGATCGAGACCATTATCAACTACAAATCCGAATTTATCACGGATGCGGACGGCCGCATTCTGACCTTCGCCTACGACCAGGCCGCCGATGCCTTCGAGCGCGACGCTGCGGGTGAACTCATCCCCGACAGAGTCGGACGCCCCTTCCGCCAGTGGCGCGACGAAATCCAGAACCCCGACGACATCTGGGCGGCGATCGTAGCGGCCGCCTCCATTCCCGGCACCACTTCTGCGCCCAAACTCCAGCCCATCGCCGCGCGCATCGTCATGCTGTCGAGCGGGATGCGCGCGCCCATGGGGCTCAAGGTCTATGGTCCCGACCTGGAAACACTCGAAACCGTGGCACTCGACATGGAGAAATTCCTGAAGCAGGTGCCTTCCATCAAGCCCGAAGCCGTCCTCGCCGACCGGATCGTGGGTAAGCCCTACCTCGAGATCGAGATCGACCGCGACGCCATCGCCCGCTACGGCGTCAAAATCAAGATGGTGCAGGACGTGATCGAGGTGGCCATCGGCGGTAAACCCATCACCCAGACCGTCGAGGGCAGGGAACGCTATCCCGTCCGGGTGCGCTACATGCGCGAGCTGCGCGACACGATCGAAGCCATCGAGGGCATCCTCGTGGCCGCGCCCAACGGCACCCAGATCCCACTGCGCGAACTCGCTACCATCCACTACGTGCGCGGTCCGCAAGTCATCAAGAGTGAGGACACCTTTCTCGTCGGCTACGTCATCTTCGACAAGCAAGACGGCTACGCCGAAGTTGAAGTGGTCGAGCAGGCACAGGATTTCCTGCAACAGAAAATCCGAAGTGGCGAACTGAACATCCCGGCAGGCGTGAGCTACAAATTCACCGGCAGCTACGAGAACCAGGTTCGGGCCGAGAAGAAGCTGCGCATCGTCCTGCCGATCGCGCTCTTCGCCATCTGGCTCATCCTCTATTTTCAGTTCAAAAAGATTGCCACCACCCTGATTGTCTTTTCCGGCATCCTCTTCGCGTGGTCCGGCGGCTTCATCCTGCTCTGGCTCTACGGGCAGCCCTGGTTCATGGACTTCAGCATTTTCGGGCACAACTTGCGCGAACTCTTCCAGATGGGCACGATCAACCTGAGCGTAGCCGTCTGGGTCGGCTTTCTCGCCCTCTTCGGTATCGCCACCGACAACGGCGTGATCGTCTGCACCTATTTGCAGCAGGTCTTCCGCGAGAAAAACCCGCAAAGCCTCGAAGCCATTCGCGCCGCCACCGTCGAAGCCGGCGCCCGTCGCGCACGTCCGGCCATGATGACCAGCGCCACCACCATTCTCGCCCTCTTGCCGGTCCTCACCTCCACCGGTCGCGGTGCCGACATCATGGTGCCCATGGCCATACCCTCCTTCGGCGGCATGTGCCTCGCCATCCTGACCATTTTCGTGGTCCCCGTGCTCTACTGCAGCTGGGCAGAAATCCGCCATCGGTTTCGCCAAAACTAAGGCATCAGCTGCACCCCAAATTTCTTACCGATCCAAACAGTGAGCGGGAGTTTTAGCGGTGAAATATCACCCTCGAAATAGCGGCTGAGGATGCTTTGTCCAACAGGATTCCGGCGGGCTGTTGGCAAGCACCCTCTTACCCAAGAGACCGAGATGTTCGCCTTACTCCATAGTAAAAGGTCAAATCGTTTTACAGCCATCCCATAGGGATGGGCTAAAAATTTAAAAAAGTGGTTGGCTCTGGCCGACTTCCGACCAAGGAAGTCGTGATGAAAAAAAACCAACCAAAACCAACCAAGCACAGTTCTGTCGTCTTTAATCAGCTTTGCAAGCTCATCCCTGTCGGGATGGTTCGCAGTTTGGCCACCCAGTATGGGGTGGACGGAAAGAGCCGGACTTTTTCGCCGTGGAGTCATGTCGTGTGCCTGCTTTACTGCCACCTGGTTCATAGCACGGGGCTGAACGATTTGTGTGACGCTCTGCGCCACCACAGTGCGAAGCTCTTGGCTGTGCGCGGGGCGACCCCGCCGAGCCGCAACGGACTCTCGCATGCGAACAAAGGCCGCAACGCGGACATGATGGAGGCGTTGTCCTGGAAGATGCTCGAGCATCTGCAAAACCAATTCCCGGGCTTCGGTCCGTCGGGGCGTTACAAGGGGCTGCCGCGCCGATTCAAGAAGACCGTTTACAGCATCGACTCTTCGACGATTACTCTGGTTGCCAACTGCATGGACTGGGCGAAGCACCGTCGGCGCAAGGCGGCGGCCAAGCTGCATCTGTGTCTGAACCTGCAGACCTTCCTCCCTTCGTTTGCAGTGATCGAAGAGGGTTCCCACCACGACAGCAGCCGCATGATTGCCCTGTGTGCCAGGCTGGTGGCGGGAGAGACGCCGTCTTTGACAAGGCCTACGTCCACTTCAAGCATCTGTTCTCGCTGACAGGACGGGGTGTTTTCTGGGTCACCCGAGCCAAGGACAACATGCGCTACCACGTCTGCAAAAAGCGCAAAGTGTCCGGCGACATCCTGCGGGACGACGAGGTCACGCTCAAAACCAAAAGCTCCAAAGCGGATTACCCGCAGCGCATGCGGCGGATTGTCGCGTTGATCGAAGTCGATGGGAAAAAAGTCGAGATGGTTTTCATCACCAACAACATGGACTGGGCCGCCTCAAGCGTCTGCGATTTATACAAAAGCCGCTGGGCGATCGAGGTCTTCTTCAAACAAATCAAACAGACCTTGCAGGTCTGCGACTTCCTCGGGCATTCCAAGCAAGCCATCCGCTGGCAACTCTGGTCGGCCTTGCTGATGTATTTGCTGCTGCGCTTCCAGGCGTGGTGTTCGGATTGGCCCCACAGCTTCGCACGCATATTCACGATGATCCGGGCGGTGGTCTGGGATCGGTTCGACTTGGGCGAGACCCTGCGATTCTATGGGACAGCAGGTGGCAATTGGCGAATGTGCATTCACCCGCAAACCGCATATCTGCCGGGTTTTGCTCCGTGAAACTGTGGGACAGCATACGGCCCATACGGTCAAAATCACTTACTTTTCAATTCTGACAATAGGTCAATTACAACCTCCAGCCCGCTTCAATACTCAGGCTTGATCTCACTCGTCATGCCCTATGGGATGACTGTGATTTCCATTCAATAATTGTCCGAGCACTGACGCATCCTGCTCCCCTATTCGCTTAGCAAGAACATCTTCTCCTTCGGAATAAAAGTTGGAAAATGCAGTGTCTTCGGGCACATTCGTAAACACTCCCGCCCACTTCAAATACTGCCGATTATCCGAACCCGAAAACTGCAGATGCCAACGCGAGGCATACTCATCAGCGGAGATATTATCCCAATCCTCTTCGACCATGTCCGACTCAAACCCACCACCGACATAGGCTTCGGCGGGCACGGCGGCATTGATGGCATAGTAGCGGTCGGGGCGAAAGCTGCCGCTTTGGATGGCGTGGCTGACTACCATATTGCCAAGGCTGTGCGCGGCCACCGTGAGATCACCAGTGTAGCTACTCAAGGCACCGTTCAAATGATCGCCCGTCTGGAAGGCTTGGAAGACGGCCTTGTGATAATCCAACCCGGTCGCTCCGTGCCAGGTCACACCGACGAAGCGGGCGTTGCTGCCCATCTGGTGCATACGCTTGAAGACCTCGGCGTGCCAGCCTCTGGCCTCCTGTCCGTCCACTTTGTAACCGTGGAGAAAGGCGAACGTCCGGTCGTTCACGCGGGCATCCAGCCAATTCGGAGCGGTCGATCGGTCTCCCGGCGCACTCACGTAGGGCGTGATGGCGCTGCCGTCGTATTCGGTCGTCACGTCCGTCAGGTTGACGTGGTGGAACATGTCCTCCACGCCGGAGAGGGCGATGTCGCGCTCGATTTCAAAGAGCTGCTGGCCTTCGTAGTAGAGGTGAAGCTTGAGCGGATCGGTGCTTTCTGAGTGCGCTTCCATCAGAAGCACGCCCTTACCCTGCATGACCAAGTCCACAAAATCCGACCCAAGGGAGGTGGGTGTGCTGCCAACCAACTGCGTGTCGAAATCGACCAGCTCCTTGGCTTTTGTTAGATCCGTCAGGTATGTCCGCGCCTGGTAGGCACTGAAGCCAGCGTAGCCTTGGGGGAATTCGATGTAGCGCAGAGCCGAGCCGCTTAGGCGGATATCGACCTGCGCCGGATCGTCGAACTTCGAGAGCACACCACCGAGATCAATATGCAGCGGGAAGAAATCGACCAGATCGCGCAGGCCATTGACGATGCCTGGGCCGCCGTTGTTGGCATTCGCACCCGGCTGGTTGGCCCCTAAAGGCACGTCGTCGTTGCCGACTTCGCCTGAATCATCGTCGTCGTTGATCCAGAAGTAGAAGGTTTGCGAGCCATTGTTGCGGGCGGCAAAAATGCGGTCGTTGGTGTTGATCGAACCGTCTCGGTTATGATCGACGTAGAGCCCCATGTCCACTAGCTCATAGCGACCGTCCTTTCCGGGCTTGAGACTGTCGGGGTCGATTTCAAATACTTCTTCCTCATTGATGCCGTCCCACTCGATGGTATCGACGATTTCGATGCCGGTCTGGTCTTCTTTCTCCGCCGTGTCGGGATTGTCCTCGGGGATGAAAAGCACGTAGTAGCGAATGGGGAATTTCTCGTCTTCTTCGATATCTACATCCCACTTGAATTTGAATTGCACCTTCTGGTAATCGAACCGCAATTCATTTTCGTGGACGTTGCGATAGGCGCTTGGCGTTGCGCTCCAGGTGCTGAAGCTATCTTCGTAGTCCTCGAGTTCGTTTTTGCCGTTGGTCACCATCATGGTGGTTTAGGGAAGATTGACCCTCGAACCTTCAACATCATCGCCAAAGAGATTTCGGCTGGTATCGAACTCCAGGTTGCGGTCGTTTGGAACAGGATTGAAGTAATAGGTGAAACTAACTTCCCCTTTGACGTTGATCATCAAGTCTCCGTAAATTTTTGCGTAGTTGGCCGATTCAATCTCTCCGTCTTCATCCAAAAGCACCCGTGTGCGAAGAAAGAACCCGACATCTTTGGGGCGAGACAGATATTCATTGCTTTTTATCCGAAAACCGTAAGCAGGCTCATAGCCCTCTTCGGGTGCTTGATGCGGCATACGCAAAATGCTTTGAGGAATAAAGGAATCGGTAACCCGAACTAGTCCCTCTTTCTTCTTGGGAAAAGCAACTTCCAGTGACAGATCCCAAAGCCCGGCTTCGAACTTGAAAGCATCTTCGGTGAATTCCTTACCTAGCCTCTCATACTTTCTTTGGATTGCCTTACGCCTTAAATCCAACGGCGAACGACGTTCTTCAAACTCAATAAAATCACGCTTGAAGCGTAACATCAAATCCGCGACTTCTCCATCGCCATGCGGTTTAACCCAATCGCCTGCGGCTAGATCGTAACCGCACCATTCACTGGTCTCTGGGATTTTGATAAAGTAGTTGCTATGATGGGAGCCTTCTTGAGTGCGCTTCGCATAAAGTGCAACTGGATTTATTACGCGTCGGAGTAGAATAGTTTTTTCCAGTTTATCGGGATACTCGTTCATTCCGAGATAATCCCGCTCTGCTGGGTTGTAGCCATAGTCGTAATAACCCTCTTTCTTTGCCCAGAACCAAAGTCCCAGCATAGCTGATCCAGAACATCTGAAGATTCCCTCTTCATTGGTTTTGCCTTCCTTGGTTTGACTGCCTTTTAGGTGCTGTAATCGCTCATAAATCACTCGGACTTCGGCACCCTCAACAGGTGTCCCCAGTTCATCGATCACTTTCACAGTTATGCTTTGCGCGTTCAAGATTATGGGCATTAGCCAAAGAAAAATAGTTACTTTATTCATTATTTAGACCTCCAATGTTAATCATGGCTTCATACATCATATATACAAAAGGCAAAGCGGTATCTCTAAAATCAGTGTGCGTCCAATTTCCTGATTTTTCCCCACTATGATCCTCGGTTGGCCAGAGGTTAGGATCTCTTCCTTGCGTCTGCATATCATAATTTACAAAACCTGGCACCGCATCGACAGCGACCGCGTCGGAAAGTGCAGGAACTCCGCGAGCCAGTAGGTCAAATCGAACATTGGGATCTGCTTGTGCCGCTTTATTCGAAGCCTGCGTTGGGTCAGTTCCTGTAAGATCAGACTCAAGGAATCGAGTGAATCGAGGCGTTAGCCTGATATTATCACCTGTTTCGTAGTCGCTGTTCAAGCGCCAACCTGCTTGACTTCGAGTTAAGGCAAGTGCGGCCAGAGACTCGAAGCCGGTCTTCCCTTTCACTAGTTCTTGGGCTTTCCATGCGCCAAAGCCGAAGTTAAAATTACCCGTCAGCACCTGTCCAATTACCGACGCATTATTGAGTCCAGGCCGTTTGTGTAAAACATCTTCACCTGAAGAGTAGAAATTGTGAACATCAGCACTGGCAGCGACTAAATCAAATGCGTCTAGCCAAGAAAGCTCACTTCGTGCGTCTCCACTCTCAAATTCATTATACCAGTTGGAGGCGTAGAAGTTTGAAGCAATATTCGTCCAGTCCTGCTCGACCATATCTGTCGACGAGCCACCCGACGCATAGGCTTCATTGGTTACCGCTGCGTTGATCATGTAATACCGGGTCGGAATAAAAGCACCGCTCTGGATCGCCTGACTGAGGACTAAATTCCCTGCGCTATGCCCGGCAGCAGTGACGTCTCCGCTATAGCTGACTGAACCAAAAGCGTTGCCCGTTTGCAGTGCCTGATAAACAGCCTTGTGGTAGTCAAGGCCGGTGTCGCCGTTCCAGGTCACGCCAACGAAGCGGGCGTTACTGCCGAGCTGATGCATGCGCTTGAACACTTCGGCTTGCCAGCCTCTTGAACGGTTTTCGCTCACGCCGTAGCCGTGCACAAAGACGAAGGTCTTGCCGTTTGTGCGTACGTCTGGCCAGTTATCAGTGCTCCATCTCTCGGTGCCGTCGAAGAAGTCACCCACGCCGGTCGCGAGCGATCCGTCGTAGTTTTTGGCATGTGCAGTCAAATCGTGGTGCAGATACATGTCCTCGACATCGCCCGTCCGAAAATGGAAGTCATCAAGAGTTAACACTTCTTCGTTGTCGAGGAAGACGTGCAGCGTCAGGGAGCCGCTGGTAACAGTCTCGTAGGACTCCATTAAAAGCACGCCCTTGCCTTGGCTGGCGAGTGTCACAAAATCGGAGCCGAGGGAGCGCGGGCTGCCCGCATTGACGCTGACAGCAGTAGTATCGTCGTCAGCCAAATCGCGGGCGGTGACCACGTCTTTAAGGAACTGCCCAGCCTGGCTCGGTGTGAAACCAGCGTAACCATTTTCGTATTGAAGGAAACGCAGCCCCGGTCCGCTCAACCTCAAGTCGATTGCTTGAAGGTCATCGAACTCGGAAAGCAAATCCTGAACATCGAACCAAAGAGGGAAAAAGTCCACCAAATCGCGCATGCCATCGACCCGACCGGACAGTCCGGAATTCGCGTCAGCATCGTTGCCGCGCTTCGGGACGTCATCATTGTGAACCTCGCCCGTAGCAGGATCATCGTCATCATTAATCCAGAATCTGAAGGGATCGCTTGAAGTGGCCTTATTGCGGTCGAATTGATCAATCGTGCCGTCACGGTCCCAATCCGGCACAATGCCGACTTGGAGCAACCGATACCGTCCGTCCTCGCCGGACTTCAAGCTGTCAGGATCAATCTCAAAAACGGGCGACTCGTCGGCCACGCCGTCCCACTCGATGGTATCGACGATTTCGATGCCGGTCTGGTCTTCCTTTTCCGCAGTGTCAGGATCGTCTTCGGGGATGAAGAGCAAGTAATAACGGATCGGGAATTTCTCGTCTTCTTCGACCCCGGCGTCCCACTTGAACTTGAACTGGGTCTTGCGGTAGTCGTAGCGCAATTCGTTTTCATGGACGTTGCGGTAAGCGCGCGGGGTCTGGCTCCAGGTGCTGAAGGTATCTTCGTAGACCTCGAGTTCGTTTTTGCCGTTGGTCACCATCATGGTCGTCGTGTTCTCGTTGGAGAGGACGGAGGAATAATTGATGGTAGCGTCTTCGTCATTCTCCCGATTCGGAGGGTCGTCGTAACCGCTGATCTCGCTTTCGCCGCTGCGACGAACCGGTGAATCGGGCGTGCCGCCGGTATTCACGAAGCTGTCGCCAGTCGTGGTCGAATCGCCGGTGATCGGATCGATTTCGATTGTTTTCGAACC
>Ga0100393_10004377_pt1 | contig 13024 bp, 10 predicted proteins | sample CryGeymeta201517_FD_81546 | JGI IMG/M metagenome (GOLD analysis project Ga0100393, IMG submission 81546) | Groundwater microbial communities from Crystal Geyser aquifers in Utah, USA - Crystal Geyser metaG 2015-17 | ecosystem: Environmental > Aquatic > Deep subsurface > Groundwater | place... | reverse complement strand
GAGGCAATCAAAGCAGAATTTGAGAAAAACAAAAAAGCGTAGGTCTATCTATAAAGACCAAAACATAAAAAAAACCTTCATTCTAATTTTAGAATGAAGGTTTTTTTGTGGAGTATGATTTCAATATGATAAAATAAATAAAATGAGCTTTATCGTTGATTTAATCAAAACTGAATTACATCATGTTTGTCATCATTCCTTACTCACAGCAAATCCCACTACCAAAACATCATCTATTTGAGGTTCGTTGCCTTTCCATTTTTCCATGACTTCTTCTAAAGTAGAGCGTTGATTTTCTAAGTTATGAGCTGTTTTATCTTTAGTATTCATATCTACTAATAGCTTTTTGAAATTTTTGGACATAAACTTTTTACTTATTTGTCCATCACCTCCAAATTGATCGACATAGCCATCGGAAGATAGATACACATTCATTTCTCCATTCAAGTCAATAGAATGGGTCGTAAACTCTCGTTTTTCTCCTTTGTTTTGCCAGCCTCCAATGGCTTTTCTATCTCCTTTTATTTCTTCAAAACCTCCATTCTTTACAATCCATAAAGGACGGTTTGCACCTGCAAATTCTAAGGTATTTTCCTTTCTATTTATGACACACAGCGCAATATCCATTCCGTCCCTAGAGGTACTTAGAATATTTGAGCTTGACTCATAATCTTGTTTTAAGATAGTACGAACGCCTTTATGCAATTCTTCCAAAATCTCAGAAGGATAAAATAATTGTTTCTCATTAATGATTTGATTGAGCAAGTTGTTTCCAATAATAGACATAAACGCCCCTGGAACTCCGTGTCCTGTGCAATCTACGGCTGCAATAACGGTCTTTTGTTCTTCTTTATGCTCCGAAATCCAATAAAAATCTCCAGAAACAATATCTTTTGGCTTAAAAAACACAAAATGCTCTCCCAAAATCGCATCTAATTCTTGTTTAGGAGGCAAAATAGCTTCTTGAATACGCTTTGCATACTTTAAGCTATCTGTTACTTTCTGATTCTGACTTTGTAATTCTATTGTTTTTTGCTCCAAATCGGCTGTTCGTTCTGCTACCAGTTGTTCTAGTTTTTGATTTTGAGATTCAATTAAATAACGTTGTTTTATTTCATTTTCTATTTTCTGATTTTTTTCTGCAATCGTTTTTTTGGCGAGTTGGCTTTTCAATACATTTATACGGTCTGCAAGTCCTAGAGATAATAAAATAACTTCTAAAGCAGAGCCGATTTGTATGGCATACGTCGTAATAAAATTGGTGGACAAAAGCCCAAAACCTTTAAAAATACTACACAAAATACCCATCCAAAACAATGACCAAGCTATCAAGAAATAAAGAGCTGATTTGTAGCCTTTTCGATAACTCATCACACCCATATAAAAAAGCAAGGTGGTAGCAACTATTCCAGTGATAGAACTTACTTTTATCATAACTTTATAAGGAAGAATAAAAGTTAAGAAAAGTTCCATAATGATTAGTGCTACAAAAAACAGCACCATTTTATCTATTTTGGGAAGGGATTCTTCTAAATGCAAAAACTGCCGAGCAAAAAGAAGAGATATAAATGAAAAAAAAGTAATAGAAAAAGGAACAGCAATATCATTAAAAGGATAAAAATTCCCCCATAAATATTGAAATCCTAATCCATTAAAGGCAAGTTGAAAAAGCGCAATCGAGGCAATGGTAAGGACATAATATAAATAGGCTCTATCCTTCAAAGAGAAAAATATAAATAAATTATAGAAAATCATCACGACAATTATTCCATAATAAATACCAAAACCAAATCTATCATTGGCTGTCTGTTCGCTAAAGGCTTGGGGTTGCCAAAGAACCAAAGGAAAAGTCATTGTACCTTGTGTTCGGAAGCGCATATAATAGGTTTTTGTCTTTCTAGCTCCAAGATCTACTACAAAAAGGAAGTCTGCATCTTTTATTTCTCGCTTATTATAGGGCATTTTATCTCCCAACAAGCGTACTTGTATAATATTTTGTGCGCTATCCACTTCATACAACCAAACCGAATCTAAGGCAGGATACTGAATTTCTAACCAACGAATTTGATTGACACTAGCTGTGTTTTCGATTTTAAACCTACACCAATACGAAGAAGAAGTATAACCAAAATTAGGTTTTGCTTCCGTAGAATTTTCGAAATCTAATGTTTTGATAGCTTCTTGTATCGACAAAAACTCTGTTTTGTCTTCTGCAATTTGAGAAGAGCTAGAAATAATTATTTTTTCTTGTTGTGGAGAAACCCAAATTTTCTCAAGTGGTTTGGAATCATTATTTTGAGCTTTTACCAAAAAAACAGGAATAGAGATAAGCAAAACCATTAAAAATAGTCTTAAATAGGTTTTGTACTTGTTTTCTCTATTTATCATATCCATTTTAATAAAACTTCTTTTGAAGGTGAGGTTATTGCTTTTTCTTAATAAAACGAACTTGAATTTCATTTGATTTATTTTCTTTTTTCTTCTTTTCTGCACTTCTATCAGTTGGAAATACAGCTCCCATATTCAAAATATCTTCTAAGGCATTTATAGTAAAAGGGTAAGTTTCTCTATCTTCGTAGGCTTTTTTCAAATCTCCTTCTACTGGCATATTATTATCTATGCGATTTTGTAACCAATCTTCATAGGCTATATCTTCATCAATTTGATTGAGTCTTTTCTGTTTTTCAAAAAATTCGGAAGCAGTCATAATATAGTATTATTTTAGAAACGAATATAAAACAAAAAATTGTATTTTCTACTCATTTGCTTCTAAATTATTGAATTGAGTATTTTTACTAAAAAATCACTTCAAAAACATTTCCATTTTTAGTTAAAATTTTGAATAAATAGGAACTAAAAAATAATTTTCAGTTTGAAATCTAGTGGAGTCTAAGATTAGGCTTTATTTTTGTATTTTTGGCAAAATACTACTTAAACAACTCTAAAGCAACAACTTAAAGATTAAAATATACGACTACTCAAATCTGATACTTTTTATTAATACTCCTTATTTGCTTATTAAATGCTCTTTTTGATATGATAATTCGAATAGCTTTTTTACTTTTATTCACTCTTGTAAGTTTTAGGTCTGTTAGAGCGCAAAACTCACTTTTTTCTGGAAACTACCTTTGGAATTGGGCAACTGTCAATCCTGCTGCAGTAGGTTCTGAAAATGCACTAGATATAAAAATGAATTATCGCAGGCAATGGAGTGGAATAGAAGGTGCGCCTACTTCTTTTTCATTTTTGGTACAAAGTCCAGTTTCTCAAAAAGCAACGGAGGTTTTAGCTCCCACTTATCATGCAACAGGAATAGAAGCCTATCATAATGAAGCTGGATTATGGAGTGAAACAGGGATTTATGCTCGTTACGCCTATCATTTAACACTTTCACAGCGTGATGAGTGGGATGCAAACTCTAGACTTCGAATGTCTTTTGGAGCTAGTTTTGGACTCAAAACGATTGGTTTTGATGCTTCAAGAGCTACTCTATACAATCCGAATGACAATGCGATTCAGAATAATCAACAAAGTACAATTCCTGATGCAAATATTGGTATTTGGTTAAGAAATGACCGTTTTTTTGGTGGTTTGGGTGTCTATCAATTATTTGAAAATAATGTAAATATTGGACAAAACGATAATTTAGAACGCTATTACAATCTATCAGCAGGTGGAAATATAAATCTTACTGAAAATTTTATTCTCTCTCCTTCATTTTTGATGAATCTAAACAAAACAACAGATATAAATTGGGATTTGAATACAAAACTAGCTTATAATGATTTGCTTTGGACAGCTATAAATTACCGTCATCAAAGAGCTATTCAAACTTTTTTGGGTACTCGTATTACATCTTGGTTAGATATTGCTTACTCGTATGAGTTTTCCACGTTCATAAAAAATAATGAAAACAATTTCAATTCATTAGGAACAACAAATGAAATTCTGATAGGAATTCGTCTTTTCAATAAAAACATAGATTCAGACACAAAAAGGAACTCTATTTTTTAAAATTCTGCTCAATAATAAAATACTATTTTGATTTCCTCTTTTCAAAAATAAACCATGAAAAATTATTTATTCTCCTTTCTCTTAACTCTATTTTTTTGCAGCTATTTTTCAATTACTAGTTTTGCACAATATGAATATAATGTCATTGCAAATGATTCTTTGGCTTTAATCGATATTTATCAAGCGACAAACGGCAGAAATTGGTCAGACCCTTGGCAACTCAATCAAAATGTAACTACTTGGAGTGGTGTATCAATAGAAAATAAGCGTGTTGTAGGTCTTAATTTGAATGGACGTAGACTTGTAGATAGCCTTCCCAATTCATTAAACAGACTTTCAGAGCTAAGAAGTTTGAATATTTCTTCTAATAATCTGACGGGTTCGTTAGAAATGCTTACTTCACTTTCTAATCTGAAATCATTGAGTATGGCAGCAACCAATTACAAAAGAAGTTATGGAAATGTTCCTTCTATTTTTGGGCAGATGCGCCAACTCACTTACCTAAATATTGCTCAAAATGGTTTTACAGCTCCTATTTCAGATACAACAGGATTTTTTTTATTGACTAATTTGGAAGAATTATATGTAAACTCTAATAGTTTTGCAGGAACAATGCAGTCTGAATTTGGAAATTTTAGAAATCTCAAAAAATTTAATATCTCGGCTTCTCGTTTTTCTGGAGTTTTGCCAAACTCATTGAAAAATTTGACACAATTAGAAGAGTTTTATCTATCAAATAATAATTTTAATTCTGATTTGGGAGAGATTATTTCAGTTATACCTAATTTGAGGGTTTTGTCAGCAGCTTTTAATCAATTAGGCAGAAATAGAGAATTACCACTTCCATTGTATAATCTAAGCAGACTGACCTATTTAGATTTGTCTAATAATGAATATAAACTCTATATTCGCCCACAGATTTCGAATTTGCAAAACTTACAAACACTTTTATTACAGAACAATAAATTATCTCAAAATCTTCCTATTTCAATAGGTAACCTATCAAAACTTGTAACTTGTAACCTTTCTAATAATTTATTGGAAGGAGAAGTGCCTATACGACTATATTATGCAACTTCTCTCAGAACACTCATTCTTTCTCACAATAAATTTAAAGATACTTTACCGACTGGTCTGCGTTTGCCTAGCGTTCTTTCTTATCTTGACCTTTCACATAATTTATTCCAAACAGAACCTCTTGAATTATTACCAAATTCTCCTATCAATGCAGATTTAGTATATTCTCTCAATTCTTTTACTAATTTATCTTATTTGGATTTATCTTTCAACAAGTTAGAACATTTTGAAAAAATTGATTTTTATGATTTAAGAAATTTGGCAATCATAAAATTGAATAACAATAAATTAAATGGAGAACTTTCTGAAAGAATAGCGACAGTTTCTTCTCTTAATTTACTCAATATTTCCACCAATCAATTTAGAGGAACTTTGCCTTCTCAAATAGGAAATATGAGAAATATTCAGACTTTTATTGCCTCTAAAAACAATTTTGAAGGAAAAATTCCGAACTCATTTTTTATACCTTCTTCTGCACTTCGTTTACTAGATTTAAGTAGTAATAATTTTTCAAAAATAGGAAAAATAGATTCACTCACACGTTTACAGAATCTAAATGTGAGTAATAATCGCCTTACTTTTGAAGTTTTGGAAGGGCATGTTTGGAAAGTGCAAAACTTTACTTATTCTCCTCAAAAAAATATTCCCATTATCGAACCTTGTTATTTGGAAGTACAAACAGCAGGAAAATACAATCATTATCAATGGTTTTTTAATGGAGATTCAATTCAAAATGAAACCGATTCAGTTTTGGCTGCCAAAAGAATAGGAACTTACTTTGTAAAAATAAAAAATGATAGTGTTCCTAATTTGATTCTTCAATCTGAAAATGCAATTATTACAGAATTTACTGTTCCTGATAATGGCTTTCCGAATGAAAATTTTAAAGACACTACCTTTTGCGACCCTTTTGAATATGAATTAAGAGCAACTTCAAATGCAGTAGAATATCTTTGGAGTACAGGCGATACGACACAAAATATAATTATTTCAGAAGAAGGAGTTTACACCGTTTGGGTCGACAATGGGTTTTGTACAGTCGTGGACACAGTAAAAATAAAATTTGCAGGAGTAAAAAATAATACGATTTCCTCTTCTCAACGAATTTGTAGAGGAGAAATGCCAAGCCTTCTGACAGGCGATTCTTCGCTTATAAATCATACGTATTTATGGCAATCTTCGACTGATAGTTTGCGCTGGACAGACTTAGATAGTACGCTCAATTATCAACCTAAAGAATTAGCTACTTCGACTTATTTTAGAAGAAAAGTAACTCCTGACACACTTTATAACTGTGATGCAAAATATAGTAACGTCATTTTGATTGAAGTTTCTAATCTTAAAATCGAAGCAAAAACTACAAATGTTTCTTGTTTTGGTGGAAATGATGGAAAAATTGATTTAGAAATTACAGGAGCTTTTGGAAATTATGAAGTTTTGTGGGAAAATGGAACAACTCAAAACTCCTTAGAAAACCTTACAAAAGGAAATTATACAGTAAAAGTAACTGATGATTTGGGCTGTCAAGATTCATTAATAATTGAGATGTCAGAACCTCAATTATTAGAAGCAAATTTAATTGTAACCGAAGCAACTTGTAATTCTGCACTCAATGATGGAAAAATTGATTTAGAAATAAGAGGAGGAACAGAACCATACAGAACTATTTGGACGTATCAAAACAGAACTATTGCAGCAAATACAAATCAAATTTCAGATTTAGAACCAAACGAAACAGAAGCCTATCAAGTCAAAATTACAGATGCAAAAGGTTGTGAAATTACGTTATCAGATTTTGTGATTCGTAGAAAACCGATTGATACTCGTTTTGAGTACGAATATGAAAGTTATTGTAGATTAGAAGTCAATCCAAAACCTATAATTTTAGGCAACGAAAACGGCTTTTTCTTTACAACTGATACAGGAATTTCTTTAGATTCTTTGAGTGGAGAAATTAAATTAAATCAATCTAATCAAGGAATTTATAAAATTGTCTATCAAGCAGACGAATGCTCGGCTGATACTATTTTTGTAGAAATTAATGAAGATTGTTTTGCAGGAATTCCGAATACATTTACACCCAATAATGACGGAACAAATGATACTTGGCAAATTCCATTTTTAGAGCGTTATCCAAATGCAGATATTGAAATTTTTGATAGAACAGGTAAAATTCTTTTTACTCAAAAAAATGGCTATCGCAAAGAATGGGACGCACTTCTGAACGGAATGAAACTCGCTGAAGGAACGTATTATTATAGAATTCGAATTAGTGATTCTTTGAAACCAATTATGGGATATATTTCGGTGGTGCGCTAATAAATTCTATCATTAATATCTGATTACAGACGATTGCTAAGGGAAAATACACATACATTAAAATTAATATTTGTGTGTTCAGTTCTGAGGAAACAAACACACAGCTTTAAATATAAAAAAACTGATTCAAGTATCACTACTTAAATCAGTTTTTATTATCTACAAAGATTTAAAAACTTGCCTTTGTTGGTATTTTAGAATAGCAACACCAACAAAAAACAAATTAAGCATTCGCAGTTTCCAAAACTTGTTTCATTGTAAGTCCAATATTTGCAGGAGAATCTACTACGTGGATTCCACATTCACGCATGATACGCATTTTTGCTTCGGCTGTATCATCTGCACCTCCGATAATTGCACCTGCGTGTCCCATACGTTTTCCTTTTGGAGCAGTTTGTCCAGCAATAAAACCAACAACTGGTTTTTTATTGCCTGTTTCTTTAATCCAACGAGCAGCATTTGCTTCTAAGTTTCCACCAATTTCACCAATCATAATGATTGCCTCAGTTTCTGGGTCATTCATTAAAAGTTCTACGGCTTCTTTTGTAGTTGTTCCGATGATTGGGTCGCCACCAATTCCGATTGCAGTAGAAATACCCAAACCAGCTTTTACTACTTGGTCAGCAGCTTCATACGTCAATGTTCCCGATTTAGAAACGATTCCGATTTTACATTTTTTGAATACAAAACCTGGCATAATACCTACTTTTGCTTCATTTGGTGTAATTACTCCTGGGCAGTTAGGACCTACCAAACGACAATCTTGTTTGTCCATTACATACGCCTTTGCTTTTACCATATCCTGTGCAGGAATTCCTTCTGTAATAGCAATAATTACTTTGATTCCAGCATCAGCAGCTTCCATAATCGCATCAGCAGCATAAGCAGGTGGTACAAAAATAATTGAAGTATCAGCCTTTGCATCTTCAACAGCATCAAGAACGGTGTTATAGACAGGCAAACCTAAGTGCAAAGTTCCACCTTTGCCTGGTGTAACTCCACCTACTACATTTGTTCCGTATTCGATCATTTGCTCGGCATGGAAAGAACCTTCTTTTCCAGTAAAACCTTGAACAATAATTTTAGAATCTTTATTTACAAGTACGCTCATAGTCTGTATAGTTATTTTTTGTGAGTGTAAAAAATGATATAGACAAAAATACCTTTTATTTTGATAAAATAATAATTATGAGATTATGATTTTGGAAAAATGTTGGAAATTACTGTAGCTCATTCTTTAGAGTGAGAAGTATATAGCACAAGAAAGTAGGTAATTACTTCTCATTATTATTACTCATTCTTCAAATGGTCTAAATATAATATTCCGTCAAGGTGGTCTATTTCGTGTTGAAAGATTACAGAAGTAAAACCATCAATGATTTCTTGGTGCAGTTTTCCGTCTAAAGTTTGGTATTCAATCGTTATTTTGTCTGGACGAATTACTTTTTCTCTACGGTCTGGAATAGAAAGACAGCCTTCCATTGTTTCTTTTACTTCATCGCTATATTTAATGATTTTAGGATTGATATAGACTTCAAAAGGCATTTCTTCTTTTACTTTATCAAATCGTTTTACCCAAATAATACGTTTATTGATTCCTACTTGTGGTGCAGCAATTCCTACTCCTAATGAATTGGGGTTACGAACTGTTTTGAAAAGTCGGTGTACGAAATAATGAATCGTTGTATCTGTTGGATTAAATGCTACTTCTTGAGATGTTTTTCTCAAAAAAATAGAATCCTCTTTATTGGTAATTTTCCAAACACGCATCGCTTGACTAGAATCTTGCTCATAAATCAATTTTAGTTCTTCGTCTGAAAAAAAGGAAGTACTAGAAGTAGATAATAAATTAGTTTTGCAAGAATTAAGAATAAGTAGTGCAAATACGAATAAGAGTATGTAGTTTGATTTCATTTTTTATAAATTTATAATAAACCTGTCAGACACTTTCAAGTGTCAGTACAGTTAAAAGTGAATTGTCTGACACCTTAGAGGTGTTCTGACAACAAATATATACTAAATTCAATTTTCAACTAGTATAGTGTAAAACTATTCAATTTTTAGTCAAAAAAAATAAGCAATTACATTTTATTGTAATTGCTTATTCTTCATTAATTGGAAGAGATATTTGTCCGATTATTTAATTATCATAGCTGTTTTTTTTCAGTTACCAGTTACCAATAATTAGTAACCAGTTAATTTCAAGTGTTTTATAATCTTATGCCGAAGCTAAACGCATTCAGTTTTGGTAAATTAGAGTTTTCTGTGAAGAGTGTATTGATGTCATAATTGAAGAAAAGACGTACACCACTAGCAAATTTGTTTTCTCCAATTCCAATTTCTGCTCTTACACCATATCTCCAATCATTTAAACGGAAGTTAGAATGTTCTTTATCTTTCTGACGGTCGCCACCATCGTAATAAACAATTTTGGTATAACTGCCTACTCTGTATCCTGCATATCCACCAAAGGCTAATTTTAGACCTCGTTTGTTGTTTTCTGCAAAATCTAAATGAACCATTAAAGGCAAATTGATATAAGCAGCCGTTAGTTTTGATTTGTCCAACGACGTTTCATATTCTGGAAAATCAACTCCATTTCTTGTTTCTAAGGCGTAATTATCTCCTGAAAACATAAAGTTATTCCAAGAGACTTCTAAGCCATATTGTATCAAAAATGGACTTTTCTTTCCACCAATTTGAGTTTTGAACATCGAGCCAAAGGCAAAGTAACGAGAACCCCAAGAGCGCAATTCATACGGTTTTCCTGTTGGTGTTTCTCCAAAATTTCCATTCTGAAAATAGTTATTCAATCCAAAATCAATCGGAATTTGATGGCGTGTTCTTCTCCAAAATGTATTTCTATCTTCTTTATCATCGTCATCACGTTCAATACGAATTCCTCTTGAACCAATAATGATAGTACGTGTTTTGGTATTTCCTTCTATTTCAAACGAATCTTCTTTTTTAGAATCGGTTTCTATTTTTTCTTCGCTTGTTGTTTCGATTTCGCCATTATTTTGATGCGCTTCTTCAAGGTAATTGGCTGTTCTTTGCATAATCAAATTCCAATCAAGATTACGAATTTCTTTTGCATCTTTTGGGTTTTGAATATAAACAGTTACTTTACTACTATCGCCAAAATCAATAAGTACCGTATCGGCTTGTGATTGAGCAAAAGAGTTTGAAGTAATAAAGAGTGTAAATCCAACCATTAACATCAAAACAAAAAATGTTTTTAGAGTAGATAGATTAATCTGCTTGGATTTCATTGTTTTGATTAGATTGATTAGTAGTTGTTTTTTCGGTTGCTTTTTCATTATTCGGAAGTATATTTTGTAAATTAACTTTTTTACCAGTTTTTAGATTCCAAACTTCTTTCAAGACATTTTTTGCTTTATCAAACTGTGAAGGATTTTCATTTGTATCAAACCCTGTTGCTTGACTTGTATTCATCATATTTTCATTATTTCCTACCTTAACAGTAATCGCAACAGTCTGATTATCAAGGTTTAATTGATGTGTAGAGGTGCTATTTTTTTCTTTTTTAGTAGAAAAATCTGAATTCTGAACTACAAAATCACTTGCCCAAACATTGTCTGCAATGTGTGTGCTTGGATTCGTAAATGTCTTATCATTCATTTTATCCTGCGACTTTTGATTCTTGATTTTGGTTTGGTCTTTTTCAAGACTGGCTACTGCTTTTTCAATAGGGTTTTGAGAAATAATTTCTTTTACCTTTTGAGTTTTAGAAACAGTATTTATTTTATTAATTGTTGGGGGTATTTGTTGCTTAGTAGATGCGATTGCATTTGAAGAGGTTGCTTCTGAATTTTGATTTTTTTCTTTTTTATTTTCTGAATTTTCAGCCAAAACTAGAATTGAATTTTCTGTTTTATTCAAATCATTTGTTAGTTCTGTTTTATCAGAATTAGCAATCGTATTTGTATTTATGTCATTTGAATCAGAAGGCGCAAAAAAGACAGCCCAAACCAAAAGTGATGCAGCAATACCACTCAGAGCCGACCAAATAGGAAGGTAAGAACGTTTTGCAATCGTTTTTGTAATGGGAGCAGCTTCTCCTTTTTTGTCTGCTAATCCGTGTTGAATTCTTCTCCAAACGTGGTCTTCAGTAGGAACAGCATGATTTTGTAGAGCTGCCTTAAAAAGAAGGTCTAACTCTGAATCAGAATTAAAATCATTTCCAGAAAAGTTATTTTTTTGATTGTCCATTATGACGTATATGTTGTAAAAAGATTTTTTAGAATCTCTTTGTAAAAGGCAAATTTTTTATTTTTTTTATGACACTTGGAAAGTGTCAGCTAGATTTTATAACACAAAACTTTGAACAGATTGACTATTCAATGTATCGTCTGTATTTGTATCTATTTGTTCTAACCATTTTTTGAGTAATGCTCTTGCTCTACTGAGTTGAGATTTTGAGGTGTTTTCAGAAATTCCCAATTTTTCAGCAATTTCTTTATGAGAAAATCCTTAAATCGCATACATATTAAAAACAGTTCGGTAGCCGTCAGGTAATTGTTTGACTAAAGAAAGCAAATCTTTTGTTTCTAAAGCCGTAGAAGCTGGATTATTTTTTCCTTTATAATCGGCATTTTCTATTTCTTCCATAAACACTTTTTTGCGTTTTCGGATAAGCCCTAGAGCTTCATTGCTTACAATTCTGCGAATCCAACCTTCAAAACTTCCTTCGCCTTTGAAAGAATCCAAATGTTCGAACACTTTCATAAAAGCAGTAACTAGCACATCTTCGGCTTCGTGATGATTGCCTACATAGCGCAAAGCGACACCGAACATTTTACCAGAATGCTGTTCATAAAGTTGTTTTTGAGCTTTACTACTACCGTTTTTACAGGCTTCTATCAGTTCGCTTTCCGATAGTTCTTGAGTAGAGCGTTCTTTATTGCGAAGAAATCCGAACATAAAATTATTTCATAAAAAGGGTTGAATACGTATTTTTTTAAAGAAATACGTCAGATTAAGTTGTTTTTGTTTCTTGCTTAATTAGATGCAGAATGTTTTGAGAAGGTTGCGTGATGGGTTGAGATTTTTTAGAAAAAAATAATAGAACCTAAAAGAATGAGAATGAAATTATGTATTTTTACTTTTAACCAGAAATGTACAATTACTTATGGAAATAGAAGACTTTTACATTTTTCTAGGTTATTCACTCACTCGCATTCCTCAATGGGGACATTCTCGTACTTTGATAAGTATTTTAGAGCGATTTGAATTGACTGAATTTTTTAATAAAAATTATTTATCTAAAGAAGATTTTGAAGTAGAAAAAGAATTTTATAGCAGTCAAAAGAAAATTTGAGTACAAAGAATGCGAACCAGCTTTAAAGCGAATTAGAGAATTTATTCCTAAAGAAAAAGTAGAGTTTTATAATTTGATTTTAGGAATTGAGGAAGAATAATAAAACAGTTATTTCTACCTCTTCTTTCTTGATTTGTTTTACTTCTTAAATCTGACTTCATACTTCTGACTTTATTTAATCCTCCAAAGTCTGTAAATCTTTCCAAATACGCTGAATGACATTCTCTTCTTTTGGATTATAGACCCAGTTGTGGTCAAAAACTTCTAAAATTT
>Ga0100393_10004365_pt1 | contig 13049 bp, 14 predicted proteins | sample CryGeymeta201517_FD_81546 | JGI IMG/M metagenome (GOLD analysis project Ga0100393, IMG submission 81546) | Groundwater microbial communities from Crystal Geyser aquifers in Utah, USA - Crystal Geyser metaG 2015-17 | ecosystem: Environmental > Aquatic > Deep subsurface > Groundwater | place... | reverse complement strand
TATATTGGAATCCATGCCCTCGCGCGTCTCCAAAACAAGCAGATTTCTCTGTCGCATACGCCCGAGATGGAAGTCCTACAGAAGCTTATGGAGCTCGATGATCGCAGTCGTTACATCTGTCTCAATGCAATTGCGAACCAGCTTCGTTATCCTTCGAGCCACACGCACTACTTTTCTTGCGTGATGCTCTTTGTCTTCAGCGAGACAAAGAGTTTGGCCATCAAGGAACAAGTTTCTCGTGTTCTCTTGGAACGTCTCATCACCCATCGTCCCCATCCCTGGGGAGTCCTTGTGACTTTGTAAGTGTGAATTTGTGGTTGCGTGATTGTTCTTCCATGAAAAAAAAACTAACTTCGCATCATCCTGGATTTGTTGTTTGATTCATAGCATCGAATTGATTAAGAACAATCGCTATCAATTCTGGCAGATGCCTTACGTCAAGGCCAGTACTGAGATTGAAAAAGTCTTTTCGAGTGTTGCCAAAAGTTGTTTGAGTGGCACCTCGCAGCGTAGTCCGCTCATTGTCGGTGGGAGTGGCAGCGGCGAGGATTGATAAAATGTTTGTTGTGCGCAAAGTTAGCCCAAGTAAAGGGGGCTGTATAAAATTGAACATGTTTGAAGAATAAAATAATGCATGTGATCCATAAATAAATATAAATATACTACGTACTACACGAAGTAATGGGTTACCTCCCGATTCATCTTGTAGGTAGCTAGCAAGAGTAGTAAGAAGACACCAACTACTACAGTACCAGGTACTGATGAAGTAGCTACGATAGTGCTGTTGAGCAACCTGACGTAAAAGCAGAAGGGTCCGGGCTGGGATTCGTCGAGTTCTGTTTGCGTATCAATATTACTATTTTGGGTTTTGTTGGCTTTGTTCATCTTGTGATGAGCGGGCATAAGGAGCTTCAGAGGTGTTCTTGTGAAGCATGTGCGCGTGGCTTCGCATCGCTGCACGAATGAAATACAGAAAACAAAATTCGAGAAGATAGATGAGAATGCGACCATAAAAACGAAAATTCAAAAAACAAATACAAATACCCCAAAGTGTGTCGCCTATATTTTTTTCGCGGTAACCTTTTCTTTTCTTGGTCATAAACAATCCGCGATGGCCCTCCAACAGAACGCCCACATCATTAGACCAACATTTATGCGTTCTGAAAGGGTTTCAAGCAACCAGGAAAAGCTCAACGAACTTGTTTATTACGCCACAATGGCACCGTCCAGTCACAATACGCAGTGCTGGCGCTTCAGAGTAAATGAAAGTTTGAACACGATAATGGTGTTCCCAGATTTCAAGCGACGCTGTCCAACTGTTGACCCGGACGACCACCATTTGTATGTTTCGCTTGGATGTGCTGTAGAAAATTTGGTTTTGGCTGCTGAGGCTCGTGGATATAATCCTCAAGTCGACTCTTCCAGCCCAGAAGATGGCATCCGTGTCAAGCTGTCCCCAGGCGACGATAGTAGTCTTGCAAGGACGACGGCAGATTTGTTCGACGCTATTCCAAAACGCCAAGTTTCAAGATGTGACTACGATGGAAAACCCATCAGCCAGGAAGAGCTTCTTCAGTTAGAACAGGCGGGAGCGAGTACTACCAGAGGTGTAAACGTACGTGTGTTGCTCGTCACTGATCGCAAAAAGATGAATGATGTTTTGGATCATGTAATTGGTGCCAATACGATTCAGATGAACGATCCCAACTTCAAAAAAGAACTAGTTTCTTGGGTTCGCTTCAACGAAAAAGATGCCGCTGCTCGCGGTGATGGACTCTACGGAAAGTGCACCGATAATCCAGCAATCCCGACTGTTATAGGCAAGCTGATTTTTAACATGGTTGCTCGCGCTAGTACGGAAAACAAAAAGATTGTAAAGCAAGTGGAAAGTAGTGCAGGCTTTGCAATCTTTGTGTCCGAACGCAACGATGTACGCCATTGGGTTGAGACTGGTCGTTGCTACGAACGGTTTGCTTTGAGAGCCACAACTCTTGGAATTCGGAATGCATTTTTGAACCAGCCTGTGGAAGTTGAAAAAGAGAGGCCATTGTTTTCGGCCATGTTGGGCTTGAAAGAATCGGAGCGCGCTGATCTAATTGTTCGATTCGGTAGTGGGCCCGAGATGCCGATTTCCCCCCGTCGTCCTTTGGAAGACGTTGTAGAATGGATGAATGAGTAAGCTCTTTCCATTTCTCTAGACATGCTGTTACCGTTGCGTTCAAAACTACGTTATTTAACATTGATAAAGGAAGCTCTAGTAATAGTATTTAATGATGTTGAAAATTGTATTTTGATAACGTTCGTAGACTGTTGTAAATTCATTGCTATGTCACGCAGCGAACATCCACCCCAAGCTTTGTTCATTGCCTCTTTCCCCCATACAGTCTAGTATTTCATAATGTTCTGGAAATATTTATTTAAAAAAAAACACGTTTTTTCTTATGTTAAGCATTGTTGTTGTCTTCAAAAATCCAAGGATGAGCCTCCCTGGCCTTGGCTTCTTCTTGGGCTGTCATTTTGGGTAAATTCAAAATTTTCCTAATGTCTTCGGCCGACTTGCCATTCAATTGAAAGGTTACCTTGAGGCAGGCCAAATCCAAGAGTGGTTTAATTCCCATATAGTTGGCCGCCGACAAGAGATCAAACAGCATGTTTTGACTGCAATATTCATCACTGACAAAATCGCGGTACCATTGGACTTTCATAATCTTCATTTTGATTTGGAGTGTATGAGAGAGGGTATGTTAAAAGGAAGAAAAAAAAAAATCAATTTTTTTTCGTAAGAAAAAAAAAAAAAAAACACAGATTAAAAAAAAAAAAAAAAAAAGACGAGAAAGCCTTCAAATGCGACTTGTGTCCATCTACTATTAGACAAACATCAGCACATCATGTCACGTCGTAATATTATACTCTAACTTACCTGTTCGAAGGTACTTCCTCCTAAAGGACTGGGAATTTCGGGCATGACTTCTTGATCGTAATGTTTCATAAAAGCTACTACCTTCTCCAAACAATCTTGTTGAACACGAAGCACATCGATGACAGGCATTTCGTTTGCGTCGTCCTCATTATCATTATCGTCATTATCATTATCATCATCATCGTCTCCCAAACTATCGCGAACGTAGTCCGCTAACATGGCTGCCTTCCGAGGAATTTCAAAGACTGCTCCATCATTGGATTTTAACTGAATTATTCGAGATTCTGACATAATTTTATGATGTACTGTATTGTGTGATGTCGAGTGCGGATAAGAGAGGAAGCCAAACTTGTTGTAATGTCAAATAAATAATAGTAGTGTCGTTAAGATATTCGTATCGTGCTTTTCTTATGCCGTGCTGATCTCATTCCGTCGTGTTTTTTGAGATTTTTTTTTCTGTTGAAACAGACGACTATTAGGTGCTGCAGTCTACCAGGTAGATAGTAGTAGTACTACTATACGCCGGCGTACTGCGACTCTACTACTAGCTAGTCTAGTACTCCTCCCTTTAACTGTCATGAAACCTTAACTCTACTGAATTCTTTACTGACTTACTAGATCTGGGACTCCCAAAACATCAACATGTTTCGTCAACTCGCATTTTTCTGACTTTATCGCAAACGAATTGTGACACCATTTTCCAAATGTGGTGACGATGGTATCGGTAGCAACAGCACTGATTCCATCGTACAGTTCCAATTTGATTTTGCTGTTCATTGTGTGCTTTTCTCATTACTCTGTGGGTAGCTCTTGGTCTTCTTCCAATTATCCAAACGTCGTTCGAGGATCGTCCTACTCCGATCCTTCCACCGCCGCGCTTATAGCAGCAATGAAAACGCAAGCAAAACAACGACAACAGCAGCAGCAGCAGCAGCAGCAGCAGCAGCAGCAGCAGCAGACCATGGTATCACGAAAATCATTTCTTCAATCTGCAATATTAAGCAGTACTTTGTTGTGGAATCCTATTCATGCGTTTGCTGTTGGAAACAATAAGCTAACAACTGCTACCACTACCACTGCTACTACTACCACTAGTATAAATTCTGCAACCGAGACAACCGAAACAGTACCAGCTTCCATTGTTCAGTATCAGGCGCTGTCCCTTTCCATGGGATCTTCGTACGGAGACGCGACTGTACCCGTGGCCTGTTGGTATCCCACTGCGATAAGTACTAGTATCAGCAATTCTGAGAGCGCATCATCATCATCATCATCATCATCATCATCATCATCATCATCATCATCATCATCATCAATACCATCGTCGTCCAAAGTAACGTATCCTCATCGCATTTCCGTTCGAAAAATTGGACAAATGTTGGCCGGTTGGAATTTTATTCCAGCCTTTGTGGCGCGCGATTTTTCCTTGACTCCAACCCTACCAGTGTCCACTACTACTAGCGGTGTTACTACTAGCTCTTGTACTACTGCCAGTTGCACTATGAACTTGCCTGTCTCCGAGGTGCCCGTCGTTTTATTGGCACACGGATACGTGGGAAGCCGTTTTGATTTGAGTCATATTGCCGAAGCACTGGCAGCGGAAGGATTTGTATGTTTCAGTCCTGAATATCCCGAATCATTGGCCGCTTCGTACGATGCTCGTCATCCAGGACTGGACCGGACTGTCATTACGCAACAATTGGTAACGACATTGACGACCGATTGGAATGTAAAAGCAACATCGTACGGTATCGTGGGACATTCGTTGGGTTGTGGTACCGCCATTCGAACGGGAGATGACAATTGGTGTCGTGTGTGCATTTCCGGCAATCCATCCGTCCAAGTTCCCGGCAAGGTACTGCATATCACGAGTATGAATGATGGAGTCGTTCGATTGAGAGCGCGGGGGATCAATAATAATAATAATAGTATCCCACCGGATTACGTACGTCTCGAAGAATCTACATTGGCACAACAAATGGCTCACGGTCTACCTCCACGAGCCGTTATGATATTTGATCGACCCGATGGTCCCAACCATATATCGTTCTTGGCCGAGGGAGTGGACGATGCCATGGTTGATTTTTTGTCGCCCCTGTTGCCGTTGGCACAAGCCTTGTCCATACCAGTTTTGGATTTTGATCGCTACCAGGTGTCTCGAGATTCTGTGGCCACTGCCAAAGTCGTCAGACCATTGGTAACGAGCTTTCTCAAACAAAACATGATAATGATGCAAGCTTGAATGGTACAGTATTTGCTATGATATAACGATAGTAGTGAGCAACGTTACTCGCGTTGCTTTTTTTGCATTCGAATCATTTACTAAAAAAGACTAGGTCGGATGCTTATAAATAATGTCACAATGAATCCTCCATGACACTACCAAACTGGGGGGCAATGTCTTTGTTTTGAGTACTTCGTCGAGCGAGATTCTGGTGGTGGTGTTGCTGTTGCTGATGATGAATCATACAGAGAAGAGAACCAACCTGGTGTAGAATAATACGAGTATTAGCTAGTAACTGTTGAAACAGGTTCCTCCCTTGTTTACATTCTTCTGGACAGTCAAACAACATCAACCTTATTATTGTATTGTGGAATTTAGCATTTCTTGGTTTTTTTATTTGGTTCTTTTTTATTTACTGAAGCTTGGCCTTCAACGATTGCAGAGTTGTTTTTCTGTTTGTAGAACCTCCACCTCTCTGCAACAATCGATTTCCCTTGTCACGACGTAGTAAGAAGCCCCGATTGTAATAAATGGTACGAAAGTGACTGGCATACCAAAGTCCCAACATCACCAGTAAAGCCGCTCCCATTCTTCCAAAGGCATGATGCTGTTCGTAATATTGTTCCCATTGGTCGTGCCATTCGTGGACGTGGTTCATCATCATCGTCGTCGTGGTAGCCGCCGTGTTGGCAGTGGTTGCTGTAGCAGCTAGAAAGAGCTGGTGCAATCGATCAGGACACGAGATTGGTTCACATAAACTGTGTTCTAACAGACGACGTATTTCGTTCTGTCGGTGATCAAAAGTAGTTGTCGTCGTCGTCGTCGTCGTCGTTCCGGTAAAGCAATCTCGTACCAGTTGTTGACAAATACATTTTTGGGCACGCATATGATCTTCGTTACAGGGTACAGTAGCAGCAGCACCAGCACCACTACCACTGTCGTACAATACAGCCGTCGTATCGTACGATTCTTTGTTCCACAAGGAACGACGAACAATAGCTTGGTCGTATGTGCCCAATCCACCACTACCTGGACCATAGTAGGGTTCCAATTCCATGGCACGTTGCGAACAAGAAGGTAATCCAGGACACCAACTGGTGGCGGGGCATGTGAATATCCATGTTGGACCATTATTAATACTATTATTATTATTGTCGTCGTTGCTGCTTTGTTGTTGGAATTCATGTGCATGATGATGATCCAAATGACGATCCAAATAGTATTGACTACTGAAGATTTTTCCACAAAGTCCACATTCGTACCAGGCTGTGTGTTTCCAAGAATGTGTACCTAATCTGTACAGAGCCGACCGGGTACTGATTCCGAGACGACTATTGGCAGCCGCTTTCGGTGGTGGTCGTAGTACAATAGACTGTTCTTCGTGATACCTCAGTATATCCCGATCTGGCAAGAGAGGACATTGATTGCTGTTGTTGTTATGGTGCTGCTGCTGCTGCTGCACATTGGGTGCCAATGATCGTTCCAGTAACTGCCACACCGTGAGCATCGACACATCATCATCATCATTATTATTATTATTATCATGTTTTCTGTCCTTCTTGACGTTATCAACTGACATGACAGCATATTTCAATTGTTGAAACAACAACGATCTAGCAGCTCGACTTAATCTGCGATCACAAGTACTGGAATGTGCCGACTGCATCGTAGTAGATGTTGTTGTTGTTGCTGTTGCTCTTTTCTCCGTGCCGATGCTTCGACTGGAGACGTCGTGTAAAACATGAGTCCCCAGTTGTTGTTGTTGTTGCATCTCATCAGCAAAATCATCTGCTGCTGTGGATGTAGAATCCTTGTTGATACTCATGGTGCTTCTTTTTTCGAATAAGAGGGGAGCTAAAAAGACAGACGAGGACCTTTATGATTATTCGAACGGCAAGTAGACATAATAATAAAAGCTCAAGAGACTGATTAAAAATTTTTGTTGTAGTCGTATTTACGCTAAGATTAGCGATGGAGTTATCGAGAGCTGATAACCTGATCAACACATCCAACAACACTACGATCCAACCAGCTTCACATCATCGTATCCTGCGTCGCAACAACAACGACAACGATGATTTTTTATTACTCGTCTCCTCTACCCCATTCTTATAGTAAGAACATCAAATAATATTTGCAGCACCACAGTAAAACACACAACATTAAAAATCAAAAGAATGACCGACATCTCCAAAAAACGAACAGCTCCTTCTTCAAATGGCAATAACGACAACGAGGCGCTCATTGATTGCTTGCCGTATGTTGATGTCATGGATGATAAATACGAACAGTACGCTCTGTCGTTGATTGAAGAAGAAATGAAGCATGTTCAATCACCACGTCGTCGTCGTGAAGAATTACAGCAACCATTACCGCCCGTTACATTTCGTACACCCATAATGAAAGAAGAATATCTGTATATAATGAAAGCAGCAGCAGCAGCAGCACAAAACGAACCGGAAAAAGAAGACGGAGAAAACGAAACAACAACGCATCGTTCAGTCGTACCCCGCAACAGTAACTTTCACTATCGTGTTGTTGTTGATCCTCCTAAAGATGACGAAGAAGACGTTCAAGTTTGGATGGATGCTGTTCGTGATGCTCGGATTGACTACGAATTGGAACGTTGTCGCAGTATAACACTGGAAGCGAAAAAGGATCCAGGTATGGCCTGGTTATGGAAACAATGGATTGGACTCTTGGATCGTGACGATGTTGCTATGCAGGCTCGGTTGGATAGAGAACGTCAAATCGTTGATGCTATTAATTTAGAACGCAGTGAAGCACAACAAGCTGCCAGGACTCGATTGCAACGATTAACGAACAAGTACCAAGCCGCTTTGGAACGTCGGTTTCGTTTGCAACAAGCTATTGTAACATTGGAACAAGAATTGAAGCAGCAACAGCAACAGCAACAACAGCAACAGGAGTGAATAGTATGAAGCTATGTGGTTTAAAATAATAATAAAAAATAGATTCACCCAGACAGTCGTCATTTTGTGGTTTTGGGGGCGAGTAGTCTAGTACTACTAGACTACTACTATTCAACAAATAAACTGGCAGGCCAGAAATGACGACAGACATGGCCACGATGCTGAAAACTAGACAAACTGCAGCAACCAGACAAGCTGTACGGGAGATCCAACAGCTATATGAAATGAAGGACGAAGTACTTCCAGAGTTCCAATATATTCTAGACCAGCCTATAGAAACGGTGCTCCAGCTCAAAGGCAACCTTATGAGGTGTTGGATCAATACACATAAGTCTATTTTGACAAAGAGGAGTTACAATACAGCCCTTCCTGCTGATTGACTATTGGTGGGGCATGGAGCCCCTGGGAATTTTTTTATAACAAACCAAATCCTCCAGCTTCCACAACCCACCAATTGTAACTCAAACCCCGGGTGCGTGTCACCCAATTTAAATAGCAGATCCTGTCCTCCTTCATGGAGGGTGTGGTCCGGTTGTGATCAACTCTGTCACCCTTTGGGGTGCCAATGGTTGCCTTCGGGTAACCTTGGCGCCCTGCGGGCGCCATAGTTGTGATCCCCGTAATTAGACATTCAATTTTTTTTTTACTATTCAACAAATAAAAACTATAGATTTCTGTTTAGATTTTAGCTAGACTAGTGATTATTGTTATTATTTTTATTATTATTTATACACGTGAGAGAAAAAAGAAGTGGTGAATTTTATAAATATGAGCTTGCCTGCAGTTCCAAACATTGTCAAGAACAGTCATAAAAAGGTAGTAGTAGACTAGTCAGTAGTAAGTGGTAGTGCCCCGCCTCCCTGTTTACACTCGGCCATTGTTCGTGATGAGCGATCCTACAGCAGTACTTGTTTGTGGGTAGGGACTTGCGAATATCAATAGTTTAGCAATCGATGTAAGTTGAAAGTTCACGTGATGGTTCTTCATCATCTTGCGGTGTTGCTGCTGCTGCTGCTGCTGCAGGGGGTGGGGAAGTGGGGGAGTTGTCATCATCACAAGCGGTTGCCTCATCCCTAGTAGCGCTGTTTGTGCACGTGTCTTCTGCATTCATTACAGACTCGACAGTATTGGTGATGTCCAAGGCAAGAACGACAGAAGCTTCAGGTATGGCAGAACCTCCCGTGTCTTCTTTGGTGATAGGAGGAGCCTCATTTTCGGTTATGTTTACGGTGATAGAAAGTTCAGAGATTGCTTCGTTTGGAATTTCACCTTCCATGCCAGGTTCATCTACCAATTTAGTAATAACAACTTCTGGGGTCCTCGATTTCTGAGATGCTGACAAAATCAATTCAGCACGCATCTCTTCTTCTTCTTCAATGCCAACTTCTGTTGTATTTGTGGTCCTTTCCATTGGAGCGGGCTCGTCGAATGTTTCCTCGGATCCAGAACTGCACTGATCTGCGCGCTTTTTGGCAGGGCTAACGTTTCTATCTTCCAGAGTATAAGCAACAGTCACACCCAACTCTTGAGTTGAGCATTTTTCTTCAGTGGATTTAGGATCATTCATTTCTGTAGACTCACTGGCAAGGGCGAGCCCGTCACTTTCCATTTTTTCGGGACGAGTAGTAGTAGCATTTGACACCTGAGCCTTTGGCGCACAAGCCAACGTGACGGTTCCTGTGACTTTGGCAGAGAACAAAATGTTGGAAGCAGAAAGAGCTGAGTCTTGGTGGGAGATAGGGCGATCTGCGACCAATAGCTCTTCATTTGAGTCATGCTCAGCTGTGTTGAGGTCTTCTGAAGCATCTGAGGCTTCTTGCTCAACCGGAGTTGTCTGGGTGCTGGCTTCTTTCTTGATTTCTGTTGAAGAAGCAGCAGCCAATGTTGTGGTAGCGTGAACAACCGCGGGCTCGCTTTTATCCGGGGCGATGAAAACATGTAAAACATCTAACTCATCAGTTGCAGGTCCCTCAATTGCTTGGACACAGGCTTCTTGCCTGGTTTCAGAAGCCAACGAAGGCACGCTGCTGGCCACAGATACTGCTAGTGCTTCCTGTGCCTTGCTATGCTCCATAAGTGCAACTTTGGTCAGCTCTGCAATACATTGGTTAGAATCTTGAAGCTTTTCTATGCCGTTTGGTGTTTGCAGGAAACCAACCACAGTTGTGTCAATATTGGAAATGTTATCTTTGTTCAATTTTCTGTGGCCGGAGCCTGAAGAGCTATCAGTAGTAGTGGTGTCTGTGTCTGAAGCTTCTGTTGGATACAAGTCAACCTCGTGATCCTCTGGATCATTGGACAATGCTTCCATAATTTCCAACTCCGGTTGAATGTTATGGGATGGACTGGGTGGTGAATTGAAAACGAGAGCAGGGTCTTCCAATTCATCTGGATCGCCATTCTTGGACTCGCAATCCTCCAGATCTTTGGAGGCATGCATTTTAGATTCAGTGGTGGGATTTTGAGAGGTGTGTGGGCTCGTGCAAATAAGAGGCCCAACTAATGAAAGAATAACTGGTAAAAGTATCAGTCCATGTGTGACACCAAGTGTCACCATGGCAAAGAAGCCAATGAATACTGTTCTCAAGACTTCACTGGTGCTAAATGCTAGTGGAATAGTCCCAAGGAAGGTAGACAACCCTCCAAGCATGATAGAAACCCCCATTGTCACCAACGTCTCTTTTACTTTGGCTTCACGGGTTGCTCCGGGAGACTCGTAGTACCTCAGAATAATGTGCAGAAGGAAATCTACCAAGAGCCCAATACTCACAACCATGACAACGTAAGTCACAACGTTGATGTAGAGTCCGGCACACTGAAGAGTTCCAAGGAGCTCAACATAAAGCATCAAAATCATTGGAAAGATAAAAAGTGTGGCTGTCCAGTGTTCGATGAGGATGAAACTAACCACAGAGACAGCGATGATCCCTGTCACCGTTGTAATTGCCAATTCCTGGGTTGCAACAGTGAAAAACTCCCAAATATGGTACAGGTCATCATAAGTGAAGAAGTTGAGGTCATCAGGATTGTCTTTGTTTGTGGTCTGAGCCGCGGTCACGGCATACTGGTCTGCTAATAATCCTGTTTGCGACCTCACATCATTCAAATCCAAAAAAGCTGGGTTGAGCCAGCATCGAGACGCAACTATGGTACCATTTTCAATGACAATGTCATCACCATATGCCTCGCGCACTGATGGGTCGGTCAGTGCCAAAGCCACTTGATCGGCAAAAGGAAGGTCCAGTACCCATTCATACTTTTCAAGCAGTTCTGGATTACGTAAATACTTCTCAAAGTCTGTCAACCAGCAAAAGAGAGGCTTCGTTCCATTGACAGCAGGCATTTTCACCAAATCGTTCAAATATTCTCGCATTTCTTCTTGTACTAGCGGGTCAGACTGGTTTACGTTTCGAAAGTAAACATGAATACTAACCGTTTGCTCGCTGTATTTGTCCAAAGAGAACAAGAACTCACTAACGTAAGAGCCTTCTGGGACGAAGTCTCGAGCCCGGAATCGCTGACTCAAGTTGGTCGTGCAATATATACAAAATGCTAAGTATCCTGTAAAGAAAACGATGACACAGGTCTTGACATATGGCTTCATCAATTTATCAGAGTACCATTCCATAAATCGATGCTCGAAGCTCTTGTTGGGTCTCTGTAACGGAACTCTTTGTGATGCTACATGCGATTTCGTGTCGCTGATGTCGAGAGCTTGCAGGTCCTTTTCCCCTTCCTGGTTTTCAACGACTGACCAGAAGCATATATCTTTACAGTTGGCCTTGACTCTGCGCTCATCTAATACCAGCAACGCCGCGAAAAAAGTAATCTGGTAGAGAAAGACAACCATGATAGTTGGGAAGGCATAAATGCAAACCCAGCGAATAGAAGGAATGGTGGAAATGCAACCAAGCATGAAGGCCAACATAGTAGTGATGGTGGTCAATGCAATGGATTGCCCTACTTCCAGCATGGTTTTCTGGATTCTCTCAACGGTATCTTTGCCTGGATCAGTTCGGAAGTACGCCCCAGTAATGATGAAGGTGTCATCCAGGCTAAAAGGACGCGACAGCAACAATAAAGTAGGTAGATGCGTGAGGCAAAAATCAGATAATAAGTCGCAAACCATTAATGCACAGTCAATTGAACTAACCCCACTCCAAAAACAACAAATGGCAGAATCTGACTCGTGGACGTAAATGGAACACCAATAACAAACATCAACCCATATCCCGTCATAAGGCCGAGACCGATACAGACGATAGCTCCAATTCCCAATAGACTTCGAGATTGTACCCGATCTCGTTTGTAAAAGACAAGACTGGTAAAGATGGACATGATCAGCATCACAACTGGCACGAGAATCAAATCCTGGTCGATAGCTCTTTGGAATTCGAGCTCATATGATGCAAAGGAAAAGTAGGATATGTTCATTTCCACCTCGGGATCCTCTTCCCAGGTGGATTGAAGGTCTCCCAAGCGATCCAAGAGCTTGACTTCAAAGTCTTTAATGCCTTCGGTATCAGGGAAATTGATTCGAAAGAGGAATGACTTGGCTGACGTTAAGCGGGTTCCATTGTGAGATCCAGCTTCATCATCGACATTCCCTTCTCGCTGAGCGTGACCAAGCAGAAACTCGGTATACACGGGAGTTCCGCCAGGAAAAGTTGCCGACGACAAAATGTCAATCGTGTCTTCGTCTGTTTCGGTGGCTTCCTGAAAGTGGTCTCTTCGGTTATCCCAGAAATTTGTGATCCCAAAGATTTTACAGTCATGCTCACGGGCAGAATTTATGAAGGGGCTGCTGGAACATATTTCCTGGTATCCAGGAGTGTCTCGAACAGTATCCAAAGCTTCAAATGCGAGGTCAACTTGTTCACGTCCTAGAATATTCTGCTCATTGTAGTGCAAGATAAAAGTCACAGGTCGGGGCTCCTGTGGCAAGCCGGATTCTTCAACGAGCCATGCCTTG
>Ga0100393_10004360_pt1 | contig 13052 bp, 10 predicted proteins | sample CryGeymeta201517_FD_81546 | JGI IMG/M metagenome (GOLD analysis project Ga0100393, IMG submission 81546) | Groundwater microbial communities from Crystal Geyser aquifers in Utah, USA - Crystal Geyser metaG 2015-17 | ecosystem: Environmental > Aquatic > Deep subsurface > Groundwater | place... | reverse complement strand
TCGTTAATTATTACAACAGTGGTCAATCTATTTTTTTATCCTCCAAAATTATTTCGTATGCCTTCTATTTTTCAACAACACTTCCACAACACGTTCGTTTTCAATTATTAATTTTCACAAAACTCTAACATTGCGATTGTATCACGACTACTGTACATAACAGTATTTGCCTGAAGTCGATTACCGGAGCCTTCGCTCTTGCTCAAAGCTACTCGCCTTGTATATCATTCGTCGACGACGAAAACAATGCCGACTGTAGAAGGTTCGACACCGTCTGATGCTTCCACCGAGCACTTGGCCAAGCTTTCGTTAAAAGGAGAGGCAGAGACGGCTCCTCCTAGTCCTATAAATGATGACGATCATTGCGATGATGAGCTATTCGCGCCCGAAAAGAAAGCAAGGGGCAAGACCAACAATGATGGCAGCAACACGGGAGCAAAAGAAAGTTCTTCAACTGCCTTTCCAGCTCCGTCTCTTCCGCCAACAAATACCAAAATGCTCCATCGAAGTAGCTCCAATTCTTCCAGTTTTATTCGAGCTCACGATTTGGAAGCAGTACCAAAGTATCAGCACCAAGGAGGACGAAATGTATCCTCCACAAAGCTTCACGAGTCAATGAAGGCCACGGGGGGCAGGTTTGCCAATGTTCCTGTTACGGCCACCCAGGGTCTGTTTTTCTTGGACGATGACTTGAAACTAATCTTGGATTCGCTCGTACAATTGGGCTTGGAAGAGGCCACAGATGAGAGTGCACGATTTGTTCCAGGACGAGAAACGGCCAGGGTACTGAGAGAGCGACAAATGACAGGCACACGAGTTCCTGTGGATCCCCAGTGGACATTTCCCAATTGGCAAGCTGCTACACTACGGAACATTAACGAAATTCTCGTTTGGAATGGTACCTGTCGTGCCGCCGTCAACAATGGTTTTGGTAGCGACTGGCCGATTGTCAAGTCACGGGGAATCATTCCTACCAGTCCTCGAAATTTAGCCGCCTACTTGTGGGACAGTAAAAATGTATCGAAATATAATTCCATGAGTTTAGGACGTGACGATGGTACTATATTTCAGGAGGGATTGGATACGCTTGCAGCTGATAGTCCCTACGGAATCCCGGGATGCGCAAAAATTTTGAAATCCTACAACAAGGTCAAACTTGTTCCCCGTACGGTCGAAATTATTAGTCTTCTTCATTTGCGTCCTCTGGAGCCACCTCTTGCCCCCAAAGGTACCTACTTGATGGTCAGTCGCAGTCTATGGGAAAGCGACAATCTGTCTGAAGAGGCAGCTTTGAATTTTGAACCACCAGCTCATCTCGCAGAAAGCAATAAAAAGACTGCCAGCAGCACTTTCATGAGTAGGAACCCATTCAATCGCAGCAACAGCAGCAACAACGACGACGACGACGACGAAGGTTCAAATAATATTATCCGCACGGAAATGTTCTTGAGTGTTCAACTCTTGCGTCCCATGGGTGACAAGGGTCAATATTGTGAAATGACCAGCATTGCTCATGCATTGGCACCAGGACTTAATAAGACTGTGGCCAAAACGGCCGCGGGTGTGACGGCTGTCAAAATTATACGAGATTTGCAGACCCTGCTGCGAAAGTAAGTGTACCGAAGAAAAGATTGATTCAGAGAAATAATAGCATTGAAAACAAAAAAGAATGCGCAACAATTGGATACAAAAAAATATTGACGTTAAGCTATAAAGTATTCCTGCAAGACTTTTTCCTTGAGAATGTAGTGCTTAAAAACGTTTCTATTTGAACCAAAACCTTTCATTGTCAGTTTTTTTTTCTTGCTGTATATTTCGAAGAATCATAGTTTTTCAAAAAAGAATGATTCATCTGCCTCTCTTTGGACGTACGTACTGTGGTGGATAATAACAATAATAATAATGATATTTTTAACGTTCATGCAAACTCATTTGTATCACTGCCTTTAATTCTTCATCATTTTCGCTGTCATCATCTGTATCGTCATCATCATCATCGTCCAGCAAGGAGGCACGAGTTCGTTTGATGACAGTAGTAAAGCATTGTCCTGCCAATTTTACAGTACTATGATCGTCGCGTTCTATTATTGTATTGGTAGGAGGACCAACGAGGGACGTGGTCGTAGAAAATGCTGGCGGAAGAGGGATTATTGTGTTCTCTCCTGCTGCGTCATTGTCAAGGATGTTGTTGTTATTATTATTAGTATTACCAGTATCATGGCAAATGCTAAGGGTCGGATCATTGGACAGTTTCCTTGTTGGCATGCGAGGTGAGGCCAATTCTTCTGGTACTCCACCCAGTTTACTGCTTTGATTGCCATTGTTTGCAAGTAAAAGTGAGGATGGTGCTTTCATCATCATCATGCTATTGTTGTTGTTGTTGTTATGGTGTTGCTTAGGGGGATAGTAGTGCTCAACAGTGCCACCACTGTACAATTCATTGCTGTGTTGTCGTTGAGGATATTTGGGGGAAGAAATACTACTAATGACACTCTCCGTAGTAATATCGCTTCTCCCAATACTAGTGTGGCTGAGATACGAAACATCAATGCTCACTTTTCGTTGGGGCGGTACGAGAGAAAGACTGCTAAGACGGTTATTGTTGTCGTCATCGTCATCGTTATGGGTTGTGCTGGTATCTTCCATACTCCGTTTTCGTTGAGGCACTCTCGGTAAGGCAATAATAGCATTGTTACTGCTAGGTTCACCAATGCTTTGTTGTCTCTGGGGGCAACAAGGGGGGACATGAACAGCATCTATGACTGCTGCTGCTGCTGCTGCTGGTGGTGGTGGTGCGTGAACCGTATGACTGTTCCTACGTACCCTCCGAGTCAGATGGGGACTGCTGCTGCCGGTGTTGCTCTCCCAGCGCGAATTGCTCAGCTTGAGATCCCGGGGACTCATTTGACTACGAATGCGACGGGGTAGCCGAGACCATCGTTGATTATGACCTTGAGCATTATCCACTATCACACAAAAGCTATTTGTTGTTGTGTCGGGAACACTCTTGTCTGTGACCGGTTTGTCCGGACAGGAGGAGATAGTGGCTCGTTCTGTAAAGAGGCCTGTTAGGAAGGTTTCCATATTTGCATTTGCTATACCCATTTGGTCCACAGTAAAAAATTAATTTGTGTAAGTAGATCTAGACTAAGTGTTTGTTCAGGAGGGGGTGCAGGTGAAAGAACCAAAGGGAATGGTGGGTTTTAATGCTACTGGAAGATCGTTGTGAACTGGTGCATTATTTAGGCAGGACGGACTACCAGTATCTACTACAGTAGACTACTAGTGGTAGTGCTGCCTTCTTATTACGGTACAATACTATTATTACGGTATTACGACCAGTAGAACTCCACAGAATTTTCATAAGCGCTGGGAGCGGAGTAGAAGCAGTCCGTCATCATTGGACCACAGACATAGTAGTAGTCATTTGAATAAATGTCAAAAGGGAGTGGTACCAGGTACGTAAGGTTCTAGAATCCGTCATCGACTAGCGTACTATTCTATGAACTTACTGGTGCCAGGTACCTGGTACCAGTACCAGTACCAGTACCAGGTACCAGGTGCCAGGTGCCAGGTACCAGGTGCCAGGTACCATACCTGGTACCGGTACTGGTACCAGGTACCACTCGTAGCACGGATATGGCCGATTGCCGAGATCCATCTTTCATCACAGTAGTCGTAGTCTAACTGGTACTAGTAGTAGTAGTCTACTAGTAGTTGTCATAGCTACCAGTACTACTAGTAGTAGGTAGTACCTCGCTGGTAGATGTAGTGGTACATGGGGGGGGGGGTGTTTACCGGTACACTGCTGAGCAGTGTGATGGATAGTGTACCCATGAGATCAAGAGTCTACTGTAGTACTGCTGCTTAGTGAGAGTACTCCTTATTAGTAAACAGTTGTTCGCCTGAAGGACTTACCGGTACCAGGTATAGTACCAGGTACCGTACTGGTACTGTAGCTACTATTGTGAAACTGAGCCATTCTCAGGTACCAGGTACCAGGTAACCACTACGAATAGACTAGCTAGGGGTACTAGTAGACTACAGTACTAGTACTTAATAAAAAATACTACTACTGGTGTAATCTGAGTACTACTAGACCCCCCAATACGATACTGTTCTGAAGCAGCAAGTAACTTGAAAATTTTTCGACGATATTATTCAAATTCAGCCTACTTTGAACGAAGGCTACCCGCAACGCGCCCGAAAACAATGAATACTGCGCCACAGTTGAATATTATTGTCTATCTGCATTGTATGTGAGGATTTCTCACCATCTCACCAGCGCCAGCAAAAAGCATGGCTCGGAGTAGCTTGTACAGCAAAATTATCATCGTCCTGTACTGGTACGATTTCGATGACATGATGATGTATTCGCAATCATTCAAAATCTAATCGGATTCTATTTTAGGGACTCGGAGCTTCGACGCCAATTTTCATCCCGGTTTTATTCAGACGGTCGACCAATGTCATTCCCAGTCCAGTGGCTGTTGTCAGAACACCACCTTTGGCACAGGAATCTCGTTCCAACGCCATACACAAGCTAGCTTCTATACTCATGCGAGCTGTTGCCTTGTAACCAGGATCACCAGCATTGCCACTCTTGAAGTACGCTTTGACCAAAGGTTTGTCGTCACGTTCGCCAACAGCGTAAATGTGACTGGTAAAGTAGCCATTGTCTTGTTGCTCTTTGCTGGGACCCTCACCTGGCTTCGGTAAGACGTATTTGAGTAACAGCCATCTCGTGGGTGGGAACACGAACGCAAATCCAAAAATTCCAAAGCCCAGCATGCCCACGAGACCAGCAACCAAATTTGGAACCGCTTGCACCTCTCTGTAGGAACAGTTTTTTCCGTAACGATACCCCAAAAGTGCATTTGTTTTGCGCACGACGGGAGCATTGGCTCCAGCCATGATAAATGGGACCACATAAGTTTTGGCGACAGAATCGTATTTGGCAAACATGACCGAGTTTGCTTTATCCGGACCACCTGTGGCTCCTTCTGGGTCCAATCCGTAGCGACCTCGCACTTTGCACTCTTTCATTCCGGGCAAATTCGTTCCATCAAACAGCAATTTCATGCCTGTGTGAATGGTACCACCCGAAACGGCTCCACTGCTATCGCCGGCCACTAACTCGATGGATTCACAGTCGCATCCATACCGTTCCTTCATGGCATCGGCCGCCAGCATGGCCCCGAGATCACTGGGAACCGAATCGTACCCACAGGCGTGAAGGATCAGTGCACCGGACGTTTCGGCCAGCCTGTGGTATCGATCGTAGGAAACCCTTTGAAATGGTACCTCTGCCGTAATATCCGTATAACAGGTTCCGTGCCTGGCACAAGCCTCTACGACAGGCAATGCTTTGTCGATAAAGGGTGTACCAGCATAATTGGCAATCACTTTTGTCGAGGCTGCAATTTCGTCCAGAGATTCGGGATTCTTGACCGCGTCAGCCACAATAATTTCGACATTGGAGGCGGAACCACACACTTCATGTCGAACTTTTTCCAATTTGGCCTCGTTGCGACCGGCTAAGGCAAATTTCAGGTTGGGGTAATTTTTTTGGACGTAGTCAACCGCTAATTGACCCGTAAAGCCAGTAGCACCGTATACGACAAGATCGAATTTTCGAGTCGAAACAGACGAAGACAGAGACATAATAACTGATGGTATCAATAATAGCACTAGTAGGATAGGTTTTGTCATCGTCATAGTATTGTATTCGGAGTACGCAGTTTCTGTTCGATATTCGATACTGCTGTATGGATTGTGGATCAAGAAGCTGTGCACTTCGTTTTTTAGTGTTAATGAGTCAATGCACAATGCACGAATGACGAATGAAAATTTGATTGCTCGGGTGGTAGGTGTACGTACGCACTTTCGCTTTCATTGACTTTCAAGCAAGAACGACGACAATGGACGAAGGAAGAATAAAAATTAATGTTTTTTTTAATTTGTAATTTGTAGACAACAATCTTTGATTCAGAGGCATGAGAGATAGACAATTACTTTCCATCGTCCACAAACACGACAACTATAGAAGCATGACCTCATCATTATTAAGCTGCGCCCTTCTGTCCCTTTTGCTCGTCGAGCAGAGCTGCTCGGCTTTCATCACATCCGGGGTATCCCTTCGGCAGTCATCCACTGCTTATATCAGCCAGCTCCACGCCTCGGACGCTGATAGTCAGGATAATAAAGTCGATGTCAGTGATCTTGGATTATCCATGGAAGATCTAGAAGCACCCTTACCAGAAGCTTTGTTGCAAGGGATTTCCATGCAAGGAGTCCAATCCACGTCTTGTATACCCGATGTCCAAGATGACGGTTGTCTCTGGACGGAAAATGCCGATACATTGGAAGTTACCCTTGTTATTCCAGGATTACGGGGACAACCAGCAGCATGTTTAGCGGTACGGTTTGCAACGACCACGGTGACAATTTCGGCCTTTGGACGCTCCGTCTGGTCATGCTTGTTACGGGGGCAAATCAATCCCAATGATTGTAGCTTTTCGGTCGAGGATGGAGCCGACATGGTTCCAATAGTGCAAATGGTCGCGAAAAAAGCGGAACCTAAGCAACGCTGGGGAGGATTCATCGATCAGATTGGAGAAGACAGTATTTTGTAAGCTGATTTTTGTGGTTGGTCAAAAATCACCGGAAGCTATGATTTTTCCTTTCGTTGTCGGTCACAGTGAATTCGAGTAGTTGGCAGCTCTGAGTGAAAGTTGAGCGAGTACAACCCATAGCTATTGCTAGTGCAGCATATCATGATACTAGACATCGCAAATGATAGGCAGCAACCATTGAATACAGTACTCGCGCCTCTGTACTAGCTACAGTAGCTACAGAGACTGGCTATGATAACGTACTCGTTATTACTCTTTCTTGAAAATCTTGAGCATTATTACTAGACCCTACTACTGCCCTAGCTAGAGATTACTACTACTACTCTACTAGAGCTACTACTAGCTAGCTAGAGTACTGTAGCTCTGATTTGACGGATCGCTCACTTGTCCGAAAATGGACCTATCCACTTTTCCCCATCTTAACGATAGTCGTAATAAATACAAGCAAGTGTTTTCACTTCTCGTCGCGCTCCGGATACACACATTCCGTGCCTTCAATTCAACCCGTTTATTGAAAATGAAGACACTCATAGTCTGCGATGTACAGCCTGATGTGGTCCAGAAGCTGGCTCAACCGCGCCAGTTTGTCGACTTGGTGCATACCGCATTGGCTGCAGCTCGCCAGAGACCCGAATCTGTCCATATTGTCTTTACCATGCTACAATTTCAAGAGCCAGGCTATAGTCAAATCCCCCCCTCACATCCTCGTTTGGGCATTTTGCGAAAATTGGCCTCCAAAAATCCTCATCTCAAGTGGTTTACCTCTCAGGAATTGTCCCTCTTACCTCAGTGTGAAAAAATAATGAGGCGATCGACGTATCTGCCCCAAGCCAATGACACTGAATTGCTCGAACACTTGCGTACATGTGCCCAAAACAACCAAGAGACGCACGAATTTACCCTTGTTGGTTACGGTCCAACAGTTCAGGCTCTTTGCAATCTCCTGGGAGATGTACTGGCTATCCCCAATGTACAAATTGTAAAAGAATGTATCCGTGATGAAAAGCAAGAGCGTTGCCGAGCCTTTCTAGAAAATGGACTATTATTCAAGGAAGAAGTTGTTTCTTTAGCAGACTACTTAGAATCACTGGATCTATTGCACGAGAGAATCGAGACACCAAAAGAACAATTATCTTCATCCTCGCCACTACCTGCGGTAAGGTACGTTTGCGACTGTGGACGTGGAGGACACCTCTCCTTGTTTCTTCCCTATCTACTCCGGGACCACGGTTACTGTCTCTGGCCAAGACAACCATGGTACAAAGAATTATCGCTGACATCTAACAAGGAATACTATTGCCCGTTGGGCCGAAGAATAGTCGATCTTTGTGACGAACCTCAATTTGGAAGTGGAACAAGGTTCTTTTTGGCAGGTCGTCAACATTTGGACGAAAAGGATTTATTGCATAGTCTTGTGCCGGAAATGATGCCACCCACTTTTGCAACAGTGGAAGAGGCCCGGGTATATGCTGCTAAACAGCAGGATGCGTCTCAGAAATTGGTTTGGTTCCTCAAGAAAGTGAATCAAAATGGAGGTCGGGCCATTACCATCACGAACGAAGTGCCTGCTGGCCCATTAGAAAGCGACGATCAGCTTCAAGTTCATATTCCTCGTCCTTTGCTGTATCACGAAAACCATGAACGCCAAGGCAAGTTTAAGTGCCACGTCAAAACTTACCAATATCTTGCCTGTAATCGATCCAGCATTACGGAGGGTAGCGTCGTGTGGCAGCTGTACATGCACGATTTATTCTACCTAGCCACGGCGTATGCGCCATGGTGTCCAAGCGACTTGTCAGATGATGCTCAAATTACTACCATGCGAACCCATCGCCTCTATCCTGACAATGAATGGCGAGTTAAGTGGAATTTAACGGATCGAGTTCGTGCCAACATGACCACTGTAATACAGAGAGCAGTCGCACAGGGTAAACTGCAAGAACAGCATTCAACTGCCCCGCCTCAATCTACGATTGATACCGCATCTGCCATGCAATTCGAAGTCAATTCTGCGGATTGGATGTTGGACGAGGACGGAAGGATTTATCTCATTGAAATAAATGGAATTCCTGTCTTGTACGATGCTGGAGAGAGCCAAGAACTCTGCACAAAGGGGCTGAAGTTATATGATCGTCTTTATAACGAAAACCCAGAAAGTGCCGTTGTGAACGATCATGATTTGTTGCAGGAGGCAATTGGTCTGGCCTTGACGGGAAAGCTTCCCAAATCAAGTTTGTGGACTCATATCATCTCCATTCCAAGTCCTAGCTAAAATATAACACGATTGTGTTGGTGACAAATGCTTCTGTAAGGATCGATTTTAATTGGCTTTTCTCGACCACACTGGAACGGGGTGCTTCCATTTTATGCACAGCGAATTGCGTTTTGAAGTAACGTTGCGTACGAAAGGAGCGTTTAAATCACTCACTCACAAGCTTTTACTGGCAGTGTGTCGCCGTCGGACACCAACTGTCTTCTCCGCGTGCTTTTTCCCCACGGACCAGTGTGCGAGTGCCAATTGTTCTGCTACAAAATGAACGAGCTTTCGCTTCCTTCCTCCCATCCCTGCTGGAAATATGTAGTCAGATTCCTGTACTGACTTTTGTGGTTGATCGCATTCCGGTGGAAATCGAACAAGCAATTCCTTTCGAACTGTCTCCTCTTCTTCCCATGACCAATCTACCCGGTCTGCTTTGCTAATACTTGCTTTGACTCTGTTCCGCTTTCTCGAATGCACCTCAGTCGGTTGTTGGTTGTTATTATCCTTTGTTTCTTGTTGCCTATCGCCAACGTTGCCACTTAGCAAGTGGTCTTTGGTCCATTTGAACACTTGATCGACATGCTGCTTTTCAGCAACCATCATGCTTCGAATACCCGCTGGCATCTTTGTACCTTTACAAGCATAATATGCAACCAGTACATCGTGTTTCGGTGTACAAGTGAGGGGTTCCATGCGAGTTAGGGCCGCCTTGTAGGGGTAAGTGTGTTCCAAAAATAACTTCCTATCCATTTCCAAAATACCCTTGGCAGCACGACGAGCGGCATTGCGTCTATTGTTCATATCCAGTTCGTGGCTGTAATCGGCAGCTTTGGACAGTGCATCCCAATCGTCATTAATGGTGTTGCTTTTATTACTTCCTTCGTCAGGACTACATTGTAAACACTGTTTAAATATTTCTGATTGTGGATATGAGATGGTAGCCGAATTTTGTTGCGCCGTCGGGTCTAGCCTTTCTTGCTTATTTTGACCCGGTCGAATATCGTTGCAGCGCTGATTCTTGGCTCGGAATACATAGGGGTCCAACTTTTGACGATTGAGCTTGCCAACGCAACAAGGAGCTACCACCAAGTGAGCCTGATTGCGAGCACATTTCCGCAACACCACATCGGTAGCTTCACCACATACGTGCAATGCGACCCCTAAGTGAAAGGGATGCACATAGGACTCAATATCTCCAAGATGGGTGTATAAATTGGGAACGGCGGTCACGTGAAGTCCAGGTAACGATGCTGGTCTCTCCAGTTTATCGTGCTCTTTTGGTTGATGGTATGACTGGTTGGCCTTGACGCGGAGAAATTCTAGTGATTTTGACTTAAGATCTACCACCACAATTTTATACTGTGGCAGCATCAAAGCAAGCGGGATAGCCAGATGCCCAGATCCACCTCCAAAATCGACAATGGTCCTTGAATGTTCGTCAATGTCATCAGTTGTAGTACTATGTGTGGCTATGGCTGGCTTGTCATCTAGAAGCAGAAAGATGCATCTTAGTAAGGACTCGATCTGTTGTTCTTTCCGGGTGGCTCGTTGTAGATTCAAGAGCTGCCCTGGCAGAGTTCCGTACACACGAGCTGCTGGAGGAAGATCATCCCAATTCAGCCATTTTTCTTCTCCTGTTGTTGCAGTAGTGGGAGGAGGTTGTGGCAATAGTGTGTACTTCGGTTCAATGTGAGGCAAAAGTTTGACGAGCACTTTCTCAAAATGTTTCAAATGAACGCCCTTCGCTTCCAGCTGAGTGGTAGGTTGTCGTATTGACCGATCGTCTGTTGTGGCCATCGCCTGTTTGTTAAGAAAGTGGTGGTGTCGATGGGACAAATGTTTCTACCAAAAATAATTGGCTTGTTGGTTCCATAATATTATTTACTTTCTTCTGATTGCAACAACAACAAAATCATCAAAACCCTAACGCTATTTAAACTTTACATAACCCTACATATCCCGAGAATCAGGTTATTGGAAGTCATTATTATTGCGAGGACTACAAACAAAGGTCCACGCAATAGAATGCAAGAGGTGACGCTCATTATTTATTCTATCTAGACTGCCTGTTCTACAAGCCCTATCGCCACAGCCAATAGGTACAGGGCTTCTACGTGCGATGCTTGAGGACAAACGTGACCCCAGTCACTGGAAGCATCCCACAGCGGACCGACAATAAAGTTGGTGTCCACAAATCTTACTCGTGGCAAAGCCTCCTTCCCTGTGGCGTCACTACTACTGCTGTTTTGCGCATCGTGACAAGCTTGACGGATAATGGCATTGTATCCGTCCAATACCGGAGGAGACCTCCAATCTCGTGGAGGACAATAGGCAGAATTCATAACATTTAGTGGATTGTAGTGAATCGATCGGGCCCATATTTCTACAGAAGGATCGAGGAAGGTTTGCAACCGCATCAAGAGTCGCCGAAATTGAAAGTCGTAGTCGAGAAACAGCGTCGGTTTTTTGCCCGTAAAACTAGCTGGCCATTGTCCAATGCCCACAATCAATTTATCACATTTTTTCTTCTTGAGTTCAGGAAGCGTTTTATTGTTAAGGTTGCGTGGGAATTTAACGTTGATCCATTCTACGTGAATATTATTGTTCGCCATGGTAATGTTGTGGTAGTTGTCTATGCTAGCTTTGATTGTACGGGAATGACTGGCCCCTACCAGACAAATCGTTGTAGGACTAAGTGCTGTCAATTTGCTTGCACCATCAGGCAACAATGAAACCGGTTGCCAACCTTCTTGTTGTTGTTCCTGTTGTTGTTTGCCTTGGAAATAATTATACTCGTAGTATTGAAAGTGGTTCAAGTATGGTTCAAATCGATTGAGATCTGTTGGTTGAATGCAATGCATCGGTGGATTTTCATAATCTTCGTGCGTAGGATCATCTATCCTCCTACAACCTCGAGGTTGAAATCGTGTATATACGCTGGCAAAATCTTGTTGCCGAGCCCTTTCGTCTGGCTGGTGGAGCCAATATCCTGTGAACCTGGCTGCAGCATTGTTATTAGCAGCAGCAGTACCAGCGCTGGTTGTGTCGGCGCTATCAATGACTATTTGGGTATTCGTTTTGGTAAGACGATGATTCATAACGTCTTCTATGCACGTGAATTGAAAATCATAAGATGTATTGTATGAAAAGTCGTTACACGTAATAGCAATGATTTCCACAAAGTAAGGTCCGGGAATGGGTACTTGATATCGGCCAACCTTGGTATTCTTCCGAGTAGGTGTCGTCCATTCCAATATACTAAGAGTTGGTCCCGACAATCGTCCCCGTAAATACGGATTTACACACCGTCCGTTCGAACGAAATTGGACGTGGATGGCAGATTCATCCGGTACATGTTCTATTGCTAGAATATCGTTGGAAAGGGTTCCGGTAGGATTGATTGGTAGGAAATGTCGTCCTTTGGATTCTGATGATGGCACTCCTAGATTCATTGAAGTCGTTTGTACATGTTGATGAATCGGTTGTCGTTGAAACTCATACTGAGACGATTTCACAGGAACAATTCTTCGAATTGGTCGTAGAACAAAGAAACGCAGACCCAAGGCACCAAGAATGAGGCCACCACATGTAAGCAAAGTTCCTTTGAGACTTTCAGACTTGTGCATCTTTTTCTTGGTAGGAAAGACCATTCTGCTTTAATATTAGTTGTTTGTAGGGTCGTCATTGAGAGTAGTAATGCATGGTAACGTTCACAGTTCTCGTCTATGAGAGTATCGGGTTGGTTGGTGGTTAACTGTTGTGACTAGTCTACTTCACTTCTTACTTGATGAGAAAAGAAGGTACTTTCTAAATAATTTTCGTTTTTTATCTCAAAGAACGTGTGCGCGATCGTGTGCGCGATCCAAACCAAAGTGAGAATCATTGTTTTTACGGGTTTTCTCAATACTCAAACAACAAACCCATAATATTATTATTGCATCTCAGTCAGCAGACGAACCCAAAACATACACACAACAACGTTTCACTGCGTCCATTCCATTTTTTTCTCCTCGTATTTAAAAAAAAATCAAGGCACTATGACAAACCAATCGATCTTGCTGACCGAACTCATCACAGAATTTTCAGACTCACTGTCATCCTGGAAAGAAAAACCTACCGTGCTCTTACCATCGGCAACTCAATTTTATCGCCTGGGA
>Ga0100393_10004356_pt1 | contig 13062 bp, 14 predicted proteins | sample CryGeymeta201517_FD_81546 | JGI IMG/M metagenome (GOLD analysis project Ga0100393, IMG submission 81546) | Groundwater microbial communities from Crystal Geyser aquifers in Utah, USA - Crystal Geyser metaG 2015-17 | ecosystem: Environmental > Aquatic > Deep subsurface > Groundwater | place... | reverse complement strand
TATTGGCGAGCTCCATATTTTTCAGAGCCTGTTCGTTTCTGTTGACCTTATGTTTTAAACCGATCGACCGAATCATCCCTTGAGGGTCGTCTGATGGGCGGTTGATGCGCTTGCCCGAAATGGCTTGTTCTTGGTTCTTTAAAAGCGTGTTACGGGTGCGGTGCATCGCCCGGTCTGCTTTTTCATAAAGTAGGCCTTCTGTGACTCTTGCCATCTTTTAGAACCTCTTCAAGCTAAGCACGGTCTCCATCATGGAGTCTGCTACTTGGATCAATTTTGCGTTAGCATTGAATGCTTTTTGGAACTTCAACATGTCAACGGCTTCTTCATCGAGAGAAACTCCAGACGTTTCTTCTCGCAAAGTCTCAAGTTGATTCATAACTCCTATTTGAGTTTCCATAGAATCCATCACGGATCGAGACTCAACGCCAACGTTTCCAATCATACTTGTGAGGTAGTCGGTAAAATTCGCCTCGCCATTCTCGAAGATTTTTTGATCTTCAAGATCAGCCATCGCCATCAAGGTTCGGTTGTCACCTTTGGCGCCCCGCGCCTCTCCGGCAGAAATTTTTGTTAAGTCATTCTTAACAGCGTCCGATACCTTGATAAGAGAGGCTGCATCTTTCACTCCACCTTCAAGTGAAAAAAATTCGTTTCCTGTTTGACCGTCGAGGCTGTAACCCTGCTGGTGCAAGCTATTTAAAGACTTCGCAAACCCAAAGGCCAAGGTATCCATTCTTTCTTTGACCATAGGCATGACCTTGTCTCTAGATTCAATAAGTCCACCAATGGCGCCATTGTTAAGGTGCCTTGTCACATCTTTACCCAAAGACCCATCCGCCTCTTTGGTGCGAATTCTTACTGTCGAATCCAGAACGTCATCAGCCTCTCTTACGGTGGCCAATTCATAGTTGCTAGATACGTCGACCAAGAGCCCAACGCGCTTCGAGGAAACGGCAATTCCCCCATTTTCAAGGTCTGTTACATCAACAGGAATAAGTGCTGACAATTCCTTAACAGCCACATCACGACGGTCACGTTCATCATTGGCGAATGAGCCCTTGTTGACTTCAATATCGACGATCCTCTGGTTAAGTCCCGCGATCTTATTCGTTAACGAGTTCACCTCGGCTACAGATGATTCAATTCTACGATCAAAGTCATCTTTCATACCTTTTAAATTGTTAGATATGTTCTGGAAGCGACTCACAACTGACTCGGCACTTTCACGAACCGCAGAACGCAAAGGGATTGACGAGGGCTCAGTCGCGAGAGATCTGAGATCATTAAAAAATTGCGACATACGTGTCGAAACACCCGACTCGGATTCAGAACCAAGGTCGGCCTCAAGCTGAACATAAGTTTCATTAAGAGCTGAGAATTTTCCCAAGTCTGAACTTTCTTCTTCAAGTCGCTTATTGACGAAATGGTTGGTCGACCTAGAAACTTTTCCGACTAGGACACCTGTCCCCAGACGGTGACTACCGTTTGTCACAGGTTCGTTCGATTCAAAATCTACTCGTTGGCGGGAATAGCCCTTGGTGTTGGCATTAGCAATGTTGTGCGAAGACGTAGCAAGACCCAACTGGTTTGCCGCCATAGCACCCTTCCCCTGAGAGAGAACGCGATTGATACTCATAAATCTCCCCTCCCCCCGGAAGCTACACCTGACCGGAAACTAGTCTTCCAGACTGGCCTTGTTGCTTTGTTACTTTTGCATTCTTTCCATAAGTTGTGTTTTTCGACGGGGAAGTCTCCGACTTCTCCCGACCCGTTTCGATCGAGTCCGTAATCGCCTGAGCCAGCCCCCTAAGATTGCTCACGCTCTTCTCTATAAAACGTTCGTTCTGCTTAACACTTAGCTTTGTTTTTTCGATTAACGATTGAATTTTTTCGCGAATCACGAGCATACGTCGACCCAACTCGCGGTCGCCCTCGCCACCTTCAAGCAAAGTATCGGCGAAATATTTAAGAGTCACGCCAGCGGAAGGCACTTCATTAATCATCGCATAGTAGTCTTGGATTTTGAGGCGCTCTTTATCGAGCTTGCGAATCGTGGAGAGAATCTCGTCCTTTTCACGCATCTCTTGATAAAGTCTTTCAAAATTCATCTCAATGAGAGACTTTCGTTCCAAATCAAGAATCGGCAATGCACGCGCATACAAAGAATGCATCTGCTCCAAGATCACGCAGAGCCTTTGCATTAAATTCGGCATCTCTCCTTGATTAAAACTCATCTTCATTATCCCCTAAATAAACTGAAACGTAACATTCTCGCTTAGCCGCGAGTCAAAATATCATCCTCGAGAGAAGTGGCGATCATCTTGTCAGCCAACGCTTTTGAATCAACCTTGTAAGAGCCATCTGCAATCGCAGCTTTTAAAGCCGCAACTCTATCAGCGCGAACACCACTACTTGCCTTAGCATTGCTGAGAACTTCATTGGCCAACTTTGCTTGAGACGACCACTGAACTTTTGCAGAGTCAGATGTGCGTGCACTTTCGCCGACGTTCTGAGAGTCACGTTTTTCAACCTGAGTTTTTTTGTTGTTAGCTTGCTGAGCTTCATTCGCTCGGTCTTGCTGAATTCTATCTGTTCCTAATTTTGAAATATCCATAAAGCCCTCCTGGCTTTCACCGTTTGCCCCAACTACTTATTATAGTTTACACGAGGCTGCGTGCGAACTCCACCCTTTCCTTCAAGCTGCTGTACCACTAAATCTGACACCCCAAATGGGCGGCGTTTTGCCACATTTTCCATAACCAGTTGATCATGCATTGATTGAAAGATCTTTTCTCCGTTAGAAGGTGCAAAGGGGCTATCTGGATCCACCCACATCCCTTGCGAACTCTTAAGCTGGCCGTAGAAATGATTCACCATCATGCTCTCATAAGCGTCACCTACTTGACGGTATTGCTCAGCCATCGACGGTTGTTCCTCAAAAGGTCTTTCTGCCTGTGTGGAGACGGTCATCTGATTGGCCTGGGCCCAAGATGGGTTCATTCCCGCAAGCAGAAAAAGCGCTATAGAAAAAAATTGGATTATAAAAAATTGGTCATTAAAAAATTGGATTGAGGAGCTCCCGGTTGCGTGACGCATCCTGCATTCACGGTCCGTTCGCTTCGGTTTTCCCTGGGAGGAATTCAAAACTTTTTGATCGAGTCCAGAAACTCCCCAATCCCTTCGCTTCAACGCACATCCTATGCGTATAGGCCAAATTAATCCGCGGGCTCTACTCATCACAACACTTCCAACTCAGCTTGCAGCGCGCCCTGCGCTTTTAATGCCTGCAGTATCGAGATCAAGTCTCTAGGAGAAACCCCTAAAGCATTGAGCCCTTTTACGACATCCCCAAGGGTTGCTCCCGTAGGCACAGTAATTAGTTTATCACCGGACTCACCAAACTGGACTGTAGTTTCTTTGACAGTCTCGGTGATTTCACCGCCAGTAATTTGATCCCCATTCGGCTTGGTGATCGTAGTGGTGTTGTCTGGAGTTGTGGTCGTCGTTTCTTTGGTTTGAATTTCGAGAGTGAGGTTTCCATGAGCAATTGCGACGGTATTGATCCTTACAGAATCGCCCATAACAACAGTTCCCGTTCTTTCATTAATGACTACTTTGGCTGCATTGTCTGACTCAATAGGGAGTCTTTCAATCAAGGCTAGAACCTCAACGACTCCACCATCAAAATCATAAGGAACCATCACATCAATTGTTGAGGAATCTCTCGATCGAGCAAAGATTCCCCCCAGTTCACGATTGATGGTCTTTGCGACTCGAGCTGCTGTCGTGAAATCTGGATTATGCAGAGCTAGTCGGAAAGCATTGCGGTTTGAAAAGTCGAGTTTAACCTCTTTTTCAACCAGAGCTCCATTGGCAATGATGCCTGCTGTGGGATGGTTTTTAGAACTGGAAGCTCCGCCGCCCGACCCCGCAAAACCACCGACCAACATAGGCCCCTGGGCCACAGCATAAACAGCTTTGTCACCACCGCGCAGTGGAGTCATCAGCAAGGTTCCACCCTGAAGCGACTTGGCATCTCCTATGCTCGCCACACTGACGTCGATCTCCTGCCCGACTCTCGCAAATGGCGGAAGCTTTGCCGTAACAACGACCGCCGCTACGTTTTTGGATTCAATCTGAGCCTGAGTCACGGTGACACCCATTTGCTTGAGCATCTGAGACATGGATAGCCCGGTAAACTCTTTACTGGAGTCTCCTGTACCCTGCAGACCTACGACGAGGCCGTATCCAATGAGTTGGTTTTCTCTCACGCCTTTAATGCTCACAATATCTTTAAGCCTTGAAGCATACGTGCTCTCCACTAACACGACTGAAAGAATGATCGCACATACAATGAGAAAAACTTCTCTATAGCGGTTTAGCCTTTGTTGATGATTCAAGATGCTCATTTGGTCAACTCCACTTTGGATTCTAGAACTAAGGTTGAAGAAATCTGACCATCTGGAGAAACATCTTCGTGGCGGATTCTTCCTGTCATAGCAATTCGGTAGGGGGCATTTCGAATAAAGACTCTACGATCTCCAGCAATTTTGAAAATTCTCTGATCCAAAGACTCCACAACTCGCACTGGAATCTTGTCGAGATTCACATATTCTTCTTTAAGGTCGATAGCTGACTCAACCGACTGACCAAGATCTCTCCCGATCGCCTCACCCACACGTTTGTTGCCAATTGCTGTTCCGAGTTTGTCACCAACGGCACTCGCCACTTCTTTTTCAGCTTCTTCAGCTGCGATCTTACGTACACTTTTCCCATTTTGGCCCAGCAATGCAGCTATCTTCGCGTTTAAAGTATCGTTCACATCGCGCTCAACTGTAACATAAAGAATGTCACCAACTTTGAAGTTGGTGTTTACTGTAAAGTAGAAGTTGTCCTGACTATCAGGATTCCACAGCGATCCTTCGTTCTCAGGGCCTGTCCCATACCACGGATCTTTTCCATTGCGATAGTTTGAAGTCACCCCAAACTCATTTCGACCTAGGTCACTTCCGATGGGCTGAGACGTTATGTTTCCATCAAACTCTGTGTTTGTGATTACGACTGAACCTTTTTTACTAGATGCTGGAGAACGTCCACCGCCCTCATCCTCGAGTTCAGCCTGGGATTCTCCCATGGCCATTCTTTTCAAATCAGACAAAGACGAGCAAGAATTCAGCATCAGCACCAAAGCCAATAGGGCCAAAATATTTCCGGAAAGCTTTTTCATTTAGAGTTGAACCTCCACTTTATTCGGACCAGTGATCAACCCTCGAACAATTTTTTTAGTTTCAAGTTGCTCCACGCGAATCACCTCGCCAATACTTCCGGCCTGTTTCGCCAAAGCTCTGGACCGAATAATCACTCCAGGACCAGACTGGACCGTCAGCACAACAGCCGAGCCGATCTTAACAGCGGAAGGCCCACGAAGAAGTTCTGGATAGAGAATTGATCCGCGGCTTACGGTTCGTTTTAATGCGCGGCCATTGAGGTCACTTTGTGAAGTTAAAAAAGCATTCGAGGGCAGTCTCGACCAAGGCATCGTGGTGAGCCTCATGGAATCTGCAGAGATCACTTGGTCACGGTTCAAAGTAGAGGCCGCAACCCAAACAGGACCTGTGACCTTTACCAATCCAGATAGAGTCACTTCTTCGATGGATTGCTGGTTGATTCGAATGCTAGCAGGAACACTAATCAATCCATCGATTCTGGAAGAACCGTGAGTGCCCAGAGCAAAGATCTCCAGAAGCTCAATCTTATCACTGGCCTCAACCGGCGGCATGATCAAAAGATTACTTACCGTCACTTCAAAAAGGGAGGAATCGAGATCCATTTTTGAACTCATCTGACCTACCAAAAGATCTGCAAATGAATGTTCAAGACTTTTAACTTTCATTGGAACACTGGAAGCAGAAGACGCAAGCGTAGACACGCTCCAAAAACAACTCAATAAGATCCACACCATTTTCACGTTAGCTACCCTCTTCCCCATCTTCATTACCGAATGCTATTCAGCGAGTTCATCATCTGATCCGCTGTTGAAATCACTTTCGAGTTCAATTCATACACACGTTGAGCCCGGATCATATCTGTCATTTCGGTCACAGGCTTCACGTTCGAAGCCTCTAAATATCCTTGGTGAAGCCGTCCCAAACCACCATCAGTTGGAGTCCCAGGAATCGGCGCACCACTTGCAGGCGTTGCATTGTATAGATTGCCACCTTCAGCCTGAAGTCCGGCGTCGTTCGCAAAGGACGTCAACTGAATCTGACCAATTTCGGTGGCACCGCCTTGATCGTCTTTAACTTCAACACGGCCATCAAAAGAGATATTGATGTCTTTTGTATTTTGCGGAATCTGAATCTCAGGAACAACCGCATATCCGTTGGCATTCTGAAGTTGCCCTTCAGGCCCCACCCTCAAACTACCATCGCGCGTATAGGCGATGTCGCCATTTGGTTTTTGGATTGCAAGAAAGCCAAGACCTTCAATCGCAACGTCTAGTTTTCTATTCGTTGGACGAAGCGTCCCACCCTCGTGATCTCGAGATGCGCCCACAACTTTCACACCCGCGCCGATCTGGACTCCAGTGGGATTCACAGTCGTAGCAGAAGTCGCAGCCCCCGGAGCTTTGATGTTTTGATAGAGAAGATCTTGAAAGTCAGTCCGTGATTTTTTGAATCCGGTCGTGTCTGCGTTGGCCAAGTTGTTGGAAATCGTTTCAATTTGCTTTGATTGAGCATCCATTCCTGTCGCAGCGGTATTGAGTGTGTTCAACATATCTCTATTCCTTTACTTTCTTAAAACTTTCCAACTTCTGAGAGTCGTCCGGTCATTTCGCCAACACTTTGCATGATTTTTAAGTTCTGCTCATAAAGACGGTGCGCCTCGATGAGTTTGGTCATTTGCCCAACAGGATTCACGTTTGATGCCTCAAGCATTCCTTGATGAATCTCAGGCTTGACAGTTGTGGGCCCAAGGGGATTGTTTCTCACGAGGACCTCTTCCGGAATCACAGAAGCTGGACCACGGCCTTGGGCTTCGTTAGGGTATTTCAAGAAGGCATCTTCTCCGGCCTCCCACATCGTATTTCCCACTGGCTTCAAGGCATCTGGATTTTCGACTTGTACGAGGCTTAATTTGCCAACTCTTTCACTCGCACCATTGATCGACCTATAGACGTCACCTTCTTGACTAATTTGAAGACGTCCTCGTCCAAGAGTGATCGCGCGTTTCGAAGGATCTTGCTGGGCTGCGTTGGCCTGAGACTCGCCAAGGATCAAAAAACCGTCACGATTGACCAGTTGTCCTTTGTCGTTAAGTGACAAGTTCCCGGCACGTGTCAGACGAATGCCATTGGGACTCAAGACTTCCAAGAAGCCATTTCCTTGAATTGCGATATCGAAAGGATTGCTCGTTTGGCGCATCGCGCCCTGCTTCAAGTTGGCATAGTCACGGCCGTGTAAGACAGGTCGGTTTTCTGTCGCTGGCCTTGCTAAGATCTCGGATTTTCTGAGTGGACCCGGCGCAATATCACTCCGGTCATCCTGAGCCTTGGCATCCTCGAGCATCTCCTCAAATATGAGATCACGGGATTTAAATCCGGCGGTATCGGCGTTGGCAACGTTGTTCGCAAGCGTTTCAATGCGACGACTTTGAGCCAATGCGCCTGACAAAGATGTGACGAGTCCTGATTCCATATGTTCTCCAACAAGGTATGGAGCAACGGGTGTGCCAACATGAAAGCGTCAGGAAGTTGAACTTTGACAGGCCCACATATGCCGTGATTAAAAGCGACATGGCACAATTGCTTGACGGTAAAAAATCAGCACAAAATCTTCTCGACGAACTCAAAGCCACGATCTCCACAACGCTCGCCGCGGATCCTTCGAAAGAAGCCCCATGCCTCGCCATTCTCCAAGTTGGAGCCAATCCCGCATCAGCCGCTTACATTCGTAGAAAAATCAAAATCGCTGACGAAATTGGAGCTTCAACCAAACACATCTCTCTTAGTTCCGACACAAGCGAGGAAGAAATTCGCAGGCAAGTGAAGAGGCTTGCTGAAGACTCTGCCGTCGACGCTTTGATTGTCCAACTCCCACTTGACCAGAAACAAGTTTCATCTTCAAAGTGGGTGCATGAAACATTAGAGATGATTCCTCCCGTTAAAGATGCTGATGGGCTTCATACTCAAAACCTCGGACACCTCGCTGCGGGATCTTCCACTCCCTCCCACTGGACGGCTCCGCTTCCTGCCACCGCCTATGGGATTATGGATCTTTTGAATTTTTACAAAGTGCCATTGCTTGGAAAACGAATTTTGATTCTTGGCAAATCACGACTTGTGGGAATGCCAACCGCACAACTCTTGATGCACGCAGGAGGAACAGTCTCCGTTGCTCACTCAAAAAGTGGTGACTGGTCGGACCTTAGCCGCAATGCAGACGTGATCGTTGCCGCCGCAGGAGTGAAGCATCTGCTAAAACCCGAGCAGATCAAAGAAGGCGTCGTACTTGTTGATGTGGGCATCCACCGTGACGAAGACGGATTAACGGGCGACATCGATCACGGTTGCTACGAGAAAGCTGGAAGCTATTCTCCAGTTCCTGGCGGAGTCGGACAGATGACGGTTGCTTGTTTGATGGCTAATTTGGTCAACTTATGGAAATAATTTAAACATTTTTTTTTAGAACATCATCGCCGTTGTCAAAAAATATCAACGACTTGTCTCGCTAAGTGGCAGTTTTGCAACACGCCAATATTAACATAATTTATCCCACGTACCGAATATATAGATATGTTTGAGGTCCAAATGATTGATTCCCATCAAGGCGTTAACGTCAACGGGATCAACTCGGCCTCAGAATCGATCAACCCACTAGTTAAAATTTTCGTAACCGCCGTTGCGGCCCTGATACTTTTTACTTCTTCTGGCGCATTCGCAAGTTCTGCAGCATCAATAGGCTACAATTTTCATGCAGGCCCTGTTGATAACAGCATCACAAACGCGAGTAGCTATTCTGGAGTCATCAGTTCAGAAGGCGGAGAAAAAGCCTTTCGAATCACTTATGGCATTGGCGGCCAGTACAGCAGTGCTTTGTTTTACTTGAATTCAGAAGAATATTCCGCAACGATTTTTGGTGGAGAGATGAGACTCGGACTTTCTTTCCATGCTCTTGCTGACAACTTCTTTTCTCCCATCTTCGCTGTGAATGGAGTTTTTGGAGCTAACGTTTACAAACTAGCTGATCCACCAACTGGCGCCTCAGCTAGTGAGATGAGTTTTCAATATGGCTACGAGGGCGAGTCAGGAATGAGTCTGAAGTTTGGCCGCAAGAGGCTGAGACTGACAGGTGCCTACCGCTGGATCAAAAGCAGCTATAGATCTACAACAATCACACTCAATGCGATGTCGTTTCGCTTAGGTATGGAGTTCTAAGGTGAAAAAGAACTTCTCGCATGCGATAATGCTTCTGGCTGCAGCTATGGTGCTAAGTCAGTGCGGCCAGCAAATGCGCTCGACGGGTGCCGACGATGGAGGGTATTCCGAATCAAATCCCGTTGCAAGTTCTGGAGATATTGTGGTCTCAAACGGAGCTAGCGACTCCATCCTCCTTCTCGATCCTGATGGCTTCTATAAAGCGCTTCTCTTCAATGCTGACAACACCTCGGAGTCTCCTGGCGGTGTCACCTACAATACCGACACCAATGAAGTCGTTTTCGTCGTCGACGGAGCAGACCGCTTAGCTGCTGTATCACTCACCGATCTGACCTACAGAAATGTTGTAACAAGCACGCTACTATCCGGAGTTCTGCGCGGCATAACTCAACTCATTAATGGCGACTACCTCATCATCGAGTCCAACGTCATCGAACGCTACACTGCAGATGGATTTCCCGCGGGAAGCCCTTGGCCCAGATCTGGACTCCAAACGAACCCTAACGGAATTTCTGCGAGAGCGGCCGGAGGATTTGTCATGTGTTCCTACGGAACTGATGTCGTACGAACTTATGACGATTCAGGAACTCAAATTGCTACGGCTTCATCTGGCATTGCTGGAACCACCGATGCTTACGCCTGCACCGAATTGAGCAATGGCAACATTGCCGTCGCCTGGAGTGGCACGACAGATACTATACAGATACGATCTCCGGACTTGAGCACGGTCATTGCCAGCTACTCAAACACTTCAATATTAGGGGACCCCGAAGGTATAGCCGAGGACAACGATGGCAACTTGCTCATCACCGACGGAACTTTCCATCATATTGTCGTCATCGATAGCTCCGCAAATTTTGTTACCATCAAAGCCAATTCGGTCCTTAACCTCCCGCGCTGGTTATTTGTAGTTCCTTAGAAAAAATTGAACGTGAAAAGTGAAAAGTTGTATGGCGATCCCAGAAGATAAAAAACTAGAGCTCATTAAGTTTGAAATTGAAAAAATTCCTTTGAACGCCGATGGAACCGCCTTGGTGGACTTCTACGTTCACCTTCCACGCAATGATCGCTACATTCGCTTTGTCTTAGCAGGCGACAGCTTCGGCGAAAACCAAACTAGAATGCTTCAAAAACACAAAGAACCCATCATCTTCTGCAAGTATGAAGAATTTGTAGCTGAGCACTCAGGTTTTGCGATACCTCCCTCGGAGCACAACAAAGAAGTTCTCGAGATTTTTCAAGGGAGCGGGCAGATCAGCGAAAATTTACCCCATTTAATCTTTGAGGCAAACCCTACCCCTACTTCAGATCAAGAAGCAGGTAGCACCAACAACCAACCCCCGCATCTCAAGATCATTCGAGGGGATGATGCCGATCTACATACTCATAAAAACCAAAAAATGGTTTTCAAAGGAAGCAATGATCTAGCTTCACGAGAAAAAGGGAAATTCTTAACTGACGAGACTTCATCTAGGCAATCCCACGGCCCTAGCGAAGACGAGCCCTCCAGTCGGCACACTAGACTTTATCAAGAAGAAGACTATTCGGGAAGCAAGCAAAGTTTGTCGACGGCAAACACAAACGACGGCGAGAGCATGGAAAACATGATCGCTCAATTTGGACAAGAAAAGTCTTCGTATCTAAAGAAAACCATCACAAACGAGCTCAAGTCTGCCTACAAACAACTCCATTCTGAAAGCCCGGCAACGATCAATCTAGAGGAAAGCCCTATTCAAGATATCGCCTCTAATCTACTTGAAGTCATCGCACCTGAAGTAGAGAAGCTCCGAGATCACCTGAAAAAGATTCCCGATTATGTGGGGGTGATGAACGATTCTGCCGCCCTAACTGCGATCACAACACTGGTCTGTCTTGCCAGAGGACAAACCTCGAGAAGCATTTTTAAAGAAATGTCTTATGCCGTTCTACTCATGGATATGTCCATGACTAGTCTTGACGATGAAGCTTACAAAAACTACTTTATCAATCCAGACGCTCTATCCGAGAAGCAAAAAAAGATTGTGTTCACCCACCCTAGAGCCTCCTACGAGTTAGTTCAGAAAAAGTTTAAGAACCTACCCGATATTGTGAGTCAACTCATTCTCGGCCACCACGAGCTTTTCAACGGCAAGGGCTACCCTCGCAAAGTGCGCTCCGAGTTGCTCGCCCCACTTGTTCGAATATTAGCTTTTGCTGTGGATATTTTTGAGCTGATGAAGCGCAATCATTACCTCGGCAAAAAGCTTAGCATCGTTGACGCTGTGGACAGTTTGCTCAATGCTGACGTCCCCCCTCACCTCAGGCGCCACAATGTTGTGTTGATGCGAGAGGTGTATCAATATCTTACGGTAGACCCTGAGTAATAGCCCCCAGAAACTGGGCCCTTAACCCACCGCACAAGAGCCTAATCCTCGCTCGACAAGATCAGCTCCACATGCTGGATTCAGCCCATGTTAAAGACGACTCCTCTTCATCAGTGGCACCTCGATAACAAAGCAAAAATGCTCGGTTTTTCTGGTTACGACATGCCCATTCAATACGCGGGAGTCATGCAAGAACATGCCACCGTTCGTGAAGATGTCGGCCTTTTTGATGTAGCCCACATGGGACTACTTCTTGTCGATGGTGAAAAAAGTATCGAAGTTCTCAACCAACTCATCACCAAAGATTTGAACAAGCTCGATGATGGTCGCGCGGTTTACACCATGTTTTGCAATGAAAACGGTGGAATCCTCGACGACCTCATTGCCTACCGAGCCAGCTCTTCAAAAGTCTACTTGGTTTTAAATGCCGGCAACAAAGACGCCGATCTTGCCCACATTTTATCTTTCGACAATCAGCACCAGATGAGACTCACGAGTCTTTTTGATGACGTGAGCATACTCGCCCTGCAAGGACCGAGGTCTTTTGCGCTCCTGAATGAATTGGGTGTGATTGATTTGAAGGCAAATCCCGAAGGCCCTCGCCCCTTTGATTTCATCTCATCCGAAATAAGAGGCATCTCCGTTCAAGTCGCCTTCACGGGCTACACAGGTGAAAAGGGCTGTGAGATTTTCGTCTCTAATGATCAAGCCGAAGCCTTATGGACTTTGCTTTTGGAGGCTGGCCAGCCTCACAATATCAAACCCTGTGGACTGGCGGCCCGTGATACCTTGAGACTAGAAATGGGCTATTCCCTTCATGGCCAGGACATTAGCCCCGAGATCTCACCTATTGAGGCGGGACTAAAATGGGCCGTCGACTTTGGCAAAGAAGCGTTTCTCGGAAAGCAAGCACTCGAGGCTCATGTTAAGCAGCCTCCTCGCAAATGGATAGGCCTCAAAAACGACTCCAAGCAGGCGCCCAGAACTGGGATGAAGATTTTCGATGCCCGAGACCAGGAGGTTGGCGCCATCACGTCCGGAACCTATGCACCGAGCCTTGGCCACGCCATCGGAATGGGACTCGTCAATACTGACGCAGTCGCCCCCTTCTGCGTCGAAATTAGAAAGAACAAAATTCCATTTGAAAGCACGAAAAGACCTTTCTACAAAGGTCAGTAAGTTAGAGCCAAAATATTAGGCCACATATAAGGTCCCATAAGCCGGAGGAAACAAAATGTCTGAAATTCGCCCTGAACTTTT
>Ga0100393_10004352_pt1 | contig 13072 bp, 10 predicted proteins | sample CryGeymeta201517_FD_81546 | JGI IMG/M metagenome (GOLD analysis project Ga0100393, IMG submission 81546) | Groundwater microbial communities from Crystal Geyser aquifers in Utah, USA - Crystal Geyser metaG 2015-17 | ecosystem: Environmental > Aquatic > Deep subsurface > Groundwater | place... | reverse complement strand
CGCAATTTTTGTACAGAATGTTGGGTAGGTTTGGTTTTAAGCTCGCCAGAAGCTGCAATATAAGGCACCAAGGTTAAATGGATAAACGCTGTTTGATCACGGCCCAATTCAAAGCGAAGCTGACGAATTGCTTCCAAGAATGGCAAGGATTCGATATCACCCACAGTGCCGCCGATTTCAACAAGGGCGATATCCACATCATCCGAGCGAAGGGACAAAACACCGCGCTTGATTTCATCGGTAATATGGGGAATTACTTGCACAGTTGCGCCTAAATAATCGCCTCTGCGCTCTTTACGGATGACCGATTCGTAGACACGGCCAGTGGTAAGATTAGAGCGCTTGGACATTTGCGCGTGTGTAAAACGCTCATAATAACCAAGGTCGAGATCGGTTTCCGCGCCATCGTCGGTGACAAACACTTCACCATGTTGGTATGGGCTCATCGTGCCCGGATCGACATTGATATAAGGATCTAGCTTTTGCATGGTAACACGCAGCCCGCGAGCTTCGAAAAGCGCTGCTAAACTTGCGGCAGCGATACCCTTTCCTAGTGACGAGACAACGCCGCCTGTTACAAAGATAAAACGTGTATGGTGAGTAGTAGTTATAGTCATTTCGGGTGCGGAAACTAACAGAACCCCAAGTGGCTTTCCAGCACTGAAATTTTGACCAAGCCAAGGCATATCAATTGCTTAATTTGCCATCTATTAAATAGTCATTCTTCAAGCATTCTTTAACACAAAAATAAATTGTTGACGCTGCTTTTTCTGCGGCTAAAGTTCGCCTCGTTCAACGCGGGTATAGCTCATTTGGTAGAGCGCAACCTTGCCAAGGTTGAGGTGACCGGTTCGAGCCCGGTTACCCGCTCCAGACATCAAAAGGGAGTCTTGATAGTCTTACGACTCAGGCTCCCTTTTTTGTTTCTCTTGTTTGAATGTTTGATAGATATCAAACGTAACGTACGGCAGGGTGGCTCAGTGGTACGGCGGAGGATTGCAAATCCTTTATTCGCGAGTTCGATTCTCGCCCCTGCCTCCAATTTCACAATCAAGTTTACGCTTGTTTGTGGCAGTGTAAGCCGGGATGGCGGAACTGGTAGACGCAAGGGACTTAAAATCCCTCGAAATTACTTTCGTGCGGGTTCGACTCCCGCTCTCGGTACCACCTCTTTAGCCCCCTTGTTAATCAAGGGGTTTATTTTCTTTAATTACCCATAACCAAGACACATATTATTTTTTAGATTATTCAACGCTCCCACACCATTAATGGCATCATAATTGCTGACTTTCTTTGACTAACCATAACCAGGTACAACAAGGAAAAAAGATGCTAAAAACTCAGGCGGACCTTCGGCAACTAACTATTACCGTATTCCCCTCTCTGCACAAAGGTAGTCAAACTTGAAAACGCCTAGCAAGATATTGGGTAAGCAAGCCACCAAAACAGCTATATATGGCGGTATTATTGGCCTTGGCACAATTGTTGTTGCGACATTATCAGCCGCATTTGTTTCTTCCGGTGAAGTCTCATTAGATGCAATCATTCTTGCCCAAAAAACAAACACCGCACTCTGGACCATCGATATCATGCCTTTTGTATTTATGTTCTGGGGCCAACGCATGAGCTCATCGATTGCTGAAGAAGCCGATACCATGGTCATCGAAAAAACCAATGAACTTTGGAATAAAACACAGCAGTTTCGCGACCAAATTGAGCAGGAATACAGTCACGATCAACTCACCAAGTTACCCAATGCCCAGCAGTTTTTAAAACATATCAACCAACTTCTCGAACCCAATAGTTCCGAGCCCATGGCAGAAGCCGAATCATTGTTACAAACCTTTAGCGGCTACATCACCAAACAGCACAAAGTTTCACGTCATATGGCCATTATACTGCTCGAAATTGATCACTTTAAAGAAATCAGTCAAACATTTGGCAGTCAAAATGCTGATGATTTACTCCTAGAGGCAAGCATTCGCATCAAGCAAGTATTTGCGCAGTCACAAACCATGGTCGCGCGTATTGGCGTTGACAACTTTGGCATCTTGGTCAACAAAGTTGCCGAAACACAAGTGGTTGCCACCATTGAAAAAGTTCACGCTGCGTTTAAACAACCCTTTGAAATCAACGGTCTTACAATTACGCTAGAAATCAGTGTGGGTGCTTGTCTTCACCCACAACATGGCGATACTGCCCAAGAGCTGATGCAAAATGCGGAAATCGCCAGATATGCCTGCCAACAGGATGCCAAGGCATACACCTTTTATTCCCCTGCCCTCAACACGTATAATATTGAAGACCTTATCTTAAAGACTGAAATAAGCAGGGCATTTGAACATGATGAACTGCAGCTATATTACCAACCCAAGCTCAATGCCCGTGGTGACATTCATGATGTTGAGGCGTTGATACGTTGGTTACACCCTGAAAAAGGTTTGATAAGTCCCGATACCTTTATCCCCATGATTATCCAAAAGCGCATGAACGGCGAACTTTTGCGTAGAATCTTGCACCTGGCTCTGACCCAAGCCAAAGCTTGGCAGGCTCAAGACATCCATGTTCGCATTGCCTTAAACTTAACTGCGTTTGATTTACTCGAAGCTTCCCTGCCTGACATGATTAGCGATGAGTTACGTGAGTTTTCGCTCACTGCCGATAGCCTGAAACTTGAAATCACCGAAACATCTTTGATTGAAAACCAAGAACTGGCTTTGATTACCTTAAATAAACTCTCTGAGATGGGCATCCCCACTTCCATCGATGATTTTGGCACTGGTTACTCATCACTTTCTTATCTCACCAGCTTACCTATCGATGAAATCAAAATTGACCAGATGTTTGTTAAAACCATGGCCAGCAATCACAAAAATCAAAAAATCGTGCAAGCTATCATCGCCCTAGCCCATAGCCTTTCGCTGGCGACGGTAGCTGAAGGTGTTGAAGACAAAGAAACACTGCAAATGCTACGCAAAATGCAATGTGACTACATCCAAGGTTATTATATCAGCAAGCCACTTTCTGCTGCGCATTTTACAGCTTGGATTCAAAAGTTTAAGGCCGCACGATCCAGTGCTGTTCAACCATGATTTGATAACCATAATCGCTCTATGCCCAAGTTAGACTTGGCTAAATGTGCTTTCACCGTATAGTTCGATTTCCTAACTTATTTATTATTCGCCAGAGAGGATTGATTATGGCTTTCGTTGTTACCCAGTTATGTAAAGATTGTGTGGATACTGCATGTGTTGCGGTGTGCCCTGTGGATTGTTTTTATCAACCCAAAGAGATTGACGCTGAACACCCCAATATGCTTTATATCTCACCCGAAGAATGCATTGACTGTGCAGTGTGTGAGCCAGAATGTCCTTGGGAAGCCATTTATCCTGAAGAAGATGTTCCTGAAGTATTTGAAAGCGACATCCTTCTTAATGACCTTTGTGACTCTGATCGTGATGCCTTTGATTTGGCAACCGTAAAAGACCACACGCCACCTTCTGCGGAAGAAGTGAGCGCCAACAAAGCCAAATACGGTCTTTAATTGCCCGCAACAATTTTGCAAAAGGGAGCTTTATGCTCCCTTTTTAGTTTTTATGTTGGCATAACGATATGATTGCAAAACAATCCTTACTTGATTTTGACAGACAACAACTTGCTGATGTTTGCCAATCTATTGATGTGCCCACCAGTCATGCCAATACCATTTATGGTAAGGTATTTCGTTATGGCCAGTTGGATGTGGAAAACACAGTAAACGTGCCAAAAAAACTTTTGGCGTGGCTTGATGAAAACACTGAAATTCATTTACCAGAAATCATTAGCCAACAACAATCTGAAGATAATACACAAAAACTATTACTGCGCATGGATGATAAGCGCGACGTGGAATCCGTGATTATTCCAGGTGCTGGGCGCATCACCCAATGCATTTCCTCGCAAGTGGGTTGTGCCATTGGTTGTGAGTTTTGCCTCACGGCCACAGGCGGCCTTACCCGCAACCTAACCACTGCCGAAATGATGAGCGAAGTGTTCATTGCCCATCGTGTTTTGGGCGAATATCCACGCAATCTGGTGCTGATGGGCATGGGCGAGCCGCTGCATAATTATGAGCATGTGGCCAAGTTTGTTCGCATGGTCACTGATGAACGTGGCATGGCCTTTTCCCCGCGCCGGGTCACAATTTCAACGGCTGGTTTGGTGCCGGCTATTTACCGTATGCTTGAAGATGACTTGCCATGTAGCTTAGCGATTTCGCTGAATGCCACCACCAACGAAGTGCGCAATCAAATCATGCCCATCAATCTCAAATACCCCTTGGAAAGTCTGCTCAAAGCCATGCAAGATTATGTGGCCGTGCGAAATCGCAAACGGATTTTGGTGGAATATGTGTTACTGGCTGGCATCAACGACAGTGAAGAAGATGCCAAACGTTTGGTGGATTTGGTAAAACCCTTAAACAGCACCGTCAATGTCTTACCCTTCAATCCCTTCCCCGGCAGCAAATATCAACGCCCAAGTGATGAAGTGGTTGATATGTTTAGTAAACACTTGAATGATGCAGGTCTGGTTGCCGTGATTCGTAGATCCAAAGGCAGAGAAATCTCCGCAGCTTGTGGCCAGCTCAAGACAGAAGTAAACGAACGCGCAGTGCAATTGCTAGCCAAAAGGAGTGCCAAGGCATGATTTTAGTCATCGGAGACATCATCGTGGATGAGTTTATTTGGGGCGATGTGACCCGAATTTCTCCTGAAGCACCCGTTCCTGTGGTCAATGTGCGTAACGTTGATCGCCGATTGGGTGGTTCTGCCAATGTGATTCGCAATCTTCATGCGCTGGACACACCTTCGGCCATGTTTGGTGTGGTTGGCAATGATGAACCGGGCAACTGGGTGCATCACCGTTTGGGTGAGCTCAATTCCGACGATGCTGGTGTGTTCACCAAAAACAATGGCCGCCACACTGCGATTAAAACCCGCGTGATCGCCCAACATCAACAAATTGTAAGGTATGACCGCGAAAGCGCTGAGCTTATCAATGAAGAAACGCAAAGTTGGCTTTTGGCATCAATTCGCAACAAGGCCAAAGATGCCAACGCCGTTATTTTATCGGATTATGCCAAAGGCGTGCTCACACCTGCTTTGCTGCAACTCTTGATTCCTGAGCTTCAAGGCAAAATCATCGGCATCGACCCCAAACCCGCCAACACCAACTATTACCATGGCGCCACCTTTATTACGCCAAACCTTCTTGAAGCCTCACAAATGGCCGACATGAAAATGCTCAATGAAGATGCCCATGTGGAAGCCATGGCCAAGAAGCTACATAGCAAGCTCCAACTTGAGCTTGTGCTGATTACCCGCTCCGAAAAAGGTATGACGCTTTTTGACGGTAAAGAATGTTTTCATATCCCTACTGCTGCCCGCGATGTCTTTGATGTCACTGGCGCTGGCGATACAGTGATTGCTACATTCACGGCTTGCTTATCACGAGGCGACTCGCCGCTGGAAGCTGCCAAAACTGCCAACCAAGCAGCTGGTGTGGTAGTGGGCAAAGTAGGCACAGCCACAGCAAGTTGGGATGAAATCGCCCATTTCGAATCGTAAAAGGTTATTGAAATCATGAGCACACTCACCTACGCCATTGGCATCCCCGCCCGCTTTGATTCCACCCGTTTCCCGGGCAAACCCTTAGCTTTACTGGCAGGCGAACCCATGATTGCGCATGTGATACAACGCGCTTTGCTTGCTGATTTGGGCCCAGTGATTGTAGCAACCGATCATCAAGGCATTGCTGATGTTGCTCACGAATATGGCGCAAAGGTGTGTATCACCCGCAGTAACCATGAAAGTGGCAGTGATAGGCTGGCTGAGGCCATGGCCGATGTGGATTGCGATATCGTGATTAACGTGCAAGGTGACGAGCCTCTGATTGATCCTGATGCAATTCGCGCCGTCGTAGAGCCTTTTGCCAGCCAACCTGATTTACAAATGGCTACCCTTGCTCATCCTATTCATGAAGCTTCTGATTTTGATGACCCCAATGTGGTCAAACTGGTGCGCAACGCCATGGGGCACGCCATGTATTTTAGCCGCGCGCCCATTCCATATACGCGCAAAACATCTGAACAAACTGGCAACGATATGCTGCAGCATGTGGGATTATATGCCTACAAACGCGAGTTTTTGCTTCAATACGCCAGCCTAAGCCCATGCCAAAGCGAAAAAATCGAGCAACTTGAACAACTGCGCGTCTTGCATAATGGTTATCCCATTGCTGTAACTGTGGGTGATTATTTTTGCTTGGGCGTAGATACTCCAGCCGATTTACAACGCGCGGAAGCTTACCTTTCAAAAGCTTAAGCTTTGGTCTTGTAGCTTACACCAACGCGTAACATCACTGCATATAAACACAGAAAAACGACCACCGCCGATGATGGCGGATAGTCATAATAATTCGACAGCATCACGCCGCTGACTGAACCTGTAATAGCTATGCCAATCGCCAAAACCGAAGAGCCGACTTGCCCATGTCGCCAGACAGCAAGACCTGGCACCACCAACAAGGAAAACACCAAGACCACGCCCAAAGCATAAATGGCAGGCACCACCGCACAGGCTAGACTTGTATAAAATATCACGCGGCCAACATAACTTTCCATATCATGCAAGCGCATCAATACAAGCGCGATTGAACCCGACACCAACAAAAGCAGCAGCTCAGTTTCATCCACACCCAACATGCTACCAAAAAGCAAGGCCATCATTTGACCTTCAGCATGTGGCATTGAAGCCAACACCATCATACCCACAGAAGCTGAGAGCGCATAAAGCGCTCCCATCATACCTTCTTTGGGTACATCGGTTTGTGCTGGCATGGCGGCAATCAATAAAATGGCCAAAGCCGTGATAATACTTGCGTACACCAACCCATTACCATCGCTGGCTAAACCCACGGCATAACCTACTGCCGCCACTTGCGCCAAGGCCAAATCAATAAAAATAATACGATGATTCAGCACCTTCTTTCCAAGCAATGGCAAATAAAGTGAAGCCAAAACACAAGCGATCAAACTAAACCATAAAATCATCGTTATTCACCCATTGCTTTGCGCAATATACCTTCAATCATGTTGATATATCCTGCACCAGCACTGCCTTCCACCGCATCATCCATCACCATCAACGTTGCACCCGTAGCAGAAGCCACCCGCGAGGCAATGCGCCCCAAATGATAAGACTCAGACCAAATCTGCATAATCTGTTGCGCTTTCATCTGTTCAACCAAGGCGCTTAAATGTTTGGTCGAAGCCTCCACACCGGGTTTTGGCTCGATAAAGCCGACCACGTTAAAGCCAAAACGTTCTACAAAGTATCGATAAGAATCGTGATAAGTAACGATGCGCTGTGCTGCAACGCCTTTGTGTTGCCACGAAGCCACAAGTGCCTGTAATCGTTTCGAAAAAATATCGGCGCGTTGCTGATAATCGGATGCATGAGTTGGATCCAAAACAGCCAATCGTTTTGCCAAAGCTTGCCCCATTTGCGCCGCGCGCAAAGGATCCAACCACCAATGCGGATTACCTTCAGGATGCACATCTCCTGCTGAGCGATCGACATTGGCTTCTCCGCCAATCACATCAATCGTTTCACTGCCGGCAAAACTTCCTTCACGGCCTGGTAAAATATGCTCATTCCTCGACAGGGCCATCAGCGGTGGCAACCAACCTGATTCCAAGGCTAGGCCGGCAGAAACTAACAGGTCAGCCTTGGCCAAGTGACGCGCAAGCGTGGGTTTACCTGGCACAAAGTGTGGGTCTTGCCCCACCCTGGCCAAGCTCACCACTGTTGCCTTTTCGCCAGCAATTTCCTGGGTGATTTGTGCCAGAGCTGGCAGCGTTGCCACAATATACAGCTCAGCCTTTGCGGGCGAAGGCAAGATCAATAGTGCAGCGCAAGCAACCATCCATTTCATAGTGTTTGTTTTCATTATGTTCATCAATTTCTCCTTTTTATATGCCAGTGTATTTAGTATGCATGTGCGCCATGTGGGCCAATGGCCACCACCCAGCGAAAGAGCAAGGCATTAGCATTATCGCCAGCATTGATGCCATACACATCAGCAACTTGATCCAACGCGTGCCGCATTTGTTTGTATTGCAATGTTAAGTTTTGGAATTCACTGATTTTCCAGACCACTCCCACAGAAAGCGCCGTTTCTGTTGCTTTTGAAGCACCAACCACGCCTTGCAAGGCTGAGTAATCCAAGCGTGAAAAGACATGCCAATGGCGATCAAAACCAATATCAGCCAAGAGATACGCTCCATCTGTGGTGATATTACTTACGCCTACGCCCTGTTGTTGTTGGCTGCGCATAGCTTCAGCTTCGATATTCACGGCAAATGATTGTAAATTTTGGAATTTCCAAGCCATGTGTGCGCCGCTAATCGTGGAATTGGCATGGGATGCTGCAATACCGTTTTTTCCCGATACGATATTTGCGCCGAGCTCGAGCGTGGCATTCTCGCTACTATCCCAAACACCTGTCCAACGCAGCAAGCCTGCATAGTGCGGTTCGCCATTGGGGTTAAAGGCAACATCATTGGTATTGCTAAACAAACCAGCGGTCAGGGTATGTGCAGAATCACCGATAAAATATGGGCGCTCAACAAACAATCCATCACCCACAAAGGTTTCAGCGCCCAACACATTGACCAAACCATTGGGTCTATCGGCATAGATAAGCGCATGTGGGTGCACGCCATTGACTCGGCCAACAGGCAAAAATTTTCGCCCACTTTTAAGATTGATGTCATAAGGCAAATAAGAGGTAATAAAGCCCTCTTCCACTGCCATACCGCCATCAGCCCCTGTCACAGTCACATCCAATCTGGCATGAGGATCGATATTGGCGCCAAAGACAAACTCCGTTTCCGAGAGTGGTAAAAATGCACTACTGCCAGCGCCCGCATCTCCGCGAATTCGCTCGCCAGTGAAGTTACCAATCACTGAAATGGATGGATTTCCTGTGTTTTGTGTAGTGCTGCTGTTTATTTCTACAGCTTCGACATTAGCGTTAAAGATAAGTGTTATGGCGATGACCAAATAAAATTGATATTTCATAAATAATTCTCCTCGAATGGTATTGGGGTATTCATAGGGAACGCCAAGCAAAGCCAGAAAACCTACGATTGCATAGCAAACGCAGGGATTTCGTCATCAAATGTTAGGATGAATATGGGCGCCTAAAAAACATCAGGCAGGCCCAAAATGGCTAAACTTAGCTTAGGAGAATGGTGGTGCGCGGGCTTGAAATGCAGCCAGCACTGCGCGCGGTTGGCAAACAGAGGTGACGGCATCATAAGGTATTTGAGCAAAAGGAATATCAAAGCTGACAACAACGCTGCTCATCAAACCGTGGCCGAGAAGCGATTCAATGTCGCAACTGATACAGTCTGATTGTGCCGAATGATAACCCTGTTCGTGCTGATGCACGACGCTCATGGCATACAAACACAGTAACATGGCCACAGCCGAGAACATCAGCTGAGATTTCAACACCCATGTTTGTGATTTAATATGTTGCCACATGCGCCGCAGCTTAGTTGGCCTTTTACGCAAGGCAAGTGATGATGCATTGCTGTTACTCGCCATTACTTTTACATTCAAGCGCATGATAAAACCTGTAATCAAAGCTAAGTTTTACCCGCCATTGGAAGAGTTTCTCAATATCTATTCGCATGTATTGGGTTTGGTATTGAGCATGATCGGGCTTGTGTTCTTGATCCAGCTTGCTGTTTCAGCGGGCACAGTTTGGCATGTCGTTAGCTTTACCATCTTCGGCGTCAGCCTTATCACCCTTTATGCAGCATCATCGGTGTATCACTCCGCTAAGGATCCCATCATTCGTAATCGCTTGCGCGTGTTTGATCATGCTGCCATTTATGTGCTGATTGCAGGCACCTACACTCCGTTTACATTGGTCACGCTGCACGGGACCTTGGGCTGGACTATCTTTGGTATCACCTGGGCCATGGCCCTGATTGGCATTATCCTCAAGCTTTTTTATACGGGCCGCTTTAGTAAAACATCCACGGCCATGTATATCTTTATGGGTTGGATGATTGTATTTGCCATCAAACCCTTAATCACTGCCTTTCCTACAGAGGGTATGACTTGGTTGGTGGCAGGCGGGCTTGCTTACACATTTGGTGCTGTGCTTTACAGCATTAAAGCGATTCCGCTGAATCATGCCCTGTTTCATGTCTTGGTTTTGATGGGCAGCGGCTGTCATTTTATTGCAGTTTATGGCTATGTCTTAACTACCCCTTAAACACCCAACATTGCCGATAAAGACAAAGCAACTTATCATCGCCGCATGAGTGACAAAGCCCAAGACGAACGCGATATTGATGAGATTTTAGCCAGCATTGATGCAATGCTGAGTCAGAAAGACACCTACCTCGAAGACCTGGATAAAAAGAAGCATATTCGCCAAGCTGCTGCCCATTCTGAAGTTGCCCTTGGTTTGTCGATGACCGCTGATCATCAAGCAGGTGCGGATGAAGACACCAACCCACGCCAACAACCCAAATTCACGCTTACAGATGATGATTTTGAAGTGGATCCTTTATCTTTAGCCATTCCCGAAGATGATGATATGGGTAGCAGCGAAGATAGCCTTGAAGTCACTGAATCTGCAGACGCGGAAGATGATGCAGGTGATGGCGAAAGCCAAGATGAATCAGCGCATCATGAATCCGAAATAGATGACTCTGAGCAAGATGCCATAGATGATGACTATGAAAGTCATCCATCTTTTGATGCTTTTCCTGAATCAGAAGTGGAAAAATCCGAACACGATTCTTTTACGGACGAAACCGCTATCGATGCCATCGCCAAAGCTTTTGCGGAAGAAAGCCCCGAAGATATCGCCGAAGAAATTGAAGCGTCGTTTACTGAGCTTGAGCAAGAATTTAAGAGTGAACATTCAGTTGCCACGCCTCGCCACCGCATATTGCTTACTGAAGCGCTTTTAGAAACCAGCAAGCAAACACCGCTACCATTATGGCTAGATGTGGCTGATGATGAACCAGAACCAACGGATCAAGCTGAAAAGAAAGCTGAAAAGAAAACAGATAACAAAACTGCTGCTACTCAAGAAATCGTTGAAGATGATGCTGTTGCCGATGAAGTGGTTAGTGAACATTCGGAAGAAGCACAAAGTTTGGAAGATGAATTGTTTGCCAATGATGACGGAAATGACGCATTTGATGAAGATCCATTTTCTTTAAGCCAAGACGATACGAGCCCGCAAACATCAGATGAAAACGAAACTGATTCCTTGGAAGAAGAATCAGATGAATCAGATGAATCAGATGAATCAGATCAATCAGATGAACATGAAGCTGAATCAGACGCACTGGAAACATCCACGTCTGATACTGACGAAAGCATTGAAACACCCGATGCGCCAACGGCTGCAAAATCTGAATTTGATGCTGTCTTTGATGCCATAGCCAATGATGACACCATCACCTTTGATGTATCCGAAGCAATCACCGAAGATACTGTTTTTGGCATTGAAATGATTACTGAAAATGAGCTGATTGAAGCATTGGTGGAAGATGCATCCAGCGAAGAAGCTCCCGTTGAAGATGAAGATTTTAGCGAGTTGGATGAAGCAGTAGCCTCAGCCAAAGCTGAAGAAGAAGCCGCTAAACAAGCCCTTGAAGCTGAAAGTTTGACTGCTTTGGTGCCGCCGTTGAGCAGCGAAGAGCTTTCATCCATTGCTGAATCCATCACTGCCGAAGTCAGCATCAAATTAATCCAACACATTGAAGCCATCCTGCCATCGTTGATTCAGGAAACGATTCAAGGCTATATGCAAGCGGCCAAAGACAAGCAAGACAAGTCAACAACACCCAGCAACGAATTCGATATTTAAACTTTAGACTTTAACCAAAACAGGAACATTCATGACCAAACCAGTAAGCACTGCCTACGAACCGCAATCTATGGAGCCAGCCATTACCGAACAATGGCTCAATTCTGATGCCTTTAAACCCAATGATGCCGCTGAGAGTTATAGCATCACCCTGCCCCCACCAAATGTGACCGGCAGCCTGCATATGGGCCATGCCTTTTCGGGCACCATCCCAGATATTCTGATTCGCTGGCAACGTATGCTGGGCAAATCCGTGCTTTGGCAATTGGGCTTGGATCACGCCGGCATTGCCACACAAATGGTGGTTGAGCGCCAACTGGATGCCCAAGGTGTGCACCGCCGCGATTTGGGGCGCGAGAAATTCATCGAAAAAGTTTGGGAATGGAAAGCTGAATCTGGCGGCACCATCCTCGGCCAAATGAAACATCTTGGTTTCTCCATTGATTGGTCTCGTGAGCGTTTCACCATGGATGAAACTTCATCGAATGCCGTCAAAGAAGTGTTTGTGCGCCTGTTTGAAGAAGGCCTGATTTATCGCGGTAAACGTCTGGTCAACTGGGATCCAGTCTTAGAAACCGCTGTGTCCGATTTGGAAGTGGTGCATGAAGAAGAAGCCGGTCACTTCTGGCATATCCAATACCCCTACGCTGATGACCCAAGCCAACATATCGTTGTTGCCACCACACGCCCTGAAACGTTACTGGGCGATGGCGCGGTGGCGGTGCATCCTGATGATGAGCGTTATAAGGATTTGATTGGTAAAGAGCTTATCTTGCCGCTTTGTGGTCGCACCATTCCTGTGGTGGCAGATACTTATGTGGATCCAGAATTTGGTACAGGTTGCGTGAAAATCACCCCAGCCCATGATTTTAACGATTATGAAGTGGGCAAACGCCATGATTTGCCGATGCGCAATATTTTTACCAATACGGCGCATATCAACAATGAGGACTTTATTCCTGAGCAATATGTGGGCCTCGACCGCTACGAAGCGCGTGAACGTATTATCGCTGATTTGGATGCAGAAGGTTTGTTGTATAAAACCGAAGAGCATCTGCACAAGGTTGGCCGCGGCGATAGATCACACGCCATTATTGAGCCTTACTTAACGGATCAATGGTATGTG
>Ga0100393_10004351_pt1 | contig 13074 bp, 6 predicted proteins | sample CryGeymeta201517_FD_81546 | JGI IMG/M metagenome (GOLD analysis project Ga0100393, IMG submission 81546) | Groundwater microbial communities from Crystal Geyser aquifers in Utah, USA - Crystal Geyser metaG 2015-17 | ecosystem: Environmental > Aquatic > Deep subsurface > Groundwater | place: USA... | reverse complement strand
TTTAAACCCTTCATCAATAAAGCACATAACCTGACTACTTCCTTTTCTTTTGGAAGGTCTGTCAAGCAGAACTATTCTGTGCTTTATGAAACGAATAAGCCCGGACCTACGGAAGAAACAAATCAAATACGGATTCGTAATTATGGTGCTTATTACGGCATCAGTTTCGGTTACTCCTACAGTTTCAGTTTGAAGAAAAAGAATTCGAGATAGCGAGTTTTCGAGAAACGAAGACTACCAGACAATTGGATTCTCAGACTAACAGACAAAAAATTCATCAAGCAGGTCGGTGTCTCGCCGACTTGCCCCCTCATACAAAAGTTTTCGAGATTGCTCGGGTTCGGAGACCATTTTCACCCCGACATAATTTCAGAATAACTTACCTAAACAACTTGATTATCAGTCATTTTGACCGTAGAGTTTATAATAACCAGTAATTCCCTGCCATAATTTCCGCATTTCTTGCTTGGACATATGTTTGTTGCTAGTGAAATCGTTAGCATTCACAGAATATGGACTTTAAAAAATTCACTATAAAATCACAGGAAGCCATTCAAAAGGCCCAGGAGCTTGCCACGGTGCAACAAAATCAGTCGATTGAAACCGGTCACTTGCTCAAGGCTTTGTTACTGACCGACGAATCAGTGCTTTCTTTTCTTTTCAGCAAACTCAATATGAATCAGGCGCGCATTGAACAATCGCTTGATGCTGTTATAAACTCTTACCCAAAAGTAGATGGGGGCGATATTTACCTTGGGCGACAAACCCAGCAGGTATTGCTCAATGCCCAATCCTACCTCAAAGACTTCAACGACGAATATGTTTCTGTTGATCATATCCTGCTTTCACTTTTAAAGAATAAAGACAGCGTTAGCACCTTGCTTAAGGATGCTGGGATGAATGAAGACGGTCTAAAAAAGGCCATCGAAGAATTGCGTGGGGGAAACAGAATTACTACAGATAGTGCAGAACAGCAGCATCAATCGCTGGATAAATTTGCCAAAAACCTGAATGAACTTGCCTCTCGTGGAAAGCTAGATCCAGTAATTGGACGGGATGAAGAAATTCGTCGTGTACTCCAAATTCTATCGCGTCGCACCAAAAACAACCCGGTACTTATTGGTGAGCCAGGGGTTGGTAAAACAGCTATCGCAGAAGGTCTCGCCCACAGAATCGTGTCGGGGGATGTACCAGAAAACCTTAAATCGAAACGCATTTATTCACTCGATATGGGCTCACTTATCGCTGGAGCTAAATACAAAGGCGAATTTGAAGAGCGATTGAAATCAGTCGTGAAGGAAGTCATCAATTCGGATGGGGAAATTGTCCTCTTTATTGATGAGATGCATACCCTTGTTGGTGCTGGAGCCGGTGGCGATGGAGCCATGGATGCAGCCAATATTTTAAAACCTGCCCTCGCCCGTGGAGAACTTCGTGCTATTGGAGCAACAACCCTCGCCGAATACCAAAAGTATATTGAAAAAGACAAAGCGTTAGAACGCCGTTTTCAAAAGGTTATGGTGGAAGAGCCCGATACCCAAGATGCGATATCCATCTTACGTGGACTAAAAGAGCGTTATGAAGTGCATCATAAGGTGCGTATCAAAGATGAGGCAATTATCTCTGCCGTAGAACTTTCACAACGTTATATCACCGATCGTTTTCTACCAGACAAGGCCATTGACTTGATTGATGAAGCTGCTTCAAAACTCCGTCTAGAGATAGATTCAGTTCCCGAAGAACTCGACGAGATCGAACGCAAAATCATGCAATTGGAAATCGAACGTGAAGCGATTAAGCGTGAGAAGGACAAGGCCACACTCGAGAAACTGAATAAAGACATTGCCGACATGCAAGAGGAGCGCAACGAGCTAAAAGCGCGTTGGCAATCTGAAAAATCGGTAGTTGAAGCCATACAAGCGAACAAAGAAATCATCGAAAACCTTAAGCTCGAAGCCGATAAAGCCGAACGTGCTGGGGACTATGGTAAGGTAGCTGAAATCCGCTATGGTAAAGTCAAAGAGGCCGAACAAGCTCTGGATGTCAATAAGAAAAAATTGATAGAAATGCAGGCAGAAAACTCGCTCGTTAAAGAAGAGGTAGATGCAGAAGATATTGCCGATGTGGTTAGTCGCTGGACCGGCATCCCCGTCAATAAAATGCTGCAAAGCGAGCGCGAAAAACTTCTTTTACTAGAAGACGAATTGCACAAACGTGTGGTCGGACAAGAAGAGGCTATCTCCGCTATTTCCGATGCCGTGCGCAGAAGTCGTGCTGGATTACAAGACCCAAAGCGCCCAATTGGTTCCTTCATTTTCCTAGGAACAACTGGGGTAGGTAAAACCGAATTGGCCAAAGCACTGGCAGAATATTTATTCGATCAACAAGATGCCATGGTACGGATCGACATGAGTGAGTACCAAGAAAAACATACGGTATCGCGTTTGATTGGAGCGCCTCCGGGATATGTTGGCTATGATGAAGGCGGACAGCTCACCGAAGCCATTCGTCGCAGACCATATAGCGTGGTGCTCTTGGATGAAATTGAAAAAGCCCATCCGGATGTATTCAATATCCTACTTCAAGTATTGGATGATGGACGCTTGACCGATAACAAGGGACGAGTAGCCAACTTCAGGAACACCATTATCATCATGACTTCCAACTTAGGGTCAGACGTAATTCGAGATAATTTCGAAAAGGCGCAAGATGAAGACATAGAAAGTATCACCGCAAAAACCAAGTTGCAGGTATTCGATATTTTAAAACATAGCATACGTCCTGAGTTTTTAAACCGTATTGATGAAACCATCGTCTTTACACCCCTTACCCGAGCAAATGTGAGGCAAATTGTGGAATTGCAGTTCAAAGGATTGCAGGCCATGCTCAGCGAAAACGGCATTACCATTGATGCCACTGACGAAGCCATGGATTGGTTAGCCCAATTGGGATATGATCCCCAGTTTGGAGCCCGGCCGCTGAAAAGGGTAATTCAAAAGAAAGTATTGAATGAGCTCTCGAAACAGATCTTGGGAGGACATGTTCAACGCGACTCACATATCCTTATAAAAATTGATGCTAAAAACCAGATTCTCTTTGAAAATCAGGTCTAAAAATAAAGAAAGCATGGTACATCGCCATGCTTTTCTTATTTTGCTAGGTCTAATACTCAACTTTTGAAACTGATTACAAGAATCACCCTTTTAGGAATTGATAAGGATACTGAAGAAGATGACCTAAGAAGAATCCGCACCATCAATCGCTTCAGTGCACTGATGGCTCTTTTGTCCCTCATCTTACTCTATTTTATTTTTATCCTAGAACTGCCACTCCATTATACGTTTTACGCCCTTTCGGTTACCGGTCTGCTGAGCCTTCCACTTTTTTATCATCGAGCAAAGCGCTACAAGAATGCTATTTTCTGCTTTTTGAATTCCGGATATCTTTCAATTCTCTTATTGTGTCTTGTTTTTGGGCCCTATATTCATTTTCAATATTTGCTGATTTCATTCACCGGGCTACCATTTGTCGTGCTCAATAATCAGCTGAGCAAGTATCGATGGCCTATTTCTCTCGGCGTTTTTGGAACATTCATTTACCTCCAATGGCACTTCGAGAATTTCTCACCTCTTCTTTCTTTTGATCCTGGACAGCTCAGCTTTGCCCGGTATAGTATTGACTTTATCTGCTTCATTATGGTGATGGCGCTTTTTCGGATTTTTTCATTCGAGATTGAACGCCATCTTGGAAAAATAAACAATCAGCGCGACCAACTTATTGAAAAGAATAATGCTTTGGCCGCTTCCAACGAAGCGCTAGAAATTGCAAAGGATGAAGCCAATCAGGCCAATCAAGCTAAATCACAATTCTTGGCCAATATGAGTCACGAAATTCGCACGCCAATGAATGGCATTGTGGGGGCCGCCGAATTGCTCAAAACCACCCCACTTACCCAAGAACAAATCGACCTGAGCAATATCATCCATCGCTCGGGGTATGACCTCTTGCGCATCATCAATGATATTCTGGATTTCTCGAAAATTGAGGCTCAAAAGCTCGAAATTCTTACCGCTCCATTCAACCTGTCTCAACTCGTATGGTCGACCCTACGTCAACTCATGCTGGGTGCTGACCAAAAACCCATTGAATTCTTAGTCGATATCGATGAAGATGTTCCCGCTTACGTTTTGGGCGATGAACACCGCATCGGGCAAGTGCTCATTAACCTCATAGGAAATGCCATCAAGTTTACCGAAGAAGGTCAGATATTGGTTAGGGTACGTCAGGTTCATCGACTTGAATCCATCAGTCGAGTAAGCATTGAAATCTCAGATACAGGAATTGGAATTGCAGAAGACCGTATTGATGCCATTTTCAAAAGCTTTACACAAGCCGACAATACCACCACACGCAAATACGGCGGAACAGGACTTGGCACCACAATTTCTCGCCAATTGGTTGAACTCATGGGTGGCAAAATAAAGGCTGAAAGCCCCTCGCCTGTTGAATCAAACTTAGGTGGACCTGGTTCTCAATTTTCAATCATTATCGATTTACCGATTGAAGCGAATCGCAGTGAGGTCAAGTCTGAGGAAGATGATTTACGTCTTGAAAACACAACCTGCCTAATCGTTGACGACAATGAAACGAATCAATATTTATTAGAAAAACAGCTGGCCTCCTTTGGCATTAAAACACGAACGGTTTCCAATGGCTATGATGCGCTAAAAATTTTGAAGGGCAATGAATTTGATTTGGGGATCATGGATTATCATATGCCAGGAATTAATGGTCATGATACGCTCATCCAAATGAAGGAGAAGGCTCTTTCTCCAAAAACAAAATGGCTCTTATTATCATCCATCTCCTTCTTAGGGCCTGAAAACAGCGACTTTGATGCAGTACTTTTTAAGCCCGCTCTTTCGGAGCAACTCAAAACTGCCATGCGCGATATGCTGCATGAAAAAAGCCAATCGACCACAGCAAAGATTGTCAGCCAAGAAACGCCTCAAGTCGGTGTCGGTATAAGAATATTGGTGGCAGAGGACAACTCGATGAATCAAATGATTATTCAAAAAGTGTTAGATCGCTATGGTTTTGATTCGTTGATTGTGCCTGATGGACTTGCCGCTGTTTCAGAAGCTCGGTCTGGAAATTTCGATTTGGTCTTGATGGATATCCACATGCCAAACATGAGTGGTATTGAAGCAACCAAGGCCCTTCGCAATTCCGAATACCCTACTCCCATCGTGGCTCTTACGGCAGATGCATTCCAGGGAGATCAAGACGCCTGCATTGAAGCAGGAATGAATGATTTTTTAAGCAAACCATTTCAAATTCAGGATCTTCTAAATATGATTGAAAAATGGGTACCCAAGAATTAGCCTAAATTTGCACCTTGCACATCGAAGGGGATTTCTTATTTTGCCTTCGATAAAAAAAGTGTAGCCGATTGAATCTAATCTCCAAAATTACCCATTTAGGAATACATGACGAATCAGACCCAGAGGATCTGAAACGTATCCGTACCATGAATCGGATCAGTGTATTAAGCACTGCTCTTACCTTGGTATTGGTATTTTATGTTTACTACCTGAGGCTACCTTGGTCGAACCTGCTATTTTGTTTTGTCATTACATCAATAATTTGTTCCCCACTATTTTTACATGCAGCGAAGAAATATGTTGCAGCAATTATTAGTTATTTGCTGGCAGGCTATGTAGCCATATTTGCCCTTTGCATTGTATTCGGTCCTGACTTGCACTTTCAATACCTGCTTCTTGCAACGATAGGCATGCCATTTATTGTCCTTACCAATAAACTCACCAAATACAAGTGGTTCATGGTATCACTTGCTCTTGTGTTATTTATCTATCTTCAATGGCATTTTGAATTTGTTGCACCTTGGGTAAAAGTCGAATCAGTCAACCTTAAATATGCCCGAATCATAACGGATATAATCGTCTTCTTTATGGTGATGTCAATGTTTCGGATTTTCTCTTCTGAAATTGCAAAACATGTGGCCATGGTTCATGAAAAACAACTGCTGTTACATGCTAAAAATACCGAGCTAGCGACTTCAAATGAGGCATTAACACGAGCAAAGGATGAAGCAAATAAAGCCAATCAAGCTAAATCGCAATTCTTGGCCAATATGAGCCATGAAATACGAACTCCGATGAATGGGATTGTAGGAGCTGCTGAACTTCTTAAAACCACGCCCTTGAACCAAGAGCAATTGGATTTAAGCAATATCATTCACCGTTCTGGATATGATCTTTTGCGTATTATCAACGATATTCTGGATTTCTCCAAAATTGAGGCCCATAAGCTGGAAATTCTAACTGCACCGTTCAACCTTCCTCAACTCATTTGGTCGACATTACGACAGCTCATGCTAGGAAGTGAACAAAAAAATGTGGAGTTTCTAGTTGATATCGAAGAAGAAGTGCCAAATTATGTGCTTGGCGACGAGCACCGGATTGCACAGATTCTCATCAACCTCATTGGCAATGCCATTAAGTTTACGGAAGAAGGTCAAGTTCTCGTTCGCGTACATGAAGTGCATCGCCTTGATTCTATTTCTAGAATTTGTATCGATATTGCAGATACTGGCATCGGCATTCCAGAAAATCGCATTAACGCCATATTTAACAGTTTTACCCAAGCCGACAACACCACCACGCGTAAATTTGGAGGAACTGGTTTAGGAACAACAATATCACGCCAATTGGTTGAATTAATGGGCGGAAAAATTGAAGCCGTAAGTCCGTCGCCAGTTGAATCCAACCTAGGTGGGCCTGGCTCTATGTTTTCCATCATGCTGGACCTCCCAATAGAATCCGGCCGAAGTGAAACGAGTAAAGTGGAGGAAAACAATAGACTGATAAATACCAGCTGCCTAATTGTCGATGATAACCAAACGAACCAGTATCTACTTGAAAAGCAACTTGCCACGTTTGGCATCAAAAGCCGCGTGGTTTCCAATGGATTTGATGCCCTTAAAATACTAGAGAATAACGAATTTGACTTGGGCATTATGGATTATCATATGCCAGGAATTAATGGTCATGATACCTTAATCCAAATTAAAGAGAAACACTATTCTGAAAAAACCAAGTGGCTGTTACTTTCGTCTATATCCTTCTTAGGACCTGAAAACAGCGATTTCAATGCGGTACTTTTCAAGCCAGCTTTGTCTGAACAACTGAAAACCGCCTTGAGTGATCTGCTCAGCGAAAAGCATGAAGGGAGAGCCGATAAAATCATTGCCAAAGAAACGCCACAGGTTGGACTAGGCATACGCATTTTAGTGGCCGAAGACAATCAAATGAATCAAATGATTATCCGCAAAGTATTGGATCGCTACGGATTTGAATGTTTCATCGCTTCAGATGGCGAAATTGCTGTACAAGAAGCCAAATCCGGAAATTATAATTTGATATTGATGGATATTCACATGCCTAATTTAAATGGGATTGAAGCGACCAAGACCCTCCGACAAGCACACTTTACCCAACCTATCGTGGCACTCACAGCAGATGCTTTCCAAGGGGATCAAGAGGCTTGCTTGAATGCCGGGATGAATGACTTTTTAAGTAAACCTTTCCAGATTCAAGACCTGCTGCTTGTCATCGACAAATGGGTGCCCAAAAAGTAAATGCCAAGAAAAACCGGCCAATTACATTATGACGGAACACGTAAAACACCACTATTCAGCACTAATTGAGGCTTCCATTGTGGCGATTCCATCCCAAGAATATAATGCCGAAGAAAAACAAGCCTGGTTGAAGCAATCGCGAATAATCGATTGGGAAAAAAGGCTTCAAAATCAAAAAACCTTTGAACACTGGGAAGGAAATCAACTGATTGCCTTTGCCACATTAAACCAAGATACGCTTGACTTTCTTTTCGTTCAACCGTCTCACTGGAAAAGAGGACTTGCTAGCCAACTCCTTAAGCAAGCTGAAGATTTTGCTCGAAATAGCGGTTTGGAAAAAATACAAATATTCGCCAGTAAAATGGCCTTTCCAACATGCATAAAAGCAGGTTTTATGCTGATTCAATTCGAACACGTTGAACTGGAAAATCAAGTACTGCAGCGCTTTCACATGGAAAAACCATTGCATCATATCAGACGGAATTCAAGCGTCGTCCATAAAACGTCGCGTCTTTTCATGCGTGAAATGTTGCCCATCGATGCGGAGGTTTTTTTCAATCTCAATAATGACTGGGAGGTGATGAAATACACAGGCGATTTTCCATTTAATTCAATTGAAGCAAGCCGGGAATTTCTCGAAAACTATGATCCTTATTCGAAAACGGGATATGGAAGATGGACCCTTATTCGTAAATCAGATGGTCAAACCATTGGCTGGTGTGGCATTAAAAAAAGAGATGACGACTCCATAGACTTAGGATATCGTTTATTTAAAGAATATTGGAATCAAGGCTATGCAACAGAAGCTTCGAAGAAATCCATGGCAATTGCTCGAAATACATTCGGTATAAAAGAATTGGTTTTAGAAGCAAATGAAGAAAATGCCGCTTCCAGAGCCGTCGCTGTAAAATTAGGTTTTGAGTTTATTCGTTTTGTCGACTTAGATGGCCATCGTGATGCGCAGTATCGGAAAATTTTATAACAAAAAGCTATCTTAGTCCGGTGCGAAATTTACTCATCCTCTCATTCATGATTATCTGGCAATCCTGCTGCGACTCAAGCTGCGATTGCGACGATGCGTGCAAGAAGTCATACCTCTTCAGCTTCGTACAAGGGGCTGGCGAGTATTCTAAAGAAGACATCGACACGCTCGAAGTACGCTACAAATTCGAAGGAACACGCAATTTCGACACAACTCATTTTTATCTGATCAATGGCAGCTTTTTTCCAAACTCAATCTGCGCAGGCAATAACATATTGGCACTCGAAAAAAACCTAGCCGATAAAAACGGAAAACTAGTCCGAGTTGAGGCATATAAAATCTTTACCGCAGTGGATTCTTTCCGAGTCGATGGAATGGATTTAACCGTAACCAAGTCTGGCGAAAAATGCTGCAAATGTATCAGTACGATTGAAAGGAAGTTTCAATTAGACAGCATTCCTTTAGTTCAAACAAGTCATCAACCTGTGGTTGTGCCAGTTGCTAGAAAAAAATAGTTTTTTGGCCTAGAGAATCTCCTTTAATGAGAAGGTTTCATCTAAACGCATTCCTCTTTCGGTCATTTTAACGGTCCCACACTCTGTATCAGGGTCATGTTCGAAGAAATAGACGTAATCATTTAATAGCGCTTCCTCATGCACCTTGAGGCGTTCTTTCATGGTATCTAAGGGACGAATATCATACCCCATGACATAGTTCACAGGAACATGGTGACGCGAGGGAATCAAGTCAGCCATATAAACGATTGTTTTGTCCTTGACCTGGATCTTAGGTAACATCATGGCTTCTGTATGACCATTCACTTCAATAAAGGAAAAGTTCTTAATCAGCTCCTCTCCAGGACGTAAAAATTTCAATTGTCCATTTTCTTCAATAGGAAGAATATTCTCTCGTAAAAACGAAGCCCGCTCTCGTGGATTTGGTGCCATAGCATGACGCCAATGACGCTCATGACTCCAATAAGTTGCATTTGGGAAACGGCACTCCAGATTAATATGATCTTTGTCCCATTTTACCGCTCCACCAACATGGTCGAAATGCAAATGAGTCAGAAACACATCTGTGATGTCATTTACCGAGAATCCTTTTTTCTTCAAAGAAGATTCTAAGGTGTTATCACCCGACAAGTAGTAATGCTTGAAGAATTTGTCATCTTGCTTATCACCAATACCGGTATCTATCAAGATTAAGCGGTTACCCTCTTCCACCAATAAGCAGCGCATGGCCCAATTGCAAAGGTTGTTTTCATCCGCTGGATTGAGGTTATTCCAGAGCACTTTTGGCACCACACCGAACATGGCTCCTCCATCGAGTTTGAACAAACCGGTATCGATCACATGTAAATCCATAACACAAATCAAGTCATTGTATTGTAAAAAAAAAACCAGATACTGAGAACAGGACATGACTTGGCTATAAGATACAGATGCTTAGCGTACTACAAATCTTAAGCTATTTTGTTCGCCCGATTCATTCAGCAAATGGAGATAATAAACTCCTTTTGAAGGCTGATTCAGCTTAACAGACATTGCGTTTTCGGTTATTTGATGGGCTATAAACCTAACTTCCTGCCCCAATACATTTAACACGTTAAGGTCCACTGAATCGAACGTGTTGCCTTCAATAGTCAGGATAAACTCTCCAGAATTCGGGTTCGGGAATAGCTGAATTTCGGCAGTATAGTCATCCTCTTCTAAGGCCGTGCGGTAGATGCGCACTAACTCGGTATTACTTGATTTACAACCGTAACTATTTTCTGTATACAATTCCACTGAATACGTTCTATCATAAGTGAATGTATGGATAGGATCCTTTAGAAACGATTTAAACCCATCATCAAAAAACCAAGTATACGTAGTGTTCGTTCCTTGCTCATCTGCCCAAAACTGCATGGTTCCACTTTTCGTGAATACGGAGGCGTAGCTAAATGTGGCCAATGGAAGTGGCGATACTTCAACAGTTTGTACAACAGTATCGGCACAGCCACCGGTTATTGTAGCAATCATTTCCACATCATAAGATCCCGTTGCGGAATAAATAAAGCTTGTATCCTTTTGTGCACTATACGTGTTATTGCCAAAATCCCAAGTATAGGTCACTTGAGAAATTTTTGAGGAAACCGTGCTATTCAGAAATTTCACTTCGTCACCGTCGCAAACCACAGGGGGCACAACAATTCCGGCCATTGGCTTTTCATTTACTATGATATTAGTCCATAAGGAATCTGAGCATCCATTTGTGCTGGAAGAGCGAATGAATAAGTTATAGGTTCCTGTACCGGGATAGGTATGACTTGGCTCATAAGCAGTTGATTGTGTTCCGTCGCCAAAATTCCATTGATACGAATTGGTAAATCCGGCAGGCACTATCGATTGATTCGTAAAATCTATTGCTTCCCCTGCACAAGGAGCAGAATAGGATATGGAAATTTCAGGGGCCTGAATAAGAGTTACCGCTTTTGAAAATGAATCCACACATCCTAAATCAGTATAGACCATCAGCAACACGTTGAAGGTGCCAAACTTAGCATAATTATGCTTGGGGTTTTTAGTCGTGGCAATTATAGAATCACCAAAGTCCCAACGGTACCCCATACTTCCAAATAAGAGTGTGCTCTCGTTGGAAAAAGCAACTTCAGAATTGTTACAGGAAGATACCGAACTAAAATCAACGACTGCTCTTGGGGCTTGGGTAACCGCTTTTTTCGCGGTCGCCGAACAACCATTTACATCAACCCGAAAGGTCACAATATAGGTTCCAGGCGCTGCATAACGATGTGTTGCATCTGGTGTATTGGCTGTGTTTCCATCTCCAAAGTTCCAAGAAAAACTTGCCGTGCCAGTAGGCATATTTGTATTATTTATCAATTCTATGGATGAACCTTCACAGGCATTTACGGCCATAAAACTAGTTTGAGGCACTCCCTTAACTACCACCAATTGTGTATCATAATCAATATATCCATAGTCTGATATCGCCTTAAGAATCACCGAATAAGTACCGGCAAGAGGGAAGGTAAAATCTGGGCTTTCCACATTGGTGCTGCTTAATCCGTCGAAGTTCCATTCGAATTTTAAGGTGCCAGACTGAATACTGGATTGATTGACAAACGTCATGGAATTACCATTGCAGACTGAAACATAAGCATAGTCAGCCTGCGGACGAGGTGCCACGTACACGTAAACCTCCATAGTCGTATCACAGCCTGATATCAGGGAACTTAGCGTAGCCTTTATGTGAACTATACTATCCGCCAAGCTTAATGAAGGAACAAATACCAAAATTCCATTGCCGTGTGACCCAGGTTTAAAAAAAGTAGTATCCGTGCTTGGAATTGTCATCCCTCTTTCCGTTTCTACACGCAGGCTTGAAATAATCCAGTCGCTACCATATCCTGCATTCGTTTTTCCATTTGGCGGCAATATCTCAAAACTGAGACTATCTCCATTAGCCACCACGTGCGGGTCGCTACGGTCTCCTTTATTGAACGTTCCTATAAATGGTTTTCCCTGAATAATATCAGAACCAGACGGCAGTGTTTTTACATCGAATTGAACGGCAGCACGCGGACTTTCACACAATGGGAAATAGCTATAATACACCCCGCCATTAAAACTGCGTGGACTGAAGGTCGCACCAAAATTCGCACCCACACCTACTCCTGTTTGAATGCTTATTTCAGAATTATTGAAACTCCCAGCGCCATTGGTATAATTGATGGCCAAAGCATTGGGCAGCTGAATATAAAACGAATACATGGAACCAGAAGGGATTACCACACTCTTCCCAACATTTACAAAAAGCCCTGAGCCACCATTGGCTTGAGCACTGCTAACTGTCGTTTTGCCAAGCAAGGTCCAAGCAGCTGCGTCGGTTTCATATCCGGCATAAGAACCCACTTTATAATAAACTTCAACCAAGTGAGTTCCGGCATCTATACTTACCTCAAAACTATCGACCACAATGGTTCGATTAGCACTTACGTTGAACATGACTCCAGACTGCCCATTATTTGCGGTAAAAAAGGTTTGTAGTCGATTGTCAAGCACCCCTCTTCCTGCAGCAACATAATACGTGTAATTCCCCGGAGTGAGTGGGGCTGTGGTATAGGTCAGGCCCGAACCAATCGGAGTCAAAGCATTCGGAGCATCGTACCAAACGACTGAGTCCGATGTGGATACGCCGGATGCCTGTAAGTTCAGCGTCCCGAGTCCGCATCGAGTAGCCCCTGAAGCACTTGGAGCATTAGGGGTACCTAGAAAGGTCAGCGATGTATTCTTCATCGTGTCATTTGATCTATTCTGATCACTCGTGAGTTGTGGCCATGCAGATAAGACGACTGCACCACCTGAAGCCGTGTTAAACGGAGGTAATTTTAGCGATACTGAGTTACCTGCCAACAAACTTCCAGAAT
>Ga0100393_10004349_pt1 | contig 13079 bp, 10 predicted proteins | sample CryGeymeta201517_FD_81546 | JGI IMG/M metagenome (GOLD analysis project Ga0100393, IMG submission 81546) | Groundwater microbial communities from Crystal Geyser aquifers in Utah, USA - Crystal Geyser metaG 2015-17 | ecosystem: Environmental > Aquatic > Deep subsurface > Groundwater | place... | reverse complement strand
ATTTGGCAAAACTGGCTCTCGGCCGAGCAAATCCTCAATTTCGAGCTCGCGAATATCGCTGAATGAGATTTTTCCCGAGATGATCTCCTGCATATTCGGCAATGTCTGCACGTGCACTTTGAATTCGCGGACTCGTTCCACGATTGCGCGGCGTTTTCTCCGGTTTATCCGCGGCAAGGCTAATAGGATGTCGGTTATTTGCCGTTTTTCGATCAAAGCCCGCAGATCACCGCTCCAGAACACTTTATATCCGTCCAGCCGTTGACCATTCAATCGGCGGTCATCATCAACATATCCGCACAATCGCATGGCAGGCTCCGACCGCATGGACGCGGCGAGTTGTTGTCCCGTAATGCCCGCGCCATAGATCAGAACATTTTTCACCTCGCCCACGAACTGTTTTCTGCCGAGGATATCGACCATCAAATATCGTGCGGTTACTCGCGAAAAACCAACCAGAACGAAAAACACGACCGGCTGCAAAACGCCGATGGTGCGGGGAACCCCGTCGATCCCCACGATGACGAACGTAAACCCGATTACTGCCGAATATATGGCAAAAGCACGGACCAATATTTTCATCATGCCGGTACCGGCATAACGGAAAATTGAGTTATAAACGCCGTTCAGAACAAAAACCGGGAGCATCAACAAGACGCAAGCCAAGACGATTTTTTGAACAGCTATATCCCAGAGAACCCAAACGCCAATCCGAAGCGAATAAGCAATCCAGATCGACTGCACGCACAGCAAAATGTCGAGCGTTAAAACTACCGCCCTTTTTTGCCAGCGGGATAACTCTGCAATTCGTTCCAACAATGATGTGGCGACGGCGGTAATATTATTAATCATTTGTCTCTCAAATGGCTTTAGATTCTCAAAGCTGCGACGCCGAACGAGGCATTTACCGAACCGTGCCGGTTTAGCCAACTAATTTAAATATAGTTATGAAACATATCTTATTGCTTAACTAACCAGATGCAAGCCGAAATGGGCGGCTTGGATTGTCCACGGTAGATAAAGATGCAAGATTCATTGCACGAGATAGATGGGCCGGACCCAGTTGATCGCAAACTTGACCTATGAAAGTGAAACGGCCACAAGCTCGGAAATTCTACATATTAAGCTGTCAAATATTTGAGGGAATTGAATGAAACTTGCAATGATAGGTTCGGGCTATGTTGGCTTGGTTTCTGGTGCCTGTTTCGCTGATTTTGGTCACGATGTGGTATGCGTCGACAAAGACGAGACAAAAATATCGAACCTGAACGATAATATCATGCCGATTTACGAACCGGGACTCGCCGATTTGGTCAAGCGCAATGTTGATGCGGAGCGCCTGTCTTTCTCGACCGATCTGGCTGCTTCCGTAAAGGATTGTGATGCGATTTTCATCGCGGTTGGCACCCCATCGCGCCGCGGCGATGGCCATGCGGATCTGAGCTATGTGTACGCGGCAAGCGAGGAAATTGCCGATTCGATTTCCAAACCGACCGTAGTCATAACCAAGTCCACTGTTCCCGTTGGAACCGGCGACGAAGTCGAGATGATACTTGGAAAAAAACAGCCGCGAGAACGGTTCTCCGTCGTTTCCAATCCGGAATTTCTGCGCGAAGGCGCCGCCATTCGAGACTTCAAGCGTCCTGATCGAATCATCATCGGGACAGAGGATGACTGGGCGAAGGATGTGATGAGCGAAATCTATCGCCCGCTGTTCCTCAATGAATCACCCATATTGTTCACCGGCCGACGCACAGCGGAACTGACCAAATATGCCGCAAATGCTTTTCTCGCGACAAAGATTACGTTCATCAACGAGATGGCGGATCTGTGCGAAAAAGTTGGCGCGGACGTTCAGGAAGTCTCTCGCGGGATTGGTCTGGATAACCGGATCGGAGCAAAATTCCTCCACGCCGGCCCGGGATATGGCGGCAGCTGTTTTCCCAAGGATACGCTGGCGTTGATGAAAACGGCGCAGGACAATGATAGCCCGGTTCGTATTGTCGAAGCCGTGGTGCAGGTGAATGAGCAGCGCAAACGCGCCATGGGCCGCAAGGTCATCCATGCTCTCGGTGGAGATGTTCGGGGCAAAAAAGTGGCTTTGCTCGGCCTTACGTTCAAACCGAACACCGATGACATGAGAGACGCGCCCTCTATCGCAATCGCGCAAACCTTGACCGACGCAGGAGCGGTGGTGACTGCCTATGATCCCGAAGGCATGCAATTGGCCAAAGAAATCATGCCAACAGTGGAGATGGCTGATAACAGCTACAATGCTGCAAAGGATTCAGATGCGGTCGTGATTGTGACCGAATGGGATGCGTTCCGCGCTCTGGATTTGAAGAAGCTTGCGCTGGTTATGAAGGGCAACGTGCTGGTCGATTTGAGAAACATTTACAATCCGTCAGAAGTTGCGCAAACCGGCCTGATATATACGAGCGTCGGCAGAAATCAGTGAGCGTCCATTTCAGATCATGAAGTTAAAGCGGAAATTCGTCGAAAAGCCTTGGGGGCAGGATGCCTTGCCTGCCATTTTTGACGGCGAAGGCGGAAAAAAAATTGGGGAAATCTGGTTTGAGCCGCCCAAGGGCATAAGCCCGCAACTCATGGTCAAATATCTTTTTACCAGTGAAAAGCTTTCCATTCAGGTACATCCCAACGACAGGCAGGCACGCAGGGCAGGATTTCCTCATGGCAAGGAAGAATCATGGTTTATCCTCGATGCCAAACCGGATGCCGTATTGGGTCTCGGTCTGAAAAAGACGGTCAGCCCCACGAAACTAAAAACTGCCGCCATTGTTGGAGAAATTGAACAACTCATCGATTGGAAACCCGTCAACAAGGGTGACTTCTTTCATGTGCCTGCGGGCACGATTCACGCCATCGGTCCTGGCATTTCGCTCGTTGAGGTTCAGCGGAACGTAGATATAACCTATCGCCTTTACGATTATGGACGGCCTCGCGAACTCCATCTTGACGAAGCAATCGCGGCAGCAAAATTAAAACCTTATGATATGAAATACCGGATTGAAGTCCCGGCTAATGAATCGGCCAATCTTTCGGTCGGTTCGCCATTTGGCCTTTTCCAGATTATCGGCACCGACGACGAGATTCTGTCGCATACGATGAGCAAGGAATGGCAAATCGTCCCTCTGGAAGGCGAGGTCACGGTCCGCGGCAAATTAATCAAGGCGGGGGAATGTGGAATTTGTCCCCGGTTTTCCGATATTGATCTTTCTAAAAATGGTAGATCGCTCATCGCTTGTGCGATGACATAAGGTATTGACCATGGCGCAAACTACGCAAGTCACTCCCGTCATCCTGTCCGGTGGTTCGGGAACGCGGTTATGGCCGCTGTCCACACCTGAAAAACCAAAGCAATTCCTCGACCTCTTTGGCCCCTTGAGCATGTTCCAGTTGACGCTCCAGCGCTGTGCAGACGAAAGTATATATCGCAAGCCGCTCATCGTTGGCTCTTCTGGACATATTGAAACCATGCAGGATCAAATGATGGAAGTGGGAGCGACACCGAGCACAATCATTCTGGAGCCCTGCCCTCGCAATACCGCTCCGGCGATTGCCCTTGCCGCGCTTGCTGCAGAAAGCCCGTCCGATTTGCTGCTCGTAATGCCAAGTGATCATATGATCAAAAACCTCCCGGAGTTTCAAAGCGCCGTCGTGACTTCGATGGCGATCGCACAATCCGGCTGGTTGGTAACATTCGGGATCGAACCCACCGGACCGGAAACAGGATATGGATATATCCAACAGGGCGAAGCGATTGCTGGCACCACCAAAAGTTTTTCTGTCACGCGATTTGTGGAGAAACCAACCAAGCAAAACGCCGAAAAAATGCTGGCTGATGGCGGCTATCATTGGAATGCCGGAATATTCCTGTTTCGTGCGGATATTTATTTGGCTGCAGTGGAGAAATACGCTCCCGAGATTCTTCTCGCCTGTCAGTCGGCCATGGCTGGCAAACAGATGGAAGATGAACGCTGCTATCCTGAATCCGAGGCATTCGCATCGGCGCCTTCTGACTCAATTGACTATGCGATCATGGAAAGAGCAGAAACGGTCGCGGTCACTCCAGTGAACCCTGGATGGTCGGATGTCGGCAGCTGGGATGCCCTGTTCGATATATCTAACAAGGACGACCAGTCCAATGTAATAATCGGCCAGGCTCTGACGATCGGCTCAACCAGCAATCTGATCCACAGTCACGATTTGGAAATAACCGTATTTGGCGTGGACGATCTCATCATTGTCTCCAATGAAAACAAAGTCATGATCTTACCTCGTGGACAATCGCAAAACGTAAAGAAAATAGCGCAGAAACTTGAGGAAGAAGGCTAGACCCTGTTTCAGTGAAGTGGAAGCATCGGCACGGAGCCGAGTTTGGTTCAGCGCGAGGCGCGAGGAGGGAGCAATGCCAAAGCATTGTGACCGACGAGCAACGCTGCGCTGGGCCAAACTCGGCCCGCCCCCGCGGGGTCGCGTCGGGAAGCCCGCTGGCGGCGTCGCGGCGCTTGCATGGGCAACCAGCCCGCGCTGCACGCCACTCCTTGCCAGCGGGCTTCCCGACGCGATGACGACGTTTCCACTTCACTGAAACAGGGTCTAGATTGGCGGCACTGTGGCTTCCAATTCTTCTGGTCCGCGATTCTGAACGGGTTTGCCAGTTAGCCATCGCGGCCAAAATCGGGCAATCACCAGCAATAATGAGGGTAACAGCAAGGTATTCCATATATCTGTGACGGAGCCTTCAAAATACCTCTGTTCACCGTGTAACGGTTCCCGCACCAATGAATAATCATAATATTCGTTGATTAATGCTGCTGCCACGACAAAAAACCACGGCACGGGGCTGGCTAGCGAACGACGAAAAAAAAGTGCAACAAACAGTTGCACCCCGACACCCGCGTAAATGTGCAGCGAGTCCCGATCCAGACCGGTTGCCGTTTCGAGCCAGTTTTTGATTTCAAACCAATCCATGAAAATCCGATTGGGCTAGCCGGACACACGGGTCAATGCTTTTTGCAGGAGATATGATTATCAAAATTTTAGCCAAAAGTGGTTAAGCAGCCGGAATGACCAAACAGATGCCAACAAAACCGAAAATACTGACAATTTTTGGCACCAGACCGGAAGCGATCAAGCTTTTTCCGGTGGTTCAGGCCCTGTCAGCGCGTGCCAGTCTGGAAACATTGACCTGTGTCACGGCCCAACACCGCGAAATGCTGGATCAGGTTTTGAAGATCGCTGATATTCACCCTGATTTCGATCTTGATCTGATGAGGACAAACCAAAGTCTCGATGATCTCACCGGCCGACTCCTGTCCGGTATTGGCAAAATACTGGATCACACCAAGCCCCAGCGCGTGGTTGTACAGGGAGATACGGCCACAGCCATGTGCGGCGCGCTGGCTGCCTACTACCGACAGATTCCTGTCAGTCATGTCGAAGCGGGCCTGCGCAGCTACAATATCTATCACCCGTGGCCGGAGGAGGTGAACCGCAAGATCATCGGTACGATTGCCGATCAGCATTTTGCGCCGACAGAGACGTCGGCAGATGCGCTAAAGAAGGAAAATATTCCGGCAGAGCAAATCTTCATCACCGGCAATACGGTGATAGATGCGCTGTTGATCACGGCAGATAAAACCCGCGATGCAAGCAGGCTGGACCCTGTCCTTGGGGAATTGTACAAGAAATTTTCCGAACGCAAGATCATCGGGGTAACAAGCCATCGCCGTGAAAATCTGGGAGACGGATTGACCAATATTGCCAGCGCGCTTCGCTCCCTTGCCGAGCGGCAAGATGTTGCCCTGATTTTTCCCGTTCATCTCAATCCCAAAGTTCGTGCAATCATGCAGAACGCCTTGGGAGACCTCGACAATGTCGCGATGATCGAACCATTGGACTATCCCAATTTCGTCAGCCTGCTGACTCACTGCGATTTCATGATGACCGACAGCGGCGGCGTGCAAGAAGAAGCGCCGGCGCTTGGCAAGCCGGTCCTGGTGATGCGCGATACAACGGAACGGCCAGAGGGTGTCGCAGCCGGCACCGCGAAACTGGTCGGGACAGACACAGACGTGATACTGGCCGAAGCCATCAGGCTTCTGGACGATCAAGACCATTATCTCGCCATGGCGCGCGCGCACAATCCTTTTGGCGATGGCAAGGCTAGCCAGCGAATAGCCGACATTATCGAGAAAAGCCTTATCGCCTGAATATTTCTCTCCGAGGCCAACTGTTACCGAAATATTTACAATGATTGGCTAGTTTCCCTGCAGGTAAATCGCGCCGGATCGGTGCCTTGCGGAGTGGCTTCACATATGTTGTCGGAAGAAAAACCAAGCGTCTGCGTTATGGGACTTGGCTATATCGGCTTGCCAACGGCGGCCGTCATTGCTCGTTCGGGATGCATGGTGCTCGGCATCGATGTTAATGAAAAAGTGGTGAAAACCATCAATTCGGGCAATATCCATATTGAAGAAGTGGATCTGGACGGACTGGTGCAAGGCGTTGTGTCCCGCGGCACGCTCCGCGCTTCGCTGATGGTCGAACCGTCCGATGTGTTCGTGATTGCGGTGCCAACCCCGTTCGGTGACAATCATATCCCCGACACCAGCTATGTGATGGAAGCAGCAACCAATATCGCCGCCGCCCTGAAAACGGGCGACACCATCATCCTCGAATCGACGTGCCCGGTCGGAACCACCGAGAAAATGCGGGATCTGATCGCAAAATTGCGCCCCGACCTCAAGATTCCGGGTCTTGTGCACGATATCCCCGACATCGCCATAGCCTATTGCCCGGAACGGGTGTTGCCGGGGAAAATCCTTGAAGAACTGATCCAGAATGATCGTAGCATCGGCGGCATCACCCCGCGTTGCGCGCGCAAGGCGCTCGGCTTCTACCGCCGCTTCGTTCGCGGCGAACTGGTGACAACATCCGCGCGCGCTGCCGAAATGACCAAATTGGTCGAGAACAGCTACCGCGACGTCAATATCGCCTTCGCCAACGAACTTTCGATCATCGCCGACCATATGAATCTCGACGTGTGGGAGGTCATCCGCCTCGCCAACCGCCATCCCCGCGTCAACATCCTGCAGCCCGGCCCTGGTGTGGGCGGCCATTGCATCGCGGTCGACCCTTGGTTCATCATTCACAGCGCGCCAGAGCAGTCGCCACTGATCCGCATCGCGCGCGAGGTGAATGACGGCAAGACCGGCCATGTGCTCGAACAGGCCTCGCTGCTGATCGACGAATTGCCCGGTGTACCGATCGCCTGCTTCGGGCTGGCGTTCAAGGCCAATATCGACGACTTCCGCGAAAGCCCTGCCCTCAAGATCGCTGCCAAGCTGGCCCGGCGCTACGGGGGCCGCGTGAAAATTGTCGAGCCCTATGCCAGCGAGCTGCCGGCCGCTTTTGAAGGTACCGGCGCCGAACTGATCGATATAGATCAGGCGCTGGAAACATGTCCGATCATGATCACCCTCACCGATCACGACATGTTCAAATCAATCCCGCTCGACGAACGCGCGGGCAAGGTGGTCTATGACACGCGCGGAATCTGGCCGGATCAGCCGGACAATCGCGAAGCGGTAAGCGGATTACGGTTGGCAAGCTGATCGGTGCAGCCTTTAGACTTTGTCGTATACCGCCGCGGTTTCCTTGGCGACCCGATGCCAAGCATAGCGCGAGCTGGCTACGGACTGTGCATTCTTGGCAAAGGAATCTCGTTTTTCGATTGGCCAATTTCGCACGTGTTCGATAGCCGCAACCCAGTCACGCGGTGATGTGCTGTCAGCGAGCAACCCGATATCGGGCGTCACCACTTCAGCCAAACCGCTATGATCCGAGGCAATGACAACGCCGCCGCAAGCGGCCGCTTCTGCTGCAACCAGTCCGAAACCTTCTTTACCGAGACTCGGCACAACGACGGCCATCGCCTGTCCATATTGGTCGGCCAGCTGGTCGGGGCCGAGGTTACCCAGATATTCCACCAACGGCGATTCCAGTATCTGTGCTTCTCCTTCATCCCAGACTGTACCTGCGACTTTGATTTTCGGCGGATTTTCCATCCCCGCCAGCACCTCGCTAACAATGAACGACAAGCCCTTGCTGGGGGTAATGCGGCCAGCGAAAAACAGGCAACCATTGTGCGCACTTGGGGCGGACTGTGACCGAATATCCGTCCCGAGCGCAACTTTGACGACATTCTGAAACCCCAATTGTGTGGCCAGCTCGGAAATCCAGTCGCTATTCGCGATCAGGCTCGAATGGCTGAGCAGCCGAGCCCCGATCTTGATATAGGCAGCATAAAGCCGTCCCAAAAACTTATGGTTGGTCGCATAATTCAAATCTGATCCGTGCGCAGACAATATGACGCGGCTCTGCGGGTGACGCAACGATGCGATCCAGCCCAGCGGCCAGATCGCCACATCGCCGAGATGGACCACTTTTGCGGGTCCGACGAACAACAGGCGGAGCGCCGTTTTTAGCCCAAAACCGATCAAAGCGATCGCTGACGGCACGTCGCCGTTCGGCTTGCCCGGCAGAGCCAGAATATCCAGCCGGTGCGTTTTGCTCAGTTCCGCGGTCAGGCGGATGCAATATGTTTCCATCCCGCCCATCGCTGGCGCCCATTTGCGGGTAATAAAACGGACATCGGGAAATTGAGACTCTGCTACCAAAATCAGTACCCTCCGACAATCGGTCCAGATGGGAAGCCTTCCGGCAACGTCGGCACATGGTCGAGCGCCCATAACTTGACGCAGCCGCCACGTTCGTAGCGAACCATGTGCATTGCTGCTGATAGTGAAATACTGGTACCATCGGCAACGCGGCGACCATCGATCACAAGATCGCCGCCTTCTAGCGAGTAAGGGCCAGTGCGAACAATCCGAATCGGTTGTTCATTCGCCTGCGGACAGATTGTGCGCCCCAATATGTAAATCTTGTCACTATATGGCAGAAAATTTTTCCTTAGCGCTGCCACATCACGTTCGGGCAAAACGGCTGTTGATGGCTTGTTTTTGTAGACTGTCTCAAGCGCATCATCTGCAACGATAACGAATGCGATGCGGCCGGCTTCGATATCACGCGCAATCTGGCCGTTGCGCTGCCTCCAGTAGCTACGCAAACCAGGACCCGACATGAGCGATGTAAACTGCCGGGGATAGTGCGGAACATAGCTCGAAAAAGACAGATAAGGCGTTGGTTCCGGAAACAGGCGCTGAATCTCGTTGATCGTTGCGCGTTGCCGGTCGAGCGTGCCATATGGTTCCTGCGTCAGCAAGAAAGCCGGCCCGAACAAGGCAAAAACGATGACAGGTATCAAGCCATAGCGCCCTACCATCCTGGAAAGCACCGGCGCAATAGCGACACAGATCGGCGGCAGGAGAAAGGTGAAGAAATAGGGAAAAGTGTTGCGATAGAATAAGATGCACAGCAGCGGTCCGCAAAGGCCGATCAACAATATTCTGACCTTGATCGGCAATCCGCGAGCAACCGGAACAAGCAGAATGAGACCGAAGGTTACAAGCGGCGCCAAAAGCATCTCGGCGAAAACATAGCGTATCTGCTCGAACTCGAAGAAGCGAAGGAAGCTGTGCACGCTCCCAGCGATAGCCCTTTCTTGGTCTTGGACTACGGGCAAGGCCGCCCCGTGCAACCCAACCAGCACGGCGCAGGACAGCATCGCAACGGCGACGATGGCGGCGGACCGATAGACCACCCGGAATCCTGAGTCCTCTGGCTCACGCCAGTGAAGGTAGACGATAGCGGCAAAGCAGGGTGCGTAGAAAACACTTTTTATCGTTAGCGCTCCCGCCAGTCCAACCAGCAAGCCGGACAAGATAATACGCCGCCATGAGAATGAGCCGAAGGCGATCAAACAAAGAGCGCTCATCAATGCCAATGCTGCGACCGGGTCAGGGCGATAGGTAAAGGCATTAGTAAAAACAAATCCGGCGGTCAGATAGGCGAACCCGGATAAAAGCGCGGTCTCTATATCAACCAATCGGCGGGCGAGAATGATAATGCAGCCAGCCGTGAGCACCGCGCAGACGAGCATGGCAATGCGAGCGGTCTGAATTTGCTTGATAACATCTTCAGAGACCAACGTTGCCCAGCCGAACAGCCGGGTATGCAGCGACTGCAAACTGCCACTGAGCCGTCCGTCCGCCAATTCGTAGATTTGCCCGAAATGTAAAAATTCGTCCCAATTTATCGCTTTTTCAAAGATCAGCCAGCCTTGAGCGGCAATGATCAGAATCAAGGCAGCGATGATCACGTGCGTTCGGCTTCCCGCCTCAAAATCTGTTGGATTGATTTTACTCATACAGAGGCTTTAATCCATAGACGCGCCTCAAAATATTTGCCGACGAGCGGAAGTCTGCTAAATGGATGAAGCACCTTCAGAATATTGTAATGCGCAATGGTATCGACCTCGATCTTGCTCGCATCAAAACCCGAATGAATCAGTATGTCCTTGATCGCATTGCCATTCCGCACCGCGATATGCTCGGGAAATTGTCTAAGCACACCCATGTCCTTGGCCCGCTCCATGAAAAAGTCCAGATTGGGAGTATGAAGATATAATTTTCCGCCGGGACGCAGCGAGCTTCGTATCGCTGAGTAAATGCTGACCGCCAGTGCATCGTCGATATGTTCGGAAAAATCCAATGTCGTAGCGACATCAAATTGTGCCGGGTGATCAGCGCAGAATTTGATAATATCATCACAGTAGAATTGGCAGTTATTCAACCCTTTCGAACGCGCCCAATCACGCGCGGAGGCGATGAAGTCATTAGAAAAATCAACGCCGTGATAGGTCCCTATGCGATCACCGACCACCTGAAGCAGCATGCCATTTCCACAGGCAAAGTCGGCCAGTTCGTCATCTTCTGCCAAGTCAATACGACTGGCTAGAGCGCGCACCCGGTCCAGCGGCTTTCTATTATAGCGTTCCACATATTCACCGCTGTGAAGAGCAACGCTTTCCGTTTGTTCAGTTGGCATGGATATGTTCTTTGTTGAGCAAAAGAGTAGCGGCGAGTGCAGAAACCGTCAAATCTACGATGGCGCTCATCAACCGATGAACGATAGACAGCATGACAGCAGCTGCGGCCCCAACAATCGGGGTGAGTAGCGTAAGCAATATCACTTCGCGGACGCCCAACCCCGCCGGAGCGCCAGGAATAAGAAAGCCAGCGGCCCAAGCGATCGCATAGATCATGACAGCTGAAATAATCGGAATCGACCAGGCGCCCGGAAACGCAATAACAAGCGCATAAAATGAAAATCCGGCCAACAGGAAACTGATCGTCAGCCAGCAAATGGGTGCTATCCAGAAGTCAATCGAGAGCAGGCTGCGAATTTCCGGTGATTGACGGAAAGCAAAGGCAGCGAAGGCGATCATTACGATGAGCAGCAATATCGCGAGCGGCCAGAACAAGCCATCGGGCAATACCGAAACGATTGGAGCATCTGCCCATATCGAGCCATTCAGCAAGCTCGCACTGCCAACCAACAGCGACACGGCCGATAAAGCCGCACCAAATTCCACAATTGTGGACAAACCGCTCTGGGCAAAACTGATCTTATTCTGCTTGGCCAGCGCGGCGCGGCCAAAATAATGGGCGACATTACCGGGCAAATATTTCCCGATTTGCGCCACGAGTCCTATCCCTAGCGCCTTGCGAAGAGCTAGTCGGTGACCCCATTTTGCTATGACCGATGGCCAGACCATCGCGGTTGTAACCAAGCTGCAACCATAGGCCCCAGCAGCGAGTGCAAGCCAAGAATAATTCAGGCCATGCCAATCATAGCTCGCGATCGCTGGCCAGTTGTCCCGGACCTTTGCAGCAATATAGAATATCGCAAGCGCAAAAAGGATACTGCCGACGAGGTAAGCGGATTTTCGCAAAAGCGACTGCCTGACTTTGGATTGTGCCAATAGCTTGTCAGATATTTCAGGGGCAGCAGGACTAGCCATCGGTTCCGTCACGAAGCGATGACTTACCATTGAATTCGCCTTGGCTCTGTTCGTTATTGGATCGCAGTCGATCCTCTATATGACACAATCGTTCCAGTGACTGCTCGAGCAATTGGCGATTACGCCCGACCAGATCTGCCACAGCACCAAACATGATCGCAACCACGCCAAGCACAATGAGTGGACCGCCGATAACCAGGGATTGAATGTGACCGCCACCCTCACCGATCGCATAAAAATAGACAAAGCGAATGATTGGGGCCGCACCGACCAGCGCAGCAATACTCCCTGCCAACACGAAGACCTTCAGCGGATTGTACATCGCATAGGCGCGGATCATGGTGGCGGCGGTGTTGGTGATGAACTGCGGGATTGATTTGAACAGGCGCGATGGCCGGATCGCGCCATTGGTCCGGACCGGAACCGACACGACCGCCATCCGCTTGCGGCCTGCCTGAATGAGCATCTCGGTCGTATAGGAAAAGCTTGAGGTGATATTGATTTTCTGCGCGGCTGCCCGGCTGATGGCACGGAAGCCGCTCACCGCATCGGTGATTTGGGTGTTGGACAATTTTTTAACGGTCGCACTACCGAACATCTGCAGGAGACGCTTGAACGGACCAAAATGCGCATTGTCGCGGACGCCACGGTCGCCGACCACGATATCGGCTTCGCCGGCCAGAACCGGCTCAACCAGTTTGCAAATATCTCGACCTTCATACTGGTTGTCGGCGTCGGTATTGACGATGATGTCGGCACCTTCGGCCAGCGCCTTGTTGATTCCCGACTGGAAAGCCGCAGCCAGGCCACGGTTGGTCCGGTGCCGGACGATATGATGGACACCGAACCGCCGCGCGACATCACTGGTATTGTCCTTGCTGCCATCGTCGATGACCAGAATTTCGATGATGTCGATCCCGTCAATCTGGCGCGGCAAGGCGACGAGCGTTTCGGGCAGGCTATCCGCCTCGTTGTAGCAAGGAATCTGGATGATCAGCTTCATGGTGCGCGTATTCCTCAACTGTTCGTCCCGGCAGTACGGGCCGTAAAAATCGGTTAAGAAACCACT
>Ga0100393_10004346_pt1 | contig 13081 bp, 10 predicted proteins | sample CryGeymeta201517_FD_81546 | JGI IMG/M metagenome (GOLD analysis project Ga0100393, IMG submission 81546) | Groundwater microbial communities from Crystal Geyser aquifers in Utah, USA - Crystal Geyser metaG 2015-17 | ecosystem: Environmental > Aquatic > Deep subsurface > Groundwater | place... | reverse complement strand
CATTGTCTAGGTCTCATGGAGAGCTATCGATTGCACTACTTTATTTGTGTTTTTGAGGTCATGTGCTTCCAAAATATTTTTCTACGTGAGTTCAGTACGGTAGTGTCATCCTTACTCTAGTTGGTAGCTTGTAGTCCACTGTAGGGGACACAATTCAAAGAGATGGCGAGTTTCGGCAACTGAAGCTAATCTACTACTACGGTACCTGGTACTACAGCACTGGATTTGGGTACTACTACTGTCACCTCAAATCTCGAATACTGGCGTGATTCTAACACGGTACACTCATTTGCGCTTCATAAGTGCCACAGAAGAATTCAGGTTGTTTACATTTCTGGTCAGTACCCTCATTTACGCAGAGGTAAGTACGCTAGTAGCTACAAGTAGGAACCAGAGCGCTCGCACCAACAACCATGAAAGTGATGAACGATGATGAAATAGTTCGCGAGCTTGCAGGAGCGCACATCAGGTGCGTAGAAGGAAAATGCAGTTCCATGCCGTACGTGTTCATTGTGGTCCGTCACCACCACAACCATCAAGAAGAGCGTACAAGCGTTCAGGCACAGGATGCGAACTGCCTGGAGTGTGAATTCTATGTTTCCGACGACTATGACCGTCTAGAAGAAATGTACCATAGGGAATCATTTGTTCATATGGTCAGAGCCATTGTCCAAAGTAGTACCAGTGGGGATCCGTTCTCGAAGAAGATCCATGGAGGAATTGAGGAGTTGCAGGAGCTTCTCGAACAAAAATATCGTGACATCGAAAGTTCTTTTCGAAGCCAAGCCAAACAGGATCCCGCTGGTAAGAAGGTCGAGACAGAAACAACAGCAGATGGCAAACAGCATAACAACTCTGGTACGACCGGGACCGCTGCTGCGGCTGCTGCAGGAAGTGCAGCTGCAGTGGGAGGCACTGCAGTAGGCACTTGGTTAATGGGCTATACTGCCACCGGTATTACCGCTAATAGCGTGGCAGCAAGTATCATGTCAATGGAAGCTGTTGCTGGTGGTGGTGGTGTTGCTGCTGGTGGATTCACTGCCACCATGCAAACAATTGGTGCCGTTGGTGTGATGGCCAGTCCTGTTGGTTGGGCAGTGGCTGCAACGGGTGCTGTTGGAGGTGCTGGTGCTGCCTGGTATTTGTCAAGGAATAAGTCTGACCGTACAGAACCCCAAGATAGAGACCAGGCGGCTTCGGAAATATCCAACAAGTGAAAATTGCAAATGGTAGTAGTATAACTGTATTGAATGCAGAAACTTTATTTTTGCCACCAACAAGGCGGCGGCGGTGGTGGCTGTATGAGAAACGACAAACAAGGAGGATCCCTATGATAAAAAAAATAAAATCCCATGGCTTCCTTATATTATATCATTTTTTCTGATGCCTGCCTAGGCAGTAGGCAGTAGGCAGTAGGACTAAAGTACAGAGTCGTGTTGGCTGGTTGAGGAGGTGCACTTGCTCGCAGTTGCATTGGGGATTGGATGCTGCTGGAATTTTTGCCAACAGTCCTGCTGCAGCACCCATAATATCAGCCAGCTGTTGCTGCTCGAGGACTCACTACTACCGCCATCATGCAGTCCACGCAACTGGTGCGTGTTGCTGCGGCCGCTGGTGGGGTACTATCGCTGTAGGTGCGGCAATAAAATATAGATTACACATTACACCATGGTTTAATACCCGAGTACACCTATACTAAAAATGAGACGTATAGAGGATTAAGTGTACTGGTGTGTGTCTTGTATGAAGAAGTAGTTTCTACAGATTGAAAGGAGTGAAGGGTTGGTTGAACCGCAGTGCTTCGTGTAAGTGTTTACAGAGGAGGAGGGGGAATACTACTAGCTAGTCTCTAGTGTACTACTCCTACCTGATACCAGTTGTACTCCCTGGTACTAGCTAGCCAGTAGTAGCAGCAGTACAAGGTGGCTGGCTGGTACCGTAGCCCCAAGCGTAATAAGTACTCGTATTTTGTATCATGAAGTCATCGTCATCATCTTCTACTACTACTACTACTACTAGCTAGTAGTCTACTCTCTTGGTAGTAGAGAGCCAGGCAGCAGTAGTGATGATCTCAAACTGAAACCCGCAGCACCCAATACGGCACATCAGAAGAAGAATACCAGCGAAAGAATCGAGATGGCGAAGTAGACTACTACAGTAGTAGCTAGAAGACCCTACCAGGTACTACAGTATTAGTCTACTCGTACATAAAAGACAGAGAAAGCAGCTTAGCTAGCTAGACCAGACACATCTCATAGATATCAGATACAGTACCAGTTACCAGCATACCAGACTAACACCACTTAAAATACTAGAGTAAGAGTAAGAAGAAGAAGAAGAAGAAGAAGTATGAGACTGGCAACCACAACCGCAGCAGCTGAAGCTGCAGCTGCAGCTAGGCAAAGACGACGCAATCTTATTCTCTGTTTTAGTGTTGCTTTTGTTGTTTTGACTGCGACGGTCTCGGTTGTACCGACTATGCCTGTTGTACAAGGTCAGATACTCACTACTAGTCCGATCAAGAACGGCGGTGACGCACTAGACACACTTCCTCTTCCTACTGTTCCAGCAACCACAGCAACAGCAGCAGCAGCAGCAGCAACAGCAACAGCAGCAGCAACAAAAGCGTTTCCTGTTCCCACTGGAAGTTTCACCACTCCCATTCCCATTGATGACACGCAGTGCAACATTGAAGATTTGGAAGAAGCGAACGACAGTCAACTGTACACGATTTTACAGGAGCTCGTCTCGCGCACGGAGTACTTTCAGCATTTTGCCGTGGATCTCGATCGACGCTGTCCTCTGTCGGCGGATACTGATAAAGCTGATGAAGCTGATGAAGAAGAAGAATTTGTGTGCACTGGTGGAAGTGCAGACGAAACAGAAGGAGAAGCAGAGGAACATGATCAAGGCAGCTTTTTGGATGCCACTGGAGGATTCAGTTTTTTGACAGGAAAGAAACAACAACAGCATGAACCTGCTTGTTCGGTAAACACAGGAACAGCAACTGGAACAGCAACTGGAACAGCAACTGAAACAGCAACTGAAACAGCAACTGAAACAGCAGCTGGAACTGGAGCTGGCTCTACTCACAGCACCACTCACAGCACCACTGCTACCAGTACCAATGACAATGACAATGCACCATCACCGTCCACACACAGTCAGGCACTGCAGGATATATTTGAACAGGGATTTGAATCCAAGGAACAAGCAGGAGCCTTCCAGTGGAAACAGCAGACCGATTTGGTCAAGAAAAATTCGTACAATCAGGATTCGCCATCACAACCACTGCATGCAACCATGAACAAGGAAGATTGTGCCGATCTAGATGCCGAACACATGACAAGAACCAATCAACAGTGGTTGCCAGAATCATTTTGGATGGACATGTGCTCACACTTTAAGGAGGGAAGGAAAACGAAAATTGTAAACCTCACACTCAATCCAGAAAGAAATACCCAGTACAATGGAACACACTTGTGGAATGCTATTTATCACGAAAATTGTATTGGCATTACCAATTCTAACACAAACGGAAAAGAACCACAGTGCTTTGAGGAACGGGTCCTTTATCGGCTGCTGTCGGGACTTCACACATCCACGACACTCTCGATTGCTAAGAACTATTACATGCCATCCAAACGAAAGGGACGGACCAACTGGGAACCAAATCCAAACTATTTCATGGAAAAATTCAAAGATCACCCAGAATACATTCGAAATCTGCATTTCAGTTATGTCGTTTTACTTCGAGCTCTCAAAAAGGCAACACCATTTTTGTACACTTACGAAATACGCACTGGAAATATAGTGCAGGACGAAGCCGCGAACGTACTGCTCAAACGTCTTCTTGACTCCTCTATTCTGCAATCATGTGGGCAGGTATTTTCCGCATTCGACGAAACACTCATGTTTCGACAACAGCAAAAACAGACGCAAGAACAAGCTGCTGCCAATGGAATTACATCGGATCAATTTTTTCAACAGGATACCGATAATCACGATGCCGTAGAAAGTGTTGCACTCCAACAATCATTCAAGGGAGTATTTCATAATATTTCAAGTATCTTAGATTGTGTACAGTGTCAACAGTGTAAACTCCACGGGAAATTGGCGATGCTCGGATACGGTACAGCGCTCAAAATTTTATTCATTCGACCATCAGCACTGCAGCTTGAACGCAATGAAATTGTGGCGTTTATCAATACCATTGCAAAATTGTCACAATCTATTCGAGAAGTTAGAGAAATGACACATCTCTACTGGATGCAACAACAAAACAAAGATATACGAAGTACTAGTACGGCAGGTACCACAGCAACAATACCAACAACAACGACAACGACAACGCATGCACCTTTGCCAGATGGTACAACAACTTGGTCTTGGGATTCCTGGAATGCTGTCGACATTGCTGTAGGGGCCTTTCGAGCATTGGCCAAGCAACAACTCATCTCAAAACAACAAGAAACAGATCTCATTATGGAAGCCATGGATAAGAAGGATCCATCTCTCTTGATTCTAACCAAGCATTATTATTCTGCTGATTCGGGTGGAAATACTGATCTGATTCGGTTGCGAGATTTATTGAAGAAACGAGGGTTGCTCGATGGTACCTCGTCGTTATCGTCGACGGCGACACTAGTCGCCCAAAATCCGCTGGATTATCCTGATGCCATTGTTGTCGGTAGTGGACTAGCAGGGTTATCGGCAACACTTGAAATTTTAGATCGTGGTGGTTACGTCGTTTTGCTTGAAAAAGAACATTTGTTGGGTGGCAATTCCAATAAAGCTTCGAGGTAAGAGACGGTGTGTTTTTCCTCTCTGTCTGTCTTTGTGAGAATACGCATTGCTCTGTAGTGTTTGATGACGTATCGAGCTTATACACACGCACACGCTCTCCATATTCACCCGTGTTATTACACCAACAGCGGCATCAACGCTTGTTGTCCCAACTCAACCTTTGCCGAATTGGCACATGATTCGCAACAAGTATTTATCAATGATACCATTCGATCAGCAGGAACTGCTGCGCGACCAGATTTGGTCAATGTTTTAGTTGAAAATTCCGCTCGGGCTGTTGAATGGCTCCAAAGTCGCGCTGGAGTGGATTTGACATTAAAGGCGCAGCTCGGAGGTCACTCCTCTAAGCGCACGCATCGACCTTCCAACGGTATGGCTGGAGCCGAGATTATTTATGGAATGGCCAAAGCTGTTCGCAAATATGAAAAGACGGGACATTTAAAAATTATCGTCGATGCCAAAGTGACGCAACTGTTGACGGAGGATGTAGTGACCGTTAATGGCACGGCTGAAAAAAATGTGGTAGGCGTCGAATACGAAAATATCAAAGATGGAAGCAAGCACACCATCAAGTCTGCTTTCGTGGTCATGGCGACGGGTGGCTTCGCTTCGGATCGTCGCCCTGCTTCGTTTCTCGGGAAATATCGACCCGAACTGTTGCAGTTCCCGACCACAGCAGGAGCTTTTAGTACCGGGGATGGTATTGCACTGGCCACAGCGCTAGGAGCCGATACGACCAGTATGGATCAAGTTCAGATTCATCCAACCGGCTGGGTCGATCCTTCAGATCCAAAGAATCCCAGCAAAACTTTGGCAGCCGAATTGATGCGTGGTGTCGGAGGCATTTTATTAAACGGCAAAGGGTAAGCTTGGAATTAGTCGACGATTCTTCTGGTTATGCTCTGCTTTCTCTTGTTTTATCCCTGCTTACCTGTCTTAATGTTTAACTACCACGAAGTCAACGATTTGCGAACGAACTTGGTACTCGAGCCTATGTCACGGATAAAATGCTAAGTCACAATCGGCGATATAACATGACCAAAACCTGGGACGCGAGTGCTGAAATTCCTACCTTTGCTTTGATATTATCTTCAGCGGCTGCCGCCGATGCTGGCAAGCACGTGGACTTGTATTCGCACAAAGGACTCTTGAAGCGATTTGAAGGTGTCGAAGCATTAGCAGAATGGGCCGGCCAACCTCTCAAGACGATTATGGCAACTCTCGAAAAGTATCGTGCACATTCATTAGAGGGCAAGGACGAATTTGGAAAGGCGACTTTTGGAGGAATGTTTGCGGACGACCTGTCGAAGGAAATCTTTTACGCTGGAAGGGTGACGCCTGTTCTTCATTACTGCATGGGCGGCATCAAAATTAACACACACGGAGAAGTTATCGATTCTGAAGATAGAGTTATTCCAGGTTTGCGTGCAGCTGGAGAAGTAACAGGCGGCGTTCACGGCAACAACCGATTGGCTGGTAACTCGTTGCTTGAGTGCACGGTGTTTGGGAGTTTGGTCGGTCGCGAACTACCCTTGTTAGAGCGTTCAATAGGAAGTACTGCTTTTTCAAGTGGTGGTGGGATTGGTGACAGTAGTAAGATGTTATCAAGCGGCAAGGAAAGAAAAGTTACATTAACTGAGCTTGCAGAGCACAATGCAGAAGATGATTGTTGGATTTCCATTCATGGCACCGTGTATGATTTGACGGACTTTGCTGAAGAGCATCCTGCTGGGGCTGAAAGCATTCACAAGCTGTGTGGCATGAACGGAACCGAAGCCTTTCAAGCTGTGCACAATATGGGATTGCTGGAGGACTTTGATGACGAAACCGTAGGTGTTTTTGCCGTGGAGGAGGAAGCGGGCAATAACGAAGACGAGGAGGAGGAAGAAGAATGCAGTAAATGTCAGGTACATATTGACGACACTGCCATTCCATTTTTATAGCAACTGCTCAGCAGCTTGTGTGCATTTGATAACGGGATAACTACATCAAGATTTTCAGAGAGACGTTCTGGATAATTATTGCTTGCTTTCATCTAGCTACATGGGAGCATTGTCGCAACTACCCAGAGTTTTTGGCTGGGAGTTGCTGAGTAATACAATGAATATTTCCGCCTCCAATCAAAACTTCTTTGCTTGGAACACCCAGGACAATTCGTTCTGGCCCAAAAATATTCCGGAGAACGGTTAGAGCCTTAGTATCTGCTTGGACGCAACCAAATTGAGGAACAATAACAGCTTTGTTTGCTATATAAAAGTTGACATAGGATCCTGCCATGCGCTCTCCTACTTGTCGGGCGGGTTCTCCGTGATACAACTCCAGAGATTCTACTTCCTCTTCGGTATAAAACTTGTAAGTTATGGAAGACAAAAAAGATAGGTGTGAGTGAAATTGCCCAAAAAGTTGTTAATTCCAAGGTGATACGTTGGATGCAGGGAACCTACCATTGGTGGAGGAAGAGGAAGCTTGTGAATTGTCAATTTTCGTCCGCGAGCGTCAGTCTCCCTTTCCAATAACGCCAGTGCTTCCCGACATCGCTTGTAGTTGATACTGTCATTATCGCCATCATCCGTCCAGCTCAAGACAAGGTGTGCAGGTTTTGCAAAACAGCACCAATTGTCTACATGGCCGTTGGTATCTTCATCGCCATCGACCCCGTAAGGTAACCAAATCATCTTGTTAGCTCCCAAACTTTGTAGCAATATGGATTCAATTTCTTGTTGCGACTTCGTCGGATTTCGGTTGGGATTCAGAAGGCATTCTTTTGTTGCCAAGACTGTTCCCTGTCCATCCACATGAATCGATCCACCTTCCAGTATCAAGGGAATCTTGCGAGTGGTTAGTAATACTGCTTGCTCTTGCTTACTGCTATAACGGCTCTTTTGAATGTTGTTCCATTCTTTGCACATGAGGGAAGTTGCAACCTGATCAAGATTGCAGGGCCAGTAGCATCCCTCGTTGGGTCCTCCCCATGCATTAAACCCCCAGTCCAAACCCACAATATTCCTATCGTTTGTAGTAGACAGAACAAAAGTTGGTCCTATGTCTCTTGCCCAAGAATCATCGCTAGGGCAGACACGAGTTGTAAGTTTGTGTGATGTTGATGGCTGCAGTTGCATTTCTTTGTCCACAATCTGCTGAACTTCTTGTGCCAATTCTCTTGTACGACAAAAGAGCACCACATCTTCGCATCCTTCAACTGCAATAGCAATGGCAATTTTGCGGAATTCTTGACGTGCCTTTTCCAGACGAAATGTAAAGCCAGAATGAGGATACACTATGAAACAGGCATCGTGCGCTTCCCATTCTGCTGGCATGCGAAAATAAGTATTGCTGATATCAAAAGAAATGATTTGTTAGAATTTTTCATATTTAAACTCCCCTGCACTTTCCTGCACTGCCTACATTTTAAGTTTTTTCTTACAAGTCTACAACACTGATGATCTGCTCCAAACTGGCTTGCCCGTCCGCCTTGACAATATTTTCGCCCTTCAAGATTCCAGGCTCGACACAGATCATTTCTTTGTACTGGTCATCTCCAAAATCAGACATAGCCTTAGCTTTTTCTTTATACGGATTCCAAACGACGCATGACACAGCAACCGGCGATCCCATAACTTGTCCCTTCGCCACTAGATGAAATGAATAGGGAAGCCCGACATGAATGTCAATGTTTAGTTCTGGCTTGTCTTCAGGTGGGTGGTAGACGCTGTCTGTCTCCTTGGTAATGGTGATGGATTCCACCTGAGCCGATGCACACGAATTATTGGGGTCAACCTTGTCGATCAATTCGTAGACCTCAAGACCTCTGACGAAGCACTTGCTTGCATCAAGAGCCGCCTTGTTGTGGACGTTGTAGTACGAATGAAGCAAGGTTTGAATAGGAAAGTCAATCGATCCCGTGTTTTTGATGTCCAACTTGGTCGTAAGAGTCATCGCCGTCATGGTAATGGTGTAGAGCAATCGACACTGAGCGCCGGAGTCAGTGGCCCACAATCCCTTAGTACCGATGGCAGCAACCGAGGTGTCTCCTCCCTTGACATTCAATTCGTAGGTCACCGTGGCCTGCTCGTCCGTATCTGTGGCGGCATGACGACTCCATCTATTGTTTCTCGCAAAGCCGTGTCTATGGTTGATACGCACGGAGTAGAGGTGTACAGTAGGTGAGGTGATAAATGTTAGGTAGTGGATTCGATTGGGGTAATCGAGCAAGTGTGCGTGCCGTGTGGACAGAGGGGAGACAAAGGCATCCATTTGTGAACTTACTGAGGCATTTCGCTGTCGTCTTCGGGCGGTCCAAAGATGGGAAAGACAACGGGGATCCCTCCTCGAATCGCCTTGCTGCCATCGAGCTTGGCATCTCGACTGACAAACAAGGCCTCACACATGCCATCTGCTGGGGAGGGATGCCAGCTCAAAATAGTAGCACCGTGTTCGTGAATGGCTGCAATAGAGCCAGACTTGCTGTGGTAAAGCATAAACACTCCGTGTTTTCGTTCTGAAGAGTCGTCCATATTGCTTGATTCTCTTTCTGTGGTTGGAAGAAGTAGCTAGTAGGGAGGCGATGGAATGTGTTAATGTAGATTTCACGTGTGTGATGGAGGATGGAGGGGGTGAGAGAGACGAGATGAAAGAGTAGTACTAGTCTAGTCTAGTACTCGTACCACTCTTCTCAACTTATCTTTTTTGTTTCTATTAATTTGGCTTGACGAATGAAGCATCCAAAGCTTTGCTTGTTTGTTCAGTGAACATTCAGGCTACTACTACGATTAGCAGTTTACTGTAGCTGCCTGCTAGCTAGAGTACTACTAGAGTATTACTACTACTAGCTAGTCCTCCTGCTACTACTGGTCTAGAAGTACAACAACATGGACGCAGAGATCCAATCGAAAAGAGGAATGATAGGTCTAGCTAATACTCCCAAGCTACTCTAGTAGTAGTAGTAGTAGGAGGAGGAGTATTCGAACTACAGTACATACCGGTAGTAAAACCGTTAGCTAGTACATGTAATACGGATTAATCCATCCCAATTATTTCCTAGCTAGTAATACTTTTTAGTCGACGTGAGCTATTCAGAATATCTCTAGCTGGCTAGTGGCTTTCTTTAAGAGCTGAGGGAGACAATCGCAAACTGTTACCATGAGTAGCAAGCGTTGCAGGCCCGTCATTTACACGTGTTGCCCCTCATCAGGTTGATTGTCAGCCGGTAATAATACGTACGCTGGCGTGTGAGTGAGTGTGGTACCTGTCGTTCCTCGGTCGCATCTCACACTTCATCACGCTATAAAGCCGCACAACGAGGAAATGATTGCTTCTCACAAGTAAACCAATGCCGAAGTTAGACAGGAGAATGCAATAACATTTTGTGCGATGTTTTGTGGTTGCGCCTCAATTCTCAAAATCTAAAGCAAGCCGGTCCGATACTGCACTTATTCTGAAGTGCGACGGTGCACGAACGTTTGGGATTCTGCGTTGCCGCAACATAATGAAAAAACGCAAACCAAAAACACACGAATACTTTACCGGCTCTGGAATAGATTTGGAATGTTGCGCTTTGCTGGCATTTTTGAGTTTTCGGCGGGCCGTAAAGATTAGGTTCTCGTTAACAAGTACAAAAAAAGTAATTTCAAATACAAATAAAATATAGGCAACAGCCAAAGCAAATCAAAGCAGAGCGAAAAACGTTGCTCGGTCCATGACAGAATAAATAATCATTTCACGACACGGTGTTGCTTTACCCTTGTTGCTCGGCGTCTTACGGTGACATAAGTAATTCGTCTGCTTCTTGTTTTCCTGGCAGCTGGTTTTGTTCGTCCATTGAGAGCAGTCTTCCTTCCACAAATACCGCTTTGCCAATGATTGAAAATTACAAAGACGTCAACGACATATATAATAGCAATTGCAAATCAAGTGCCATGCGAGGCAGGTCATGATACTGAAATCGCATCAATACTTGCCACAATGTTTGTATATTTTCGACTGATTCCTGCTCTCGGTGGTTCTTGCCTCCATTTCCAGTATTTCGGTCTTCCTTAATCCTTCATTAGAGCAATATCTTCCTTCCGTCTAGTACGTCAAAAACGTTCTTCTTCTATGTTCCTCGTGTCATCCAGGCGGGCAAATTTGACACCTTTCTTCGGCTAGTCTCTCGAGGTGCTGCTCCTCCATCGACTGGAGCCGCAGTTGCAGCCCCGTCTGCTGCAGCTGGGGCTGCAACTGCCGCACTGGTAGGAGCAGGTGCACTATTGGCTGGTGGAGCCGTGATGCCATTGGGGTTGACACCGTAGGGATTGGGCGTGCCTTCAGGTGGCGACCAAGTACCGTAGTACTGCCTAGCAGCCGGCTCTCCATAATAATAAGCATAACGAAAGAACTCTTCGTGGTAGGCATTGGCATCAGGTCCAGGAGCTGGCGCAGCTGCTACCGGATTTGGCGCGGGCGCGGCTACTGCTGCCTGCTGTTGGGCTTGTTGTTGAGCTGCGTAGTACGCAGCCCATTCGGCTGAGTAGTCTTGTTGTCCACCGGCTTGCTGCTGCTGTTGGTATCCACCACCGTACTGCTGCTGTTGCTGGTATCCTCCAGGTCCTCCAGCCGCTCCTGTCATGACACTGGAACTGGATTGTTCCAAAACGATTCGATCAATCATTTGTTTCACCATTTCGCAAGCTTCCGGGGTACCCGAGACTGTCGCAATGCGAAATGGTTCTCCCGTAGGCTGGCCAGGAATTTGAATGCGCGTTCCACTCTTATTTTGCATTTCCTTAATGACGCAACCTTGTCGTCCAATACAAAGACCAACATCCTTGTCCGGGATCTTCAAAAAGTAGTCGGATAAGAAAAGAAGCGCGTGGGGTTGAGACTACAGAACGTCGAAAACAAATTACGAGACTCGGGAAAATATTAAGAAACGTGCAACGTACAGCAACTTGAATCGTCTGAGAAACACCAGCTCCTGTTCCGCCCATTCCTCCGGTACCATAACTGCTGACGTTGTTGTTGTTATTGTGCGTCTTCTTGGTAGCCAAAATAGAATTAATCATGGCGACTCCCGCTTCGGCACCGTCAGCACTGGGATGCGTGACACTGACCGTTCGAACGGCAGGATTGTCGGCGTTGCCGGTTTGTGGAATTTGAATGCTAGCGCCCGTGCGTCCCTGAATATCTTGAATAGTTGCTCCTCCCTTTCCAATAATGAGTCCTACATCGGCATCGGGCACATCAACTGTTCTCAGCTGATGTCCCTGATCGAGTGCTTGTTGCACTTTGGCGTCTTTGGTCATGCCAATGCCGGGACCTCCTACTGTCGCACCGATGTGTCGACCCGCCGACCCACCGGCAGCTTGAATACGATCTTCTACCATGGAGGTTATAATGCTTTTGCACTGCTGGAGTTGTTCTTGTGTCGGGGCACTAACGGTAATGATGCGCATGGTCTGACCGGGCTGCAGTTCGTGTTCCTTTTGAATTTGAACCTTGGCTCCTGTTCTGGCTTGCATGGAGGTAATGGTTTCTCCTCCTCGTCCAATAATGAATCCAACAATTCCATTGGGTACATGCACTTCTTCCGCCGCCCATTCACCTTGAGGTACGTCTGCACCGGGAGCGTGAGGATTCCCGATCATTTGCGCTACGGTAGCAGGACGATATGACCCATTCGAGCTTGCGCCTAGGTTTCCTGTCGTGGCGAGCTGTCGATCGTTCTGAGAAGGATCCAAGTGGCTCGGATCCGGCTCTTGAGAGACGTCAACGGTAACTTCTGCCTGTTCCGCTTCCTGCAGGAGTTCCTCGACGAGTCCTTCCGCCGCGTCAGCCAGAGGACGTGTTCCCACCACAAAACAATGGAGAGGTTCCTAGGTAAAGATCATTCGAGAAAAAGAAGAGAGAATTATAACAGTCGGTACAGTGCATCTGCAAACAAAAACGCAACAAACGGAATTTAAATACACTGCCCTTGCAAAATTCAGCAATGCGCCTACTCTTCTCGCATTGAAAGTCACCTACCTCTGGAATGCCCGGCAATGGCGCCTGTCTAGAACTTCCTCGTCCCTTAAAAGTAACCTCTAGCTGTTCGTCTTTATGCGCGGGATTCTCATCTCGTGCGCGAGCAATGAGTAGCGGCAATTTGGGCGACATATAGGTCACGTAATGCCACGCAGGACGTTCCTTGGTCACGTTCGTGATCCACAGGCGCAGTTGCACAGGTTCACTCTCTTGTTTAAGCTTCTTGGTGAGAATATCCATGCCGGGCAGGCTTACAGCAGCAGCAGCTGCTGCT
>Ga0100393_10004331_pt1 | contig 13105 bp, 12 predicted proteins | sample CryGeymeta201517_FD_81546 | JGI IMG/M metagenome (GOLD analysis project Ga0100393, IMG submission 81546) | Groundwater microbial communities from Crystal Geyser aquifers in Utah, USA - Crystal Geyser metaG 2015-17 | ecosystem: Environmental > Aquatic > Deep subsurface > Groundwater | place... | reverse complement strand
CCATATGAAGCAATAAGTTCAAACTCTTGTGAGTATTTGCGACTTGCTTTATCAATACATTCTCTATGCTCTTGAGGTATCTCTTCTATTAAGCCTCTTGTACCTGCAAGTACCTGATAAGCAATTGCCTCAAGTGCAAATATGGCAAAAAAGAAGATAACTACATTGGCAAGTAGTATCTTCCATTTATTTTTCCAGATAATATTTACAAGTATTGGACCAATTACTGGTGCGACTTTATTTGAAGCTAGTCCAATAACATCACCAACAAGACTATCTCCTATTTCTACTGCGTTTTTTGTTGCTTGAAGTGGTTTGTTTTCTTCTATCATTTCACAATAATTGAAAAATTAGATGTAACAGTTAAGCCATCTTTTGAAATACGAACAACTCCGCTTATTGATCCTATGTTTCCTTCTGGTACAGTAAAACTGACTCTAGTTGAGCCACTTGATGAGGATGGGAAGTTGTAAGAAGCTTGTCCGCTTTGCCAATTCATGGTTGCATTTCCTGTGGCTCCATTTACTGGATTGTTGTTTTGATCCTTAATTGAGCAATCCAAACTTACACTTTGCCCAACAAGTGGTTGAGTATTAGTTATCGAACAACTAAGCTTTAAACCAGTTATTGGATTAGGCTCTGGTTGTATAGGTTCCGTTGGTGTAACAGGCTTTGGAGTTTCTGGTTTGGGTTCAACTTTTGGTATTTCTGTTTTTGGTTGCTCTTGTTTTTCTTCTGGTTTAGGTTCTTCTTTTTTCTCTTCCTCTCGAATTATTGAAAATACTAGTGAATTACTAGCATCATTTGAATTTTCCACCTCAATTAAAACCTCATTTGTACCGATAATAAGATCTATTTGTAATTCAAAAATGCCTTCTTCATTTACAGCAACTTCTTGTCCGTTGATCCATGCTTTATTCTGCTTTTCTGTTTTTGCAACAACTGTGATCGAGGATTCTTTGGTTTTGTAACCATCTTTTAATGAAACGAGTTCAATTGTAGGTTCTGCTTCATCAGAATCATTCGTACCTTCTGATATTTGTGTTTCTACCGCATCAATTACTGAATTGAATCCGCCTTTAAGGTAAATTTCTACAGATAGAGAAATAGCAAACAATACAAGCAGAATGCTTGCTAGAAAAATGTATCCATGTTTTAAGTTTATTTCTTTACTGTTCATTTTTTCTTTGTTCATCAATTTTTGCTAAATCTTCTGCATTTGAAGAAAATAGTTTCCTCTCATGTGGAGTCGCATATACAAACATATGAGAATGAGTATTTCCTTTGATAAATAAAGCCTGTCCTTTGGTTAGTCTTGTAATGTAGTCTCGCTCTACATCAGAGAGATCAAAGGCTTTTACTAAGCTTGGTATTGATTGTTTCTTCTGAGCTAGTATTAATGCTGTATCTGCATTTTTTGCAATAACACTTCCTTGAGGACTTTTTAGAAAATCATCCACATCTTGAGAAATTGAAATGACTCCGAGATTATATTTTCTACCTCGTCTGACAAGATTTTCCATAAAGTTTGCACTTGATTCATCCTTCAAAAGTAGATGGGCTTCATCAATAATTAAAACTTTACGATTTCTATTTGATAAAACTTTTTGCCAAATAAAGTTTGATAGGTAAAAAATCGAAGCTTGTTTCTCCTGATCTGGAACTTTCTGAATATTGAAAACTACCATTGGAGAGTTAAAATTAACATCATCTGTAGAAGGGTTATCGTAAAGGTCGCCCATTTCCCCTTTATGAGAGTATTCCAATAGCTCAACTGCAATGCGTTTACCTTCTTCACCTTGCTTTTCAAATACTTTGATAAGATCTGAAATAGTAGGAGGTTTCTTTGAATAAGTACTAGGATCGTCTAGTAAGATTCCTTTACTCGCATATGTTTCATTTACAGCTTTACTGACAATACCTCTATTGTAGGCATCCTCAGATAACCAAATTTTAAGAAGACCTTTAACAACTCCAAGATGAGTTCTCATTACTTCTTTGGTATCAGTATCACTTGAAAAGAATTGAAGTGGATTAACCTTAGTTTTGCTTTCAGGATTGATATCAATGTTTGTACCACCGACATAATCACAAAGAGTTTTAAACTCTCCCTCTGGGTCAATGACATAAACATTAATCCCTCGAAATAAGCTCCTGTAAGCCTCTAATTTGGCTGAAAAGCTTTTTCCTGCACCAGATGTAGCAAATATAATTCCATTGTAGTTTTTGGAAGCTTTTGAGAATCTATCAAAACGTATCTTTTCACCGCCTAAAGTGATTCCATAAAATATTCCGTCTGGATCATTTAATGTTGCTGTCGTGAATGGCAAAGAGGAAGATACATTTGAGCTTGTTAAATAAAATTCCTCTCCGACTGCATCAGTTACATTTGGTAGAAATGTTTCAAGTCCTTGTTTCTGTTTATATACAAGTTGATGCAATTTGATCTGTTTGGCATATGATAAATCTTTGAGAGCTTTATCACTTTTTAATAGCTTTGAGACATTCTCCTGACTCAATTTCAGATACATCGACATTGAGTATAGTTTTTCAACACCTCTTACAATCGAATCCTCAATACTTCTAGCATCCGCAATAGCCTGTTCGAGATCAATTGTGTGCATCTTCCCTTTTTCTGCTTTCTCGTAGAACTGAGCGGAAAGATTAGTTATTCTATTTCGAAGACCCGATAAGGCTTTTTGAGAATCAAGAGGCTTTATAAACTGGCTAATAACAATAGGTTCTCCGTAATTAACAAGATCGTACAACCAGTTGGGATATATGACTTGTGGAAATTCAGAAATCATATAAGACTGGATATTTCTGTCATCTATCTCAATTAATTTCCCTTTGTTTTGAAATTCAAACACAAGAGAGTCATCTGGGGAAAGTTTCGCTATTTCAGCTTTACGAAGGCTGTCTTTAATGTATCCTCTGCCTTTTGAATCAATTCTTTGATTAAAGTCATTAAGTGCATATTTAGATTGTTCAAAAAAATATTTGATAGGATTCATATTTCACTTATTGTTAATTTTGATAAATCTAAAATCTCTTGGGTATTTAATGGAATCAGCCTGATTTTAGTTTGTTCTAGCAGTCTTCCGAATGAGTTCTCCTGATCATCAAGTTTCTGTTTCGCATCGTCTAAACCTTTTGCAAAAGTAGTTAAGACAATATAGAAGCTTCTCTCCATTGTTTGCGTTAAATCTTGGTATTCAAGTAGATACTCTCTGCATCGTTCTTGTAATAATCCGTTTAAATTGCGATACCGTTGTATTTCTGTATCAATGCTTTTATCTTTCGTTGAAAACTTCTGAATAGTTAAAATTTGAACTGGATTTTTTAGAGCAAGAAGAGCCTGTTGTAAATATTTCTTAAAAGCAAAGATTTCTTCTTCACTACTCATTGAAAGGTTGATCGGTTCAATTCTAAATACCCTTGAGTATTGAACATCTGAAACTATTACAATTCCCTCTGAGATATCTTTGCCAATAACAATTCTTTGTCTTTTAGAAGTAAAAAGAAAATTAAAGGCATCTATAATAAAAATGTGGAGAGGTCTCCCATGGGCATCGAAGAGAAAAGGGATTAGCAGAAGCCCAATAAACAGTTCACCAAGTATTTTCTGATCTACTGTACTAAGAATATTTGTTGTCCAGACAAAAAAGGACAACCCAAGTCCGATTAGTAATAGAAAATTTCTTCTGTTTAGTACAATCGAGAAGAAACCTGTTTCTCTATTTAGTTTTGGTGGTACTATTTCCTGCATCTTTGTTTATTGGTTTGATCTGAAAGTATTTAGTAACTGGCTTCTGACCAGATACTTTGTCCTGAACCTTCACTGTATTAATTCCTTGTGTCTGAAAATATCCCTTATCGAAGGCGGTATTTATAATATTCATTCTGTTTTGAGGTTTTTGGACATACTGTTGAATCTGATTTTGATTCATCTTTCCATCAAGAATTTGATTCTTTGAGTACCACTCAGACAGATGACTCCAATGTTTATCATTATCCGAATCGAAGGTTCTACCTTGCACAATTTCTGTAGGTTTATTAGTAATAACATCAGATAAATACTGGTTAGTATTGGGATTTGAAAAACTAACCTGAGAAAGATCCATCATTTGATGAATTGAGGCTGGCTTTTCAGTTAAAGGCTCACCAAGTGAAGATGTAAAGTTACTTTGAGAATATCCGTTACTTACAATATTTGAGTCCTTAACAGAAAGATCTTTGATTTTTTCAATATTAGGAGTTGTTGAGTATAAAGTTTTTGGTGTCTGAATATCCTTTAAAGTTCTTCCACTCAAAGGCTTCATACCAAGTTGAGAAAATGCTTTTGTAGCAGACCCACCTGAGCTGACAACTGCGTTAAAAGAACCTGCTTTTGCAGTAGTTCCTCCTGACTTAAGTGCAACACCAGAATCAAGGGTTTTCTTTGCAGTACCACCAATTGGCAATTTAGAAACGATAGCCTCACCGAGTGCTTTACCTGCTAGATTTCTTATCGAGGTTGATTTTCCACCACTTGCTCCTGCTACAACACTTTCTTTCATCCTTCTTGCTTGACCTACAGTTGCACCTGCCACAATCCCCCCTGCTACTGATCCACCAATACCCCAAAGAATTCCTGAGAATCTATTAATAATTGAAGGAATAATATTTAGAAAAGCTAGTGAACCTAAACCGAGAATAACTTTCGGTACAGGTTCATTTACACTTTGAATAATTTCTAGTGTAATTCCGATACCAATAAGAAATATTGGTTGCATGAATAAAGTTCTGAGAGTTTCTTCAATGTACTGCTTGAAAAACTGCCCACCACTTGGAAGTAAACCTATTACAAGAACAATAGGAAATATGATTACATGTAAAAGTAAGTGGAAAAAACGAATGATAAATTGAAAAAGTATTGTTATAAGCAAAAAGAATAGTCCAATCCAAAGTATTATTTCAGCAAAAATATTTAAAGTTCCCTGAATTGATAACTCAAGCTTAGAATCGACAATCTGCATACCAAGAGCAGTTAGAAGTGACTCTGATAGAGTATCACCGCTTCCCACAAGAGCATTTAATACAAACCTATTTAAAGCGTTTACCAGATCAATTGCATTTGCAAAAAGGAATCTCATTGCTACCATACCGACAACAAAGAGAAGTACTTTCTTAGCAACTTCTTTGAGTAATTGAATACCTCTAAAAGAGCCTTCAAGAACGACATATGTTCCTGTGAGTACTATTATTAGCGGAAGTAGTAACCAAGCCACACTTTGAGTAGCGTTGTAAAACTTGTTTACATGAATTGGAATGTTGTTTCCTCTCGCATCCACAATCTGTCCATCGCTTTTTGCAATATTGGGCGTAAAAGCGACATAATCATCAAACAGTTCCAAACCCTGCATAATTATTTCAGAGATTGCATCAACAATAGATTCCTGAAAGCTAGAGAATGGATTGAGCATATCAATAGGATTCGGGATTGATTGACCTCTGCCAAGGTCTTCTTCTGGTAAATCTAGTACGCCTGAATCCTCTGGTATTTGATACTCCATCTGTTTTTCAATAACCGTTGGCTCTTGAAAAACAGGCTCTTGTACTTTTGGCATATATACAAGAAAGAAGATTATTTGGAGAACTCCAATAACAATTGTTAAAATAATTCCCCAAATAAAAAGCTTGTTTATAAGACTCTTTTCTTCGTTTCCAGCCTTATGAATTTTATCTTTCATCTCGAACGCTTGTTTTTCAATTGTTTTGTATGAATTCAAGAAATTAAACATTGGCAATATATTTGATAGCTTCCAAAATAAAATCTGGCTTAAACAGAAAGATTGCTGCAATTATCAAGAAGAAAATATCTCTGGCTATTTTTCCTCTCATCATTGGATTATCACCGCCATTCAGTAGTTCAAAAGCATCTTTTATGATGAATAGAATTAGAACTCCTGATCCAACCCTTGTTGCAATTGTGATGACTCTCTCAATAATTGCTGAAATCTCTGCACTTGGATCACTTTGTGCATAAACTGTTTGAGCAAAGATAATCGGCGATATTGCAACTGTGACAATTGATAAGGTAAATTTTTTGAGTTTTTCTATTTTGTTAGACATATTAAATTTGTTAATAAATTATTTAGTTTCTACCTCAAGTAAAGCCTCATCGACTTTCTTGAGCTTTTTATCTCTTTTTTCCCTGTGTACACCTCGGAAAAAGATAATCGAGACGTACACAACAAATAGGCTTACAAATACTATTAGCGTTATCATTTTTGTTTCTTTTTGCGTTTAATAAGTAAGATTGAGATACCAGTTCCGATTGAGATAAGCCCTATACCAATTACAAGAGGAGGTATAATTGATTGACCTGTTTGGGCAAGGATTACATCTCGATAAATACCTGCGTTTAAGAAGTTGATACATCCAGAAGCTGTTAAGTATCTGACACCATCTATCTCATAATCTTCAATCTCACCGCTTTCGTTAGGAGGGAGTAGAGCAAGCTTAAACTCATCGGGAGTAGTAATATTGTCAAAGCCCTCTGGTTTGAAGACCTTGATTGTTAGTAATGTGTGGTATGGAAGTCCTGTGTATTCATAATGACCATTGAATTCTGTATAGATATCTACTGAGTTTTCAACAAGATACTCTGATTCAGCCCATTTAATATTGATCTTTACATCTGGAATTCCTTGTTCTGATCCATCATACTTCCCGTTATTATTTGAGTCTTCCCAAATAAAACCACCCATACAACACGAACTCGCAATTGCTGTAACAACTTCACTTTCAATTTCTTCAATAACTGGGGTAAATATTACAGCTGAGTTTCTAATTTCAGTTCCGCTTTCTGTGGGGATATTAATAACTACTCTAAATGAGACTGAGCCTTCTTCTTCTGAGTTAAGCTGACCGATATTCCAAGAAACTTGATTAGTTTCATTATCAAAAGCTCCTTCAATACTACTTTCAGTTTCAAGGAACTCAACAAAGCTAGTATGTTCTGGTATTGTGTCGGTAATTAAAGTTTCAGGAGAATAACCTGTACCAGTATTTCGATAATTGATGGTGTAAATAATACTTTGACCAGGTGCAACTACTTCTGGTAGTTCCTGTAATTTCTCAAGTTCGAGAATAGGGGCATGAACTGTTACTTCAATTTCATCAGATATAATTGGTCTCTCATTTCCATTAAGATCAACATATTCATAGTCAACCTCATTATTGAAAGTATCAAGATCTGTAACAGGGACTAAGAATTTTGCAGTTATCATAATATCAATACTTTCACCTGCATCAAGAGATACATTAAATGAGATATTTTGCCCATCAACTACTGTTTGATCTTCTGGGAAATCACTTGCTACAAATTCGAGTCCTTCTGGAAGTGTATCGGATACAATTCCAGTTGCTCTTGAACTGCCTATATTCTCAACATGAATTGAGTAGGTTACTTCTTCATCACTTTGGTACTCAGGCTTGTCTGAATCCTTAGTAATTTCAGCATTGGGCTGATTAACTCTGATAATTGCGTTATCTGTATCTATTTCAACAAGTTCGTTTTCAGAAGCAATTTCGGAGACGTTATCAATCAACCTTTGTGCATCATCTGGTGATAGAGTGATATCTGAGCTTGGATTTATTTGAACTCTAAACTCTTTTACCTTCCATTCTTGCCCAACCTGTAGCTCTCCGATATTCCATCTGATATCAAACCCTATTGCAGTTTCAATTACCTCAATTTCGTCTGAGATATCAAAGATGTCCTCTAAAAGGATGATTTGATACTGATTGCCATTTTCATCAGTAATGAATTTTGGGAGATGGTCTTCAATGTAAGTATCGGGACTGTGAGCATTACCTCTATTTCTGTAGACTAGAGTATATTTAAGTGTGTCTCCTGCAATAGCAAAAACATCACTATCAGTTCCAAAGACTTCATCTGCATCTGCTCCGTATTCATCATGATCAACTTGCTTTCCACTATTAGATCTGCCATTTCCTAAAGCAGTCTCGTTGATTACATATTTCTCTATATCATTTTCAGGATAAGCATTTACTGGCAAGTTATGTTCTGTCTGATCAGGGGGATAAAAGGAAGTCTCAGTTATAGCTACATTCTCAAGATTAGTAGTCCCAACTGGAAAAACATGATCAAGAGTAGCATCAAAACTAAGGGTCTTACTTTCTCCCCATAAACTTCTTGGGTCTGGATTATATGAACCATTAAGAATGTATTGAGGTTCTGTAGTACTCCATGCGATACGTCTTAACTGGTCATCCCATGCTCCGTCATCTGAAATGTTGCTGATACTCATTCTTTCTGGAACAAGGTCGTAAACTTCCGTATTATATGCGTTTCCAGTACCAACATTTCTTACATTAATTACCCAATGAACTGTTTGAGAAGGTTCTGCACTTTCAAGTCCATCATCTTTTGTGATTTCGAGAATTGGTGCATGAATTGTTGTGATTGTGGAATCACTAATTGGTGGGACTTCTTGAGCTCTAACCTCAGCAATATTGTTTATCTGGGTATTATCATCAATACCTGCATTAAATTGCACGTCGAATGTAACTGTACGATTTTTTCCTTGAGGTAAATCGCCAATCTCCCAAACAATTTTTCCAACTAACTGTCCATTTACAATTCTTGTTGTTAAGACTCCATTGTCACTAATATTTCTAATTGATCCATTTCTAATGACTTCGGAAACATTATCGTGAATGGTTACAAGATGAGCATCAGCGTCACCGCTATTTTCTATAATAATCGAATAGGTCGATAACCTTTCGGCATTGTCTGGATGCCCACCTTGTAAGTGGTTAGAATTAGTATTTGTTTCATCACTATCGGAAACTGTTTTGTCAATTTCCATTCTAACCTCAGCAGTAATATTGGTTTGTGTAGAGTCATCAATGGGTGGTGTCTGATCTGAATCAACTGTTACCGTATTTGGTGCTTGATATGTACCATGAGCTAGTGGAGCGACAACTCTTGCTCTTATTGTAAATGTTTCAGTCTGCTGATTCAGTAGATTCCCAACACTCCATGTAATTGTGTCTCCATTATCATTTCCGCCATCGGCATCAAGGATTTGAAGCATATTTTGGTCGTAATTATCAACAACAACTACACCAGTAGCATCTCCACCTGTATTTCTTACTGTTATGTCATAAGTAATTTCTTCATTTGGTCTAGAGTCATTTGATTCAACTCTGGTTTCATCATTATCAGATACAACTTTATTAACAGAGATATTTGGTGGTACGTTTAAAGTAGTATTATCTGAGTAAACTGTATAAGGTAGCAATTCGATAAAGTAGTAATCGCCTTGAGGATAAGAAACAAAATCTGGTTGTCTTCCAGTCCAGCCAGAAGGAGCACCAGAATCAGTTCTATTAACTATTATTGTTCTAGTTTCAGGATTATGATCATAAATACTTGATCCTGCTATTGCACCTTCTTCTTTATGTCTATTTGGATCGGAGATTCTTGCAGGAGAGCTTGTTATATTTGTAGGATAACTAGCCCCCATATTGGCGTAATAAGTAAAAGTTCTTGTTTGACCTGAGCTGAAAGTTACTGTTTGATCAAAAATTTCACCACTTGGAAGATCATCAGTAACCCTGATATTTGCGAGATCATAGGAAGAAACATTTCTAACAGTTAAATCATATCTAATTCTTAAATTTCCACTTCCTATAAACTCTGGTGTAGCAGTTCTTGATTGAATCTGAATGGGTTGTATAGTCGTGAATGAATAAACTGTTCTTCCACTTGGTGGATTACTTAAGGGATTTGCAGGATATGTACCTAAATTACCCAGACTTACATATCTTCCATTCCTTGTCTGCCAGTTACCCATATAAAGATAATTGACTCCACCTACAGAACCGCCAGAACCAAGTCGTCCCCAATCACCGTTAGCAGTATTACTTCTTGATACAAAAAGGTAAGCATGATCTGCTGTAATTGAATGACCAGAATAATTATGAATATAGTAACCGACATCAATTCGTGTATTAGGAGGTACTGCAACTCTGTCAGCAACCCCTCGATATCTATGGGCATCTGGATATGTCACATCAGCTACATCATGAAAGTTGTGATTTTCTGGATATGCACCACTTTCACCATAAACTTGCGAAGCATTATACGAAACACAATTTGCCCCTGAGCAATTATTTGGCAAGCTTCTGTACGAAACAGAAGTTGCTTGTGCAAAGTTACAATTATCTGCATCAGCTGATGGATAAAATGGATCAGCATAAACTGGTTGTAAGAGCAAAAGATTATATATACCAGAAATTGAGAGTATAAAATTCAGAATTATGAATTTCTTCAGTATTCCTACTTTCTTAACTCTCTTTACAATCTTCTTGAGCAGTTGAAACTTAAAAAATTTACTTCTCATAGATGTAAATCAAAATATTAAATAAAGCTTTCACTTGAGACAGGGCTACTCAACTGCTCAAGGTTAAAAGTAGCCCTGTCTCAAAGACCCTCAGAAAACCCTAAATATATTTCGATCTATTCTTTGAGAACCAATAATCCTTTTTTTCGTAAGTCTTTTTATTGAATTAATTATCTTAACTTCATCAAACCCAAATCCTTCCGAAACAACTATTCTTTTTCCATCAGATGTAAATTTATCTATACCCCAAATTAAGTCATCAATTAAAAGATCAAAATATTGGTTTACTTTTTCGTATTTGAGGAGAATCAAAATCACTGATGCAACACGAAAATCAATATCCTTCAAATAAGGACTATCTAGTAAAACTAGTTTTTCAAATCTTTTATCTAATGACATCTTTTTCATTTCCAATAAAAACTACTGAATTATGTATATGAACAATTATTTTTGAACTGTTTTTATATTTAGAGATATGAACCTCTGGGATTTCAATGCCTTTTTTCCTACAAGCTTTTGCTAGATTTAAAGCTCTAGCCTCGATTTTTACAGATCTTGGATTTAAGTTTGAGACTGCTTCTATATAGTCATTAATGTCTGTAATTTTAAAAAATCCTGCAGGCAGGCTAGACTTAGAACCAATAGGCTCAAATCTCTCATTTATCAAGTACTGAACAACTTTTCTAATCTCTCGATCAGTTAACGGAACAATCTGCATCAATTCTGATACCTGAATCGGGTTTTCTAAACCTTCATGCAAGAAGATCTCATCCAATATTCTTTGTATGTATTTTCCCGCAATAGTTTTCATATTTCTTTTTGTATTTTTAAAACACAAAAGGCTACGCTTTACATTGAGATGAATCATCTGAGGGGGCGATTTCCTCAGAAAGCGTAGCCTTGTCTGTCTTAATTTTTCTTTCTTCTAATTGCTGTATTGCTAATCTACCTGCCGTAGTTAAATGAGCCTCAATAAGAGGCTTTGAAATCATTGCAACAGCAAGAAGTTGTTCGTCTGAGTAGTCTTTAAACCGTTGATAACCACCTTGTGAAATTCTCATCTTGATGAAGCTAAATACTTCATCTAAGGTGACCTGTGTAAATTTGAATTGACTGCTCAAGTTCATATGTTTTTCTTTTATGTATAATCACCTTGAGCAGTTTGATACATTATAGTTATCAATAATATACATATGAGTTATCAGAATGTCAAGTCTCATGTATCAGAAAATTATCTAACTGTTGTTTCGCCCCTTCGTAGCATATACTTACATTGTTGACATTAATGTGCATCTAATGATACAATCCTATACAAATTAGTAACTCTATTTATAAAAACATTGAGATGAACAAAGAAATAGTTGGAAAACAATTAAAAAAGGCACGTACAGAAAAAAATTTATCTCAAGAGGAACTAGCTCAAAAGGTTGGGATTTCCAGAATGATGATTAGTAGATACGAAATATCATCAAGTGATATCCCGCTTGAAAAACTTCAAAGAATCGCTGAAATATTAGATAAACCTATCTCCTTTTTCTTTGGTGAAGAACCTAAACAGGATTCACAACAAGTATGGAAAGAAGCACAAAAATATCTTGAGCTATTAAAAGATAAAGTTGGCGGAGACATTCTATTATCACCTAAAGAAATGCTTGCTTTTTCACTTGGTCCAAATGCAAATACTGATCAGGCAATCAGTGAAGCAAAGACCATGATGAAAAACTGGTATATCGCAAATAAATTAGAAGAATCAACTAATAAAACATTCGAAGAATGGTGGGAAAATATGAAGAAAGAAAACTAATTTTATGTTTTTGCCCGATAAGGGATTTCCTTATCGGTTTTATCACTACCAAAAGGAGGCTGAAAAGCCTCCTTTTTTTTTGGCTAAATAAATTAGTTTAGTTAGGAAAACTGCCCATGACTGCCCTGATATTAATTATTGGGAATAAAGTAGAAAATGATTTTACCTCTTGTCCAAGACATGCTGAACATGTCGGCTCAAAGCCTAAGGACAAGATTCCCTCAAGATTACAAATATATAAAGGCTATAGCTCAAGAGAAATGGCCACATATAAAAATTGAGGAAAAATCATTTAAGGAAAATATTAAGGGGATTAGAAATCTCATTGGTAATTCAAGTGTGTATTGGCTTATCGTAATCAATACTGAATTACCAGATGAGGAAAAATATTTAACTTTAATCCATGAACTACTGCATTGCACGATAGACGAAGTAAAATTACTCGAAAAAAAAGATGAGGAAAGGCTCGTAACAGCAATAGAAAAGGAATTGTCAGATTCCTTTTGAGAAGCTTTTTAAAAAATGATAATATATGAATGACCACAACCTAAAAACGACAAGTCACCTTTGCTTTCTTAAGGTAAAAGAAAGTAATAAGGGCGATTCGTACAATCTGACTTGTCAGGTTGTGGTCAACGAGTCGCCCTTTTTTGTTAAATAATTATTTTAATAACTATGAAAACAGCAGTAATTTATGCAAGAGTATCATCAAGGGAACAAGCCGAAGGGTTTTCAATTGATGCACAAGTAAAAGCTTGCAAGGTTAAAGCATCACAGGAGAGCTTTAAGATCTTGGAGATTTTTAAAGATGAAGGCTTTACTGGTACAAGTCGTGATAGACCTGCATTAAATGCCTTAATCGGATATTGCAAAGATAATAGTG
>Ga0100393_10004304_pt1 | contig 13156 bp, 12 predicted proteins | sample CryGeymeta201517_FD_81546 | JGI IMG/M metagenome (GOLD analysis project Ga0100393, IMG submission 81546) | Groundwater microbial communities from Crystal Geyser aquifers in Utah, USA - Crystal Geyser metaG 2015-17 | ecosystem: Environmental > Aquatic > Deep subsurface > Groundwater | place... | reverse complement strand
GGCTGGAGCTGCGCCTGCTGCGGATTCAGGGCATACAAAACAGCGTGGCCTGGATCCGGCAGCGGGCAAAGTGCCGCCCCGTACTTTTGCCGCCGGAGTGATGAGCTGGCGCATTACAGCTCGTGCAGCTGATAGAAAAACAAACCATTGAGCGCGAGCGCGTGCAGGATTGTTCCGTCGCGGGCCCAATCCATGACGGTGGATTCGGGCAACGCCCGCACTTCCAGTTCTTCGTGTTCATCCCAGTCTGTGCCGGATGGATCAAGCCGGCAGCCATCTGCGAAGATCAGGTGGCAAAAATTGTTCAGGATGGCAGGGTTGGGCCAGCACTGGCCAATCAGGCGTCCAGTTTCAGCGATATAGCCGGTTTCCTCCTGCAGTTCGCGCAGTCCGGCCGCGACCGGATCCTCCCCGGCATCAATGATCCCGCCGGGCAGCTCCCAGGAAAGCGCATCCACACCCCAGCGAAACTGGCGCACCAGAATGATTTCACCCTCGACAGTGCGGGCCACGACGACCGCCCAGTCGCGCGAATCGATGTAATAAAATTCGCCCTCCTGCCGGCTGCCGGGATGCCGGTAGCGGCGGGCGCGCAAATCCCAGACGCGGCAGGCTTGCAGCAGCTTGTCGTCCAGCATTTCCCAGCGGGCGGGAGTTTTCAGGTGGTCGGTCATTCGCTGGAAGGCAGGTTGATTAGCTGTCCGATCCGCAGACGCCGATGGTCCAGGCCGGGATTGGCATCGATCAGTGCCTGCAAAGAGATGTCCAGTTTTCTGGCGATTTTAACAAAATTATCACCGGATTGGATCGCATAGGTGCCGGAACCTGCGGTGGAACTGGACTCAGCCGCAGCGGTGGATTCGTTTGCCGGTGCGGCCGCAGGTGCTGCCGCAGGTGCGGCCGGTGCAGCTGCCGGTGCCGCCACAGGCACGGCACTGGTCAGCAGTTCATTCAGTTTTCCGGCCATTTTAACCAGTTCAGCACGGTTCTCCTGCATCCCTGTGGCAATTTGCTTTACGGTCTGCTCGCTCTGGTTGCTGTATAGCCGAATGCGGCTCAGCGCCTGCTCGAGTTCTGCATACTGCGCAGCCAGTTCCGCGACGCGCGTCTCGAACCTGGCAATATCTTTTTCGATGCGCGCTGCGGTGCCGGATCCGGCCTCCATGGTATCCGCCAGCGGGTTCAGCCGTTGATTGGCAGTCATCCCAAAATACAGCGCAGCTCCGCCCAACACAATAGCCAGCACAGCCAGCGCCAGCGGCAGCAGGCTGCTGCCGGATGCAGTATCGATATCGTCATCTTCCATAATCTGCGCAAGTTAAGTGATTTATTGCCCGGTGCAAGCAAGCGATGCGGCGAAGAGGGCTGACCCTGCCGCTAAAAAGGATGCTTGACGGGAAGAGCGATCTGATCGACGCATGTTGCCCGCCTGTCAGGACTTGGCTCAACCAGCAGAACCGCGCTTCCCATCCATGAAATCCGTGTCCGCAACACAACACACTTCGCACTATCTGCGGTATGGTCTGCTCTTGCTGATCCCCGGTCTGATCGGCGCGGGCTTGGTCTATCTGTGCTGGCAGGCCCACCCCGAACCGGACTACTGGAAGGAGCTTTTCGGACAAGCTCTGGAGGCCTTGAAGACCCATCCCTGGGTGCTGCTGCTGGCCCTCGCCACCTTGCCCGGAGTGGGCTTCCCGATCAGCCCCCTGCTGGTCATGGTCGGCATTGTCTTTACACCCCGCTATGGCTTGGCGGCGGCCTGTGCACTGGGCATTCTGGCACAAAGCTGCTGCACCATCTGGAGTTATCTGCTGTCCGCCGGACCACTGCGGGGAACCTTGCGGCGCGTGATCAGCCGCAGGCGCGAACTCCCGCTGCTGGATGACAGTAATTCCCTGCAGCTGGGACTCGTGCTGCGCATCACGCCCGGTATCCCCTACGCCCTGCAAAACATTGTGCTGGGGATTGTGGGGATGCGGCTCAAACCCTATCTGGCGGTTTCGATCCCTATCACGGCAGCCTGGACGGTCGGCTTCATCCTGACCGGTGGAGCTCTCTTTGAAGGGAGGCTCGGGCTTGCCATTGCCGGCATGCTGCTGTTGGTTGCGCTGGTTATTCTCACAAAACTGCTGCGTAAAAAGACCCTGTGACATGATGGATGAACTGTTGATGCCTACCGCTGAGGAGGTGCTGGACGTGACGGCACTCACCCGGCTGATCCGACGCCAACTGGAGGGCCGTTTTGCACAGATTTGGGTGCGTGGTGAAGTCTCCAATCTGCGTCGGCAGGGATCCGGCCACCTCTACTTTTCGCTCAAGGATGCTGGCAGCCAACTCCCCTGTGTTTTGTTTGCCGGAGATGCCGTGCGCCAGAGCGTCCAGCCCGAAGACGGCATGGAGTTGTTGCTGCTGGGCAACATTTCCGTGTATGAACCGCATGGGCGCTATCAACTCATCGCCAAGATCGCAATTCGCAGCGGTGATGGGCGGCTGCAACTGGAATACGAGCGCCTGAAGCGGAAACTCGCCGCCGAAGGCTTATTTGATGCCGGACGCAGGCGGGCACTGCCCCGGCCCCCGAGCCGGATCGCCCTGATTACCTCGCCCAGCGGTGCGGCCGTGCGCGACTTTTTGCGAATCCTGAAACGGCGGGACTATCGTGGCGAGGTGATGGTTTTCCCGGTCAGAGTGCAGGGTAAAACCGCAGCTGGTGAAGTGGCCGCAATGCTGGAACATGCCAACGCAAGTGACGGCTTTGATTTGATTGTCCTCACCCGTGGTGGTGGCAGCATCGAAGACCTGTGGGCCTTCAACGATGAACCGCTGGTCCGAGCTGTAGCCGCCAGCCGGCTCCCCGTCATCTCCGCGATCGGTCACGAGATCGACCATGTTCTGACCGACTATGCCGCTGATGTGCGCGCCGAGACCCCTTCCGGTGCAGCTGAACTGGTCTCCTCACTCTACCTCGACAGCAGTTCGAGACTGCAGCAAGCGTCCGCTCAGTTACGCACCGTGGTTGCAACCATGCTCCGCCAACAGGAGCACCGATTGCAGCAACTTACCGCCTGCCTGCGAGTGATTGCTCCGTCACGCAGGGTTGAATTGCTGGCCATGCAGGTGGATGACCTGGAGAACCAGCTGCTGCGGAGTGCGGAAATCCGTCTGGCACAGAGCCAGAAAACGCTGGATGCCCTGTCGCGGCGGATCTTGCAGCGGGACCCGAGACTGCGCCTGCAATTGGCCTGGCAGCAGACCACCACCCAGGGCATTCGATTGCGGCGGAGTGCCGAACACCAGCTGAGCGCACAGCGGGAAGCACTGCAGCAACTGGCAAAACGGCTGAACAACAGCAGCCTGCCAGCGACCTTAGGGCGCGGCTATGCAATACTTCAGGCGCAGGATGGCCGGATCCTGCCGGACAAGGAAAGTGCGCTCAAAGAGCCGCACATCCGCGTCCGTTTGCGCGATGGCGAAATCCCGCTCCAGCTGGATCATCAGTCGGCTCAAAAAAAATAAAAAATCAGGAACCTTGTCCGGAGTGCTCTGTCTGTTTCAATCACTGAGATAATGTTTCAGTGAGTTAGGGTTATAAGGTTAGTAGAGAGGCCCGTTCCCATGCGTGGGGGCGGGCCTCATTATTTGCATTCCTGTTTTTTGTCGGCTGCCGCGATAAAAGGGTTTGCCAGCCGGGAGCGAAGCCAGCAGCATTTAGCCCAGAATTTGAGGGCTACATCAAAATGACTGAGGAGGATAATGACCAAACACGGCCCAGGCTGAGACTTGCCGCGGAACCGGAAATGCCCGACCGCGCACCCGCAGCTGAGTCCGCCAAACCGGCAAGCGGGCCGGATGAACCGCCAGCCAGCGGGGCGGATGCCGGTTCTGTAGCGGCTAAGCCAAAGCTTAAAATTGCAGCACCCGTGGCCCCGGCCACCGAGGTACAACAGGTGCCCGCGCCTGACGAAAAGAAGAACCTGCAGTTAAAACGCCCGGACGCCGCAACGGTCTCTGCCGCACCGGACAGTCCCAGGACCTCCCCGCCAAAACTGCCGCTGCGGCCTGCTGCGTTATCCGAAACCCCAAACAGTCCGGCGGCGGTGGAGCAACCGCAAACTACCCTGCCGCCAAGCCCCCTGCCTGCCCACAAGCACAAATCTCTGCTCGTCAGCATCATGATGATCGCCGTCCTGATGTTTCTGTTGGCGGCCTGCGCTTATGGCCTTTACTATGTGCTGCTGCGTCCTACCAATGCAGAGGCGACGGGGCAAAGTTCCACGCTTGAGCCGACGGATCCGGCAGCACCCGCACCGCCGTCGGCGGATCCGGCAGCACCGCCCGCTGCCACTCAGCCCAAAGCCGTCAGCCGTTTCAGTCAGCCCATCGCAAAAGCGAAAGAACTGGTGGCAGCACTAGAGGATCCTGAGGCCGCCTGGACAGAGGATGTTCCCGCCCAGCTTCCTGCCCAGCTTCCCGCGCCGGTAGAACCGCCAGCGCCAGAGGTCAGCTGCCCGACGATTGTCGAACGGCCGAAGCCCGCCCCGGCAGTTGCCCGGCCGCCGGTAAATACGCAACAGAATGCCGTGACGGAATTCTTGCAACAATCACACATTGGCGGCGTGCGGATGGGTGAACGCCCCAAACTATTATTGAATGGCCTGAACTATGGCCCGGGTGATCTGATTGATCCGGCCACGGGCCTGCGCTTTATCGGCCTGCGCGATAAAAAAATAGTCTTTCAGGATTCACAGGGTATTGTTTATATCAAACGCTTCTGATTGCACTTTAGCAAAAATTTACGTTCACTCCAAAATTATATGAAAGCTATACTGAATACAGTCCTCGCCAGTTTTATTCTTATCGCAGCCGGATGCAGCACACCGGTGGCAATCAACCCGGCTTCCAGTCAGGAACCGACTGCCAAGTATCAGGCGGGCTATTTCTATGCACCACTCGACGCGGACATCCATCAGGTCTTTAAAACCGCGATCCGTGAACTGGATGCCATGGGCTACTACCGCACCGGAGAGCTCCATCAGGAAAACTACATCATGATCTATGCCCGCAAGGTCGGAGATGAAAAAGTTACCCTGCGTGCCTACTACCCGGCAGCCAATTCCAAAATTGCGACTGCGGGCACTTCCGCACTGCGCATCCGGGTCGGGCGTTTCGGCGATTTGCCGGAGTCGCAAAAGATTTACGCCCGCATCCGCGACGCACTCTAGTCCTGCGGCAAAGCCTGTTGTTGCCGGTAGCCGCAGCGCTTTCGCCCCGGTGGCCCGCTGGGCCTGCGGCACATCCCTCTGAACGCGAACGCGAGTCGCTGCAAATTTTCACAGGCCGCCGGTGTGCTTCCGCTTCGGTGCCAGCGTTCACCCATTATCATTGAATTGAAATACAACCATGACACCCGGTACATTTACCATCATCGGCGTCGGCAGTCCGATCGTCGATAGTATCGCAGCAATCGAAGAAAGTTTTCTGGAGCAGGTCGGCGGCGGCAAAGGCGGCATGCTCCTGACGGATGCGGCCACACTGCAGGATTTGCTGCGGCGTATCCCCGATACCCCGCATGCCTCGCCCGGCGGATCAGCCGGCAACACGCTCTTTGCGCTGGCCAGGCTGGGCGCGGCCACCAGCTTCCTGGGAAAAACCGGCAACTGCGAACAGGGACAGTTTTACCGCGACCGCTTTGCGCAACTCGGCGGCGATGTCCAGCGCTTTAAAATCGGTGATGTGCCGAACGGTCATTGCCTCTCACTGGTCACGCCGGACGGTGAGCGGACGATGCGGACGGATCTCGGCGCCGCCATGACGCTGGCGCCGGACGAAATTTCCGCCCAGGATTTCCGCGGTTGCAGCCATGCCCACATCGAAGGTTACCTGCTTTTCAATGCCGCGCTGATGCAACGGGTGATCGAAAGTGCCAAAGAAGCCGGCTGCAGTATCAGCCTTGACCTGGCCTCCTATGAAGTGGTGGGCGCGGCCAAGGACACTTTACCCGGAATTTTGCGGGACTATGTCGATATCGTCTTTGCCAATGAGGAGGAAGCCGCCGCCTTTACCGGTCTGTCGGACGACTATCCCGCCATGGCGCTGCAACTGGCCGGGCTCTGTGATATCGCCGCCATCAAAGTGGGTGCCAGGGGCTCCTACATCGCCAGTGGCGGCACCGTTGAAAAAGTCGAGCCCGTGCCCGCCGCCCGCGTCGTCGATACTACCGGAGCGGGTGACCTCTGGGCCGCCGGGTTCCTCTACGGCTGGTCCCGCCGGCTGCCGCTGACGGAGTGTGCCCGCATCGGCTCCATCCTCGGCTCCGCCGTTGTCCAGACTCAGGGCGCTGCACTCAGCGACGAAGTCTGGCAGGACATCATGGCCAGGATACTTTCATAATGAACAGCGACCACATTTCCGAACTCGTAGCAGGTATCGCGCAACGCGCCCGCCATGCCTCACTTGAACTGGCTACTTTACCCACGGACCGAAAGAATATTTTCCTCCACCAACTGGCGGACCGGCTGGAGGCCAGCACGCCCGCCATTGTCGAGGCCAACGCACGCGACCTGGCCGCAGCCCGCGAGCAGGAGCTTTCCGGCCCCATGACTGAACGGCTCACGCTCACGCCCGAGCGTATTGCAGCTATGGCCGCAGGCGTGCGTCAGGTAGCCGCCCTGCCCGACCCGGTCGGTGCGGAGATCGAGCGTCTGTCTCCGCCCAGGGGCTTTGACCTGCGGAAAATCCGCGTCCCGATGGGCGTGATCGGCATCATCTATGAGTCGCGCCCCAACGTCACGGTGGACTGTGCCGTGCTCTGTTTGAAGTCCGGCAACGCCTCGATTCTGCGCGGTGGCAAAGAAGCCTTCCACAGCAACATGCAGCTGGCTGAAATCATCCGTCAGACTTTGGTGGACAGCGGCATCACTGCGGATGCCGTGCAACTCATCCCCACCACCGACCGCAGCGCGCTGAATGTGCTGCTCAAACAGGATCAGACCGTCCACTGCATCATCCCGCGCGGCGGCGAGAGCCTGATCCGCTTTACGGTGGAAAACAGCCGCATCCCGGTCATCAAGCATTATGCCGGCGTTTGCACGCTTTACGTGGATGCCGCCGCCGATCCCGCCATGGCGGAGTCTATTCTGCTCAATGCCAAGTGCCAGCGTCCCAGTGTCTGCAATGCCGTCGAAAATCTGATCCTGCACCAGCATGCCGCCGCGCTGCTGCCGCAGCTCGCCAAGGCACTGCATGATCAGGGCGTCGAGCTGCGCGTTGACGCCAAAGCCAAAGCACTGCTGCTCGCCAGCGGCCTGCCGCTGGTCGATGCCAGCGAAGACGACTTCCGCACCGAATATAATGCCCTGATTATTTCAATCACCGTGGTGGCCGACACAGCTGAGGCGGTTGAATGGATCAACTCCCACGGCTCCGGCCACAGTGATGCGATCATCACGCAGGATGCCGCAGCGGCGGCCCAATTCTTAAACGGCGTCGATTCCGCCACGGTTTATCATAACGCCTCGACCCGCTTCACTGATGGCTTCGAGTTTGGCCTGGGAGCCGAAATCGGCATCTCCACCGATCGTCTGCACGCCCGCGGCCCGATGGGCCTGAACGAACTCTGCACATACAAATACGTCATCCACGGACAGGGCGAAATTAGAGCGTAAGTTAACTCGCCGCCGCTTCCACTTCCGTCTTCAAGCGCAGCTGCCCGCAGGCGGCATTGATGTCGTGCCCCTTTTCCCGGCGGATCGTCACTGAGACCTTCGCCTTTTTCAGGACATCCACAAAGGCATCCTGCCGCCGGATCGACGGGCGCTGCCAGGGCAGCCCGGCTACCGTATTGTACGGGATGCAATTGACATGCGCATGCAGGTCGCGTGCGATGCCGGCCAACGCCCGCGCCTGCTCCAGCGAGTCGTTCACGTCCTCGATCAGGATGAATTCCAGCGTCAACATGCGGCCGTGCTTTTGCTGGAAAGCCTTCACCGCTGGCAGCAGTTTTTCCAGCGGATAGCGTTTGTTGATCGGCATGATTTGATCGCGCACGGCATTGGTCGCCCCATGCAGAGAGACTGCCAGCCGCACCGCGATACCCTCCCCGGCGAGCTGTTCAATCTGCGGGGCCAGCCCGGAAGTCGAAACCGTAATGCGGCGGGCGCCGAAATTCAGCCCCCAGTCCGCATTCAGAATGCGTATCGTGCGGACCAGCGTAGCGTAATTGGCCAGCGGTTCACCCATCCCCATGAAGACGATGTTGTCGAAAGCCGGGCGCTCCTGCGCCTGCTTGGATTGCTGTTCTGCGGTATGCAAGCCTCCGCATGCAAGCCTTGCCGCTTCAGCTGCATACGCCTCCTCGCGGCGGCAAATGTGCATCAGCTGCGCCACGACTTCAGCAGCCAGCAAATTTCTCCGAAACCCGGCCAGCCCGGAGGCACAGAACTTACAGCCATAGGCGCAGCCCACCTGAATCGAGACACACACTGTCTTGCGTGAATCCTCCTGCCCCACGCCTTTTTGCGGCGCACGGATCAGCACAGTCTCAATCAAGGACTTGTCCTCCAGCTCCATCAACAGCTTCTGCGTCACATCATCCGAACGCTTATCCAGAATCGGCCGGGCCGGATAAAGGATGAAGTTCTCCGCCAGCCAGGCGCGGAAATCCTTGGGCAGGTTGCTCATGGCATCCCAGTCCTCGACCCGTTTCTTGTACAGCCAATCCATCACCTGGCGGGCACGGAAGGCTTTAAAGCCCGCAGCAGTCACACGCTCGGCCAGTGACTCCAGCGTCTCACCAAACAGGCTCGGTTTTTGTGGTTCAAATTTCACGTTACATCCAGTTACGGGCGAGGCTTGCCCCACTCAACGCAAAAAATCCGGCAAATTTAAACTTGCCCTGCCTTGGAATGGTATAATAAAGTTCACTACATGATCACTGCGACCCTCCTCCCGACCCATCGGCGCATGGCTGACATGGTAGCCAGCGAACGCCCCCAGGAGCGTCTTGAGCGCCTGGGGGCAAGTGCATTGAGTGACCGCGAGCTGCTGGCGATGATCCTGCGCAGCGGCCCCAAAGGCGTCGATGTCGTGACCATGTCCGGTCAATTGTTGGAGGCTGCCGGCTCACTGGCAGCCTTACTGCGCTGGTCGGCGGAGGATTTTATGCAGATTCGAGGCATCGGTAAGGTCAAAGCACTGCAGCTGCTTGCAGTCATGGACTTTGCCAAGCGCATCCTCCAGCAGCAGGATGGCGACACCGTGAAATTTAATACTGCGGACGACGTGGCCCGTCATTTTCGTCCGCTCATCGCCGGGATGGAGGTCGAGCACTTCTGGGTGCTCTGTCTCGACCGGAAAAACCGCCTGCTGCGCCGGGTCGAGGTCACCAAAGGCACCGCCACCAACAGTCTGGTCCATGCCCGCGAAGTCTTTCGCGAAGCCATCAAGCTCAGCGCAACGGCCATTATCGCCGTGCACAATCACCCCAGCGGTGATCCGGCCCCCAGCCGGGCCGACATCCATGTCACCCGCCAACTGCGCGAAGCCGCCCGCATCATCGGCATCGAGATGACCGATCACATCATCGTGGGTGAAGCCGCCAGAGATCCCAACCGCCTCGGCTACTATAGCTTCAATGAAGCCGGGCTGGTTTGAAAGCAGCCAGTGCAAATAAAAATCACCACCGCTGTCTGCTGCCGTGTTCGTTATTTGGTTACGCTTGTCGCCCAGTCGCGGAAGAATTCTTCCGCTGCATTCACAGTCACCGGAGTTGCGCTCACCACCATTCGGTAGCGCAGACAAAGCGTCTCACCTGCGGCCAAAGAATACGGTGCGTCAAAAAGGACGACCGGGCTGAAAAACGGCATTGTGGGAGCCACATACCACTTCGTTGGTGAACGGAAATTCTCCGGGTGGTCCATCATCAGGACGGTCGCTCCTGCAGGACTTATAAAACTCATCCACGGCGCTTGGATGTTCTGGATCGTATCTCCCTCCAAAACGCCAGCACGGGTCAGGAAGCTCCCGCCGATCGTTGCCTGGCTCAACCGAACCGACAGGCCGGCGTAGCCTCCCCAGGTTTTCCCCTTCGGCTCTCCGGCAACCGGCGTTCGACCCAGTTCGACAGCCTCAACCGCCTGAAACTCAGAGAGCCAATCAATCGTATAGGCACCCGAGGCATCCGGTGGAGAGACCAGCAATCTGCGCCTTTCCCGCAGGAGCGCGGGCCCGTCCTTCGTCGGAGCGTAATCCAAATCCTGGTCCAGGCTAACTTGCTGCGTCTCGCTGATGCGGCGCGATGTCGCCAGCAGGCGGGTGAACCCTTCGGATTGCCCCGTCTCCCGATTCTCCTCCCAGTAGTTCACGCCGTTGATATATTTCCAGGAAAACCATAAAGCCCGGTGCCAAACGTGGTCCTCCGGACGCAGTTCAGTCAGGTGCGTTCCATCCGTCGCGCGCAGCGGATGAAAATAAGGCTTTCCCTCGTCGGGGTTGTGTTGGCAGGTCCAAAGCACCTTGCCGCCATAGTGCATCGTCGTGGCGTCGGGCGATGCCACAATTTCATTCGTGGGTGCCGCTCGAATGACACCGAATGAGACACAAACGCTTATGAAAATTATACTTAGCTTATTCATGGTCAGAAGAAACTCTCCTCCTTATTCAAGGAGGAGACAGCTGACGCTCCGTGGAGGAGCGCCAGCAGAGGTGGTCCCGAAGGCGGGCCGCTCGGCACAGTAGGTCCAAAATGCCTGCAACCACCCCCTGAACAATTCGCCTGAACGGCGATTTGTTCTTTCCCTTCCTTGAAAAGGCGGGGAGTTTTCAAGTGCAATGCATTGAGTCACGATAACGCCCAGGGCGCCCGCATGGGACGGTGCATCATCGCAACCGCATCGGCGCTGCCGACCATAGTTGCCTGAACCGGATCCCATTTGACCGTTGCGCCGGTGCGGGTGCCGATATCACCCATGTGCGAAATGATGTCGGACTGAATCGCGGAATCCAGTGTCGCAACCGGCTGCTCACGGCGAAGCACGCAATCGACAAAGTTTTCCCGATGGTTCCGGCTCAGCGGGAGCCGGACGGGGCCAGGGTCTTTCGCTTTGCGGCGGAGGTCTTGCGAGGAGGCCATCAAGGCTCCCCGGGAAACACTGACCCAGCCCTTGCTGCCGACAAACAGGGTGCCATCTCCGCGGCTTACCATCGGTTCACCCATACCGGCGGGAAGATGGGGGCCGATCTGCTGCGCCGTCCTGCTGTCGTAAAACCGCATCTTCATGCCGTTGGCGTAGGTGGCCTGCATTTGCCATTGATCGACGGTATCAAAGAGCGGTCCGCTGGCGAGACTTCCGGTCGTCGTATATTCCACCGGGATGCCGAGGCCGGCCTCGTCGGCCCACCACTGCAGTTGATCCAGCGGGTGCGCGCCCCAGCCGGCAATGAACCCGAGCGCATAATCGTAAACATACCAGGCACCTTTGTTACTCACACGGTCCGGGCTGTACGGCTGCATCGGAGCAGGACCGAGCCAGAGGTCATAGTCCAGATCCTCCGGCACGGGCTGCGGCGTGGGATCGCCCCCACCCGCGACACCGCCGGGTGCCCAGACGTAGAGTTCCTGCACCGCACCGATGTGCCCGTTCAGCACCAGTTCGATGCCCATGCGGCAAACATCGGAGGAACGCTGTTGAGTGCCATACTGAAAGACGCGCTGGTGCTTATCCACAATCTCCCGCGCGGCCAGGTCCTGATTGATGCTAACACCGAGCGGCTTCTCGCAGTAGATATCCTTGCCGGCACGCGCGGCCGCAATGGAGATCGGCACATGCCAGTGGTCCGGAGTCACCACGTGCACCGCATCGATGTCGTCCCGCGCAAGCAGCTCGCGAAAGTCGGTGTAGCGCTGCTGCACCCCCCACTGCTCCGCCCGCTTTTGCTGGCGGCTTTTGAAAGGGTCGCATACCGCCACGATCTCCGATTTGGCGTAGTTCACATAACTGTTACAGGCTCCGGATTGGCCGCCACAACCGATCACGCCGACAGTCACGCGATTACTTGGCGCAACCCCGCCATTTTGCCCCAGCACGCTGGACGGAATGATGGTCGGAAAACCTAGCAACGCACCCGCGCCCACCGTTTTCCTGATAAAGTCCCTGCGGGATTGTCTTGTATTCATAATTTTGATACTTGAAGTGAAGTCAGCCGCGGATGTCTGGCCAGCCCGTCGTCGCCGATAACCTGCTCCGCATCCGGATCCCAACGCAAAGGCCGTCCCGCGTCAATCGCCGCGATCGCCAACTGCCCGAATGAAGCCGCTCGATGGGCCGCCTCGGCCGGAGCGATGGTCGGCTTGCGGGAACGCACGCAGTTCACGAAATCCTCGTAGTGGTTCGGAACCTTGTCCTGAAAATCATCCGGTAATGCACGCAGCATGGGATGACGCCGGTCACCAGCTGCTTCCCGGGCCTCCGGATCACTCGCAGCAGACAAGCCGTTTCGATTCACATGTAGCCAGCCATTTTCGCCGGTGAATTTTGCCCCCAAAAAATCACTGCGCACCTCAAAAACACGTCCGTCCATAAATGTGCCATTATACTGATACTCCGTGTAAACATCGTAAACCGGATGCGGCTTTTTTTTGCCGCTTCCCTCCACTCTGACCGGCCCGGTGTGGTCCAGCCCGAGCGTCCACAGCGCAATATCCACGTGGTGACCGACCCAATCCAATAACTGCCCGCCCCCAAAAACATTCGTCCAACGCCAGTTCCAGGGATGCAGCACCGGATGATACAGATGCTCGCCTACCGGCCCGCAGTAATGCCTCCAATTCAGGTGCGCGGGGGGATTGCCAATACGCTCGGCCCAAGTATCTTCCGGGGGAAGAAAGCGTTGCCCCCAACCTCCCGGTGTGCCGCATTCGAAGCGGTGCATTTTACCGAGCACACCTTGTTCAACCAGGGCCTTGAATCTTCGGAATAGACCCGTCGAGCGCTGCCAGCAGCCTGTTTGCCAAATAATCTTATTCTGTTTTACCGCATCTGCCAAAGCCCGCCCCGCAGCCAAACCCCAGGCAAATGGTTTCTCTCCATAAATATCCAGGCCCGCATTCGCCGCATCAATGCCGATCTGTGCGTGCCAGTGGTCCGGCGTCGATAGACAG
>Ga0100393_10004302_pt1 | contig 13157 bp, 19 predicted proteins | sample CryGeymeta201517_FD_81546 | JGI IMG/M metagenome (GOLD analysis project Ga0100393, IMG submission 81546) | Groundwater microbial communities from Crystal Geyser aquifers in Utah, USA - Crystal Geyser metaG 2015-17 | ecosystem: Environmental > Aquatic > Deep subsurface > Groundwater | place... | reverse complement strand
CTTGTTTCCATATTAATCTGTAGTGGTGTTACTACTACATCCCCTTGTCCAATTGCCATATGATAAGTGTCACCCAAAAACCATTTTTTGCCCTTATTCTTTTCTTTCCAGCTGGCGTCTGGTACCAATCCCACCACTTCCGAAGGCAATTCTATCCCCGTTTTTATCCCTAAACCAAATTTATTAGCCCAGTTACGTATTTTTTCTGACCCTAAACTTTCACCCAATCTATAAAAAAAAACATCGTTTGACCTTTTTATGGCATGAACAATATTTATTGCCCCTTCTGCCTGCCCCGACTTGACCCACAACCAATTTTTAAAACTATAATCACCCACTTTTATTTCTCCCGTATCATTAAAAGTACTGCTTTCCAAAATTACCCCTTCCTCAAGTCCCCCCGATGCTACCACAATTTTAAACACACTTCCCGGGTGGTATTTAGCGCCAATGGCTCGATTTAACATCGGTAACCCCTCACTATCATTCAAATAATTTCTTATTTTATCGTTATCTATTTCATTGCTAAATACATTAGGATCAAAACTAGGACTCGTTGCTAGTACTAAAATTTTTCCTGTCCCCACTTCTGACACAATTGCCGCCGCTTTTTTACCCGAAAGCAACTCAAACATTTTTTCTTGCCAAAAAGCATCAATACTCAAATTAACATCATTTCCTGCAATCGGATCATATACCCCCAATTGTCGGCTTTCAGCCCCCAAGGCATCAGTCTCTGTCAACTTTTTTCCATCGGTACCCAGTAACGCACAATTCATCGTCTCCTCCACCCCCCCTCGACCAATCAACGACTGATTGTTCATTTTTTTGCCACATTTTCCCGTTTTCATTTCTTCTTCATTAACCTTACCCACATACCCTGTTATTATCCCCAGAGACTCACCGTAAAAATATTTTCGCACCAAACTCTCTCCTTGCCACTGACTTTCTGCTACTAGTCGACCCTTGGTATCAAAAATTTTTCCTCTTTTGGCCAAAACCAAAGTTTCCGTCAATTTATTATCTCGAGCTAGTTTTTTGTAATAACTTCCTTTAACAAAATTCAATCTCAAAATCACCATTAGCAACACCAAAAAAGAAACTGCTATTCCTGTTTTTAAAAACCAAAACGTTTTCATTTATTAACAATTTTAACCAAGTTTAACAACTCGGGATTAGAAATCAATTTTCCACAACCCAAAATTACCGCTTTGTCTGGATTTTTTGCAATTACCACATTTATTTTACTTTCATCTTCAATCATCTTTGCCAAATTTCCAAATTGACATCCTCCGCCAATCATTAAAATTCCTCGTTTTAACACTTCATCTGACATCTCCGTCGGCATTTCGTCAAGTACATTTTTAACCAATCTCACAATTTTATTTGACAGTAATGCTCCCGACTCAACAATTTCATCTTTACTAATTCGTAAACTTTTGGGCAATGACGACTCCAAATCCTTCCCTCGAATCACCCCTCCTCCTTCAGTTTTTACTTTTTCTGCACTATTTTTACCAATCAGAAAACCATACCTCATCTTCAAATACGACACCAAAGCCTCATCGTAATCATCCCCCCCAATATCTATCCCCCGAGCAATTACCACCCCCGCCAGTGAAATCAAGCTCACTTCCGTTTTCCCGTATCCTACATCTACCACCATTATCGCCCCCCCCTGATCAATATCAAAACCTGATCCATACGCCCCAGCCACACTACTCAAAACCAAAGACACATTCAAAACTCCCGCAGTGTTAAAAACTGAAATAAATGCCCGGCGTTGTACTTCCGACATTAAGCTACTTACTGCCAAAACCATTTTTGATCGAAATATTTTGGGATATTTATCGGTAACATTGTAAACTTCCCTTAAAAAATATGCCACCAATTCTTCCAAAGCTTGTAAATCAGCCACCACCCCTCGTTTTATTGGCAAAACAACTTCAATTTGTGTTGGTTCTCGATTCATAATTTCCCTCGCCCTCTGTCCAAATACCAAATATTTTATTCTCCCAAAAACTTTTCTTTTGAGCCGAGCCACTGCCGTCGCCTCATCCAATACTATTCCATTATCTTTTAAAAAAAAACGACAATAACGACTTCCCAAATCCACCCCCATTTGCCAATAAAATCTCGATAAAAATTCCTGTAATCTATTCACACTCTAGTATAATACAATAATGCCAAAACTTATTAAATCATTATTTCTGATTCTTTTTTTTGTTACTCCATTCATTTTTTCTCCCTATAACTCCGAATCTTTTGAAATTCCCAAAATGTATTTTGTCTATTTGATGACCATATTAATCATATTTTTTCATTCTCTAAATTATTTTAGAAAACAAACTTCTTTATTTATTAGACATCCTCTCAATATTCCTCTCCTCATTTTTTTATCTTCCCAAATTATTGCCATCATTTTTTCCATCGATAAATACACTTCATTTTTTGGCTATTATTCGAGACTTAATGGTGGGCTACTCTCCCTCCTCGCTTTTTCAATTTTATTTTTTATCTTGCCAAATTATTTAGACTCAAAATTTATCAAAAAAATAATATCTTTTACCCTAACTTCAGGTACTATCATTGCCATATACGGCATATTACAACACTTTGGAATTGACAAAAGTTATTGGCCAAATGATGATGTCATGGCTCGCGTTTTTTCCACTCTTGGCCAGCCCAATTGGCTCGCCGCCTATCTTTGCATCCTCATCCCTCTTGTATTTTATCTTCCATTCTCAGTTATCCGTGCTCTGTTATCAGTTATTTTTTTTATCTGTCTCTTTTTTACCAAATCAAAATCCGGTCTCATCGCCGCCACCATTTCCCTACTAATTTATTTTATTTTAAAATACAAAATATCAAAAAAAATAATTATTCTTATATCTGTTATCTGTGCTCTGTGCTCGGTTATCATTTTTAAACCCACCCCAGTCAACACCAAATTAAATGTCACTTCCAGTGCTGACATCCGTAAAATAGTTTGGGGTGGAGCAATAAATGTCGCCAAGCTTTATCCATTTTTTGGCACTGGTCCCGAAACTTTTGCCTTTTCCTATTATTGGGTTCGTCCTGCCTTACACAATACCACCTCCGAGTGGGAATTTTTATACAACAAAGTCCACAATGAATATTTAAATTATTTAGCCAATACTGGTATCATTGGCCTCACCACCTACCTTTTTTTTATTTACTCTTGTACCAAATTTATTTATAAAAACAAACAATTTGAGCTATTGTCAGCCTTTATTTCTATTTTAATTACTTCTTTTGCCGGCTTTAATGTTGTCATTACCTCATTATTTTTGTTTCTAATTCCCCTATTATCTAAACCTAAACCAGAATCTATTTCTCCAGCTTATAACTTCCGCTGGCTAATTCTTATTAGCAGTACTATTTTTTGCCTAATATCAGCACCAAAAATTATCAATTTTTATTTTGCCGACATTGCCCTAGCTTCTGCCAATCGACTTGACTCTCAAAATATTTATCCTCAAGCCTATCAAGTAATTGTCAAAGCCTACCATCTTCATCCCAACAATCCCACTATTTTAAGTCGTGCCTCAGTAATTTTTGCCAAAACCAAACAGGTGGACAATGCCCTGACTGCCTCCAGTAAAGCTCTAAACATTTCCCCTTATGACGTCAATTTATGGAAAGAAAGGACCCAAATGCTCGTCTACCTTACCTATATCGATACCAAATATTATCAGCAAGCCATTAAAGCTTTAAATAGTACCGCCGTTCTTGCCCCCACCGATGCCAAAACATTTTATCTGTTAGCCAAATTTTATGATGCTAGTAGCGACAAAATCAATACCGAAAAGAATTTTTTAAAGGCAATCGAACTAAAATCAAATTATGATTATGCCTATTTCGATCTTGCCAAATTTTATTTTGATCAAAAAAAATATAATTTAGCCAAAAAATATTTTGAATTAAATCTAAAATACGCCCCCCTCAATCCCGACGCCCCAGTATATTTAGCCAAGATTGCAACGGCCAGTTCGTCATTGCGAGGAACAAATACACAATAGTGACGTGGCAATCTCGTTTCAACTAGTACAGCCAAATCTCCCTTCCCCATTCGTAGAGACACACCATTAGCGCGTCTCTACATAAAATAAAACCGGCCGATTAAATTCCATCGAGATTGCTTCGGATGCACTCGCAATGACGTACTGTTATTTCTCTTCCCCCACCACCTTATCAATACTCCACTCCACTTTTTTCTCTCCCACAAATTTATAAAACTTTCCTCCATCTCTTTTTATATAATCAATAAATAAAATTCCATCAAGGTGGTCTAGTTCATGTTGAAACACAATCGCTTCAAAGCCATTTAACATTTTTTTCTTATCAACTAACTTTCCTTTTTCAATTTCCTGCCAAACCGCTTCTATTTTTAAATATCTTTTGACCGTTCCATACAAATCAGGGAATGACAAACATCCTTCAAGAAAATCCTGTTCTTTTTCATCTTTATCGCCCACCATCACCGGATAAACTTTTTGTCCATAAACACCCAAAATTTGCGGATTAATCAATACGATTACTTTTTTACCATTTTTTAATCCAAAAAATCTTTTTTCAATTCCCAATTGCGTCGACGCCAGTCCAGCTCCGTTTTCCGATGTCTCCAACACTTCTTTTAAATCGGCCACATCCGTCAATATCTCAGCTACTGACTTTACCGCTGGTACTTTTTTACGTAATACCTCATTCGGATACATTACAATTGGTCGCATACTATATTATAATCGATTAATGATTTCATTGGTATTCTTTGGTTCTTTTCAACACTATTCTACCCTTACCCTCCAAAAGCTTCTCGACTCCAAAAAATTGATTATCAATGCCGTCATTACCACTCCTCCTCGCCCCGGTAACCATGGAATCGTTACTAAAACTCACACCCATCTATTTTGTGAACAAAACAATATCCCCGTTTTTCCCCTCGAAAATCTTGACTCTATACCTACCGAAATCGAAAAACCCGATTTTATCTTTGTTTCAGGATTTGGAAAATTGTTAAATGAAAATTGGCTAAATTTTCCAAAAATTATGGCTATCAATGCCCATCAATCACTCCTCCCGACTTACGCCGGTCGTTTTCCCACCCAATGGGCTATTTTAAAGGGTGAAAAAAAAACTGGCGTCACTCTAATCAAAATGTCACCCCAATTTGACAAAGGTGAAATATTGATTCAATCAAAAATCAATATTTTACCCACTGATACCAGCAATACACTATATACAAAATTATATGATTTAAGTGCTAAATTATTTATCAACATCGCTCCCACCATTGACAAAATAATTCCAACACCACAATCGGGATCAGGTTTTTATGCCCGCCAATTAACCAAAGCCGATGGATACATCACCAATTTTGATAATTTAAATAAGTTAACTCGCGCCCTTAATCCCTGGCCTGGTGTTTGGACTTATGTCACCGATAAAAATAACAAAAAATTAATACTAAAAATACTATCAATTGATAAAAACAATCAACCTGAAAACGTCCTAATTCAGGGCAAAAAACCCACCAAATGGTCCGAAATTTCTAAGTACTATTCTCTGACATCATAATTATTTAATACTCAATTTTGTCCTAATATTCCAAATAATTCGTAATTCGTAATTCGTAATTCGTAATTAATTTATCTCATTTTTTATTCTTAAAATAGCAAATTATAAAGCAAGGTACGGCAATATTTTTTTTGACAAAAGTATAAAAAATCTCTTTAATTAATAAAGGAGGTAAAACAAAATATGCCAGTAAAAAAGAAAAAAGCAGTCAAGAAAGTTGTCAAGAAAAAAGTAGCTAAAAAGAAAACTGCCAAAAAAGCTAAAAGGAAATAAGAACAGGTTTTATAAAAAAACGGTGTTTACTTTGTAACCGCCGTTTTTTTAATGTACAATTTGATATGAAAAATATAAAAAACATTCACTTTAGCCTTGTTTTCACCGTTCTTTCAATAATCTTACTTCTTATAAAAGGTGGCATTCTCAGTGGTATCACAGCCCTAATTGGATTAATCTACACCAAAAAAGCCCTAAAAAATAATCAAAAACTTGGTACATTTCTTGGCATTGTTAACCTAATTATTATTAGCTACTATCTCTTTGTTCTATTTATTATCGGTTACGTGATGACTAGTCGTTAATATGGATATATTTGAAAAATATTGTATTTTAACCTTCGTATCGTGTTTGTTAATATATGAAATATACAAATATCACAAAGGTTACGGTATCGGCAAAAGAGTATTTATCTTCGTCAAACCCAAAAACACCAATATTATCAATCGAACATCTTTATTCTTATTAATTGTTGGTCTGACGATTATAGAGTTTCTACTAATATTATTTATTATTAAGACAACATGAATATCTTTACAATTATATTCAGTCTACTTTCTTATATATTAATATCTCTCATTTATCTATTGTATCGATCACTTCAACTTAAAAAATATCGTGGCAAAGACATAATTTATAGTGGAATAGTTACTGGTAATATTTACGAACTGAAGCATTCGACCGAAAACCAAAAATTAGTTCAAACTGACCCCATTGACAAAGTAATATTGGGGAAAGTTACAGATTGCGGGTATGAAACCGACAGTTACATAATCGAACTCTATGAAAAAAACATCCTAATTTATGACAAACCATCAATATATAGTCTATTAAAAACACTATTCAATCTAATCAATAAACAGAAAGTCATATCCATTCCGTACGAAAACGTTCTCAATTGGTATATCGGCAAAAACCAAAAATACGTTGCCATTGAGTCATTTTTGCCAGACTCAAAAAAAGATCTAGCCTTTGTAACTTATGTTATTGGGTTAGACATTCAAACCCATTTACAAATGAAAATCGCCAATAAATTTTCGCAAGAACCAGTTATGAAATTTATGTCACAAAACAAATAAGCAACATTACAATACAAACATATGAAATTAGAAAAAAATATCCGCACCAGTATAATAATTACATTAATTGCAATAATATTATTTTTTGCAAAAGCCGGTATTTTTTCTGGAATATTTAGCATCATTGGATTAGTTTTTGCTAAAAAATCATTAAAAAACAGTCAACACTGGGCAGCTGTCCTTGGTGTTATAAATCTGACAATTATCGCTTACTACCTTTTCTTTATTTTTGTCATTGGTTACGCCATGACCAATCGATAAGATGAACACTATTGAAGTATATGAAATTTTAGCCATTGTGTCAGGCTTATTATTATACGAAATATACAAATATCAAAAAGGTTGGGGTATTGGTCGAAGAGTGTTTATTTTTACAAAACCAAAAACTTCTACTGTCGTCAACAGATTTTCTCTCTTATTATCAATTATTGGACTAGCAATTATAGAAATATTGATAATAACACTTATATATTAGCAATATTATTGTTATATAGAATATATTCTTTTAATGATTTGATTCAGCTCAACAAAATTTTCTGTATCATAAAAATATATCATTTCATAAAGCTCATTATTTACCATAAATAAATAGGCTTTATGGGCTGAAAATAAATCATCAGGTTTCAATAAATTACCATTATACAAAGCTCCAAAACATAATGGTAAATATGGAATATTCAATTCAACCATCTCATTCACATTATAAAAACTAACATTTTGATTCAAAATTGTAGGTAAACCTGGAACAACAGGCAAGCTACCCTGTTTAACTTCAGGCGACTCAAGATATTTTTCAATCGTCGATTCCGAGATAGTACCAATATTACACAGGGAAACAAAGGGTTTATCTAAGCTATTTTTGTTACGATTAATAATTATATTTTTCCCGATTTTATGAATAACATGTTTTGAATCAACTACAATTTTTACCCAACCAAACACTATAGTTTTAGGCCACACAAACCAAATTACAATACAAATTACAATCATTACAACCAAAAACCAAACTATTTTATTTTTTACTATTTTTTGTGAATTCACCATAAAATGGAATAACTAGTAACTCCCCCGCCAAACTCAGAATGCTTTCAACCGTTATAGTTGAAGTGAATAATCCATAAATAGACAAACACAACAACAATATGTTTATTCGATAGGCCCAAATATTGCGCCTAATTATTGCCACCACCATCACCAACTCTACCAACACAAAGACAAACAACAAAACAAATACTCCAGTTGGTAACGCAAAAACCAACGTATAAAGTAAAAACAGCAAAACTACGATATAACCAATCGCTGGAAATAATTGCCAAATGTTTTTTTTCATAAACATTAATTTAACGATTTTGTCTTCCATTCACCTTTACTAACTTTATATTTTAAAGTTCCTTCATCAAAATTTGTATTCAAAAAATCAAACTCAACTTCAGGTGATGCACAAAAATAATTTTCAGAATAATTTCGCTTATCTAAAATATCAACAGATTTAATCGGGCTTTTCTTTACTAAATCAACCATAAATAAAGAACAGATATTATCATTTTTACTTGTATAAGCATAAAAAATATCCGGATTATTTGGCAATAATCCAATAGGCTCAGCTAAAAAATCCCTACTTGCTGCACCCCAATGACTTGGTGTGTTTAGTCGAGAAACCATCTTTGCATTTTTGTCCCAAATACAAACGTCAGTCTGCATTCCATTCTGAAGCGGAACATAAGTTAACAATCTATCCCCCTGCCAAAAACCATCCAGACTAGAAACGCAACTGATATTTGGAAACTCAACAACAGTCTTAGTCTCCAAATTAATTATTTGTTTGTGTAACTCCCAATTATCGTTATTCTTAACATTGTGAACTAAAAACATATACTTACCATCATCTGAAAAAGAATAATGGAGAACGTGGGTGAAAAGAGCCCGTCTTTGGTTATTTTTATACAAATCCAAAACCGAGCTAAAACTACTTGCACACCCAAATCGATAAACAGTTACTTTGTATGGAGAGGGTAAATTAATTTTATTCTCACCCTCTTTATTCCACCCATCAATCATCATTCCTGCACCAACCTCTAATCCTTCAACTTGATACATTTCAGATAGTATTCCATCATTTTTTACTTTATAAAATTTCGAAATTTTTGGGTCAAAATAATCAGGTTGACATGGAGCCGGTTTACCTTCGACCAAACCTATTTTTTCTGTTGCAATATTTGTTTCAACAATTTTAATTGGCAAAATTTCACTATCGGTCTGCTTTTTATTAATAACCACATATGTTAATATGACAATAAATATCGTTGCCAGAATCACAACTCCAATAATAAAATTTTTATTACGATTTTTTCTTATTATTTTTTTAGCCATATTTATACTTTAAAGATATCACATTTAACTTTACTGTCATAATTTATGCATTTAGCAAACCAAGAACACCCATTATCACTACAGCGCTAGTTATCAAACTCAAAGGAATTAATTACTTCAAGAAAATATTTCTCTCTTTTATTTTTTATATCAGGGTTATTTGAACCTTGGCTATAAAAATCGTAATTCAAATTATTTTTCACTATACATATATTCGAATAATCCATATTATATCCTCCGATAAAATTAATGAATTTGGTCTCAATTCCGCTGATTGATATTGTTTTTTGAGTTAAATTCTTAATATTTTCAAAATTTGACCAATCGGTAGAACATCCCGATTGTTTATTGTTAATATCTGAAATTTCTAGGGTAAAATATAATTTATCGTCAGGATTACTCTTTGCAAGGTCTATATTTTCCAGACTTAATAAAAATAAATATGGCTTGCCTTTTGCACCACCCTCAACATCGGAGTCATAGTATATTTTAGAATCTGGCTGATACCTTAACGAAAAACCAAAATTGGAAGAAGTAAACCTCACCAAATTACTGTTATCTTCTGTTATTCCATACTTTCTGTATCTTAAAATATAAAACACCAAACCAACAAACAAAATAATACCGATAATTATTATGTAATTAATATTCCTCTTTCTATTTATCACTCTTTTCATAATTGATTTTACATACCAACACCTACTTATACAACAACAGAAATATGAACTCGACTTAAAGCTATTCGAAACTAGTACTACTTCTTCTCTACCATTTTTTTAATCAAAAAGTCTAAATAGTTTTTCCGATTAATTATCATCGCCTTACCCCCATACGTTTCCTCAAACTTACCCTTTCCTCTGATTTTTGTATTATCACCCCATTTAAACTCATAACCATTTATTTCACCGTTAATTTCCTCTATATAATCGATTTCCTTTTGGTCATAAGTTCTCCAAAAATATACGTTTCCCAAGATAAAATTATTAGCATTATATTTCATCCTCTCGACAATACAAAAATTTTCCCACAATTTTCCTACATCATCACGTACCGACAAATTATTATATAAACCCAAAATTGCATTTCTAATACCTACATCCCAAAAATATATTTTAATCGACTTGCTTACCTCATCCCGAATATTTCGACTAAAGGCACGTAAGCTAAAAATCACAAACATCTGTTCCAAAATGTCCAAGTATTTAATCACTGTTAACCTATCAACTCCTAGTTTTACCGACAATTCTTCATATGACACCTCCGATCCCACTTGCAATGCCACCAACTTCAATAAGTCCTCCACCAATGTTGATTTTCTAATCTGATTAAATGACAAAATATCCCGATACAAATATTTATTTGTCAATTCCGATAGTTCCATTATCGATTCCTCAGCGTTTCTATCAAACACCTTTGGATACAACCCAAACCTTAAAATATTTTCCAAATTCCCATTTATTTGAGCAAAATCGTAATTCTCTATCAATTCTTCAATCGCCAATGGATACAAACTAAAAGTTTTTGTTCTACCTGTCATTGGCTCATTAATTTTATTTGCCAAATCAAAACTAGATGAGCCGGTTGCAATAATTTGTACCTTGGGAAAAGTATCCACCAAAATTTTTAAAATTGTACCAATGTCAGTAATTTTTTGGGCTTCATCCAAAACTACAATTTTATATTTAGACACTAATCGCCCCAAATCCTGGCTATTTGTAGTTTGCAACAAATCACGATTTTCCTTTAATTCACAATTATAATACTTTCCGTCATCACCATATTCTGCCAAAATTTTATTAACCAAGGTTGTTTTACCTACCTGTCTTGCACCATAAATTACTATCGCGTCACCTTTAAATAAATATTTTTTTATCCTATCCTCTATTTTTCGTCTAAATTTTATGATCATAATCATAATTTTAGTACAATTTTTCTGATTTGCAATACCCAATTCTACTTCTTCTCTACCATTTTTTTAATCTCCCCCCTCATTTTCTTGATACATTTAGTACAAAAATTACCTTTAATTTCCGATTCACCTGATTTTAGGGTAACTTTTTGAATGTTTGCCTTAAAAGTTCGTGGAGTTCGATTTTGGGCATGGGAACGGTTACGACCAATCGCAGTTCCTTTATCGCATAGATTACATTTTCTCATAGGCTATACTATATCATATGGACATTGTTTTTTCTGCTATCGGATTACTCATCGCCGTCACTATCCACGAGTTTTCCCATGCCCTGACAGCCGATCGTCTTGGCGACCCCACTCCCCGGGCTATGGGTAGATTAACTTTAAATCCCCTCGCTCATTTAGACCCCCTAGGCACCTTAATGATTTTTATCGCCCATTTTGGTTGGGGCAAACCAGTCCCCATCGATCCTTACAACTTTAAAAATCCTCGCCGTGATGAAATATTAGTCTCCCTCGCCGGCCCGACGAGTAACTTTATTTTTATGATCGCCATATCCCTTATCATTCGCTTTATTCCTATGTCTATTTTCAGTTATGTTTTATATACTTTTGCCATCACTAATTTGTATTTGGGTGTCTTTAACCTATTACCCATACCTCCTCTAGATGGTTCAAAAGTATTTTTAAACCTAATGTCAGTTGAAAAATCATATGAGTGGCAAAAAGCCTTCGACCGTTATGGTTTTTTTATCGTCGCCGCCTGCCTATTTTTACCAGTTGGTGGGTCAAACATCATCAGCCTCATCGTCACCCCCATTGTCCAATTCCTCAGTAACTTATTTTTTTAAATACAAAAATTTTCATTATTGACAAAGTATATACTTTGTATATATAATAGATTTTATGAACGATGCCGTAATTACTCTTAAAACTGATTATGATTTAAAAACAAAGGCCATGAAATTAGCCGATGAGTTAGGATTCAGCCTCAGTTCCTTGATTAATGCCTATTTAAAAAGTTTTTTGCGAACCAAAACTGTCAACTTTTCGACTTTGGACGAATCGAGACCCACTAAATTTATGATCGATAGTTTAAAAGAATCCAAGGCTGATATTAAAGCCGGTCGAGTATCTCCTGCTTTTTCTGATGCCAAAAGTGCTATAGAATGGTTACATAATGATAAAAGTTAGATTTGCTACAAAATTTAAGAAACAACATAAAAAAGTTGATAATAAAATCCAAAAGGCTTTTGATTTAAGATTGGCAATGTTTTTAGAAAATCCTGATAACCCAGTATTAAATAACCACGCATTAATAGGCGAATATAAAGGATGTCGAAGTATCAACATTAATGGTGACTGGCGAGCAATTTATTCCCAATATTCTGATGACGAAATAGTTTTTGAGGTAATCGGAACCCACAGTCAATTGTATAAAAAACGATAAAATATCTCTTTATGGTTTTAATTTTTTACGCCTCACTCCCCATTTCGCTTAAACTCAATTTTCTTTGACACACTCAACCTCCACCATCGGTGTAACATCCGAGACCACTCCCCAAGCGAAGTAGTATCTTTACACTCTTTGCGCCACAATTTTTTATGTTTACCTTTCACAGTATCCATTATATACGGTTTTTTTATTTTTCTGCATTTACCAATTCGTTGAGATTATCAACCATCGTTTTTATTTCTTTGTTTGTCATCCCATGAACCGATGCCCCCTGTTCCAGGCTTTCAATTGCCGACATTCCGCAACCAATACAATGAAAGCCATAATCTTCGATCAACACATCTACCAAAGCTGGATATTCTTCTGCCAATTGAGCAATCAACATATCTTTTGTAATTAATTTTTTGTTTATCATTTGGAAATTGTTTTTTGTAATTTGTTTGGAAATTGTAGATTTGTTTTTTGGAAAT
>Ga0100393_10004280_pt1 | contig 13183 bp, 11 predicted proteins | sample CryGeymeta201517_FD_81546 | JGI IMG/M metagenome (GOLD analysis project Ga0100393, IMG submission 81546) | Groundwater microbial communities from Crystal Geyser aquifers in Utah, USA - Crystal Geyser metaG 2015-17 | ecosystem: Environmental > Aquatic > Deep subsurface > Groundwater | place... | reverse complement strand
GGCTCACTGGATCATGCCTTGCTAAACGACAAGGCGATACAGTACCTGGTTGATGCAACCAAATGGAATATTAACGCCGATGAGCCAATAGCACTGGATTACAATGTTGAGTTTAAGACTCCGCAGCAACAATTGGATTACTTCGCAGGTGACGCTTATCGTTCATCAGATCATGACCCGGTCGTGGTTGCTTTACAACTTCCGGCCAGTTACCAAGCAGCTGATCTTGATCAAAATGGTGCAATTGATCAGCGTGATATTAGATTGTTTCAACAGATACTCAGACAAGGTGGTGCTTTGTCATTAAGTCTGGATTTTAATGGCGATGCTGTCGTGGATCAGCGTGATGTACGCGCTATGACTGCGCTTTGTGATTTGCCACGTTGCGTAAGCCCACAATAATTTAATGGAGAATAAAACAATGAAATCAATGTTATTTGCGCTGTGTTTACTGTTTACTGGTGCTAGTCATGCAGCGTTAATTCAATTAAATGCTGATCGTAGCGATTACCAAGTTGGCGATATCATAACGGTAACGCTGTCTATGAGCGACCTCACCGAGACCATGGGCGGGTTTTGGGCTGAGGTGTTATACCCGACATCTGCAGTGTCGTTGCTTAACTGGCAATTTGGCAGTGGTTTCGACGATGGCTTTGGTAGCTATCAATTTGATGAACATAATGCGCTTGTTGGTGCACTCTTCCTGAGTGATTATGCTGATTTGTTTGCGGATGAGATGATACTCGCCACTCAACAAGGCCGCAGTTTTGAATTAGCAACCTTTAGCTTTTTAGCTGGGCAAGTTGGCGATGTATTGATAAGCCTTAATTTTATGAATTTTGGCGCGGTAAATTTTGCTAACGATTTTGTTGATGTTAGTGCTACTGATTTGAACCTTACTATCACTGCGGCTCAAGTACCTGCGCCTGCTTCAGCTCTGCTAATGCTGGCGGGACTTGGTTTATTATATCGCCGCAGATATGGTAAATGAGTCTTTGTTAGTTTGTTTGACTTAAGCGAGTAGCTGAAGTGAGTAACTGAAGCTCGTATTAGTCTAGCTCGCAGCTAACTATAAGTTGTTCTGGTTAGTAAAATTAAAAAGGGCCTGTCAATCGACAGGCCCTTTTGTTTAAGTGTTATCAAAGGAACCTATTTAGGCTGCTTTATTTTGTTTGTCTTTTTCAACTGCACCAGCGCCTTGTTGCGTAAGAGTTTTATCCGCTGCCAGGTATTCTGGTTCAAAGTCATCAACATTGATGGCAAATAAGCGGCCTTGTTCTGCAGTACGAAGCTGTTGTGCTTCGGCATCGCTTATTACTTTCAGTTCCAGGCCTAAGTCTGCTACTTCGTTTAAGCGGAAGAATGGCAAACGTTTTCCTGCTGCGTGGCTTACTTTGTCAAAAATAGGTTCAGCTGCAAGGATATCTTTTAGTGCCTGTTCCATTAAACCTAACTGGTTTAACGGCTCATTTTTCAGATATAAATGACTTCCAAGCCGTGAGCGTGCTTCACCAGGTGTTTGCATAATACGGGCAACTTTGTGCTCGGTGATGTCGGAGGCTTTACGTAAGGTGCGGCCCCATGGGAACACCACGCGCTTTAATACCACCGCCACTGCGCGGGCAGGGAAGTTATCAAACAACTCATCTAAAGCCAGCTGAGCTTTGGCCAGATTATCTTCACAGCACCACTGTACTAATGGCAAGTCTTCCGCTTTACGTCCGTCGTCGTTGTAACGCTTCAGTACAGACGATGTTAGGTAGAGCATACTTAAAATATCACCCAGACGCGCTGAAATACGTTCACGACGCTTAAGATCACCACCTAAGGTTCCCATAGCAACGTCTGACATCAGCGCTAATGCGGCGCTAAACCGGTTCATTTGTTTGTAGTATTTAGCTGTAGCGTCATTGTATGGGGCGCTGCTAAAAATGCCACCGCTTAACGATAACCAGAATGTACGGAAGAAGTTGCTAATAGCAAAACCAATATGGCCAAACAGCGCTTTGTCAAACGCGGTTACTGCCGCACGCTCGTCATCTAATTGTGCCGCCTGTAGTTCAGCTAACACGTATGGATGACAACGGATAGCGCCTTGTCCGTAGATAATCATATTACGGGTAAGTATGTTAGCGCCTTCTACCGTAATGGCCACCGGTGCACCTTGATATCCACGCGCCAGATAGTTATTTGGGCCCATACAGATGCCTTTACCACCATGCACATCCATAGCATCGATAATGGCCTGGCGCATGCGCTCGGTCATGTGATACTTAGTTATGGCGGAAATAACAGACGGTTTCTCACCTAAGTCGATAGAGCCGACAGACATCGATGTTGACGCATCAGCCATATACGCATAGCCACCTACCCGCGCCATTACTTCTTCAACGCCTTCCATTTTACCAATAGGTAATTTGAACTGACGACGAATACGGGCATAAGCACCTGTTGCCAAAGCAACCGCTTTTATACCGCCAGTACTGTTTGAAGGGAGTGTTATTGCGCGGCCTACTGATAAACACTCAACCAACATGCGCCAGCCTTGGCCGGCCATTTTTTCACCACCGATAATATAATCTAGTGGTACAAAGATATTCTCACCCTGAGTAGGGCCATTTTGGAATGGCACATTCAGTGGGAAGTGACGACGGCCTATTTTAACACCCGGTGTGGTTACCGGAATTAGCGCACAGGTAATACCCAGCTCTTCTTTGTCGCCCAGTAAACCTTCCGGATCGTATAATTTAAACGCCAAACCCAGCACCGTAGCGATAGGTGCCAACGTGATGTAGCGTTTGTTCCAGGTAAGGCGCATACCAACAACTTCTTTGCCTTCCCATTCGTCTTTGCAAATAATGCCTGTGTCTGGTATTGCGCCAGCATCTGAACCCGCTTCCGGGCTGGTTAGGGCAAAACAAGGCACTTCCAGGCCTTTGGCCAGGCGTGGTAAATAATGAGCTTTTTGTTCATCAGTACCGTAGTGCTGCAGCAATTCACCGGGGCCTAGGGAGTTAGGTACACCAACGATACTGGATAACACCATGCTTTTGCTGGTGAGCTTTTGCAGTACACAAGATTGCGCGAAAGCCGAGAATTCAAGACCACCGTACTGCTTTTTAATAATCATGGCGAAAAAGCCGTGATCTTTTAGGTACTGATATACTTCTGGCGAAAGATCAGCACGTTCGTGCGTAGTATGCCAGTCATCAACCATGGCCAGTAATTCTTCAACCGGTCCATCCAGAAACGCTTGTTCTTCAGCACTTAAACGTGGCACCGGAAAATTATGCATTTTATGCCAGTCTGGATTACCGCGGAATAAATCGGCTTCCCACCACGTTGTACCAGCATCAATAGCTTCTTTTTCTGTGCTGGACATTTCTGGCATGATTTTGCGATAGAGTGATAACAATGGTTTCGTAAGATATTGCTGGCGCACCGAGGCAATATTTAATGGTAAAGCTATCAACAGGAACACTAACCAACTTAGCGTACCCACAGTATCTAATACAGTACCAACGGCCAATATAATGGCGATGGCTGCAGTGAACATCGTCAAGCTGGCGCGGTTGTACGCCAGAATGCCAATTGCGGCGATAAGCGCCGCGCTAAGTATTACTAGTTCCATTTTATGCTCCGAAAAGAGGTCTGACCACTATCTCGCTAGAGTAGAACGCTTTAACTAAAGTTGCAAGCCCATATCTACGATGTTGCATAAAGTGATTGTCAACTTAAGTTGCAACTTATACGCTAAGCATAGTCATTTGGTGCAATTTGTCCTGCTAAATGCGTTTAGAAGGTAATATGAAATATGTGCGAATTACTTGGCATGTCCGCCAATGTGCCAACCGATATCTGTTTTAGTTTTAAAGGCCTGAAAGAACGCGGCGGGCGAACCGGCCCACATAAGGATGGCTGGGGAGTTGCATTTTACGAAAATAAAGGCGTCTGCACGTTTAAAGATGCGCTGCCCAGTTATCAGTCTGAAATAGCACGGTTAGTGTCGGATTACCCGATTAAAAGTAAAGCGGTTATTGCCCATGTGCGCCAGGCAAACCGGGGCAGGGTAGCGCTTGAAAACACACATCCGTTTACCCGCGAACTTTGGGGCCGATATTGGACCTATGCCCATAATGGTCAACTCACAGACTATCAGCAACTGCCGGTGCAGCGCTTTACGCCGGTGGGCACAACAGACAGTGAGCGTGCATTTTGTTTTCTGTTGAGTGAGCTCGATAAACGTTATCCGCAAAAGCCTGCCAGCCGAAAGCAAGCCTTTACGTTTATTCAGCGCCAATGCAAAACACTGCACAAGCTTGGTGTTTTTAATATGCTACTGACCGATGGTGAGTACTTGTTAACCTATTGCACCACCAAATTACATTGGATAACGCGGCGTGCTCCCTTTGGCATGGCGCGTTTATCTGACGTGGATGTAGACATTGATTTTAGTACTGAAACGACGCCGAATGATGTCGTGACTATTATTGCAACAGAGCCACTGACCAATAACGAGCAGTGGCACAAGATGCAAAATGGTGAGAGCCAATTGTTTCGTTACGGCGAGCCTATAGGCTGAGTTTCCGGGGTAATGTCCAGTTTGTACAGCTGGACATCAAATTGCTCTACGTTGTCTTCACCGCGCCAAAGTCTCACCAGCATATAGTCAAGTTCAGGTGCAACCCAGGCATAAATTTGCTTATCACTATTTTGCTCTATGCGAGCAATGCGCAGCGTTTTTATATTGCCATATGGCAGCGGTAGCATCTCTTCAGCAACCACTTTGTAATGGTATTCCTTTGTATTGCCACTGCGATTAAGCACCGTGTAATTAAAATCGGTTTTACCCGCTTTTAAATCCAGCACCAATTGTAGCTGATAACTTATTTGATCTAAGCAGTCATCTTGCCAGTTGACGGCCTTTTGTTTTTGGTTGGCACCTTCGCTGAGTGTTTTCTTTACAGGGTCAAGGTTGAGTTCGTAATAACGATTAGGGCCAGTACCTGAGCGCTGCATAATGTAACGTAGCGGCTGAATTTGGCCATTGTTAATCACAAAGTCGGAGGTTTCTTCGCGCTTGTCAGAGAATATCATCCAGCTGATATCGCTGCTGTATCCTAGCTGGTAGCCCTGTTCTGTTGTTTTTAGATAGCGTTTAGCGTCGCCATGTTTTTTACCGGCGCGATACACAATATAGTCAGCATTAAACTCACTAAGTGGTGCTATATCGGCATACAGTGCATTGGAAAATAGGCTTGTAACTATTACAAAAGGCGCCCAAAAGCGCCGTTTAATCATCTTCGTCATTGGCATACCCGTTGGCGGCTAATACATTACCATCCAACCATGCCTGATCTGCTTGCTGTTGTAAACGGCTTTGACAAAACCAACGCACAACCAACGGATAGATACGGTGTTCCTGTTCATGCACACGCTCAGCCAGAGATGTTACATCGTCATCGCTGAATAACGGTACTTTCGCCTGCAAAATAACAGGTCCACCATCAAGTTGCTCGGTAACAAAATGTACGCTGCAACCATGCTCAGTATCACCTGCGTCGATTGCCCGCTGATGTGTATCCAGCCCCTGGTATTTAGGCAGTAAGGACGGATGCACGTTTAATAAACGGCCTTGATAATGTCTTACAAAACAGGGGGTCAGGATGCGCATAAAGCCAGCAAGTACCACCAGATCGGGTTGATAGGCGTCGATAGTTTTAATCAGTGCCTGATCGTAATCTTCGCGGTTGGAAAATGCTTTATGGCTAAGTGCTTCGGTTGCGATACCCGCATCACTTGCCCGCACTAAGCCGTAAGCATCGGCTTTGTTGGCGATAACAGCAGTGACTTTAGCCGGAATAAACCCGCTACTGCAGGCATCAATGATTGCCTGCAGGTTAGAGCCGCTACCAGAAATCAGTACTACGATAGATTTCATCGGTGGCCTTATTCGTTAATAATGACCAGTTCATCACCAGCTGCTGCCGCGGCAATTTCGCCCAGATGCCAAGCGGTTTCGCCAGCAGCTGAAATTAGGCTAAGTGCTTGTGGTAACGTATCTTTAGGCACGACAACAATCATACCAACACCACAGTTAAAGGTGCGGTACATTTCATGGCGGCTAATATTGCCTTGTTGTTGCAGCCAGTTAAATATGGCAGGCCATTGCCAGCTATTACCATCAATTACCGCTTTAGTATTTTCGGGCAATACACGAGGAATGTTTTCCCAAAAACCACCACCAGTAATATGGCATAGTGCGTGCACCGGTGTTTGCTTAATCATACTAAGCAAATTTTTCACATATATACGAGTAGGTTCGAGTAAATGATCGGCAATAGATTTGCCTTCCAAAACGGTGTCAGCAGATTGGCCACTGACTTCCAGCACTTTACGAATTAGCGAAAAACCATTGGAATGTGGGCCTGATGACGCTAGGGCAATTATCTGATCGCCTGGTTGCACTTTTGTACCATCAATGATGTCTGCTTTTTCTACCACGCCGACACAAAAGCCCGCGATATCATAATCTTCACCATGATACATGCCAGGCATTTCTGCAGTTTCGCCGCCTACTAATGAACAGCTAGTTTTGAAACAGCCTTCAGCAATGCCATTGACGACGGCACTGGCAGTGTCAACATCAAGTTTGCCGGTTGCATAGTAATCGAGGAAAAACAGGGGCTCAGCACCTTGCACAACTAAATCATTAACGCACATGGCAACTAAGTCTATACCAACACCATCGTGGCGCTTTAGATCCATGGCTAAACGTAATTTTGTACCGACACCATCAGTACCTGAAACGAGCACGGGCTCTTTGTAACCTGCAGGGATTTGGCACAGCGCACCAAAACCGCCCAAACCACCCATAACTTCCGGACGACGTGTACGCTTTACGGCACCCTTGATGCGTTCAACTAGGGCGTTTCCGGCGTCAATATCGACACCGGCGTCTTTGTAGCTTAAAGATGTTTTCTGCTCGCTCACGGCTATCCTCGAATGGCTGAAAGTGGAAAGGCTTAAGATTTGTGGCATTTTACCTGTATAACGGCGCCGACAAAAGCCTTACTGCATAGCATTTGCCATAGCTTGCTTCATATAGTTAGCTAAGCTGATCGTGTTATCTTGGGTTATTTTATGGTAACACACTGATGCAAAAGGAAATTCTTTGTCATTAAATTGTACAAAAACAAAAGGTGCTTTCTTATCCGTCTGATTGTATTGCCACTGGCCACCAACATGCGCAATGAATACCTGGCCGATATATGCACCAAAAATGTTGCATAGGGTAAACATAATCTCAGCAGAATGTGGTGCTGCCTGCTCGTGAGAATGAAGTTCTGCCAAAAGCTGGTCGACTAACAGCAAACTAGTGAGTGATTTATCCAATTCAACCTGATGCTCCTTTGCAAAGCGAACCGCGTCATTGGATGCATCCTGCATTAAAGTACTTATTTCGTGTTGTTGCATAGTCAGCCTCAGTTTTTCTGATGTGCAGCCAATATTAACTGGCGTAATTGTTTACTGCCGGGGCCCAGTGTTTCTTCTTTTGGCGTTACCAGCGATATAGCCGCTACGCGTTCACTGTTCTGATTTAGGTCAATCTGCACCAGCGCACCTGTGGCTATTATGTCGGCGACCATAAAATCGGGGATCCAGCAAAATCCCAAACCCATCTGTAAAATGTCTATTGCTTCAAAAAAATTATCCACTGTCCAACGTTGCTCTGCACGCAGCCAACCCGCATTTTCCTGGGGTTTTTTTGCTGTGTCACGGATCACCAGCTGCAGGTGTTGGCTCAGTTCATTTTGATCGATATTGTCTTTTCCGGCGAGCGTGTTGTCACGGCCCGTAACTGGGATAAAGCGGACAACGCACAAGGGTTCACCCAGATAGCCTTTGGGAATAATTGCGGAAGCCGCCAAGACCAGATCGGCACTTTTTTGCTGAATAATTTCTGCGCTGCCGGTAATGACGCTATCGATCAGTTGAATACGGCTACCCCGACTTAACGGGTAAAATGCTGCCAGTGCTTGGTTTAAGAAATGACGGGGGTATGCCAGTTCTACTGCAACCCGTATTTCGGGCTCCCAGCCCTGATCAATATTCGACGCCAGTAATTCCAAATCTTCAACTTGTTGGGTTAATAGACGTGAGCGGCGTAGCATAACTTCGCCAGCTGCGGTCAAATGGGCTTTGCGTCCGCGAACCTCTAACAGCTCAACCCCAAGTTGGCTTTGCAGTTTAGCTACCGCATGGTTTAGTGATGATTGGCTTTTATTAAGCCGCTCAGCAGCTTGTGCATAGCCGCCTGCGTCCACTACTGCTTGCAAAATGCGCCATTGCTCTAAGGTTGAACGGGGACGGTAAGGCATAGAAGTAGCAGGGCTCCAACGCAATTAATTATTGGCAATGATCACCGCGCGTAGCGGTGCCGGATAACCTTCAATGGTTTTACTATGATCAGTTGCATCCAGAAAATCAATTAAACTTTCATTTTCCATCCAAGCCGTTTTACGTTGCTCGTCTAACGTCGTGCGGTTTAAATCGACCAGTCGCACGTTGCTAAAACCCAGCCGTTGTAACCAGTGTATTAGTGCTTGCACGCTGGGTATAAACCAGACATTGCGCATTTTGGCGTAACGTTCACCAGGCACCAATACGGTGTTTTCATCACCTTCAACCACCAGCGTTTCGAGGATTAATTCGCCGCCAGGGCGCAGCTGGTTTTTAAGCTGTTGCAGAAAATCCAATGGTGAGCGCCGATGGTACAACACGCCCATGGAAAACACGGTATCAAACTGTTTTAGTGCGGGCATATCGTCGATACCAATTGGGATCAGATTAACCGCTGGGTCGGGGTTAAAGTGTTTTATTGCCTGAAACTGCGCATAAAACAGTTGCGATGGGTCAATGCCAACCACAAATTCTGCCCCTTCACCGCGCATGCGCCACAAGTGGTACCCGCTACCGCAGCCAACATCTAGCACAAATCGATGTTGTAATGGTGCAACATGCGGCAGTACCCGGTCCCATTTAAAATCGGAGCGCCACTCGGTATCAATGTTGATGCCGTGAATAGTAAACGGGCCTTTTCGCCATGGCTTCAATTGCTGTAATACATATTGAATTTGCTGTGCGGCGCCGGTACTGATGTCGTCAGCACTGCCAAACTCAACATTGTGTTTTAATTCAATGTATTGGGGGGCGGTATCAGGCAAATGTGTAATCGCTTTTTGCCATTGCTTAAAGTCACCGTGCAGAGCGTCTTTGCTCCAGTTTGCCAGTTGGGCGGGTAATGTTTCCAGCCAATGATGCAGTTTGTTGGTCGCCAGTTGGGCATAAAAGGAGGTAAAGTCGAGCATAGGAAACCTTATTTAATCGCTAACATTGAGCAAAAGTTAAAGCACTGAAACCATAGCGTCTGGCTACTAAAGCCGGCCTGTTGCAGGCGCTGCTGATGTTGTTGCAAGGTATCGGGTTTCATTACATTCTCAAGTGCGCTGCGTTTTTGGCTAATCTCAAGCTCGCTATAACCATTAGCACGTTTAAACTCATAGTGCAGGTCAATTAACAGCTCATTTGCGGTGTGGTCGGCACTGATAAATTTCTCTGACAATATCAACACGCCACCGGGCTTTAGCCCCTGATAGATTCGTTGTATTAAGGCGCTTCGGTCGGCTTGTGGCAAAAATTGTAGGGTGAAATTAATTACTACTATTGCTGCATTTTCAATGGGTTGCTGCCTAATGTCAGCCAGTTTCACCTGTACTGGTACGTCAGAGCGAAACACTTGCAAATGCCGTTCACAGCGCTCAACCATTGCTTTACTGTTATCTACCGCCACCAGCGTACTGTTAGCTGCGCTTATATTACGTCGCATCGCTAGCGTCGCTGCACCCAAAGAGCAACCCAAATCATAATAGGTGCTGTCAGGCTGTTGATAACGGCTGGTAAGTTTACCAATGGTCTGAATAATGGTTTGGTAACCCGGCACTGAGCGCTGAATCATATCTGGAAATACTTCAGCGACCTGATCATCAAAACAGAAGTCAGGTACCTGTGTCAGCGGTTCGGCAAAAATGTCGTCTTTATGCATAATTTGAGTTGGGACTGTAAAAAGTGGCGTTAGTTTAGCGTAAAAGCTGGCAACACTACAGTAAGCTGAACTGCTGTTCGCCAGGCCAGGGATCTCTGCAGGGATGTGGATACTGCAGCGCGGCGGCAAATTGCCGGCATAGCAATGGTGCAAGGGTGTTATCAGGCGTATGGAAAAAGCAAAACGGGCTTTTGCCTTCATCTAACCATTGTCTGACTTTTAGCAGCCAGGGTTGATAAAACTGACTGTTTAGTGTCATATCGTCGGTACCGATAAATCTTAGCATTGGTGTTTGACTAAAACTTATCGCATGGACAGGTAATCTGGGTTTTTTGGCGTGAGCGTCAAGCAATGCAGGGGTGTCAGGTGTAACTGAAAACAATGCTCTACTGTCAAACACCACTCGCTCAGCACCATAGTGTTGCAACATCCGGTGTAGTTGTATTTCATGTTCTGCTTTGTCAAAAAATGCAACATGACGCACTTCCAATGCACAGCGATGGTGTTGACTAATCAGGGCTAGCATCGCTTGTATCTGTGGCAGTTGCGCTGGCCCGCAGCGGGCGGGTAGCTGCAATTGCACCATGGCCAGTTTTTCACCTAATATCGCCATTTTCTCTAACCAAACGGTTAGTTGCTCTGCACTGTCTGGCGCGGCTTGATGACTGATACGCTGGGGTACTTTTAACACAAAGCGATAATCTGCCGGTGTGTCACGATGCCAACGCTGCAAGGTTTCGTCACTTGGGTCGGCATAAAAAGTGGTATTGCCTTCTGCACTGTTAAAATAATGGCCGTATTGCAACAGAAAATCTGTCGGTTTTGCATCAGATGTAAATAGGGTGCTTTTCCATTTTGGGTTAGCCCACAGCGGACAACCAAGATATAACATCAGCGACTTGACCTTATTAAAGTGGCAGCGTAAAACTAAAGTACGGTGGTCAGGAAGCATAACATAATGATATTCAGGTTTTTACTTTGTTTGCTTGTACTCAGTTTGGCTGGAATGCGCGCTCATGCTGCATCGACGCTGCCCGACCCGCTTAAAATTGTTATTAGTAATGACACCTTTCCTTATATGTTTCTCGATGAAAACGGTAATGCAGCCGGGTTGGTGGTTGATTACTGGCAAGAGATTGCCAAACAGCAACAGATCCAGGTGCAATTTGTTTTGGCAGATTGGGCTCAGACCTTAGCGGTGTTGCAACGAGGTGAGGTACACTTGCATGGCGGTATCGCCAAAACTGCCGAGCGCGAGCTGAATTACCAGTTAGGTGCCACTGGCATTGACATATATAGCAACGTATTTGTGCACAGAGATATGCCAAGTATTTCTAAATTGAGTGATCTAACACCTTACAGTATTGGCGTGGTTGATAAGTCCAGCCATGTCGACAGTATTAGAGCCCTGGTGCCAGATGTAGTGCTTAAACCTTACCCTAATGTCACGGCAATGTATGACGCTGCATTGAACGGAAAAATAAACGTGATGACGGGGCTTGATAGGCTGCCACCCCGTTATGAGCGATACGACGAGTTATCAAAACAATTTCCAATGTATCGCAAAATTCCATTGCGCAATATCTCGCTCAGTTACGCGGTTAATAAGAACAACGCCTTGTTCGAGTTGTTGCAGCAAATAACACAAACGGTTGATCAAGCATTTCTAGATCGCCTGGAGCGGCGTTGGCTTGGTACTGCAACAGATGATGATACGTTACTACTCGGTGTAGCCATTGACAATCCGCCCTATACCCATGTTTCTAATCAAGGTGAAGCACAAGGTCTTTTTGTCGATTTGTGGCGGCAATGGGCTAAAGAAACAGGAACGAAAATTGCCTTTGTACCTGATCGATCCTATCAAAATATTCAAAATCTGAAAAAAGGTCGCATAGACGCGCTGATAAGCTTCCCTGACAATAATTTGCAGGAAGACAACATTATGGCGGCCTATCAGATTTATGGTTTCCAATCAAAATTTTATGCCCTAAAAGCGAACCCGCAAAGTACGTTAACGGCGAGCTCCGCTGTTAAAGTAGGCGTCTATGAAAACGCACCTTATGTCAACGAATTGCGCCGGCGTTACCCTAATGCCGAGTTTATTCGTTACCGCAAGTTGGCAGACATGCTCAGTGCGGCAGTCGATGGCAAGTTAGCCGGTTTTTTCGGTGCAGCAGCGATAATGCCGACACGATTACAGCAACTGAATCAGGCTGAGCTGTTTACAGAGCAGCAAGACTCAGAAATTATTTCGCCAATGTATAGCTTAGTTCGTGCTGGTAACGACGAGCTCGCTGAAAAAATTCGCAGTGGTTTTGCCAAGTTGCCGCTTGATACTTTTATTGAAATTGAAAAAGCGTGGGTTCCCCAAAGTAATTTGTGGTATTTCCCACAGTTTAGGTATCAAACACCGTTAACGGAAGACGAGCGCAAATGGGTTAATGAGCATACCCCCCTTAAGGTGGCTATGTTAGCTGATTGGTCACCTATGGAGTTTGTCGATGAAAACGGTAAACCGGCAGGCGTAACGGTTGATATGCTAGCGATTTTGGCGCAGCGATTACAGGTGCGATTTGATATAAAAATTTACCAAACGTTTGAGCAAATGCTAACTGATCTGCAACTTAAAAACATTGATCTCATTGCCAATGTTTCTGAACGGGAAGAGCGGAAACATTTTGCCAGTTTTACCGATGAGTTTTGGGCAATGAAATGGGCTGTTGTTAGTTCCTTCAATGCGGATGGTATTGTCAGTGCAGCTGAATTAAATGGTCGAAGAGTGGCAATTTATAAAGATTATCAATTAGCGCGGCAGCTAAACGATGTTTATCCTTCGATTGAGATAGTGCCGGTAGAATCGTTAAGAGCGGGTTTGGCGTTGTTGCAACAAGATGATGTGGATTTCGTGCTTGACTCGGTACAAGCGTCAACGGAAGCGTTGCGCCAAGCCGGCTTTGTGCATCTTAAAGTGCAAATACTAGGGCTTGTTGATCTTTCGAGATGGATTATTAGACAGCATGATGGGCTGGTACAATTACTTTCGCCAAAAACTAACCATGACAACCCATCATGCCAAGG
>Ga0100393_10004258_pt1 | contig 13229 bp, 13 predicted proteins | sample CryGeymeta201517_FD_81546 | JGI IMG/M metagenome (GOLD analysis project Ga0100393, IMG submission 81546) | Groundwater microbial communities from Crystal Geyser aquifers in Utah, USA - Crystal Geyser metaG 2015-17 | ecosystem: Environmental > Aquatic > Deep subsurface > Groundwater | place... | reverse complement strand
TTATAACACTGAGCGAGTGTAACGAGTCGAAACGCTCCCTAGACCAAAAACAAATATAAACAAGCTCATGGACGAATTTAGCCTTATTTTGAAGCAGGTTAGTTTTGAAGGATTGTTCCCAATAAAATAACAAATTTATCTAAAATACGTATTGTTTGCAAATTTTAAACAATAAAACTCAATCTAATTATTGAAAGTAGTTATTAACGGAAAAATTATATTGATTAATAAAAATACGCTTAAAGTGGTAAATATTATTTGTTTCATAAAAAAGTATCATTGCCTTAATATATTCGATTATGTCTACGTCACGATATGATAATGGATATAAGTCGTACGCAATCAAAATGGCATTGGCTAAAGTTCGACTTGTCCTTTTGTTTCCATCTACAAACGGCTGCAAATAGGCAATCATCAACGCTGTAAGCAATGCTTTTGTTAATGGAAAATCAATTTTATTTGTCATATTGACAATTTTTTGCAAGACAACCTTAATTTCCTCTGAATTATTCAATGGCATATATTCAGTTCCCGTAATCACAACTTTATTCTTTCTAATTCCTGATGAAACTTCTAAATCTTTAGTCAAAATACTATGAAGGTTAAGAATTTTACTAATAGTTACTTCCTCAAATTTATTTGGATTTTGCAAAATGTAGTCAATTGCGCTTTTATGGTTAAGAATCATTTGAGCTTCGTATTTTGTATGTCCAACCGCTTCTTTCATTTGTTTGATTAAAATTTCGGTTTCAAGTAATGAATAAGTGTTACCTTCAATTTTTGAAGATTTCCATGCAAACTCAACTATAAAACGCTCTATTTCTCTTTTAAAAATACTTAGGTCAAGAAGTTTCTTCTGAGCACTGAGTTTTTTTGATATTGAAAGAAGTTGCTTTTTTTCTTCGCTAGAAAAAGCTTTTTCAAATTTATTAATTATGTTTAAGTTAAAACTCTTTGACCCTTTAGTTCTTATTTGCGAATTTTCTTTAAAATACTCCTCGATATCTACATATTTTAAAAAAGGTTCCTGCAAAGAAGTATAAAAGGTATTTTTTCCATGTCCCTGTGTTGTAACAAATTTCTGCTTCTTAAGAAAAACTAATTCTCTCATTAAGGTTGCTTTGGATATAGGAAAATAATCCCTAATTTTTTCTATTATTTCTACTCCTGTAATTGGGACTTGCGAAAGAATATCTAAGATTTTTATCTGACGTCGAGTTAATATCGTATCATTCATATAAGTTAATCGTCTCAAAATGAGACGTATTTGTCAATCCCATGAGACGAATGAAATTATATTAAGTACCAACTGATTATAACACTGAGCGAGTGTAACGAGTCGAAGTGCTCCCTAGACCAAAGATTAATATAAACAAGCTAATGGACGAATTTAGCCTCATTTTAAAGCAGGTGAGTTTTGAAGGGTTATTTCAAATAACAACTTAGGTCGTTTCTTTTTTCCCTATTTCAAGCTATAAAACATATTTATAATTATCTCTAGCTCTGGTTTATATGTTATATTAAGTATATGGAAAATCAGACTTATCAAAATACTCCACAAATTCGACCTCAATCACAAGCTTCTATCCCATCAACATCAAATTGGTCAAAGATTATTTTATTTGTTATATTCGGATTAGCTGTTGCAATCGGGTTAGTTTTACTTGGAATACAAATTGGAAAAAAACAAATAAGCAAGCCCATAACTATTTCATTACAACCAACTTTTTTTCCCACACCGACAACAGTTAATCCAACGACAATCCCTACAATACCTAAACCAATAGTATCTTTACCTGCTGGGTGGATTTACCAAAGTAAAGATTGTAATGTAGGATTTCCTATTCCACCCAAGGAAACTCCATATTATCAACCTTTTAATCCAAATAGACCACCTTCGGTTACTGAAGATGAGGGAAGTGGAAGATTTTGGGATTTTCCTCGAGGTGTCTCATATCCTAAATTACTTTCTAAATTATTAATTGGGGATGTTGAATGGAAACAGGCAAGCGCAACATATGCGGCCACTGATGAAGCAAGCGGTTATTTTTCTCAAACTGTTGTAGTGAGTTGCATCCCAAATGGCGGTCGTTATACGAATAATTCAGCTTTAATCGCTTCTCTCTCTACAGAACTAGACAGATACAATACATCGGATGTAGAAAAAGAAATGCAACCGGCTACATATAAAATTAAGAATAGCGTACCTTTAAGTAGATGGGGTGAAGACGTTATAGATTTAGTTGTAACCGAGGGTATCGTAGATAATAAATATACTATATTTGTTACTCCTCAAAATATTTACGAAGTAAAAGTTTTTGGAAATACAAATAACGATTTTGTTAAAGAAACTGCCCAAAAGATTTTCAACAATCTTCTTTTTGACTAATAATTAGTTTTTTACTTCCTCATTTTAGTAAATAAACAAGGGAACGAATTTAGCCTCATTTTAAAGCAGGTGAGTTTTGAGGGAATGTTCCAAACAGCGGTTTAAATAATATCTTACTCCCAATAAAGCTAAAAAGCTCAAACCTATCTTGCAAATATTCAATTCACTTTATTAAACCTCTGATAGTTTTCCATATTAAAAATCTATAAAAACATTTTATTAAGAAAAAAGGCAATTATTGTCATTAAAAATATAAAAAAAATTAAGGTAATTAAACCCGCTCCAATCGAAGGTTTTAAGATTTTACCCTTTTCTGCAAAATGATGAGAGTATTCACCATAAGTGATTAAAAAAGACATCAGAGCGGCAATAAGGCTAAAGGGCAAGCCTAAGACTAGAACAAGTTGAAAACCCATAAAACTTAACTTTTATATAACAATCATCTCTTTTGTCTTAATAAGATTTTTTTCTTGCTCATGAAGTTTTATTAGAGCGGTTATTTCTTTCTCTTGGCCTTTCTTTTTTCGTTCTATCCCTTTCTTCATCGCTATTTCAACCTCACTAATTGTTTCTTCAAGAGTTTGATTAAGGATATTTTGATATTCACCAATACTTTTAACAACTCTTTGGTGAAAATCAAAACGTACTCTTCCACAATGTTTATCAAATTCCTCAAATGTTTTTTCTTTGATGTTTTTATAGAGTAAGTTGTGCGATAAAAACTTCGGTAAGTGGGAAATAACAGGAGTAAATATTTCAATGTCTACCTGAATTTCATCAAAAGAGAATTTAAATTCTTGTTCTTCTGCTAATTCGGTTTCCGTTTCAAATTTTTCAATATTTATATTGAAGAGATTGGCTGATAAATCAATGACTTTTTGGATAGTTTTATTGGTTTCGTTGGAAAACCTGTCTAATATAAATTTCAACGATTGTTGAAGCTTAATTTCTTCCTCTTTTCGCCATCTGCTAAATATCCTTTTAATAGATTCTTCCAAAAATGCGTCAAACTTATTTGCCAATTCTTTACCGCTTAAACTTTTATTGTTTTTATAAAATTCCTCTAACTCAATAAGAAGTTTTGGCAATTCTTTTTCTTTTAATACTTCAATGTCTCCAATTAAGATTTCTTTAACCAGTTTTTCCGTTTGTCCCTGAAGGATAAAATCAGCGTCTTCTTTCTGTTGTTTAATAGTTACCAGTTCTTTTTCAAATGCAACAATTTTTTCCTTGAGAATAAGAAGTGGGGTTTGGGATGTTTTTATCTCAAGCTGAAGTATTAAGTTGATTTCGCCAATTAACGATAACAGTTTTGAGGAAACGGATTTAACAAGAACTTGAGACCTTTCTTTGTTGAGAAAATCAGTCAAAGCTTTCTCAAATTGTAAAAATTGGTTTTCATTGTGTTTACTAATTCCGTTATTTATTTTGCTCTCAAGTGCCAGCTTTGAAGATAAAGAATAAAATCTTAAATTCTTGACACCAATTTTTTCTTCAATGATCCGCTTGGTAAACTCAAGCGATTGTTTCCGTTCGTCAACTCCCACCTGGTCATTTTTATTTTGGACAAATAGAATTTTTCCTAGATAATTTTTTATTGAGGAAAGAAATGAAAGTTCTGAAGCGCTTATTGGCGGGTCAGTTGTAACCACAAATATTCCCGCATCAGCTTGAGGCACAAACTCATAGGCAACATCAGTGTTATGTCCATAAACCGAGCCAACGCCAGGAGTATCAATTATTTGAACACCGTCTTTTAAATATGAAGATGGGTATTTAATTATCATTTTATCTACTTGTTTTATGTTTTTCGGGTTTTTATCTTCGGAAATGTAATCTTCAAGTTTTAAAACCATCAGTTCTTTAGTCTCTCCATCAAGAAAAACAACACGAGCAAAAGGTTTGTCACCATATTTAAGAATCGTAACAACTGAAGTTAGAGGAATAACGGCGGTTGGTAGTAAATTAACACCAATTAAAGCATTAATAAGTGAGGTTTTCCCCCGCTTGAATTGACCCAACACAACAAGCTGAAAATCTTTATTTTTTACCTTATTGCTGATTAAATGAAATTTACGCAGTAAATTCTCATTATCTCTCAAAACATTAAGAGAGCTTAACAAAGAAATACTATTTTCAATTATTTTTATATCCATATACCAAAAAAGCTTCTACTGATAAAGTAGAAGCTATTAGTCCCACTTGACGGGACAGTTCCGCGAGCCTCATCGCTTGCTGTAATTTTATCTAATCGCTTGAATAATTACAATAAAACCGTTATTTTGTTATTTAATAAAAATGAAGTTTTGAATAATGAGTTATATTAAGACTAAACTGGGGTATCAAATTTGAAGCTGGCTCGCTACGTGGAACGATTATGGAAGAACAGATTGGCTACATGAGCTTGAATATCCAGAATTAACTTTAAATCAATTGAATAAGTTTAATAACTAAAAGCTATATAATTCTTATGCTCATTTAACCATTCCAATCACTTCTAAACCAAATGAAGGTTTGCCTTGATCAAATCTTTCTTTACTTACGTTATCCCAATTAGTTTGTATTTCTTCTGCTGTTATTCGTTTTGTTATTAAAGATTTGGTTTTGAAGGTTTGTCTTTTAACATTATAAATACCAGTAGTATTTACGAGATCAATTTTACCAAGGTAATATAGATCTTCAACCATATATTCTAATGAAATCTTGTCCATCTTTATTTTATTGCCTGATATATCAATCATAATAGGATTAGGAGGATTAAAAATGAATTGACCGGGAAACGTTTGTAAAATATTTGTTTTGTTCCATAGGTGAACCATCAATTCCTTTGCCGCATAAACCTTATCTTCATATAATAATGGGAAATTATAAGCAATCCCATCAAAATTTGCGGTTGTAGAAAATCCAAAAGAGTAATTTTTTAACGTAGTAACTTTACAACCTCCTGGCAACTGTAGTCTTGTTTTTATTTTTGGATTGTCGGAATCAATAATGTGCAGTAACTCAATCCCTTTGGCTTGAGCAAGATTAATTACTCCTTCTGAATATCGTGAATTTGAAACCATTGCGGCTTTTTTCGCGCCTACATCTTCGATAATACCTGTAAATAAACTAAATTTATCAAGATCTATCGATCTTTTATGATCTTTACATTCAAATATCAAAAAATCAAAGTCGTTAGGATTAGCAATTATGTCAATTTGCCTTTTTGTTTTGCTTAATTGTCCCATTAATTCAACATCATAATGAACTTCTACAGAAGGATTAAGTTCCTTAATTATCCTTAATGTTGCCAATTCAAATTCTTTTCCCGTGTTTAGTTTCATATCTTTTATTTAATATATTTTAGTCGTTATCCTTTTGTTATCCATCCACCTTTAATAGGAATATATAAATTTTGATTACTTCTTGTTTTAATAATTAATTCCATTGTATCCGTATCAATATTTGGCATCTGGTGTTGCCCTTGAGAACCAACTTCTGTATCGGAAATAAAAACCCCAATTTGTTTTATTTCTTTTCTTTCAATTAATAAAGGTTGGTCATGTTTCCGTTTATTATCCTTCATGTTTTCAAAAATGAAGTGAGTTGCATTCCATTCTCCATCAGTAATTTTTGCCCTCAAAGCAACCGTAACATAGTCCGGTTGGTCATTATTATAATTATCGATCTCCAAATCAATCCGAAAAGAACTCCAAACCCAGCCAGTTTCTCTGAGAGAGAAGTTTGCCCAACGAACCTTATTTTCTAATATCTTAACTTCTATTTTGCGAGTCATATTTTTCTGTATTGGTTGTGTTATGCGATTTTGTTTAAATTTTCCAAAACCTATACCATTCGTTAAACATTCTTGCAATAGTCTGTTTACTCTATTATTTCCCGGTAAATTTTCTATCTGCAATAAATCTTGAGCTTGAGAAATTTGCCTATGTAGTGCATCGTCACCTTCATTCTTAAAATCCAACAACTTTTTCATATACTCTTTATCTGTTCGTGACCAGGAATAATTATTTACAACTTCATCAAAGGAGTTAAATCCAAGTAATGGTGGAATATGATCAAATATAGCCCTTATGATCATTGATGAGGAATATTGATAACCAGCTGCATAATTTGAATTCAGTTCCGTAAATAACTTAATAAGTTTCTTATAGTCGAAACCGTTACTTTTTTTTACAAATCCTTCGATGATTTCTTGTTTAATATAAGAAGTAGTAACTTCTGTTGTTTCTTCAAAATTATGTCTTTTCCATTCCGCAACTTTTTCTCGAGTAAATCCCTCAATTTGTTCTGCTACGTGTTTTCTTGTTTCTCGAGGAATGCTTCCATATAAATGTTGTCTATAATTTTGAAATTCTTTATAATCTGAACCGCTTAAGTGTTTAAAAATTGAGGCAACTTCTGCTAACCAATCTTTTGTATCTTTTTGATTAGGAAATCCATATAATCGTTGGACATTTAGCTTTTTAAAATAAATTTCAAGTTCTTTCACCAATGTTTTCTTTTGTTTGAAATCTTTCATATTTAGATGATTATTATGTATATCTTATCAATATTTTAATCGACAAAATTCCTTTATTAACTTGATTTCCATGCCTCTATTAATTTAATTTTAAATTTTGAGTGGTTATCTATAAAATTTAAAGCTTCTTCTTTATAGAATTTATCATTGTGAAAATCACTTAATCTTTTTAACATTTCAATTCCACTAATAAATAGGTACGAATAAACTCTAAAAAGATGATTTTCTTGAGATTTTTGATTCAGTCTATGAATAATCAAAAAAATATTTCCATGCAATGTGTGAGATTCTCCGGATTTTATCCCTTTATAATTTTCTGTTTCAATATAAATATTTTTTTTAGTGTACTTTTCAAGTATCTTGTATTTAACATTACTTAACAATGATCGTGCTTTTTTTATTGCTTTTCGATATTTAATTTTATCGGATGAATCTTTCACAACGTCTTTTAGATCGCTAATTATTTTCCACTCTTTTGGAGATATATTCGTATGTAAAAATTCTTCATTCTCATTTAATAAACGATTGAACCAACCGTAGAATAAACTCTTCATTGATGTTTCTATTGAACTATAATCGGTAAGAAGTAGTATTGTTAAATACAACTTTTTATCATTGTTTTCTACACGTCTATCAAAAATAATAAAGCTGTTTTCTATCCCCATTTCAAGTATCGCCCTCAGCGCAAACTCATTCGTTAACGAATTTCGCTCTTCCCATAATCTCTCAAAAAAAGTAATGTATGCACTTAAGAAGGCTTTGTGATAATAATCAAAAAGAAATTTATAAGATACTTTATCTAATGGAACAATAACGCCATTATATTGAACGAATCCTTTTTTTAATAAGTCTGCTGAGACATATGTCGTAGGAAACAAATCTTGTCCTTCTTTAATGAGTACAAGAAATTTCTTGATTTCTTTGTCGGCTTCAATAAACAAATTGTTCATAAATATTTTTCTGAAAATAAACGTAGTAACACCTCTAAGGTGTAAAATTTGTTGATTAGATGCTCTAAAATATGGATTTTGATGCATATCCCACTTCGCTTAAGCTTCGAGGGACAAGTAAGCCCATTGACACAATTATATAACATCAAATATTGTGGTTGATATGCCTGGTCGCAAGCATCCGCTATTAACAGGAAATATTTATCACATATATAATAAAACGATTGAAAGAAGAGCTGTTTTTGTTGGAGAATACTGTGATAAGTTTATTCAAACCGCTCGTTATTATCGATCTTCTCAATCTATTCTTCGTTTTTCAAACTTTCAAAAATTACCGGAAACTCTTTTCAGTATTTATGAAAAAAAAGTTACAGACAAACGCACTTTTCGGGTAATTGTTCTTGCTTATTGTTTAATGCCCACTCATTATCATATGCTTATTAAACAGATTCAAGATAAAGGAATATCTTTTTTTATATCACAAATACAAAACTCCTTTACCAGATTTTATAACATTAAATCTTCAAGAACAGGACCAATTTTTCTTGAAAAATTTAAATCCAAACTAATTGTTTCAGAAGAACAATTAAAACATACCTCTCGTTATATTCATCTCAATCCTTTTTCCAGTGGTTTAATTAAAAAAGTACCGCAAATACTAAAATACCAATATTCCTCATTAGCTGAATATTTTAATTCATCTAATAAGAGTTTAAGTAATCCAAATATCATTCTTTCTTTTTTTGCCAATGATAAGAAAAGATATAAGAATTTTGTATTAAATAACGCCGAACACCAAAAAATGCTTGAGTATTGTAAGTACTCAAACAAGTGGTAAAGAGTGTTAGTGTAATCCATTTTACACCTCTAAGGTGTAAAGTGTACCTATTATGCCAATATCTTTCAACACCCCTCATATCATCAGTTTCTATTGCATGTAATAACCTCATTGGTTCTGAACCAAGTAAAGTAATATCATCCCTACGTCGGTTTAAATCTTCTGTAAAGCCAATTTTGTAATCATTGTGTTGAAAACCTAAATATACAAATCCCCTCTTTATTTCATCAGCCCCAGAAGATTCGTTTGTTTTTTTATATTTCTCCAAAATTGGATTACATATTTTAACCACATCATCGTACCCCCGCCTGTCTTTAACATATTGGAGAATTGTTAATGCTAAATCTTGAGTCAGACCAAGTTTTTTATAAAAAGTTGAGGAATCTGGAAAATTATTATCATTGAGATGTTTAACGTCTAGTAAACCTCTTGTTGGCCACTTACCTTTTTCACGAATTACTTTTATAAAAAGGTTACACAATTGTTTATGACTATATTTTGTTTTATCAAACTTGTTAGGAATTAACTTTACCTCACGTACCAACTCGCCATAGTTAGGCCAACCGAACTTATGCAAATCATATATTCCTACTCCAGCGTATTCATAAAATATTTTCTCGCTCGGAGTTTTACCACGCTCTTCTGCACATCTAAGAATTTCCTTTAAAATATATTCTCTAGTTGGCATATTATAGTATTAAGATATTTACTGGTCAGATTAAGAAAATTCAGCTCGAACGATGGTATGATTATAGAACAACTGACTGGGCAAATTACCTGGAATACCCAGAGTTTACTTTGAAACAAACTCAGCAGTTATTAGCCATAGATTGATATAATCAAAGTAATGAGAGAAATTAAATATGTTCCAAAAAAATACGATAGTAATTGGCAAAAATTTGGCGCCCCAACAAGAAGCGAATATGAAAAATGGAGTCCAGAAGTTTGTGGGATTTGTTGCTTAAAAATGATCGGTGATACCTACGGTTCGACTACCAATACCTCTCTTTATCAACTAACGATGGGGTGTAAACAAAGAGGGGGTTTCAGAGAATTGCCGACTGGTAAAATTCAAGGCGTTTTTCATCAACCTTTATTGGAATTAGCCAAAGATTACGGATTAGACGGAAATATTGAGAGCGATTTAGATATTAAAAAGGTTATTGCTTCCCTACAAAACGGAAGATTTATTATCTTATCGCTTGATAAATCAAAAGTTAATTCAAAACTCAAAGGTGGACACTTAGTTTTAGTTTATGCGTATGACCCAAAATCTGAAACTTTTTTAATTAACGATCCTGAACCAGTTTTGGCTAAAAATGGACGAGATGTTAAAGTAAGAGCTAATAGGTTGGGCGAAATTTCAAATAAGAAAGGTTTAGTTATTTATAAACAAAAGGATCGCTCACGCCTATGATTTTTATTTATTCGGTTTTTTGGCTACCAAAACTACTCTATGTCTTGGAAACTTGATCCCTTTTTCTGTCATAAACTTGCTTACATATTTTTCTAAATACTTTTTATCTTTTTTAGAATCAAAATCTTCGAAAATAGGAACTCCTTGTAAAAACAAGTCTAAATCTTCGTAAGAAGAATAGTATTCGTTATAGAAATAGTTTTGAGTAAAAACAATTTCAAAACCTAAACTTTTAAGTTCTTGTTTATCTTTTTCTAACCTTGAATTATTCCATTGACCAAACCCTTGCCCACGACCAAATATTTCTTTAATATCCTGGCAATCTTGTTCACCAATATTTATTCCAACAAAATAACCCCCTATTTTTAATAGTCTATAAAATTCAGAAAAAGGCGTTGGACCGCGACGGCTAAAAATTACATCAAAAGATTTGTTGGAAAATGATGTTTTGCTGGCATCCTGAAATTCGAAAGTAACATTTTTCGTTTTCAGTATCTTTTGTTTTTGTCTGGCAATTTCTAATAATTCTTTGGATAAATCAATCCCCGTGATACTTAAAAAGTGTCTTGCTATTTGGAAAGCAAATTTCCCATCGCCACATTCAGCATCAAGGGCGATTTTATTTTTACCTGCCAAACTGAGCAGCTTTGTCTTAAAAATTTTTTCAGGATCTCCATTTGGATATTTAGAAAGGTGTTCTACATGACTTTTACCATAAGCATATCCACCGAATTTTTTAGCCACTTTGTCATAAAAATTTGTTGTCATAAAATAATTATACAAAAATTGGGGCATGCTTGACAGTTCGGTAATCCTCTCATCCGCTACCCCAGAAAAAATTTCGAACGATGGTATGATTATAGAACAACCGACTGGGCAAACTACCTGGAATACCCAGAGTTCACTGCCAAACAAACCCAGCAATTACTTCAATTAGTAGTTAAATAACTACCTTAATGCTTGTTTTAAGTCTTCCAGAATAATTGAGACATCTTCTAATCCTACAGACATTCTTATAAGGTTTTTAGTTACTCCCATCCCATCGAGCTCTCTAGCCGATAAAGAAAAGGTTATCATCGAGCGTGGGTGTTGCATTATCGTATCTGGTCCACCAAGGCTTTGAGTTATCTTTATGTGCTTTAGTTTTTTTAGGAATCGAGCTGTTTCTTTCTGACCTCCTTTAATCCAAAACGACACTACCCCAGAGAATCCTGGAAAAACAACCTTTTCTGTCTTCTTAGAGGTTTTCAAAAATTGAGAGACAATCTCAGCATTCTTTTTATGCTGTTGCATCCTTACATTCAAACTTTTAATACCTCTTGATACCAAAAAACAATCAAAGGGTGAGGGTGTTGCTCCAATAGTGTGTTGTAAAAAGTTAAGATTCTCAAATAGCTGTTGATCATTACACACTAAGGCTCCAGCAGTGACATCGTGGTGTCCACCAATAAACTTAGTTAGGCTATGTAAAACAATATCTGCTCCTTCTAATAAAGGATTTCTAAAGATAGGTGTAGCAAAAGTATTATCTACTAAAACTAACACTTTGCTTTTTTTAGCAATCCTCACAATTTCCTGTGTATTTATCACTTTCAGCAAGGGGTTAGTTAGATTCTCAAACCAAATTAGCCTCGTGTTAGGCTTAATAGCCTTTTTCAGGCTATCAACCTTACTCAAATCAACAAAGCTAAATGAAACATCAAACTTCTTAAACACTTTTTGCAGTAGACGAAATGTCCCTTCATAGACATTTTGGCTGCATAGAATATGATCTCCAGCACTAAGGGACGCCAATACTGTAGCTGCCGCTGCTGTACCAGAAGAAAAGGCCAACGCAAATTTGCCTTTCTCTAGCTTAGCCAGATCTCTTTCTAACACTTCTCTAGTAGGGTTTCCAATCCTGCTATATTCAAAGCCAAGATGCTTGCCTGGACTTTCTTGAGCAAATATTGTTGATAGATGTATTGGTGGAATTATCGCACCAAAACTATTATCTGACTTCATGTTGCTCCTCTCTGGACATCTTTCTTAAAACAACATTGTGCCGCTTACACTTTAATGGCGGAACATGACTGTCCAAACCCTCTCTGCTTTTGATCTCCATAATTTCAAATCCTGTTTGTTGCCACGATGATAGATGATCCTCCAGAGATCTAAACCATTCACCATGTCCTTGCTGATCTTCTCCAAACACAACAAAACTCCTGTTCGGCTCAATCTCTAAAAGTAGCCCTTTAAACTGGCTGGTATTGATGTCAGAAAATATTGTTGCTAGTTCTTCAAGATCATAAACCTGATGTTGCAGGGCTTCAACGACTCTAGATCCTAGAGAATTTTGTAGCTTCTCAAACGACACGAAACCCCGACCTTCTGACTCCAATAGAAAATCACTCGTGGTGATATTAACAACAGAAATACCTCCTGGCTTTACAATTCTTCCCACCTCGGCATTGATAGCCCTATCAACAACAGGAGGGCAGCAATTACCTAGGTGATCTCTAAGAACTAGATCTTGGCTAGAATCAACGAGTCCAGTATCCCTCGCATCTCTTTCTAGACAGAGTATTTCATCCAATCCTGTTGCCTCAACTTCAGTAAAGATACCGTTGCTTATATCAAGAGCTGTTGTTGATACATAACCAGCACCTAAACTTTTTAATAAATCCTGAAAGTCCTTTGGACCTCTGGCAGATGAGATACCTAGAATAGCAACTCTTAGACTCCTGCCAGGGAACTCTTCTTGTAATCCCTGGATTGACTCCATTGTTGATAAATGAGCAATATTGACACAAACAGGGGGAGTTTTGTTTTCTACTGCCTCAGTCAAACCCTGTTCAGTAAATAACCGCTCAGTCTCTACATATTGGTTAGCAGCTCTAAATTCTTGAGCGTCAGTGTATCCTAAACTTTCTTTTGTCATATTTCTCCTTTCTTTGAGAAACCATTATTAATAATTAAAAACCCCTCTTGTTTGAGAGGGGTTGTCTATCTATTTATTATTTTTTAACCACTACCCTCCCAAGAGCTTAAAATAATAAGCATAATAATAAGTATTTTGGGTTTTAGTTGTTCTGATCATTGTTTTTTCCATAAAAAACCTCGTCATCACATAC
>Ga0100393_10004247_pt1 | contig 13245 bp, 11 predicted proteins | sample CryGeymeta201517_FD_81546 | JGI IMG/M metagenome (GOLD analysis project Ga0100393, IMG submission 81546) | Groundwater microbial communities from Crystal Geyser aquifers in Utah, USA - Crystal Geyser metaG 2015-17 | ecosystem: Environmental > Aquatic > Deep subsurface > Groundwater | place... | reverse complement strand
GCATTTCATTGTCAAACGTTTGACCACTACCCTAAGTGTTGGATTGTGTTTAACATTGCGAATATGAACATTATTTTAGCTTCTCAATCACCACGTCGTCTTGAATTGCTACAAAATGCAGGATTAAGCGTTTTGGTGCGGCCAAGTCATATTGATGAATCACCGCTTCCGGGAGAATCAGCAACGGCCATGACCTTGCGCTTATGCCAAGAAAAGGCCAAAGCCTGTGTCTTGGCAGCAAGTGAGAAAGGTTTGGTGATTGCTGCCGACACGCTTGTTGAAGTGGATGGTCAAGCCTTGGGCCAACCTGAAGATTTGCAGCAGGCCAAAGCCATGATTCGTTTACTTTCGGGTAAAGAACATCATGTGCACACTGCCGTCTGTGTGAGTGATGGTGAGATTACCAAAGTCAAAATGGAAACAACATCTGTTCAATTTCGTGATGTTTCAGAGTCAGAAATTGAGACCTATGTGCAGCACAATGACATAATAGATAAGGCGGGTGCCTATGCGATTCAGGGCGGAGCTTCGAGTTTTATTATTGGCATTCAGGGTAAGCTGGATAATGTAATTGGCTTGCCAGTTGCCACCACCCTTGAATTAATTGAGCAAGTGAAGCAATCCAAGATTGTGCAAGCCAACATGGCAACGTGCGGAGTTTGAAATGAGTACTGAATTATTGGTCAATGTCGCACCCTTTGAAACACGTATTGCTCGCGTGGAAAATGGCTTAGCTGAAGAGATGTATATCGAACGTACGCGGGGCAAAGGGCTGCGCGGCAATATGTATTTGGGCAAAGTGCAGCGGGTGATTCCCGGTATTCAGGCTGCATTTGTGGATATCGGCATGGAGAAATCGGGATTTTTATATGCTGGTGATATCCCCGGTGCCCGGTTGGGCAATGTTGGCATTGATGCCGATGTGGATGATCATAAAGAACATGATGCTGAACATGAAATGGGCGATGATCACAACAAACAAAATATTTTACCCATCAGCCAACTTCTTCGCGAAGGCCAAGAGGTGTTGGTGCAAGTCACGCGCGAGCCGATTTCATCCAAAGGGCCAAGGCTCACAGGGTTGGTCAGCTTGGCAGGTCGTTATTTGGTGTTTTTACCTGACCTCGACCATATTGGCATCGCACGTCGTTTAGAAGATGAATCAGAGCGTGAGCGTTTGTTATCGATTGCGACAGCCATTAAATCACCCAAGGGTGGTTTGATTATTCGCACCGTCGCTGAAGGGCATAGCAAGGATGAATTGGAGCAGGATTTATTGTTTTTGATTCGCTTGTGGGAAGATATTGCCAAGCGCAAAAAGAGTACGCCGCCAGCATCCATGATTCACACTGAGTTGAATCTTTATTTAAGGGTGATGCGTGACTTTGTGGATGATGAAGTGGAGAAAATCCATATCGATTCCAAAGAAGCCTACAATAGCATGAAAAAGTTCTCCAAACGCTTTATGCCTGAAGTGAGTAAACGTTTGTTTTATTATCCTGGTGATAGGCCGATTTTTGATGTGTATGGCGTGGAAGAAGAGGTGGTCCGCGCGCTGAAACGCCAAGTTCCGCTCAAGTCGGGTGGTTCAATTGTGATTGACCAAGCCGAAGCTTTGATTGCCATTGATGTAAACTCTGGCTCTTTTGTAGGTTCACGTAATTTGGAAGAAACCAGCTTTAAAACCAATTTGGAAGCTGTGCACGAAATTGTGCATCAACTTCGTTTACGCAATTTGGGCGGCATCATTGTGATTGATTTCATTGACATGCAAATTGAAGAAAACCAAAACAAAGTCTTTGAAGTGTTGTGTGAAGCGCTTAATCGCGACAAAACAAAAACGAATGTGTTGCCATTTACATCATTAGGTTTGGTGCAACTCACCCGTAAACGTACTCGCGAATCACTGGGCAGAATGCTGCAAACTGGTTGTGAGCGCTGCGCCAGTACAGGCCATCACAAAAGCATGCAAACCATTTGTTATCAACTTTTTCGCGAAATTGTGGCAGAAGCCAGAGCTTATCCCAGCGAAAAACTATTGGTGATTGCCCATCCCAATTTGATTGATTTGATGCTGGGCGAAGAAAACGAAATGGTGGTGTTGTTGGAAGGTTTCTTGGGTAAAGAAATCAGCTTCAAGCAAGATGTGAAACTCGCGGCTGATCGTTATGAGTTGGTATTGTTATAAACATCAAATCACCTTTGCGCATTTATGTGCACACACCATTTTGCATCCACAAATGCCACTATTGCGACTTTAACTCACATGTATTCAAAGCCCCGCCTTGGCAAAAATATGGTGATGCTTTGGTCAAAGAAATATTAGCCTATGCCAAAGCACCGCAGTTTGCAGGTAGGTCTGTAAGCAGTATTTTTTTTGGAGGTGGCACGCCATCGCTGGCACCGGCAAGTATGTTTGCCGATGTGTTACAGGCTATTGGTGATTCCTTTGTTCTCGAAAGCGATGCGGAAGTCAGTATTGAAGCCAATCCAGGTGCCAGCGATGCCTGTCGTTTTGAGGGTTATCGCAGGGCTGGTATCAATCGTATTTCTATAGGCGTGCAAAGCTTTGATGCAAAGGAGCTTAAATTTCTTGAGCGCATCCATTCGGGTGATGAAGCCATCAAAGCTTTTGCAATGGCCAAAGATGCAGGTTTCGACAATATCAATTTGGATTTGATGTATGCCTTACCGCACCAATCATTGGCACAATGGTTTACTTCATTGCAGCAGGCTATTGCTTTGCAGCCTCAGCATTTGTCTTGTTATCAACTTACAGTTGAGCCCAATACGCAGTTGTTTGTTACCCACAAAAAGAAGCAATTGGCTTTTCCCGATGAAACATTGGCCTTGGAATTTTTCTGGCAAACCAGAAAGCAGCTTGCCGAAGCAGGTTTTGCTGCGTATGAGATTTCTAATTTTGCGCAGCTAGGGAAACACTGCCAGCACAATGTCGGATATTGGCAGTACGATGATTATATCGGTATTGGCGCAGGCGCAGCTGGCAAATGGGATGACGATCAGCAAGGGGCGGTGCGTTATACCAATATCCGCTCCCCGCAAACGTATATGAATGCCGTGCATCAAGGTGATAGCGCCATCAATTTCCGCGAAGACTTGGCTTATGCAGAAGCCATGGGTGAAGCCGTTTGGCTTGGGTTGCGCCAAAGCGAAGGCTTAAATTTGCAGCGTTTTGCCATGCGCTTTGGGCAAGCGGTTGAAATAGTATACCCCGTATTGTTACGCCAATGGTTGGGGCAGGGGCTGATGGAAACTTATGAGAAAGTTGGTCAATCCTATTTGCGCTTAAGCGATAAAGGCCTCAATATCGCCGATGATATCACTGCATCATTTTTACATGCTTAAGCAAGATATGCTTTTTGTCACAGGTAAGGTTTTTGGCTTTTCCTATGATTCGCGTGAATTTATGAAGGATTCGGTTTAAATAAGGAGAGAACGAATGGATTATGATTTACAAGCGATGACCAATGACTACCTCATCCCATGGGGTATCAATATAGCCACTGCGATAGCTATATTTTTTGTGGGTAAGTTTGTTGTTGGTATGCTTATCAAGGTGATTCGTGGTGTACTTGCTAAGACAGGCACCGATGTGATGCTTATCGATTTTATTGCCTCGATTTTGAATGCCGTGCTTATCTTATTTGTGATTATTGCAGCCTTAGACAGATTGGGCGTGAATACCACTTCGTTTATTGCGGTGATTGGTGCGGCAGGTCTGGCTATTGGTTTATCGTTGCAGAGCTCGCTGCAAAACTTTGCTTCTGGTTTGATGCTGATTGTGTTTCGTCCGTTTAATGTTGGCGACACCATCGATGCAGGTGGTTTGCTCGGCCAGGTAGAAAAAATAAGCTTGTTTAGCACCATCATGACCACTGGTGATAACCGCGAAGTGATTATGCCAAACGGTCAAATTTACAGCGGCACCATTACCAATAATTCAGCGCGAGATACACGCCGCGTGGATATGGTGTTTGGCATCTCATACGATTCGGACTTGCTCAAAGCCAAACAGATTTTACAAGATATTCTTGCCGCAGATGAGCGCATTCTTGATGTGCCTGAACCTTTGGTGGCTGTTTCAGCATTGGCAGATAGCAGCGTGAATTTTAATGTGCGCCCTTGGGTGAAAACCAGTGATTACTGGGCGGTGCTTTATGATGTGAATGAGAAAGTGAAACTCAGTTTTGATGCCAATGATATTGTCATTCCGTTCCCGCAAATGGATATTCATTTTAATAAAACTGAACTTTAAAACCTAGTGAGAAACGATATAAAAAAGGCTCCCACCAAGTGGAGCCTTTTTTGTAGGGCGGTGATTTAAACGTCTTAGCCGCGTTTGCCAAACCACATACGTGAGAAGAGGTTGTCCTTGCGTATAAATTGATGAAATAAAGCCGCACCGATATGGGCGCAAATTAACAAACCTAGTAATGCGCCCAAAATGCCGTGGGCTATACGCGGCGGTAGGTTGTTGAATGTTTCTGGCAGTGGCGCGCCTGAACCGCCAAAGACGATATCAGGTAAACCCGCCATGATGGATGTGGCCATGCCGCTTAGCGCCATCAAAATAACCACAACATAAAAAGCGTAATGGGTGGCAACACCTATTTTGTTTAAGGTGGCATTGCCGGCATCGTCAGCGGGTGGTTTGGCCGTAAAAAAGCGCACCACAAGGCGAATTATCATCAAGCTTAAAATAATGATACCAAAGCTCATATGCCCTTTGAGTGCGTCAATTTTCTCAGGATTGCTGTTGGGTATTTCGGCCATCACTGCGCCGCCCATAATCAAGGCCGTGATAATCATCAAGGCCAAAAGCCAATGTAGGGTTACCAATGCGGGGTGGTATCGTTTCATCTTTGCCTCCAATAAACTTCATTTTTTTAGAGGCTGAATGTGCCATAATTCATCAACCTAGTCAGCAGGAATGTAGAGCGTCACTCTGCCTAAAATGTTAGGTGAATCGGTTTATAGAATTACAAGCCAGTGAAGTGTAGTTACAATGCATAAGCGAAAGGGAGCTTGCTAGGTATAGATGAGCGCAGCAGGGTATCGCCGCTTTGGCAACGATGATATGCGTGGGTAAAAAAGGGCTAACAAAGGAAGATGAATGACAAACCAAGTTGATGAGCTTTTTGCACATACCAGCGCACTCAAGAACGGCGTGCGCGTGGCAACACGCGAAATGCCGACCTTACAAAGCGTGGCTGTGGGTATCTTTATTGATGTGGGCAGCCGCGATGAAAGCAATCACCAAGCTGGTATTTCTCATGCTTTGGAACATATGGTGTTTAAAGGCACGCAAAGTTTGGATGTGCATCAGTTGGCCGAAGCTTTGGATGATCTGGGCGGTAATGCCAATGCCTTCACATCACGCGAACGCACTTGTTTTCACACCCATGTTTTACATGAAGATTGGCAGCAAGGTTTGCGTCTATTATCAGAAATGCTGCTCAATCCAGCTTTGCCTGAAGCAGAATGGCAGTGTGAACGCGAAGTGATTTTTGCGGAAATGAGTATGGTGGAAGATGCTCCCGATGAGTGGGTGGACGATCAACATATGGGGCAAGTGTATGCCTCGCATCATTTGGGCAAACCTGTGCTCGGCACCAAGCAAGCTTTGAATGGTTTGAGCAGCCAAGATTTGCGTGATTATTTGAATTTTCATTATCGTGGCGAGCGGGTGTTAATTGCTGCAGCGGGTAATCTCAAACATGATGATTTGTGCGCATTTGTAGAAACGCTGGGCTGGCAAGATTGTGCGGCGCAACATCGCGAGCCTCGCCAGCAAGCGCTGGTTCATACCGGCAAACACGAAATCAGCCGTAATATGGAGCAAGCTCAGGTTGTGGCTTCTTGGGCAGGCATTCCGGTCACTTCAAATTTGCGCCCAACGGCCTGGATTGCCAATCAACTCTTTGGCGGAAGCATGAGTTCAATTTTGTTCCGTGAAATTCGTGAGAAGCGCGGCCTTGCTTATAGCGTGGGCTCGCATTTATCGACTTACACCGATACGGGTTTGTTAAGCGTGAGTTGTAGTACCATGCCTGATCAGTTGGATGAGTGTTTGAGCGTGCTTAACGACACCATTGCTGATGTGTGTGCGGGGGTGGGCAACGATATGATTCGTCGGGCGCAGCGCCAGCTTACGGTGCAATTTCGTATGGGTATGGATTCGGTGGAAGGTTCGATGTTATCGCTGGGCGCATTGCTGGATAACGAAGTGTTGTATACACCGCTGCAATGGGTGGAGAAGATTCAGCAGGTAGAGCCTGAACAGGTGCAGGCCTTCCTTACGCAACATTTGCAAAACCAAGCTATGTGGACGATTGCTTCGCCTAGCCATAATTAATGGGTTGGTGTGTTGTTACTTTTGTGCGCACAAAAGTAACGCAAAAAAACGCCCCTTATACTGCTGCGCTTATCTTTTTTCTGACTGACGTTCCAGTGCAGCTGTAACAAGGTAAGGCGCCACACTCAGCTTCTTGGTGCACTTGGTGGTGCAAAAAAAACGTTACGCAGATTCGGCGGCGATGTTTTTGGCGATCAGGGCAAATGATGAAGGCTCAACTGGCAAAGGGATGCGCACAATATGGCCGCTTCCGGGTGCCTCTAACATAGGCTCACCGTTTTTGGCTTTGACCATGGATTGGATGTTAAAAGTTTGATTGCCGTTGGCGCAAATCATTTCTACTGAATCACCCACCGCAAATTTATTTTTCACATCCACTTCTGCCAAACCAGTACTCTTATCATAACTAAGGATTTCACCGACAAAACGTTGATAATCCCAAGTGGATGAGCCTTGCTCATAGTTTTGATGTGCGGCGGTGTGGCGGCGTTGCAAGAAACCATCGGTGTAACCACGATTGGCTAGTGCATCAAGTTTGCGCATCAATGTCCAGTCAAACTCGCGGCCTGCCACTGCATCATCAATGGCTTGGCGATAAAGTTGGGCGGTACGCGCCACATAATAATGCGATTTGGTGCGCCCTTCGATTTTTAGGGAATCCACGCCAATGTTCACCAAGCGCTCGACATGTTCCACAGCCCTTAAATCTTTGGAATTCATGATGTAAGTGCCATGCTCATCTTCGAAGATAGGGATATGCTCGCCGGGGCGGCCTTCTTCTTCGAGTAAATACACTTCGTCAGCCAAGGGGTGACGGGGTAAATCGCCGCAGCTGGATGGGGTGGGGGTGAAGGGTTGAGGGTTCATCATATCATTCAAATCAGCCATTTTAATCACATCACCGCTGACATCTTCTTTGCCTTCTTGCATACCATATTTCCAGCGGCATGCATTGGTGCAGCTGCCCTGGTTGGCATCACGGTGATTAAAGTATCCTGATAACAAACAACGACCCGAATAGGCCATGCATAGCGCGCCGTGAACAAACACTTCCAATTCCATATCTGGGCATTCTTGGCGAATTTCTTCAATTTCATCGAGGCCCAGCTCACGAGAAAGAATCACGCGGCTAACGCCCACAGACTTCCAGAATTTCACAGCAGCATGGTTCATGGTGTTGGCTTGCACCGACAAATGAATAGGCATCTCCGGCCACTTCTCGCGAACCATGGAAATCAAACCAGGGTCAGCCATAATCAAAGCATCGGGTTTCATATCTATAATGGGTTCCATGTGTTCTAAATAACGTTTGAGCTTGTTGTTGTGCGGAAGCAAATTGCTGGCCACAAAAAACTTCTTACCCAAGCCGTGCGCTTCATTGATACCGGTCTGTAAATTTTCAAGCTGAAAATCATTGTTGCGCACGCGCAAAGAGTAGCGCGGCTGGCCTGCATACACGGCATCAGCGCCATAAGCAAAGGCATAACGCATATTTTTGATGGTGCCAGCTGGTGATAAAAGCTCAATTTGTTTGTTCATAGGGTTCCTTACTGTTTTTTACCGCGAAGTACGCGAAGTTACGCAAAGACTTTTTGAAATCAAAATCGTCAGCGGCGTATCCAAAATAATAAATCAAGTTTTGGCCTGCCATATTGCCATCCTTTACTTCGCGAAACTTCGCGTCCTTTGCGGTTTTAATGCATTAATTTTCCAAATGGGCGATGCGCACGGGCGCAGGTGGATGTGAATGATGCCATGCCGAATACAATGGGTCAGGCGTAAGCGTAGAGGCATTGTCATCATACATTTTCACCAAGGCGCTGATGAGGTCAGTTGCTTCAGCTTGCTCTTTGGCATAATCATCAGCTTCAAATTCGTGTTTGCGCGAATGCATATTCATGATGGGGCTAAGCACAAAGCTAAAGGCTGGCATCACCAACATAAATAAAATCAATAAGGTGTGGTTTGAAGCTTGGTTGATACCAAGGCTTGCATAAAACCAATCTTGCTGCGCCAGCCAACCGAGGGTTGCAAAGCCGATGAAGAAGATGCTAAACATCGAGACCATGCGTTTTTTGATATGATTGCGCTTGAAATGCCCCAGTTCGTGGGCAAGTACGGCCAAGGTTTCGTTGGTGGTAAGTTGCTCAAGCAGGGTGTCGTAAAACACGATGCGCTTGCTTTTGCCAAAGCCAGTGAAGTAAGCATTGCCATGGCTTGAGCGTTTACTGCCATCCATTTGGTAAAGGCCATTACTTTCAAAACCGCATTTGCTTAATAAGCCTTCAATCGCGGCTTTGAGTTCCAAATCTTTCATGGGCTCAAATTTATTAAAAAGTGGTGCGATAAAAGTGGGGAAGGCCCACATCATCAGAATAGAGAAACTTACCCAAACTACCCACGCCCATAACCACCATAAATGACCCGCTGAGGCCATCAGCCATAAAATCAAAGCAATAAGCGGTGTAGCGATAACCAGCATCAAAAGGGTTTGTTTGAATGCGTCGGAGATGAACAGTTTTGCGGTCATCTTATTAAAACCAAAGCGTTGTTCGACCACAAAAGTGCCATACAAAGCAAAGGGTAAATCAAGCAAGCTGCCAATGAGGGTGAAGACGAGGATAAACAATACACCCGTGGTGAGTTCACTAAAAGCAAAGCTGCGCAGGCTTTGATCCAGCCAATCCAAGCCGCCGCCAAGCGTCCAAAACAAAATCAACACCAGTGCATACAGCGAGGCAATCGTGCCTACTTGCATTTTGGCTAGTGTGTAATCTGCTGCCTTTTGATGCGAAGCTAAGGTGATGTTTTCGGCAAAGCGGGCGGGGACTGCATGGCGATTGCTTTTCACCGAAGCCCGTTGTCTTGCATCCAAATAAAAACCAATGCTGGTGCCAATGGCGAGTGCGCCAAGAAAAATCCAAGTAAATGTCATCATGGCGGCATGATAACTTCAGCTCCCGCTTTGTCATCCTAACCAGTCAGCTTGTGCCAGTAACATATAATCTGTCCGCATCAGTATCACATCAATTGACCAAATCGTGATTGCCTATGCTGTCATCAGAGATGTGACGAACAGAAATGTTACATGATATAAGGATGATGCGGTTTCATGCAGCAATGCACTGATATTTACAGCCCGCGTTATCATGTATGGAACGTGAAGCATTTCTATACCAATGAAATGATGTCCATGGAACTTTTGAAGGTTTTATTTGTTTCAGCATCGACCGATAGTCTTGGAATATGTCCTGCGAAATACGCGATTGAGCGCTCTTGGAGACACAAGCTTTTGCCCATTACAGAGGAATAGATTCAAGAATAGCTTGCAGCAAGTTGTTTAGTGATATTGGTTTGTGAAGCACGGTGCATTTAGTTTTGCCTAATTCGACAAGCTTTTCAGGTGCGGTGTCGCCAGTGAGCAAAATGGCGGGAATCTCATGATTGCTGCCACGCAACGATTCGATGACGTCTAAGCCATTATCAAAGCCGGAAAGACGGTAATCAACAATCATGACATCTGGCAGGTGATATTTTAAAATTTGTATGGCTTCATCGCGATTCGCAGCTGTGTGAACAATCACACCAAAAGTTTGTAGCGAAGCTTTTAATGCTTCACGTATTGCTTGATCATCATCAATGGCTAAAGCTGTTAATCCTGCTAACGCAGTGAAGTTAGGCGATGTTTTTTCATCGCTTGCCACAGGCCCTGTCCATATTGGAATTTCGATAGCAAATACTGAGCCATTTTCAGGGCAAGAAGTAAGAGAGAGCGGATATGCCAACAATTGGCAGAGGCGCTGCACAATCGACAGCCCTAAACCCAAGCCCCTGCTTCGATCGCGCGCGGCGTTGTCCAGCTGACGAAATTCCTCAAAAATATCCTGCTGTTGATTGATCGGAATGCCAATACCGCTGTCACGCACTTCAATTCGCCACCGCTGCCCGCGTTGACGCGCTGCAAGCATCACGCTTCCCGTGAGGGTATAGCGAATCGCATTATTGAGCAGATTAAGCAAAATTCGATCAAGTAAACCAGGGTCACAATGCACCACAGCATCATTTGGCGGCCAGTGCAGATGAAATCTAAGCCCCCTGCTTTCAGCTAGCGGAGTAAAGTCGGCGTGAAGGCGTATAAAGATAGCGTAGAGAGAGACCGCGCTCAAATTCGGAGCCACAATGCCTGCATCCAGTCGAGAAATATCAAGCAGTTCATCAAGCATCAATTGCATGGCATGTTGCGATTCTATGAGTTGGGAGCCCAGTTGATTGAGAGCTGTATTATGAGAACGCGCTTTGATCGCTTCTGCAAACAGGCGCTGGGCTTGCAGGGGTTGCCGTAAATCATGGCTGGCGGCCGCCAAAAAACGCGTTTTGGCACGGCTGGCTTTTTCCACTTGTTCTTTTTCATGGCAGAGCGACTCCGCAAGCAATTCATTCTCATAGCGGGCTGCATACACCGCAAACATCATACGGTGAATTTGATGCGACATCCAGGCTAAGAAAGCCAGAAACAACATCGTTGCAGCCGCAATAATATACATGCCCTCCCAAAAAACGATGGCACAATAACAGAGCAAGACAGGTACAAAAAAGAGATAAAACAAGGGTGGAATGATAGAAAGAAAATACGCGGAGGAGCTCAACACACCCAGTATCAGAACGCTAAACGTAACCAAATTCACCATATCGGAGAGGTTCATGAATAATGCTGGCCCCATACCCCACAGTAACCCGAAAGCCAGAGAGCTGTATATCCGCATGCGCACCCATCGCTCAGGACTATGTAGATGAGCCTGTTTTTTAAACTTTAATCCAAGCCACAAGGCATGGGCTACAATGATGATGTTTAGCACCAGCCAGAATATCAATGTTGTTCGAAGCTCAGTGGTATGCCAGGTGATTTGCACAATCACAAACACAAACAGCAGATAGCCAAACAACAACACAGGCTCGTATTTTGAATACACATGAAGCAAGGTATAACGAACCCGTTGATGAATATCCTGGGATTGGGTGCGATTATCCTCCAAGTCTAAGACACGCTTTTTAGCTGAAGCCACACCATATCGAGAAGCACTATCGCTTTTGATGGATGGCATATGTGGGTGATCATTTAATTGAGCAACCCAAGTCGCAAACACTTTTGTATTGCCGAAAGGCGGCTATTCACACCCAGTTGTTGGAAAAGATCGCGGCAATGCACTTTTACCGTGGCTGCTGAGATATTGAGGGATATGGCAATTTCATGGTTGCGTTTGCCTTCATGGATTAATCGCAGCACTTGCATCTGACGCAGGGTGATGCCATCTATTTGTTTGGCTTCTTGTGCAACCAGCGAAGCCTGCTCTTCTAAATATTTTGGGGTATGGCGCTGCCCATCGAGAATTGTTTGAATGGCTTCCAACAAGGTTTCGCTGTTTTCAGTTTTATTCACAAAACCATTGGCACCTAAGATTAAACACCGATGTATATCATGCAGATTTTCAGAAGCGCTGAGAATTAGAATGGGTATGTTTGGTTGAAAGCGGCGTATAGCTTCAACTGCTTGTATTCCGCCAATTCCTGGCAAGTTAAGATCGAGAAGAATCAAATCGAACTTGCTCTGTTTTAAATGGCTTAGAGCATCTTCCGCTGTTGCGCATTCAGTGCATAACGCTTGCGAAAAACGTGCTGACAATAAGGAAGCAATGCTGGATCGGAACATGGGATGATCATCAATAACCAATATTTTCATTACCATACTCCTTAAGCTAGTCACCGTACTGTAAGACAAAGTTTCTCAAGTTCAAATTTATCTAAAGCACCCTAAGTCCGACAGCCTCCTAGCCAGCCAAACATGCATTTTTGTTGTTTAAACAAAAAATATCGTCATTTCTACCACCAAAGTGGTATATACATGGCTGCTTCACTGCCTAAACTTTGCCCTGGGTAGATATATGCTTTGGGCATTTATTTTCCTTTCGCATTTTTACCCCATCAAGTATGTACACAAGGGATTTCTTTATGACAAACGATTTGATCGCACCTACATCGTCTATAGCCAGAATGGTGGCATTTTCATGCCTATGTGTTGCCTGGCTGCTGCCGATGCAAGTTGAGGCTGTGTCCATGTTTGCTGGGCCTGAGATTAAAGCAGGTTTGGCCCCTGCTTCTATTGCTACAGGTGATTTTAATGGTGATGGCATTGCCGATATCGTCACGGCAAATGAATTGTCCAATGATGTCAGTGTGTTGTTGGGGCTGGGTAACGGGCTATACAACAGTGCGGTAAACTATGCGGTCGGTACAGGGCCAATCTCCCTGATCGCGGGCGATTTTAATGGTGATGGTTTTCTTGATTTGGCAGTAGCGGATTCGGTATCAAATAATGTCAGCGTTTTGTTGGGCGTGGGCGATGGCACCTTTGCTGCGGCAGCAAGCTATGCGACAGGCTTATATCCAATCTCCCTGATCGCGGGCGATTTTAATGGTGATGGTTTTCTTGATTTGGCAGTAGCGAATTCGACATCAATTAATGTCAGCGTTTTGTTGGGCGTGGGCGATGGCACCTTTGCTGCGACAGCGAACTATGCCGTAGGTGCAGGTGCAGGTCCAACCACCCTCACCACTGGCGACTTTAATGGTGATGGTTATACCGATTTGGTGGTAGCAAATTTTCTATCCCATAATGTCAGTATTTTGTTGGGTGCGGGCAATGGCACCTTCGCTGCGGCAGTGAATTTTGCTGCGGGCTACTTACCTGAAGCAGTGACGACCGATGATTTTAACCTAGATGGCATGGTTGATTTGGCTGTCAGGAGCTCTAATGCAGTGAATATATTATTGGGCGTTGGCAATGGCACCTTTAATGCAGCTGTTGCCTATGC